>Ga0307288_10000680_pt1 | contig 11356 bp, 13 predicted proteins | sample ER_DNA_142_FD_194469 | JGI IMG/M metagenome (GOLD analysis project Ga0307288, IMG submission 194469) | Bulk soil microbial communities from the East River watershed near Crested Butte, Colorado, United States - ER_DNA_142 | ecosystem: Environmental > Terrestrial > Soil > Floodplain | place... | reverse complement strand
GATGCGGTCGGGAATCACCCGCCACCTCCTTGTGAGACTGATGCGTCCGTTCCGAACACCCTAATGTCACCATTCGACATAAGGGAATCGCCGTCGGTGATGCCGACTATCACCCGTCGATCAGCCCTCAATCAGCCGGCAACGAGCAGCCGCGCGATGTGCCGGGCGCCGCGCACGGCCAGGGCGACCGAGGTCAGGGTCGGGTTGGCGGCGGTCGACGTCGGGATGACGCCGTTGCCGGCGACGAACACCCCTGGCGCCGACCACACCTCACAGTCCGGCCCGCATACGCTGCTCCCGTCGTCGCCGGAACCCATCCGCGTGGTGCCCTGGTAGTGCAGGGAGGCACCGAGGGGCAGCGTGATCGGTGCGTCGTCGAGCGGCTGGCCGATGGCCTGGCCGAGCCGCACGATCTCACGCCGGGCCCGCTCGAGGGTCTCCCGGTCCTGGTTGGTCAGTGCGTAGTGGATGCGGATGGCCGGCAGGCCGTAAGCGTCCTGCTGGTCGTCGGCGAAGTCGAGGCGGTCCTCCTCCCGCAGCTCCTTGGCGCAGAACAGTCCCAGCCCGACCACTGACCCGGGCAGGGCCGGGTCGTCGTCGGCCAGGGGGACCGGGGACGCGTCGAGCTGCATGACCTGTCCGTGGAACGGCACGTCGTCGGTGTAGGGCACCCAGCTGACGCCGCTCGTCTGGCTCAGCGCGCCCACCGGTCCGGCCGTGGCCGCCGGGGCCTCGACGTCGCGCAGCCGAGCGGCGAACACGACCTGCGGCTGGTCGTTGAGGTACCGCCCGAGCGCGGCCGGCCGAATGCCGGAGCCCCACAGGAGCTGGGGGGTGCGCAGCGCATCGGCGGCGACGATCACGAACCGCGCCGCCACCGTGCGGGATTCGCCCGTGACGAGGTCGCGAACCTCGACGCCCGCGGCCCGGCCGTCGTCGAGGACGACGCGGGTGACCAAGCACTGGTCATGGAGCGCGAAGTGGGGGTTAGCGCGTGTGACGTCGCCCATGACGACGTCCGAGCCGGACCACACCAGGGCGCCGTCGTCGCGACGGTGGACGGCCAGTGGCATCCGCTGCACTCGGGTCTCGGAGACCCGGCCGTCGTCGACCGCGGCCGACAGCCGCTCACGGACCACCTCCGAGTACGGCGCACCGTCGAAGGCCGTTGTCGTGACACCGAGCAGGCGCTCGCCCTCGGCCAGCAGCTCGTCCAGGTCGGGGAGGAAGTTGATCCGTTCCCGCCCACCGGGGCGCGGGCAGGCCCCGGTCCAGTGCGCGCCCATCCCGCCCACGTTGCTTGACATCGCGGCGAGCGGGATGCCGTCCTCGCCCGGGTACGCATACCCGTCGGGCAGCAGGAAGGTGCCGGGCCGCGCCCGGCGCTCGCCGCTGTGCACGGCGCCCGGAGTGGTCAGCGTGGCCTGGCCCGCACCGGGCCCCTCGGACCGCCGCTGCGCCTCGGCTCGCGCCTGCGGGTCGACGATGTTCTTGACGTGAGCCCCCGGTGGGTCGGAGACGGTCGGTCCGACCTCGAACATGGCCACCCTCGCCTGCGGTGCGAGCTCCGTGAGGATGCGCGCGTATGCGGCGCCGGTCGGCCCGCTGCCCACGATGGCCACGTCGACGGCGTCCGGGAGTCGGGTCATCGGCTGCTCCTGACAAGAGGGTCGAGGGTGCGGTGGAGGTGATAGCCACTGAGCAAGGCGCTGGTCGCCGGATGCGGGCTCGGTGCGGTGTTCACCACGACCCAGCCGTCATAACCGACCGCGTCGAGTGCCCGGAGGAACTGTTCGGCGTCGACGAGCCCCGGTTGCTCGAGCTCGCCGAACCAACGACCGATACGGCGCTCTCCACCTGACTGGCGTACCGAGAACTCCGCTCCGGGACGGGTGAACTCGTTCAGCTCGTCGGCCTGCAGGGCGTTCGAGAGGACGACGTGCTCGACGGGGGGCCCGCCGCGGGCCAGCTCGGCGAGGGGGTCCCGCCCCGCCGCGGCAAGCTCCCCGGTGTCGATGGCCACACCTACGTAGCGCGGGTCGACAGCCTCGAGGAGCCGGTCCCACCCGTCGTCGAGGCGGAGCGAGGACAGGAAGTCGAACCGCAGCACCGTTCTGACGCCACGCTGGGCCGTGACCTCCCCGACCGCGTTCCAGCAGTCGGCCATCGCGTCGATGCCCGCCTCGTCAGCGGCGCCGGCCGCACCTGAGGGTGCGGGCCGGACGACGATGGTCTGGCACTCCCATGCCGCCAGGGCGTCGGCGAACCAGGTAGCCCGGGCGAGAACGGTCTCCCGATCGGCGGGCGCGCCTGGGTCGGCGCCGCCGCGCAGGTCCTCGTGGAACGCTTGGCCCAGGTCGACCGAGTAGGCCGCGACACCGTCGAGGGCGCACGCTCGGACGAAGTCCGAGAACGCTGGTAGCGAGCCGAAGTTGGCCACGATCTGGTCGGGGTTGCCCAACGGCGCCCACCGTCCGCTGCCGCTGCTGAGCTGGACGCCCGAGAAGCCGGCGACGGCGATGGTCTTCAGCGCTCGTTCGTGGTCGCGCCGGCGGACGAAGTCGTCGAACTGCGGCTTCCACTGGTCGAGGGCGTACGCCCGCCGGATGCTCATGCGTAGATCCGCGACAGGACGTTCGCGGCATACCAGCGCGAGATGGCGGTGCTCTCGGCGTAGTCGCCCCCGGACTTGTTGGCCTTGTCGTGCTCGACGGTGATCCAGCCGCGGTACAGGTTGTCCCGGATCGCCCGCATCATCGCCTCGAAGTCGACGAGGCCCTCGTCGGTGCCCATCTCGTAGAACCACTTGTCGGTAGTCGGCGCCATGATCTCGGCGTCGGGTCGGTGCCGGAAGTCGCCGCCCACGTCGACGTTGCGGGTGTCCTTGAAGTGGAAGCCGGTCACCCGGTCGGCGTACGACCGGTAGAAGTCCACCGGATCCACCGAGGCGATGCAGTGCTGTGCGGTGTCGACGAAGAGGTTGACGTAGCGGGGGTCGGAGCTGGCGTAGAAGAGGTCCAGGTCCGGCTGGCTCTGGATTCCACAGAAGAACTCGTGGTGGCAGGTCAGCTTCACACCCCACTGGAGGGTCAGCTCACCGACCTGGTTCCAGAGGTCGGCGGTGGTCTTGATCTTGTCCGGAGTGACCGGCTCCATGTCGTAGTAAAGAGTGGCTGGCATCACGATGATGTTGTCCAGCCGGATGCCGGACCAGCGGTCCATGGTGAGCCGAAAGTCCTCGAGGATCGCTGCGTGGGTCTCGGGAACGTGGGGCGCATAGTTGCGGACGTCGTAGTCGGCCGCGTGGAACGTGTTGACGATCCGCTCCAGGCCGTGCTGCTGCACGAAGTCCTGGTAGTTCGCCACCGAGCCGTAGTCGCCCAGGATCTGCCAGAACCGGAAGTCGAAGGTGTCGATGGCGTCGAACCCTGCCGCCTTGAGCTGTTTCAGGAAGGTGCTCATCGAGGCTCGGTCGTGCCACTGGTCGATCGGGCCGGCCGGTCCGGCCGAGCGCCAATGGTCCATGTAGCTCCACCTGATCGCCCGGTTGTCGGACATCTCGCCGCTGGTCTCGCTGGTGGGATCGGTCATGCGGATGCGGCGACCGACTGGATGAAGCGGGTGGACGCCGCGGACTCGGTCCTCGGGTAGTACTCGAGTCCGATCGGCCCGTCATACCCGGCGCTGCGCAGGTCGGCGAGTCGTGCGGCCCAGTCGATCTCGCCGGTGCCCGGCTCGCCGCGGCCGGGGGCGTCGGCGAGCTGGACGTAGTGGATCAGGTCACCGGCGTTCGCCAGCTCCGCGGCAACGTCCTCGCCCTCGACGGTCGAGTGGTAGAGGTCGTAGAGGACGCCGAAGGCCGACGAGCCGACGCCGCGGGCGATGTAGACCGCCTCACTGGTGCGGTCGAGCAGGGCGCCCGGGTGGTCGACCCGAATGTTGACCGGTTCCAGGACGAGCGAGACACCGGACCCGTCGATGTGCTTCACGCCCTGGGTGAAGATGTCGACGAGCTCGTCGAGCTGGGACTGGCGGTTGCGGCCACCGAACCCGGTGCCGCTCCCGACGACGATGCGGGGGCAGCCGAGTCGGCGGGCCACCTCGACGCCCGCGTCCAGGCCGGTGAAGAACGGGGCGTGGTCCTTGGGCGGGATCATGAACTGCATCCGCGGCTCGGCGAGCTGCGCGGTGAGCGACACGCCGGTCTCCTGCAGGGCGTCGGCGAGCTCGGCAACGTCCTTGCCGGTCGGCCCCCACATCTCGACCGCGTCGAAGCCGGCGGCGGCGGCCGCCCGGACGCGGGCCGCGGCGCTGTCGCCGGCCTCGCCGAAGAGGAGGTCGATGTTCGGTGCGAGCTGGTACACGGTGGGGCCTTTCTGGGCGGTAGTCAGAACATCGGGTGGTCGTGGACCGGGTCGGCGGGGACCGGTTGAAGCACGTCCCAGTGCTCCACGATCCGGCCGTTCTCGAACCGGTAGATGTCCGCGACCGCGGCGTCGGGACTCCCGGGTCGGCTGGCCCGGACGTGGACCATGGCCAGGTCGCCGTCGACGAGACTGCGCTGCACCTCGAAGCGGGCGTCCGGGGAGCCGTCGAACTTCGGCGTCAGCGCCTCAACGGCGGCGGCCGGGCCGTCCGGGATGGTCGGGTTGTGCTGCCGGTATGCGTCGGACACCAGGAAGGCGAAGGCCTCTCCGACCCGCTTGCGCCGGTAGAAGATGTCGACGAACTGCTCGAAGCTCGCCCGGTTGTCGGTCGTCATCGTCCGGTCCCGTCAGCCCTTGAGCCCGCCGGCGAAGCCCTGGATGAACCGCTTCTGGGCGAACAGGTAGAACAGCAGGATCGGGATCATCGAGAAGATCACGATGGCGAAGATCTGATTCCACTGGGACACCAGCGAGCCGATGTAGTAGTACATGGCCACCGGCAGGGTCTGCTGGCTCGAGCCGCCGAGGAAGATCAGCGGCGTGAAGAAGTCGTTCCAGATGATGAGCCCGGCGAGGATCGCCACGGTGCCGGTGGCCGGCGCCATGAGGGGCAGCACGATGCGGAAGAAGATCTGCGTCGGCGAGGCGCCGTCGATGGCCGCGGCCTCCTCGTACTCCGTCCCCATGCCGCGGAAGAAGCCGGCGTAGATGAAGACCGAGAGCGGGAGGAGCAGTCCGCCGTAGAGCACGATCATCCCCAATGTGGAGCCGGTGAGGTGCGCGGCCCGGGCGCCGATGTAGAGCGGGACGGTGCCCAGCTGGATCGGCAGGATGATGGCGATCAGGAACAGGTAGAACGTGATCCGGCTCCACGCGCGGGTGCTGCGGGCGATGACGTAGCCGGTGAGGGCGCCCAGCAGGACGAGGACCAGGATGCTGCCGGCGGTGATGAGCAGGCTGTTGAGCAGGCCGATCTTGATGTCGGACTCCCCGGTGGCGCGCAGGACCTTCTGGAAGCTGGCGATGCTCGGTGAGCTCGGCGGCGCCAGGGGCGACGTGCTGAACACCTCGGTGTCCGGCTTAAGCGCGATGACGACGAGGACGTAGAACGGCGCCAGGTAGACGAGGGCGACGAGCCAGAACACGACCTCGCGCAGCGCGGACAGCTTCGTGTAACGGAACATGGTCAGGCCTCCGATGGACCTTGGGTCGCGCGCTGCTGGATCACCGCGAAAACGAGGATGATGACGGTCAGGAGGAGGGCCAGGGCGGCCCCGTAGCCGAAGTTGCCGAGGCTGAACGCCTGCTTGTAGACCTCGGTCGCCAGCGTCGACGTGGCGTTCGCCGGTCCGCCACCGGTGAGGGCGAGGATCTGGTCGAAGATCCGCAGTCCGTTGACGATGCCCAGCGTCGTGGCGATGGCGATGGCCGGTCTCAGGGCGGGGATCGTCACGTGCCAGATCCGCTGCCAGAGGTTGGCGCCGTCGATCGCGGCGGCCTCCTCGACCTCCAGGGGAACGGCGGCGAGCCCGGACATGTAGATGACCATGGCGAACCCGATGTTCTGCCAGACCACCACCAGCAGGACCGCCCAGAGCGCCCAGCTCGGGTCGGCCAGCCACGGCCGGACGAGGGAGTCCAGGCCGACCGCGCTGAGGACCGAGTTGAGTGGGCCGTTCAGCTGGAAGATGAACTTCCAGATGTAGGAGGTGGCCAGCGGGCTGAGCACCACCGGCATGAAGAACAGGGTCCGCAGGATGTACCGGGTCTTAAGGATCCGGTTCAGGCCCATCGCGAGGACCATGCCGGCGACGTTGCTCAGCAGCACCGAGGCGAAGGCCAGGATCAGGGTGTTGCGGAGGGCCAGAATCTTGGTCGGATCCGAGAAGATCCGCTCGAAGTTCCGCAGACCGATCCACTGGAACGAGCCGATGCCCGTCCAGTTCGTGAAGGCGAACGAGGCGCCCACGCCGGTGGCGGCGTAGTGCATCGCCAGCACCAGGAGGACTCCGGGAACGGCCCACCACCAGTGGCCCAGCTTGAGCAGGGAACGGGTCTGGTTCCTCTGCCCCCCGCCGTCCTGGCGGGGGGCAGAGGCTGGCGCCTCGGTCGGAAGCTGCGAGATGCTCATCGGGTCTCCAGTCGAAGCGTCAGTGGGACGGCCGGGTGCCTCAGGTGGTGCTTACTGGTCCCAGGCGGTGTCCATCGACTTCAGGACGGAGTCGACGGTGTTCTGGCCGGTGAGCAGGCCCTGGACCCCGGTGCCCAGCGCGTCGTACACGGCGGAGTTCTTCCAGCCCGAATTCGGCAGAGCCGTGAAGTCGCCCTTCTTGAGGATGTCGGCCACGTCCGCGTAGATCGTCGTCGACAGGTCCATCTTGTCCAGGCCGCTGATCGGCAGACCGCCCGAGGCCTTCGCGAAGACGTCGGCCTGTGCCGGGTCGGCCAGCCAGCTGAGGAACGCGTTCGCCGCGCTCTTCTGCTTCGAGGCGGCGTTGATCGACAGCGAGTAGGTCGCGCTGGCGATCCCGAACGCCTTGCCGCCGGACGCGGCCGGCGGGAACGCCTCGGCGACGAACTTCTGGGTCGGGGCGGCCTTCTGCAGCTCCGATGCCGACCCGAGCGGTCCAAAGAACGCGACCGACGTGCCCTGCGCCATGTTGTTGGTGATGGCGTCGAAGCCGGCGCCCTCGGCGCCCTGCTGGAAGCAGCCGGCCTGCTTCATGTCGAGAATGGCCTGGAGCGTGTCCTTCCAGCCCTGGGTGCCCGCGAAGGTGGTCTGGTTGCTCGTGCGCTTGGTGTTCCAGTCGGGGTCCTGCGCGTACACCCGGGTGGCCGAGATGATCAGCGACGTGATTCCGGCGTTCGGCACGGTCGACCCGGCCAGGACGTAGAGCGACTTCCCGCCCCCGGCCCCGGCGACCTTGCTGCAGGCCGCCTTGACCTCGTCGAAACTCTTGGCCGGCGTGGTCACACCGGCCGCGGTGGCCGCGGTCGTGTTGTAGACCAGGCCCGCGTACGAGATGCCGAGGGGCTGGCCGTAGGTCTTGCCGTCGACCTGGAAGAGCGCCTCACTCCCCGACGGGATGGTCTTGGCGGCGGCGTCGCCCAGCGGCTCGAGGAAGTTGGCCTTGGCCAGTGGCACGATGCTGCGGGACTGTCCGGAGCCGCCCTCGGTCTCGAGAACGTCGGCGGCGTTGCCAGCTTGGAGCTGGGTGCGGACGGAGTCGCCGTAGGTGTCGTTCGGCTTCGCGTCGAGCTTGATGGTGACCCCCGGGTTGGCGGCCATGTACTGCTTGGCCAGAACCTCGAAGGGACTTTCGATGGTGTTGGACTTCGCGTACGTGAGGGTGAACTCGGTGCCGGCCCCCGTGCTGCCGCCGCCGGCGGTGTCGCCGGACGAGGAGGAGGAGCAGGCCGCGAGGGCGATCACCAGGGGCAGTGCGGCGACACCTCCCAAGCGAGCGGCGAGGCGTTGGTGTTGAGTCATGTCCAGCCTTTCCAAGACGTCGTTGTCGTGACCGTGGGTCCCGCTGCTACACGGTCTGGCATCTTCGGCCCGAACGGAACGCTGAGTTGTCTATCGGAGGCATAAGCCGCGTCGATGCTGGGAACGCCATCCGGGACGCCGATGCGGTGCATCACCACACCACATCGCCGGTCCATTGACCTCGACCGTGTGAGGTCAGCACAGTTGGCGGCCTGACACCCGAAGGAGCGTGAGTGACAGTGCTCGACGTGCCGATGATCCAGACCCGCGGGTTCCGGAACCGGGACGGTGGAGGAGGGTTCGAGCTGCGGTTGCGGCTGCCCTACTACCGCGGCGTCTGGACGAACCTCGTCGAGGGGGCGTCCGTCACGGTCGACGGTGAGCACTTCGGGGCGGACGACATCGCGTGGAGCATCGGCGACGACCAGTACACGCTGGCCGAGCTCACCTCGTCGACCGACGCGCGCTGGTCGGTGGACGTTCCGGCGACCCTGCACGTGCCGCGCGCGGAGCCCCTGGCCATCGGGCTGCACGACGTCGACGTCGAGCTGCGGGTGCGGATGTCCTACATCCCCGAGGAGCTTCAGCCGACCATCTGGAGCGAGGAGCGCAGGCTGGTGATCACCCGATGACGACCCACCGGTTCGACTACGGCGTCTCCCTGTACAGCTACACGGGCGAGTTCGGCACCACCCTTACCCTCGACGACTGCATCGACGACGTCGCCGACCTCGGGGCCACGGGTCTGGAGATCCTCGGCGAGACCCACGTTCAGGAGTACCCGGAGCCCCCCACCGCCTGGGTGGACGCGTGGTTCGCCCGGCTGGACCGGTTAGGGCTCACGCCGACCTGCTTCGGCGCGTGGGTCGACACCCGCCGGTTCGGCGACCGTCCCATGACCGTCGAGGAGGCGACCAACCAGCTCGCCACCGACATCCGGCTGGCGGCCCGGCTCGGGTTCCGCTTCATGCGCCCCAAGCTCGGCGTGGTCACCTCCGACCTCGAGCCCGACCCGGTCTGGGTGCCGGCCACCGAGCGGGTTCTCGACCTCGCGGCCGAGAAGGACGTCGTCATCTGTCCGGAGATCCACTGGCCCAGCGTCATCAAGTCCAAGGTGGTCGACGACTACCTGGACTTCATCGGCCGGACCGGGACCCAGCACTTCGGTCTGCTCATGGACACCGGCGTATTCCAAAACCGTCGGCACGCCCGCCACGGTGGTCCGCGCAGCCGCCTCGGTGAAGGCCGCGCTGCGCCACCGGACGTGCCCCAGGTGCCTGTCGCCGACCTCGCTGACGTGCTCGACCACGTCGTCTACATCCAAGCCAAGTTCTACGAGATCGAGGACCGCGACGGCGTCCTGCGCGACGACTACATCCCGTGGGCCGACATCCTCGACGTCCTCCGTCGAGGTGGCTGGCACGGATACCTCTCGAGCGAGTACGAGGGTGACTACGGCGTGGGCCGAGCCGCCGACCAGATCCGCCGCCAGCACGCCCTGCTGCGCATCCTCGACGCCAACTGAACTCTCCCGAAAGGACGGACGTCGATGTCCCGACCGATCACGTTGTTCACCGGCCAGTGGGCCGACCTGCCGTTCGAGGAGGTCGCCCGCCTCGCCGCGTCGTGGGGGTACGACGGACTCGAGATCGCCTGCTGGGGCGACCACCTCGACCCTGACCGCGCGGCGATCGACGACGCATACCTGGAGAGTCGGAAGGAGATCCTCGACCGTCACGGCCTGAAGGTGTTCGCGATCTCCAACCACCTCAAGGGGCAGGCGGTCTGCGACGACCCCATCGACGCGCGGCACCGCGGCATCCTGCCGGACTCGGTGTGGGGCGACGGTGACCCGGAGGGCGTTCGGCAGCGCGCCGCCGAGGAGATGAAGAACACCGCTCGCACGGCCGCCCGGCTCGGCGTCGACACGGTCATCGGGTTCACGGGTTCGTCGATCTGGAAGTACGTCGCGATGTTCCCGCCGGTGTCGCAGGAGCTGGTCGACGCGGGGTACCAGGACTTCGCCGACCGGTGGAACCCGATCCTCGACGTCTTCGACGAGGTTGGCGTCCGGTTCGCGCACGAGGTGCACCCGTCGGAGATCGCCTACGACTACTGGACGACACGGCGGACGCTCGAGGCGATCGGCCACCGGGAGGCGTTCGGGCTCAACTGGGACCCGTCGCACTTCATGTGGCAGGACCTCGACCCGGTCGGGTTCATCCTCGAGTTCGCGGACCGGATCTACCACGTGGACTGCAAGGACGTGAAGCTCAACGTCGGCAACGGCCGCAACGGCCGGCTCGGCTCGCACCTCGCCTGGGCCGACCTGCGCCGCGGGTGGGACTTCGTCTCCACCGGTCACGGCGACGTGCCCTGGGAGCAGTGCTTCCGGGCGCTCAACGCGATCGGGTACGACGGCCCGATCTCGGTGGAGTGGGAGGACGCGGGGATGGACCGCCTCGTGGGCGCTCCCGAGGCGCTGGAGTTCGTCCGGTCGCGGCTGTTCGACGCGCCGACCGCGGCCTTCGACGCGGCGTTCAGCACCGCCGGCTGAGCAGCGGACGTGATCGACGAGTGGGCCGGACCGCCCCGGTTCCTCCCGCCGCCGGAGCCGGCGCGGCGCGATGACGGCGCCCGTCACTATGCCGGGGTCACCTACGCCGTCGCCTTCGGTTACCGGCCGCTGCTGCTCGACCTGTGGGTGCCGGCCGTCGAGGCTCCGCCGGCTCTCGTCGTCTGGGGTGCCGAGCGCACATCGCCGCGCTCGTCGGGCTGACCGCGCACCGGCCGGACCTCGAGGGTGGGCATGGCGTCGTCGGCCCATCCAGCGCGGTCGACGCCGTCGTCGACTGGTACGGCCCCGCCGACCTCGAGACGATGCCGCGCCGGGGCCTGCCTCCACACCTCACGACGGTCCTGCCGCCCGAGATGGCGGTGGCGCCGGAGGACCACCTGACCCGCGGCCTCACGGGATCGGCCTTGGCGGACGCGAGCCCCATCACCCACGTCACGGCGGACGCACCGCCGTTCCTGATCGTCCACGGCGCCAACGACCGGGTCGTGCCGCACACCCAGAGCGAGGCCCTGGCCGCCGCCCTTCACACCGCCGGAGCACCCGTCCGTTTCGAGCTCCTGCCAGACACGGACCACGTCTTCGGCGGCCACGACGACATCGACACGATCGTGCTGATGTCCGTCGACCATCTGGTCGAGCAGCTGCGCCGGCGCTAGGGGCGGGCGGCCGCCAGGACCTCAGCGGGTGGGCCAGCCGGTGTAGCCCTCGGCCAGGTAGGCCGAGCCCGCGTCCGAGGAGACGACGGTGGCCAGCTCGGCGAGCTGGCGGCGCTCGTCGAAGTCGGTGGCGCCCGGGACCTGGTGCAGCATCGAGGTCATCCAGTACGAGAAGTGCTGCGCCTTCCACACCCGGTCGAGCGCG
>Ga0307288_10000678_pt1 | contig 11361 bp, 10 predicted proteins | sample ER_DNA_142_FD_194469 | JGI IMG/M metagenome (GOLD analysis project Ga0307288, IMG submission 194469) | Bulk soil microbial communities from the East River watershed near Crested Butte, Colorado, United States - ER_DNA_142 | ecosystem: Environmental > Terrestrial > Soil > Floodplain | place... | reverse complement strand
CGGCTACCGCAGTCTGGAAGAGAACCAGCGGGTCGAGTTCGAGATCGCCCAGGGCCAGAAGGGCCCGCAGGCGGAGCAGGTTCGTCCGCTCTGAGACCATCCCGCCGGCGGTGACGTCGGCCGCTGATCACCTGCCGGAGGTCAGCCTGAGTCACCCCGCATCCCTTCCTCGAGGGATGCGGGGTTTTTCTGTCCTCAGTTCTGCTGCTTGCTCCGCGCCCGGATCCGGACCCCCAGCACGATCAGCACCAGGCCCACGACCGCGACGATCGGACCGATGATCGCCCAGATCGGCACGCCGCTCATCACGCTGCCGCCGACCAGGTCGAGCCCCTGGGCGGTCCACAGCGCACCCAGCACGACACCCAGCAGGCCGAGCGTGAGCCACGGCCAGCCCTTCATCGGCCTTCCCTCACCAGCGGTCATGGACCTGCGGCCTGATCAGCTCGGTGTAGACGGATCGGACGGCCTCGTGGGCCTCGGCGCTGAGCGGCGCCAGCGCGGCGGCCGCGGCGTTGGCGCGGGCCTGCTCCGCGTTACGCGCGCCCGGGATGACCACGGTGACCGCGGGCTGATCGATGATCCAGCGCAGCGCGAACTGCGCCATGGTCGCCTCCGCGGGCACGTACGGCAGCAGTCGCCGGACGGCCTCCAGGCCGGTGCGGAAGTCGACACCGGAGAAGGTCTCGCCGACGTCGAAGGCCTCGCCGTGCCGGTTGTACGTCCGGTGGTCGTCGGCGCTGAAGGTGGTGTGCTCGTCGTACCGCCCGGAGAGCAGGCCGCTGGCCAGGGGGACCCGGGCGATGATGCCGACGCCGGCCGCGGCGGCCGCGGGCAGCACCTGCTCGAGCGGCTTGAGTCGCAACGCGTTCAGGATGATCTGGACGCTCGCGGTGCCCGGCCGCGCGATCGCCGCCAGCGCCTCGTCGACCTTCTCGACGCTGACGCCGTACGCCGCGATGCGCTTCTCCTGCACCAGGGTGTCCAGGGCGTCGTAGACCGCGTCGGTGGAGAACACCGGGGTGGGCGGGCAGTGCAGCTGCACCAGGTCGAGGGTGTCGACGCCCAGGTTGTCCCGGGAGCGGTCGGTCCAGGCCCGGAACGTGTCGAGGGTGTAGTTCTCCGGCTCCTGGGGCACCCGGCGGCCCATCTTGGTCGCCACGGTCAGCTGCGGCCGGTCCTTGATGAACGCGCCGATGACCTGCTCGCTGCGGCCGTCGCCGTAGACGTCGGCGGTGTCGATGAAGGACACTCCGGCGTCGACCGCGGCGCCGAGCGTGGCCAGGGCGTCGTCCTCGCTGACGCTGCCCCAGTCGGCGCCGAGTTGCCAGGCGCCGAGTCCGATCACGCCGACGGTGCGCCCCATCCGGGCGAAGCTGCGTTTTTCCACGCCGGTCAGCCTAGCCCGCCCCTGGTACGCTGCAACAAGACGTACGTACGGTTTGGAGGGTAGGCATGTGGGATCCCGCCGTGTACCACCGTTTCGGCACCGAGCGCTCGCGCCCGTTCCACGATCTCGTCGCCCGGATCGGCGCGCACCGGCCGCGGGCCGTCACCGATCTGGGTTGCGGCCCCGGTGAGCTCACCGCGAGCCTCGCCGAACGCTGGCCGGACGCCCGGATCACCGGCCTGGACTCCTCCCCCGAGATGATCGCCAAGGCCGCGGCCCTGGGCGCGCCGGTGGAGTTCGCGGTGGGCGACGTCGGCGACTGGCTGCCCGGCCCGGACACCGACGTCGTCGTCAGCAACGCGGTCCTGCAGTGGGTGCCCGAGCACCGCGGGCTGCTCGACCGGTGGATCCGCGCGCTGCCGTCCGGCGCCTGGTTCGCCCTGCAGGTCCCCGGCAACTTCGACGCGCCCTCGCACCGGGCGCTGCGTGCGCTCGCCCGCAGTGCCCCCTACCGGGACGCGGTCGGCGACCTCGTCCGCGAGGCGCCGGTGGACGACGCCGCCGGCTACGCCGACCTGCTGATCGGTGCCGGCGCGGCGGTGGACGCGTGGGAGACCACGTACGTGCACCTGCTGGCCGACGCCGGGCCCGAGCACCCGGTGCTGCGCTGGCTGGAGGGCACCGCGTTGCGGCCGGTGAAAGCCGCCCTCGACGACGCGGCGTGGCGTGACTTCCGGGCCGCGCTCGGTGCCACGCTGGCAGCGGAATACCCTGCGCACAACGGATACGTGGCATTCCCGTTCCGCCGGATCTTCGCGGTGGCGACCATCGCCTAGGACTTCCTCAGGGGGAGAGAGTTGACCGACCTGACCTCGTTCATCGCCCGGCTGCCGAAGGCCGAGTTGCACGTGCACCATGTCGGCTCGGCCTCGCCGCGCATCGTCGCGGAACTGGCGGCCCGGCACGAGGGTGACACCCCGGTGCCGGCCGACCCGGCCGCGCTCGCCGACTACTTCGCCTTCCGCGACTTCGGCCACTTCGTCGAGGTGTACCTGAGCGTGGTCGACCTGATCCGCGACGACGAGGACGTCCGGACGCTGACCTACGAGGTGGCCCGGGAGTTGGGCCGCCAGCAGGTCCGGTACGCCGAGTTGACGGTCACGCCGTACTCGCACGTGCGGCGCGGCATTCCGGCGCCGGCATTCTGCGCGGCCATCGAGGACGCGCGGAGCGGCGCCGCCGCCGACTTCGGGGTGGACCTGCGCTGGTGCTTCGACATCCCGGGCGAGGCGGGACTGCCCGCCGCCGAGGAGACGCTGCGGATCGCGCTCGGGGAGCAGCCCGCCGGACTCGTCAGCTTCGGCCTCGGCGGCCCCGAGGTGGGGGTGCCCCGTCCGCAGTTCAAGCCGTACTTCGACAAGGCGCGCGCGGCCGGGCTGCACAGCGTCCCGCACGCGGGGGAGACCACCGGGCCGCAGACGATCTGGGACGCGCTGCGCGACCTCGGCGCCGAGCGCATCGGGCACGGCATCGCCGCCGCCCAGGACCCGCAGCTCATGGCCTATCTGGCCGAGCGCGAGGTACCGCTGGAGGTCTGCCCGACCTCGAACGTGCGGACCCGCGCGGTGGCGAGCATCGACGAGCACCCGCTGCCGGTCCTGGTCGCCGCCGGCGTGCCCGTCACCATCAACTCCGACGACCCGCCGATGTTCGGCACCACGCTGGAGGAGGAGTACGCGGTGGCCGCCCGGCTGCTCGGCCTCGACGCCGCCGGGGTGGCAGGGCTGGCCCGGGCGGCCGTGCGGGCGTCGTTCCTGCCGGCGGCCGGCCGGTCAGCCCTGCTGGCCGAGATCGACGACTACGCCGCCGCCGAAGCCCGGTAGCCCGACCCCGGTAGCCCGACCCCGGTGGCCCGACCCCGGTGGCCCGGCGCGGTGGCCCGGCGCGGTGGCCCCGGCTCAGTTGCCCGAGCCCGGGAAGCCCGCGTAGAGCGGATCCTGCCAGAGCGCCAGCACGGTCAGGATGCCGAGCACCACGATCGTCACCACCCGGACGGCCCGGCGCCGGTTGAACCGGCCCGGGTCCTCCTCCGGCTCCAGCTGCGGGTCCACCCGTACGTCCGTGTCCAGCATCGTCACTCCCCTCGCCCGGCGCTCAGCCGGGAACCGCCGTCCAACTCTGGTGCCGCGCCTGTTCCGGTCGCTGCAGGACGAGCAGCCGGGACGCGCCGAAGCGCTGGCTGCCCACGCCGGCGACCAGACCGCCGGCGGTGGTGCGCAGGTTGAAGCCGTAGTCGGTGGCGAACAGCGACCACCGGCCGCTGTCGTCCGACGCGCAGTCGCCCTGCACGAGCGGCGCACCCGCCACCGGGTTGCCGTTCAGCGGCACCACGCACTTGCCGGTGGCCCGCGACTGCAGCGAGAACGAGCCGCCCCCCGCCGGGACGAGCTTCCACTGCTGCTGCGAGTCGCCGTCGGGGCCGCCCAGGGTCACCGGCGTGCCGTTCGCCGTCCGGGCCGCGTACAGGTCCGCCGCGCCGCCGGTCAGCGAGTTCGTCAGCACGAACCAGGTGTTGGCCGCCGGTCGGGCCGCGGGCGCCGACTGGGCGGTGCCCTTGGCCAGGTAGCGGTTCGCCGCGCTGCGGATCGTCACCTGGTATTTGGCGTCCGGGCGCAGTCCGATCAGCCGGGCCCGGGTGGCCACGGTGGTCGCGATCTTGACGCCGTCCACGTCGACCTCGTAGGTGGCCTTCGGCGCCGCGGCACTCCAGGTGAGCCGCACGGAGGTGCTGTTGGGCTCGCGTACCTCGAGGACCGCCTGCACCTCCGCGGCCGCCACCGGCGCCACGGCCACCGCGGCCAGGGCCACGGGGGTCGGATCGGCCGTGGGCGCTCCGGTGGTCGGGGCGGGGATCCCGGGCACGGTGACGCCCGGTTCCGCGCCGGGCGGCGGGGCGTCGCCGCCACCGTCGGAGGCGTCGCCCCCGCTGGCGCCCGGTGCGGGCACGTCGGTCGCCGGCGCCTGGGTCGCCTCGGTGGTGGCGGTGGCCCGCGGGGTCGCGTCCGGCTCGGCGGCGCCGGGCTCCGGAGCCGCATTCGGGGCATCCGGGACGTCGTCGCCGCCGTCGCTGCGCAGCAGGAACTCGCTCAGCGCCACGTTCCAGTTCTCCGCCAGGTAGCTCTGCGGCCGCGGGTCCGTGCTGAAGTAGTCGTCATGACCGCAGTCGAGGCGGTTCTCGTGCTTCTTCGGGCACACCGTGCGCAGCGGCGTGCCGGAGCGGTCCTCGTCGCACATCAGGTCGGAGTCGTCGGTGCAACTGCCCGCCCCGGTGGAGTTCGGCGAGTCCTGCAACCGGGCGCCCAGCATCTGGGTCACCTCACGGGCCGCGACCACCGAGCTCCAGCAGCCCGCGTCCACCCGCCCGTACGACGGCCCGCCGTTGTTGCGGTTGCCCAGCCCGGGGCGCTTGTCGGCCACGAACGTGCCGATACCGCAGTACACGTGGGCGTCCGCGAAGATCACGTACTTGCGGTCGGTGCGGTTGTAGCCCAGCGTCTGCAGCGCGCCGATGGTGCCGGTGAACGACTCCAGCGCCGCCTCCGGCACCTGCACCTCGGCGACGTCGACCCGGCACTGCGGGGTGGTCACGAAGCGCACGTGCCGTGAGCCGCCGGTCTCGGCCGCGCTCGCGTCGAAGATCTGGTCGACCCCGGCCGCCCACGTGCGCATTGAGCCGAGGTAGTCGGTGTAGCGGCTGGGGGTGCCGAACTCGTGCAGGTAGAGCATCTGGACGCGCTTACCGGTGCGGCCGTCACCCTCGCACGCCACGTCGTGGGCCCCCATGACGAAGTCCGCCTCGCCGGGCGCGGCGTCCGGGATCAGCGCGGGGGCGCCGGGAGACAGCGAGACGCCGCCCTGGTCGCGGACGATCTCGGCGTCCGCCGGCACGTCCGCGGCCTCGCGCCTGGGCTCGGCGGGCTCGGGCACCTTGGCGGTGACCGGGGTGACGTCGCGGCTCACCTTCAGGCCGGCCGGCGCCGGGTCCGGACCGTGCGTGCAGGTCTGCTCGTCCAACTCGTACACGCCGGCGCAGAGTGAGTCCTCGTCCCCCGGTTGCAGGCCGTAGTAGACCAGGCCCAGCCCCGGGTTGTCGGCCGGCTTGGCGGCGTAGGTGATCCGCTCGCCGTTGCGGCCGTCGCCGTCGCCCGTCCAACCGCCGCCCACCACGCTCGGGCCGACCACCCCGCCGATGCCGAGCACGGCCACGCCCAGCAACACCGGCAGCAGCCGGTGCGGGCGTGCGGTGGCCCGGCGTCGTCCCCGGTCGGGCGCGGCCCATCGCCCGTGGGGCGGCGCCTCCCCCCGCGGCGCGGAACGTCGGTGGGTGGACAAGCCATCTCCTCGTACTGCGGGGGCGCGGTGGGAGGGGGTTATGGGGTGACCACCTCCCACCGCAAGGTGGCTTGCCGGACCGGGGGTGTGGGGTCGCGCGGGCTGCGGCCCGGCAGGCCGGAGGGAATCGGGGTCGAGCGTGCCAGCCCGGGAGCGCCAGGGGAACGCCTTTAATGCAGATCTAAGCAATCCTTCTACCGTCCGGGTTGTTTCGCGGGGGGCGTGCGGTCAGGCCGTTCGCTATGCCTCGTCCGTGCGTTGATGCGGCCACTTGCGCTTCACCGGATCTCGTTCGCGGGCCAGCCGGCCGACCAGCCCGAAGCGGTTCACCTGTTTGGGAGCCGCCTCGGCATCCGCCAGCAGCATGACGACGCTGGCCCCGCCCATCGCGGCCCGGTCCAGGCTCACCGAGCCGCCGGTGGCCTGCGCCGCCCGCCGGGCGATGTCCAGGCCCAGGCCGGTCGATCCCTGATCGCTCTCGCCGCGGCGCAGCGCCTTCTCCGGGTCACCGATGCCGGGGCCGGCGTCGTCGACCCGTACGGCCACCCAGCCGTCGCGCCGGCTGATGCCCACCTCGAACGCGGTGCCCTGCGGGGTGTAGCGGAAGACGTTGCCGAGCACGGCGTCCAGCGCCGCGGCCAGCTCGGCGCGGGCCACCGGCACCGGGATGCGCACGTGCGCGCCGACCACCCGGTACTGGCGGTTCTGGTCGCCGGCGAGCGCGGACCAGAACACCATCCGGTCACGGACCACCTCGCTGGCGTCGCAGACCCCCTCCTCGGGCGCCGCGACCTGGGCCGCGACGGCCTGCCGGGTGGTGTTGATGAGCTGGTCGACCTCGCCCTCGAGGGTGACGATGGCCTGCCGGATGCGCCGGATCCCGCGCCGGCGGTCCAGTTCGGCCGCGGAGAACTCGCCGATGTGGGTGTCGTCCGGGTCCAGCGCCTCGGCGTCCAGGCGCAGCACGGTCAGCGGCGTCCGGAGCCGGTGCGACAGGTCGGCGACCAGCTCGCGCTCGCTGGTCCGGGAGGTGACCAGCCGGTCGGCCATGCGGTTGAACGCGTACCCGGCCTCGGCCAGCTCGCGCGGGCCGGACGGCTGGATGCGCACGCCCAGGTCGCCGCCGCCGACGGCCATCGCCGCGTGCACCAGGTTGCGGACCGAGGCCACCGCGCCGCGAGCCAGCCGGTCGACCACGATCACGGAGCCCAGCACCAGGCCCAGCATGATGCCGAGCAGGATCCACCAGTCGCGGGAGGTGCCGGCGCCGAGCTCGGTGTCGCTGACGAACGCCTCGACCACCGAGGTCTTCTGGCCCACCCGGACCGGCTCCAGCCGGACCAGGCCGTCGTCGGCCTCGACGATGACGGCCTCGGTGCCCTCGGCGGCGTTCAGGATGTCGTCGGCGCCGGCCCGGGTGTTGGTCACCGTCGCCGGCGGGTGCACGACGAGCCCGCCGCCCGCCCCGGCGACCGCGGCTTCGACGGCCTTCTTGTTCGCCCCGGCGGCGATGGCGCCGGCGACCAGCGCGCTGCGCTGCTCGGCGGCGGACATGGCCTGGTCCCGGTGGTCCTCGCGCAGCTCCCAGCCCAGCGGGACGAGGAACGCGAGGGCGGCGATGGCCGTGGTGGCGGCGCTGACGTAGGCCAGCCGCGCCCTCAGTCCGGCGCCACCAACCGGAATCCGACCCCCCGCACGGTGCGCAGGTAGCGAGGTTTCGCCGCGGATTCGCCCAGTTTCCGACGTAGCCAATACAGATGCACGTCGATCGTCTGGTCCTCGCCGACTGACGGCTGTCGCCATACCTCCTCCAACAGCTCACGACGGGACACGACCCGGCCCGGGCGGGCGGCCAGGTACGCCAGCAGGTCGAATTCCTTGCGGGTCAGCGCCAGCGGCTGGTCGGCCAGGCTGGCGCTGCGTTCGCCGATGTCCACCCGCAACTCGCCGACCTCGTGCACCGCGGGCTGGGCGGTCCGGCTGGCCCGGCCGACGCGGCGCAGCACCGTGGTGATGCGGGCGTCGAGGTGGGCGCCGGTGAACGGCTTGACCATGTAGTCGTCGGCCCCGGCGCGTAGCAGCCGCACCACGGTCTGTTCATCGTCGCGCGCGGTCGCGATGATGATCGGGACGTCGGTGATGCCGCGCAGCATCCGCAGCGCGTCCGAGCCGTCCAGGTCCGGCAGGCCGAGGTCGAGCACCACCAGATCGGGGGTCTCCGCGGCGACTCGGCGCAGGGCGTCCAGGGCGGTGCCGACGGCGTGCACGGCGTGCCCCCGGTCGGCCAGCGACCGGAGCATGGCGCCGCGCACGACGTGATCGTCTTCGACGAGCAACACCGTGGCCATGCAGAGAAGGTACTGCCCTTGGCAAGCCACGCCGAATCCGTCATCCACAGGCAGCTATCGATCACCTAGAGTAACGATTGATCGAAGCGGTAGCATGTCGGCACCGATGACTTTCACACTCTTTCCGCCCACCCGTCTCGCTCTCGCCGCCGACAGCCTTGCCGGCCTCTCGGTCGGCGACGCGCTCGGCGCCCAGTATTTCGTTCCCGGCACGGCCGCCGCGGATCTCGTCCGGGGAGACCTGCCGACCCCGCCCTGGCCGTGGACCGACGACACCGAGGAAGCCTGCTGCCTGGTCGGGGCGCTGACCGGCAGCGACGAGCTCACCCTGGACCGCGACCTGCTCGCCGACCTGCTCGGCCGGCATTTCGACGCCTACCGCGGCTACGGCCCCGGTGCCGTGGTGATGCTCCGGCAGATCCGCGAGGGCACCCCGTGGCCGATCGCCTCCGCTGCCGCGTTCGACGGGCAGGGCTCGGCGGGGAACGGCGCCGCGATGCGGGCCGCCCCGCTCGGCGCCTGGCACGCCGATTCGCTGGTGCACGCCGCTGCTCAGGGTGCCCGGGCGGCGGAGGTCACCCACGCCCATCCCGAGGGCATCGCCGGGGGCGTGGCGGTCACCGTGGCCGCCGCGGCGGCCGCCGCCTCCCGGCTGGGCAACGACGTGCCCGACCTGCTCGGTGCGGTCGCGGCGCACACCCCGGACGGCCGCGTGCGGGACGGCCTGCTCGCGGCCCGGCGGATCACGCACCCCGCCGAGGCGGCGTACGAGCTCGGCACCGGCAGCCGCGCGATGGCCCAGGACTCTGTGCCCTTCGCGATCTGGGTCGCCGCCCGCCATCTGGACGACTACGCCGGGGCGATCACCGCGTGCGTGACCGCGGGCGGGGACGTGGACACCACCGCGGCGATGGCCGGCGGGATCGTCGCGGCGCGCACCGGGGTGGCGGGCGTTCCCGAGCGGTGGCTGGCCGCCCGGGAGCCGCTGCCCGAGTGGGTGGCCGCGTCGCTCGAAATATGAGTCGGGCAACCCACTAGCATCGTCTTGAATCCCGTACCGACGTGAAGGAGATCCACCGTGTCTGCACCTTCTACCGCCGAGGCTCTGGTCGTCCCGGCCGGGACGACGGCGGCCGACGCGGTGGCCGCCGCCGGCCTTCCCGCGGCCGGGCCCAAGGCGATCGTGGTCGTGCGTGAGGAGTCCGGGCACCTGCGTGACCTGGACTGGTCGCCCGAGCTGGACACCGAGGTCACCCCGGTGCCGCTGGAGTCGCCGGACGGGCTCAACGTGCTGCGCCACTCCACCGCGCACGTGCTCGCCCAGGCGGTGCAGGACATCTTCCCGGAGGCCAAGCTCGGCATCGGGCCGCCGATCGAGAACGGCTTCTACTACGACTTCGACGTGGCCAAGCCGTTCGTGCCCGAGGACCTGGCCAAGGTCGAGAAGCGGATGCAGGAGATCGTCAAGTCCGGGCAGACCTTCCGGCGCCGCGCGTACGGCTCGCTGGACGAGGCCAAGGTGGAGCTGGCGGACGAGCCGTACAAGCTGGAGCTGATCGACATCAAGGGGGAGATCGGCCCCGCCGATGATCTTTCCGAGGTCATGGAGGTCGGCGCGGGCGAGCTCACCCACTACGACAATCTCGACCGGGAGGGCAAGCGCGTCTGGGGCGACCTGTGCCGCGGCCCGCACCTGCCCAGCACCCGGCTGATCGGCGCGTTCAAGCTGATGCGCAGCGCGGCGGCGTACTGGCGTGGCAGTGAGAAGAACCCGCAGCTGCAGCGGGTCTACGGCACCGCATGGCCGACCCGCGACGAGCTCAAGGCGTACCTGAAGCTCCTGGAGGAGGCCGCCCGCCGCGACCACCGCAAGCTGGGCGCGGACCTGGACCTGTTCTCCTTCCCCGAGGAGATCGGTTCGGGTCTCGCGGTGTTCCACCCCAAGGGCGGCATCATCCGCCGGGAGATGGAGAACTACTCGCGGATCAAGCACGAGGAGGCGGGGTACGCCTTCGTCAACACCCCGCACATCACCAAGGGCAACCTGTTCGAGACCTCGGGCCACCTCGGCTGGTACGCGGACGGCATGTTCCCGCCCATGGAGATGGAGGGCGCGAACTACTACCTCAAGCCGATGAACTGCCCGTTCCACGACCTGATCTTCCGCAGCCGGGGACGGTCCTACCGCGAGTTGCCGCTGCGGATGTTCGAGTTCGGCACGGTCTACCGCTACGAGAAGTCCGGGGTGGTGCACGGGCTCACCCGGGTGCGCGGCATGACCCAGGACGACGCCCACATCTTCTGCACCGAGGAGCAGATGGCGGGCGAGCTGAAGTCGCTGCTGCAATTCGTCCTCGGTCTGCTGAAGGACTACGGCCTGGACGACTTCTACCTCGAGCTGTCCACCCGGAACCCGGAGAAGTCGGTCGGCACGGATGAGAACTGGGAGCGCGCCACCGTGTCGCTGCGCCAGGCCGCGGAGGAGTCGGGTCTGGACCTGGTGCCGGACCCGGGCGGCGCGGCGTTCTACGGGCCGAAGATCAGCGTGCAGGTCAAGGACGCGATCGGCCGGACCTGGCAGATGTCGACCATCCAGGTCGACTTCAACCTGCCGGAGCTCTTCGAGTTGGAGTACTCGGCCGCGGACGGCACCCGCAAGCGGCCGGTCATGATCCACCGGGCGCTGTTCGGCTCGATCGAGCGCTTCTTCGGCGTGCTGACCGAGCACTACGCGGGCGCCTTCCCGGCCTGGCTGGCGCCGGTGCAGGTGGTCGGCATCCCGATCCGCGACGACCACGCCGCCTACCTGGACGAGTTCGTGGCCAAGCTGCGGGCGCAGGGCATCCGGGCCGAGGTGGACGCCTCCGACGACCGGATGCAGAAGAAGATCCGCACCGCGCAGCAGCAGAAGGTCCCCTTCATGGCCATCGCCGGGGACGACGACGTGAATGGCGGCACGGTGTCCTTCCGCTACCGCGACGGCTCCCAGCGCAACGGCATGCCGGTCGACGAGGCGGTCGCGCACGTGGTGCAGGTCGTGCGCGACCGGGTCAACACCGGGCCGTCCGCGGCGTAGCGGCCGCCGCGGCCGGCGTCAGCTCAGTGGCGGGATCCAGGAGTCCGGATCGGCGCAGTCGCCGATGGTGAGCTGCTCGATCAGGGTGTTCAGGTCGGCGCGGGGCAGGTGGGACTCGACGGTGACGATGCAGCGTTCGGACTCCACGGTGAGCC
>Ga0307288_10000677_pt1 | contig 11366 bp, 10 predicted proteins | sample ER_DNA_142_FD_194469 | JGI IMG/M metagenome (GOLD analysis project Ga0307288, IMG submission 194469) | Bulk soil microbial communities from the East River watershed near Crested Butte, Colorado, United States - ER_DNA_142 | ecosystem: Environmental > Terrestrial > Soil > Floodplain | place... | reverse complement strand
AACGGCATCAGCGCGTGCGACAGGGTGTTCGCGACGAGGTCCTCGTAGGTCGTCATCCCCTGGACGCGCGCGGTCCGGGCGACCGGGTCGAGGTCGATGACGTGGTTGAGGTCCGAGACGTCGAGCCGGGTCGAGTCCGTCGTGCGCTGGCGGAACAGGTTCGACGTGCGCTTCCCGAGGCGCACCGGTGCCTCCGGCGGGAGGGCGGCCATGTCGTCGAGGAGCCGCGCGGTCGCCGCACGATGCTGCTCGTCGCCGACCGGGCGGAGCACATCCAGAGCCACGTCCCCCATGAAAGCAGTCCTCACTCGACGTTGGTGCGCGGACCCGGGTGATCAGTGCGGGGTCCGCCCACTGAGCGCCTCGCGGACCAGGCCGGCATTGCCGCGCGCCCGGAGGCCGGCCTCGTCGAAGAGGGTGTCCTCCAGCCCGATTCGCGTGTCGTAGCCGTGCTTCTGGGCCCACCGCAGGACCGGCCAGGCCCACGTCTCCTCGCCATGGACGAGGATCGGGGCCGGCTGCGAGCCGAGCGCCGACAGGATGCGCTCTGCGGCCCAGGAGCCATAGCCGCCCGGCGAGCGCCCCGGGATGGCCTCGACGAGAACCCGCAGCACCCGCCACGGCCAGTGCCGCCCCACGAACTCCGCGGCGGCGCTCGGCGTCCAGAGCCCGGCCTCCACGTCGATGCGCCGGGTCCGCAGCGTGGTGGCAAGGTCGAACGCGCCGGCTTCGTGCCAGTTGACGCTGGCGAAGTCAGGTCCGCCGTCCTCCGGACGCGGCCAGCGGCTCACAAGGGCCAGGCGTTCCATGCCGTCGGGTGCGATCTCCTCCCGGGTGGTCACGCCGACGGGGATCCCCGGGACCGCCCGGCGCACCGCCGTCACCGTCAGCGCCACCAGGTCGCCGTCGAGCGTCTCCCGGCCCAGGTCGCCGCGGGGGTGCACGTGCACGGACTCGGCTCCCGCGGCGACGGCCTCGGCGGCGGCTTCGGCGATCTGCGAGACCGTGACCGGGACCCGCTCATACCGGCGGCGACTGCCGTTGAGGCAGACCTGGAGCACCGGTCAGCTCCTGCCCGAGGCGGCAGCGAGGTATGCGTGGCAGCGCGCCACCCGCACGCGCCACCAGGCGACCCGGTCCGGCGCTGCCACCGCGGCCTCCAAGAGGTCGTCATCCGCGCGGACCGGACCAACGGGGACCGAGCCGCCCGAGGGAACCAGGCGGTCGTGTGCGACGTCCGCGGCCAGCAGCTCGACGGTGCCGAGGCCACACGCGTACGGCAGCTCCGGCAGAGCCGCCGCCAGCGCGACGCCGGCGGCCATGCCGACCGAGGAGTCGAGGGCGGAGCTCACGACGGTCGGGAGACCGCACTCGGCCGAGACCTCCAGCGCGCGCCGGACTCCGCCGAGCGGCGAGACCTTGACGACGACGACGTCGGCCGCACCCGCGCGGGCGACGCGGCCGGGGTCCTCGGCCTTGCGGATCGACTCGTCGGCGGCGACCTTCACGTCGATCCCGTTGCGCGCGAGCCTCGTGCGAAGGGCAGCGAGGTCCTCGACCTCGGGGCAGGGCTGCTCGGCGTACTCGAGGTCGTAGACCGCGAGCGCCGTAATGCTGCGGACCGCCTCGTCGACGTCCCACGCGCCGTTGGCGTCGACGCGGATCTTCGTGCCGGGTCCGGCGGCGTCGCGGGTGGCGGCGACCCGGTCGACGTCTTCGGCGAGCGACTGGCCTGGTTCGCCGACCTTGACCTTGACCGTGGTGCAGCCGTCGTAGCGGGCGAGCACGCCGGCCACGTCGTCGGGCGCGACGGCCGGGATCGTGGCGTTGACGGGGATCCGGTCCCGCCGCGCTGTCGGCCAGCCCTCCCACGCGGCCTCGACCGCCGCGGCCAGCCACCGGGACGACTCGGCCGTGTCGTACTCGAGGAACGGGGCGAACTCGCCCCACCCGACGGGTCCCTCGAGGAGCACGACCTCCCGGTGGTCCACCCCACGGAACCGGAGGTGCAAAGGAAGGGTGACGACGCGCATACCGTCGAGCAGGTCCTCCAGGGGTGGCAGGGTCATGTCGCGAAGACGGCCTCGGGCTGGTTGGCAACGGCCAGCTCGATGCGGCGGCGCTGGTTGACCGAGAGCGGCGGCAGGTCATCGACCCGGAACCAGCGCGCGTCGACCGACTCGTCGTCGGCGACCACCGGTTCGCCCTCGACCCACGAGCACCGGAAGCAGAGGCTGAGGAAGGCCGACCGGTCGCCGTTGTCGTACTCGATGACCGGAGTGGTGTGCGCCCAGACCAGGCGTTCGGCCCGGGCGACGACACCGGTCTCCTCGAGGACCTCGCGCACCGCGCCGACGGCCGGTTCCTCGACGGGGTCGAGGATGCCGGTCACCACGGTCCACGCCAGGTTGTCAGAGCGTTGGACCAGGAGGACCTCGTCGGCGCCGTCGACCGGACGGCGCCGGAGGACGACCGCGGCGACGCCGGGCAGCCAGAGCAGGTCGGCGCCCACGCGGGTCCGCAGCCGGGCGACGAAGTCGGGGATCGGCATACCGAGGACTCTAGGTGCGCCGTCTTGCGGCACTGGGCGCGGTCGTATCCTCGGGCCCGTGCCGGACTCCCCCAGCGAGCTGTTCGACCCGTCGGCCTGGGAGGAGGTGTCCGGGTTCGACGACCTGACCGACGTGACGTACCACCGAGCGGTGGGCCTGGGCTGTGTGCGGGTGGCGTTCCACCGGCCGGACGTCCTCAACGCGTTCCGGCCGCACACCGTGGACGAGCTGCAGCGCGTGCTCGACCATGCCCGGCAGACGCCGGACGTCGGCGTGGTGCTGCTCACCGGGAACGGGCCGTCGGCCAAGGGGCAGTGGTCCTTCTGCAGCGGTGGCGATCAGCGGATCCGGGGGCGGTCGGGATACCAGTACGCGTCGGGGGAGACTGCGTCGACGGTCGACACCGCGCTCACCCAGACGGCCGGTGGGCGTCTGCACATCCTCGAGGTGCAGCGGCTGATCCGGACGATGCCGAAGGTCGTCGTGGCGGTGGTGCCGGGGTGGGCCGCCGGGGGCGGGCACTCGCTGCACGTCGTCTGCGACCTCACGATCGCGTCGCGGGAGCACGCCCGCTTCAAACAGACGGATGCCGACGTGGCCTCGTTCGACGGCGGGTACGGGTCGGCGTACCTCGCGCGGATGGTCGGCCAGAAGTTCGCGCGGGAGATCTTCTTCCTCGGCCGGACGTACTCGGCGGACGACATGCACCGGATGGGCGCCGTGAACGTCGTGGCGCCGCACGAGTCGCTGGAGGCCACGGCACTGGAGGTCGCGCGGGAGATCCTCGGGAAGTCGCCCCTGGCGCAGCGGATGCTCAAGTTCGCGTTCAACCTCGTCGACGACGGGCTCATGGGCCAGCAGGTGTTCGCGGGAGAGGCGACCCGGTTGGCATACATGACCGACGAGGCCGTCGAGGGGCGAGACCAGTTCCTCGAGAAGCGCCCGCCCGACTGGTCGCCGTTCCCCTGGTACTTCTAAGGGCCTTTCCCGCTTCCAGGCTCACGTTGTTGTCAATCGGGGGCGTCTTGAACCCTTCCAACTGACAACAACATCAGTCTGGAAGCGGTCAGCGTAGGGCGAGCGCCTGGAAGATCCGGGAGGCGAGGCCGTGGGCACCGCCGGCGGCGACGTCCTCCAGCCGGACCGGTCGCCCGGCCGCATCGGTCAACGGGAGGCGCCAGTTGGGATACTCGTCGAGCGTGCCCGGCTGGTTGACCGCCCGCCGGTCACCGACGAGGTCAGCCAGCGCGACAACCAGCATCCGGCTGGGGGTGAGTGCGAGCCAGGCGTGCAGGGCGACGAGCAGGTCTTCCTCTGTCGCCTCCGGCTCGAGCAGCCCGCGCAGCACCAGAGCCGACCGCACTCGCCCGATCGCGCCGAGCTCGGCTTCCCGCTCCTCCTCCATGGACCGGGTCAGCAACCCGAGCCGCTGGCGGATCGCGACGTGCTCCAGCCCGAGGTACCCCGCGGTCGGCGGCAGGTCGTGGGTGGTCACCGACGACAGGCACAGCCGGCGGTAGTGCTCGGGCGGACGTGGCCCGCGCTCCTCCCACTCGAACCAGAGGATCGACGTCCCGAGCACCCCGCGCTCGAGCAGATGTTCCCGCGCCGACGGCTCGACGACACCGAGGTCCTCGCCGATCACGACCGCCCCGGCCCGCTGCGCCTCGAGCGCGAGGATGCCCACCAGCGCCTCGTGGTCGTAGCGCACGTACGTCCCCCGGTCGGGCGACATCCCCTGCGGGATCCACCACAGCCGGAACAGGCCGATGACGTGGTCGATCCGCACTCCTCCGGAGTCGCGCAGCGCGGCCCTGACCATGTCGCGGAACGGCGTATAGCCCTGTTCCGCAAGGCGATCGGGTCGCCACGGCGGCTGGTCCCACCGCTGGCCCAGCTGGTTGAACTGGTCCGGCGGCGCGCCTACCGACACTCCAGCAGCAAGCACGTCGGACAGCGACCACGCGTCGGACCCGGTCGTGTGCACGCCCACCGCGAGGTCCTCGACCAGGCCCACCCGCATACCGGATCCACGCAGCGCGGACTGCACGTCGCGCACCTGCTCGGCCAGCAGCCACTGCAGCCAGGAGTGCAGGTCGACCTGGTCGGAGTGCTGCTCGCACCATCGGGCGACCGCCTCGTCGTGCGGGTCGCGCAGCTCACTCGGCCAGCGGTCGGCGGGCAGGCCGAACGCCTCGGCCAGCGCGCACCAGGTCGCGAAGGCGACCAGCCCCTCACCCTCCTCGGCCAGGAACCTCCGGTATGCCTCGGCCCGATCCCCCGTGAGCGGCACCGTGTGCACCAGGCCCAGGGCGGCGCGCTTCAGGTTCCACGACCCGTCGCGGTCGATCCGGTCGGCCTCGTTGAGCGCCCGGCCTCGCGCGGCCAACCACTCCAGGCGGACGGCGTCCTCCGGGTCGAGCCGGGACACTTCCGGGACGTCCTCGACGCGCAGGTAGAGGGGGTTGAGGAACCGGCGGGTCGTCGGCAGGTACGGCGACGGCTCCATCGGCGGAACCGGTTCGGCCGCGTGCAGCGGGTTCACGAGGACGAAGTCGGCACCGTGCTGTTCGCTCGCCCAGGTGCCGAGCCGGGCCAGGTCGTCCAGGTCCCCGATCCCCCACGAGCCACTCGACCGGAGCTGGTACAGCTGAGTCGCCACTCCCACGGCGCGCCGCTCGTCGAGCCCCTCCGGAAGGGTCGACCGGTGCGGCGTCACGACGACCGTGGCCGTCGTCGTGGACGCGTCCAAGGGCTCGGCATCGACGTGCGCGACGAGCCGGTGCCAGCCCAGCGGCAGGTTCCAGGGCAGCTCGAACGCCGCCTCCCCGACCACCCGCTCGTCCACCCAGCGCGGCGGCACGAGGTGGTGGACCTGCCGTACATCCCATTCCCGGCCGTCCTCGAGGTCGATCGTCAGCCGCACGCCCGTGCCGTCGGGAACGTGCACGTAGATCCACGGCGCCCACCCCTCGCGCGCGACGACGGTCGGAGGCAGAGTCCGCCGCCAGAACCGGTCGCCGACCTCCCGCAGGGAGGCCTCGACCGCATCCGGCGTGTGCGCCGGAACGCCGAGCGCGGCCAGCACCGCGACGATCGTCTCCGCGGAGATCGGCGCGTGCCGCCCCTGCCAGTCCCAGTAGTCGGTGGCGACGCCGTGCGCGGCGGCCAGCCGGGTGAGCGGCTCCGACGGCGAGGACGAGTCCATGGCGCACATCTTGCCGCCTGCCTCACGACTGATCGGTCACCACGTCGTTCCCCGCCGAGCCGGACGCGGCAGACTGGGCGGGTGACGATCGAAGAGACCACCGACCAGCTGACGACGACGCAGCCGGGCACCGACGCATACCGGATCGAGCACGACACGATGGGCGAGGTCCGGGTCCCCCGCGACGCGCTCTACCAGGCGCAGACCCAGCGGGCGATCGAGAACTTCCCGATCTCCGGAACTCCGATCGAGCCGGCGGTCGTGCATGCCCTCGGGCGGATCAAGGGCGCCGCCGCCCGCGTCAACAGCCAGCTCGGCGTCCTGCCGGACGAGATCGCCGACAAGATCGAAGCCGCGGCCGCAGAGGTCACCGCCGGACAGCACGACGGCGAATTCCCCCTTGACGTCTACCAGACCGGCTCGGGGACCTCGACCAACATGAACACCAACGAGGTCATCGCGACTCTCGCCTCGCGAGACGGGTCACGAATCCACCCCAACGACCACGTCAACGCCTCGCAGAGCAGCAACGACGTCTTCCCGACGGCCGTGCACCTCGCCGCGACTGCGGCCATCGTCCAGGAGCTCATCCCCGGGCTCACCCACCTCGCGGACTCGCTGGAGCGCAAGTCCGACGAGTTCGCCCACATCGTCAAGGCCGGACGCACGCACCTCATGGACGCCACGCCGGTCACCCTCGGGCAGGAGTTCGGCGGGTACGCGGCGCAGACCCGGTATGCGGTGGAGCGCCTCGAGGCGGTGCTGCCCCGGGTGGGCGAGCTGCCGCTCGGCGGGACCGCAGTGGGGACAGGGATCAACACGCCGGGGGGATTTGCCGACAAGGTGATCGGTCTCCTCGTCGACGACACCGGCCTTCCGCTGCGGGAGGCGCGGAACCACTTCGAGGCGCAGGGCTCGCGCGACGGCCTCGTCGAGGCGTCGGGGGCGCTGAAGACCGTGGCGGTCAGCCTCTACAAGATCTGCAACGACCTTCGCTGGATGGGGTCGGGGCCGCGGGCCGGTCTCGGCGAGATCCTCATCCCCGATCTGCAGCCGGGGTCGTCGATCATGCCCGGCAAGGTCAACCCCGTCATCTGCGAGGCGACGATGATGGCCTGCGCCCAGGTCATCGGCAACGACCTGGCGGTGACGTTCTCCGGCGCGGCCGGCAACTTCGAGCTCAACGTCATGATGCCGGTGATGGCCCGCAACGTCATCGAGTCGATCCGGCTGCTCACCAGCGTCTCCCGGCTCCTCGCGGACCGGTGCGTCGACGGCATCCAGGCCCGCGAGAGCCACATGCGCCACCTGGCGGAGTCGTCGCCGAGCATCGTCACGCCGCTCAACAAGTACATCGGGTACGAGAACGCCGCCGCCGTGGCCAAGAAGGCGCTGAAGGAGGGGCGGACCATCCGCGACGTGGTCATCGACGAGGGCTACCTCGACTCCGGCCACCTCACCGAGGAGCAGCTGGACGACGCGCTCGACGTCAACGCCATGACCCAGCGGCCCGAATAGGCGTTGGGTGGTCCGAGCGGCGGTCGCCGCCGCCTTGACCGCCGTCGCGCTGGCCGCGTGCTCCGCCGCTCCTGACGTCAGCAGCGCGACCGGTTCTGGCGCGGCGTCGGCGAGCGGCCAGACGAGCGCGGCGACGGCCGCGGCGACCTGGAGCGGGCTGAGCACCTGCCCCGGTGGGCAGCGGGCATACCAGTGCGGTGTGCTGCGCGTGCCGCTGGACCGCACGGTTCCGGGAGCGGGCACGGTCGACCTCGACGTCGCCGTGGGCGGCAGCCCCGGGGCGGACCGCACAATGCTCTTCCTCACCGGCGGCCCGGGTCAGGGCGGAGTCGCCGCCGCGGAGCGGGTCATCCCGCGGTTCGCGCAGGTAGGCGCCTCGCAGCGCATCGTCCTGCTCGACCAGCGCGGGACCGGCGCCGGCGCGCTGCGCTGTCCCGAGCTGCAGCAGCAGATGCGCTCCTCCGACCTCACGGTGCCGTCCGAGGGGGCGGTTACGGCGTGCGCCACGACGATCGGCGACGGCCGCGCGCACTACGCGACGAGCGACACGGTCGCCGACCTCGAGGACCTCAGGGCGGCGCTCGGGGCCGAGCGGTGGTCGCTCGACGGAGTCTCGTACGGCAGCTACGTCGCCCAGCGGTATGCGGCGGCGTATCCCGACCGGGTCGACCGGCTGGTGCTCGACTCGGTCGTGCCGGTCAGCGGGTTCGACCCGCTGCTGACCGACGTGTACCCCGAGGTCGCGCGGGTGTTGCGGGCGGTCTGCGATCAGACGAGGTGTGCCGGCGATCCGGCGGAGGCGATCAGCGCGACCGTGAAGCGATGGCCCGATCTCGCGCCGGTGCTGCTCGACGTCATCACCGGGATGTCGGTCGCGGACCCGACGTTCTCCGGGCTCGTTCCGGCGCTGCTCGACGCCGCGGCGGGGAACGACCAGCCGATCCGGGCGTTCGCGGCGGGGTGGCAGAGCGCAGACAAGACCGAGGCGAGCAGCCTGAGCCAGGGGCTGCACGCGAGCACGCTCTGCCTCGACCTCGACTTCCCGTGGGGGGGCGCCGACTCCGATCCCGCCGGCCGCGGCGCGGCGGTGGACGCCAAGGTCGCCGGTGTTCCTCCGGAGCGGTTGTTCCCGTTCGACCGGACCGCGGCGACCGGCAACGGCGAGGTCGTGACCTGTCGGGTCTGGCCGCGAACCTCCGACTCGTGGTCAGCAGCGGAGGCGCAGACCACGGTGACCGCGCTGGCCCCGCTCGGGCCGCGCACGCTGATCCTGGCCGGCGACCGCGACCTGTCCACCCCACTGGTGTGGGCCAGGGCGACCGCTGCGGCGATGCCGGGCAGTCGACTGGTGGTCGTGCCCGGCGTGGGTCACTCGGTCCAGTCGCGAGGCGGTGTCGTGGGCGGAGCCGAGGCGACCCGCTTCCTGATGACCCCGTGACTGGGGCTGATTCCCGCTTCCAGGATGACGTTGTTGCCGGTTTCATCGGTTCAGTCCGGCCCAGATCGACAACAACAGGCGCCCAGAAGATGGCCGGGAGGGCGTTCGAGTCGTCACGTAGCATCGGCGAATGACCAGAGTCCGGCGGCTGGTCGTCCCCCGCGGACCGGCGGTTCTCGGGCTGCTCGGTGATCTCGAAAGGGCGCTGGCCGGCGGGGATGCCATCCAGCCGGAGGCCGAGGAGTCGGGGCCGTTAGACGGCACCCGGGAGGAGACCCTCGAGGAGGTCCCCGACGGGGTCGCCGTCGTCATCAGAACCTCGGGGTCCTCCGGTACCCCCAAGCGCACCATGCTCACGGCCGACAACCTCGTCGCCTCGGTCACGGCGACGAACGACATGCTCGGCGGTGCGGGGCGTTGGTTGCTGGCCGTCTCGGCGCTGCACGTCGCGGGGATGCAAGTACTGGTCCGCTCCGTCGTCGCCGGAACCACGCCGGAGGTCCTGGACCTGAACGACGGGTTCGACCCGGGGCAATTCGCCGACGCGACCGACCGGATGAACACATCGTCCGACCGCCGCTACACCGCGCTCGTGCCGACCCAGCTGACCCGGCTGCTCGACGACTCGGCGGGGCTTCGGGCTCTTCGGGGCTTCGACGCGGTCCTCGTCGGGGGCGCGGCGCTCTCGGCGGCCGACCGGGAGCGGGCCGCCGCAGTCGGGGTCCGCGTCGTGACGACCTACGGAATGAGCGAGACCGCCGGTGGCTGTGTCTACGACGGGCGGCCCCTTCCCGTGACCGAGGTCCACATCGACAACGACCACCACGTGGTGCTCGGCGGCGCGACGGTGGCGCTGGGCTACCTGGGCCAGCCCCGACTCACCGCCGACGCCTTCGCCGTCGACGCCGACGGTGTGCGGTGGTTCCGGACCGACGACCTTGGCGCGTTCGACGACGACGGGCGGCTGGAGATCCGTGGCCGCGCCGACGACCTCATCAACACCGGCGGCCTCAAGGTCGCGCCCGGACCGGTCGAAGACGCGATCGCCCGGTTCGTCCCGGGTGTCGTCGACGCCGTCGTCGTGGGCACCCCACACCCCACCTGGGGCGAGGCGGTCTCGGCCGCCGTGACCCTTCGTCGTGGGGCCCCCACGCCGAGCCTGCGGGACGCTCGAGCGGCGCTGCGCGGGGTCGTGCCCGACCATGCGCTGCCGCAGCGGCTTCTGGTTCTCGGGTCCATGCCGCAGCGCGGTCCGGGGAAGCCCGACCGTCGCGCGCTGATTGCGGCGTTCAGTGAGAGACTGTCGGAGCCCGGACGGTGAATGAGGGAGGTCGGACGGATGCGCGTACTGCTGCTGCTCGCCGGTCTCGCGCTGACCATCTACGCCGTCGTCGACTGCATCCAGACCGACGACGAGCGGGTCAAGTACCTGCCGAAGATCGCCTGGGTGGTCCTCATCGTCCTCGTCCCGTGGGCTGGGCCGATCGCCTGGCTCGTCGCCGGACGCCAGCGCTCGTCCCCCCCGGGCCGGTGGAACCCGAAAAGGCCGGTCACCGGTCCGCGTGGCCCCGAGGACGACCCGGACTTCCTGCGTAACCTCTGACTCGGGTCCAGCACGCACCAGCGAATCGAGTCACAGAAGTCCCGCATGGCCACCTTCTCCGAGTGGGTCCAGGGTGCCCGCCCCCGCACCCTTCCGGTGGCCGTCTCGCCCGTCGCCGTCGGGACCGGCGCCGCATACGCGCTCGGCCGGACGACCTGGGGGTACGCGCTCCTGGCGCTGATCGTGGCGCTGTCGCTGCAGGTCGGGGTCAACTACGCCAACGACTACTCCGACGGCATCCGGGGAACCGACTCCCCGAGCGGCGGGCGAGTCGGGCCGGTCCGACTCGTGGGCCAGGACCTGGCCAACCCCTCCGATGTGCGGCTGGCGGCGTTCCTGGCGTTCTTCCTCGCGGGGCTCTGGGGGTTCGCCCTCGTAGCGCTGAGCGAGGCCTGGGTCATGCTGCCGATCGGCGCGCTGTGCGTCGTGGCGGCCTGGTACTACACGGGCGGGCGCCACCCGTACGGCTACCGGGGGCTGGGGGAGGTCTTCGTCTTCGTGTTCTTCGGGCTCGTGGCGACGCTGGGGACGCTGTACACGCAGGCGCGGATGATCACGCTCGTGGGACTGCTCGGGGCGGTCGGTGTCGGGGCGCTGGCCTCCGCGGTGCTCGTTACCAACAACCTGCGCGACATCCCCTCGGACGCCGCCGCTGGGAAACGGACGTTGGCGGTCCGGCTCGGCGACCGCGGAACGCGGATCCTGTATGCCGCGCTCGTCGCGATCTCCTTGGGGGTCGTTGTCGCGTGCGCGCTGGTCGGGTCGTGGTTCGCGCTCCTGGCGCTGGCCGCATACGCCTGGTTGTGGCCGGCACTGGCCACACTGCGCGGTGGCGCCGTCGGGCGCGACCTCGTCCCCGTGCTCGCGCGGACCGGCCAGTTCCAGCTGCTGTGGTCGGTGCTGCTCGCGGTCGGCCTCGCAGTCTCGCGCTGACCGGTTGTCGGATGCAGACGTTCCTCCCGTATGCCAGCTTCGAGGCGAGCGCCCGGGCGCTGGACCCGAAGCGGTTGGGGAAGCAGCGGGTCGAGGTCATCCAGATCGTTAGGG
>Ga0307288_10000676_pt1 | contig 11367 bp, 16 predicted proteins | sample ER_DNA_142_FD_194469 | JGI IMG/M metagenome (GOLD analysis project Ga0307288, IMG submission 194469) | Bulk soil microbial communities from the East River watershed near Crested Butte, Colorado, United States - ER_DNA_142 | ecosystem: Environmental > Terrestrial > Soil > Floodplain | place... | reverse complement strand
AGGTAGTCGTACCCCGACCCCGCGGTCAGCTTGTGGATGCTCATCGTCACGCCAGCCAGAAGCCGGCCAAGCCTCGTTAGCGGTCACCCTCCCCGCTACCAGACCCGGAATGAAAGAGGTGTGTCGGCCATGACATTGCGGAGAGGCTGAGGGAGGTATGTCCCCTGAGATATCTGGGGGATGTGACCGCTCAACCGGCGCGACATGGCATAGGGGAGTGCGAGTCTTCGTCGATGGAGGAAGTGGTGGTTATGGGCAAGCAGACGGTGAGGCAGGCAGCGAGGCTGGCGGCGTCCCAGGTGCAGGCAAAGTGTCGGCGTGAGCGGGTCGAACGTGACCGGCGGCTGGAGAGATTGGCGGTCGAGGTGCTGACCGCGTTAGGAGAACGAGACGCGATGATCGGCGTGACCGAGCAACGCGCGGGTGCTGCTCTTCATGCGATGATCATCGACGAACACCTGACGGTGTCGGAGGCGGTGCAGTGGTGTGCCGGAGCAATCAGCCATCGCGAGGCGGCCCGGCTTCGCCAATTAGCCGGTCGGGCCCAGGACAGGCCGGTGAATCACAGCACCCTGGCTGCGAGCGCTCAGCGACACGATATGGAAGGTGATTTCCATTGACGGCCATCGGCTCGTGGCGAGATGGCGTTCAGGTGTAGGGAACGGCCTCAGCCGACACAATTTGCGGCCGAGCGAGGAGCGCACCACCGAAAGCGCGAGGCACTGAGCGGGGCGGCAGGACCGCGACGTTCGACACCAAGATCGAAAGCATGCGTTTCGTGCCAGGTCACGCCTGACGGGCGGCCGCCGCGCGGGGTCCTGAGAAGCTGCGCCGCGTAGTGTACAGGTGCGCCCAGTCGGTTCAGGCAGGGTAGGGGCAACATGTTCCGAGCGGACGAGGGCGGAAAGGGGAACGGATTAATGGGGAAAGTCCGCACAGGGCACTCAACGTCGCTGGACGGGTTTATTGCAGGGCCGAACGACGGTCCTGAAGCACCCATGGGTGAGGGCGGCGAGCGGCTTTTGGGTTGGTACTTCGGCGGTGACACCGAATACAGGCTGCCTGGCACCGAGATGGTGTTCAAGGTCGCGCCGCAGACCGCGGAGCTCCTTCGCGAGACGCGCACAACGACCGGGGCGTTGGTGACGGGGCGGCGGACATTTGACCTCACTCATGGGTGGGGCGGCAGACACCCGTTGGACGTACCGGTCTTTGTTGTTACCCACCAGGCTTCACCAGGGTGGGTGTCCGACGGATCGCCTTTTACGTTCGTTAGGGACGGCCTCGAAAGCGCCGTAGCGCAGGCGAAAGCGGCTGCAGGCGACAAAGACGTCGGCGTGATCGGTGCGAACCTGGTGCAGCAGTGCATCAAAGCGGGACTCCTTGACGAAATACACCTAGATATGGTGCCCGTCGTACTCGGCGGCGGCGTGGGGCTATTCGACCATCTGGGCACCGGGCCGATCGAGCTGGAGCGCACTCGGGTGATAGAGGGCGCAGGAGTCACGCATCTAACATTCCGCGTCATATAGTCATCCGAGGCCGCGCGGGACCACAACCTGCGGCGCCGAGATCCTGAAGCAGATAGCCGGCGAGCGGGCCTGTGGGGCGAGTCGGCGCAGCTGTACGAGGTGATCCACCGGGCGTTCATCAAACTGCCCGGCCCGGAACACTTCCCGATGAGCGACGTCGGCGTGCTCGCCGCGATCAGCGTGCCTCTCGGCTTTACCCGAGGAGTCGACCGCGTTCAGGCTGGACCCGACAAGATCGCTTAGTTTGGGTATGGGTCTGACCACCATTTTGACCACCATTCGGGTTTGTCCACCGAAGTGAGAATTCGTGCGCCAGCCCGGCTGCTGGGCCTGAAGGCGCCTGGTCGCCTAGCTGGTCTTGGAGGCGAAAAGCGGTTCCGGGCGCGCGACCGACGCACGGTCGCGGAGCTTCGCCGATACTGATGCGCTCTCGTGAGACATGCTGCTTGATGTAAACCGGCCAAGCGCCGGTAGTGGTCCTCGTGCCGGAGTTCCGGTCACCGGCTCAACTATTGGCGGGCATCCCCTCTTACGTCGCGGCTCTGGTTGGCCGACCTAACGCGCTACTGGCTGTGACCGCCAGCCGCTTTGCTAATGCCTTACGGATCGCAGGACGAACGGTTTTCCACAGGTTCGTGCCATGCGTGCCGCCCGTCGTCCTTTCTGGCTCAATCCAATTGCGTGTTGAGCAACGGGAGAGTGAATCAGCGTGCAACCAATGGATGCCGAGACCTCGGAGACGGTGGCCGGGGTCGTTCGGCTGCTGCGCCGCGCCGCTGAGCTCGTGTGGGTCGCGAGCGACACCGACGGCGCCGGGTCGCCTCGTCAGCTGCTGGCCTTAGGTATCGACCTGGCCGCCGATGAGGCGCGCAACCTCCTGCCGGATGCGATTCCGATCGACGGGCCGGCGCCGGTCGGGGCCGTGCCGGCCGCTCTCTTACGGTCTGCTGAGCAGCTCCTACAGTGCGTCGCCACCCGAGAAGCGGCAGACGGGCTTCATGGCCTGTTGGCACGCGTGGCGAACCTCGTATGGGAGGCGAACAGCGGTGTCTCCGACTGACCGGCGCACAGTCGGCGAGCTACTAGCCGATTGCGACGCACTGGCGCGAGAGACACTCCTGGATGCAACATTCGATCGCGCCCCCGCCATGGTGAGGAGCTGGAATCAGCTGGTCGGGTCCGCGGCCGAACTGTGGGCGACGTTGCCTTCCGTGCCGGGCAGCCGGTCCGGATCGGACCCGATGGATCGGGCGCGGGTGGTCGGAGAGGCGATCGGCCGCAGCGCGAGGGCCGGACACTGGCCAGGGTGGGGACCGACGGACGAACACCTCACACAGATCGGCGATAACCTCTCCCGCGCGCGCCATTTGGTCGAACGGCAGGGCCGCCCTTCCCAGCCGAAGACCCCAGAAGCGCAGGCCCAGCTGGAAGAGTTCCAAAGCCAGTTGATGCACACCTTGTACGTGGCCGCACACGGGACCGCTGTCGCACTCGGCGCCTACGTTACGGACCTGCAGGACCGCTTGCAGATTGGCACGCGCCGGCGGCTGCCGCTGGTTGAGCGGCCAACCGCCCTGGAAGTCATTTTGGCCCGGGGCATGATCGCGAGGTTCGACGGGTTCGAGCAGCTCGCCGCAGCGTACCTGTTTGGGATGCGACCCACCTCAGGGAACCCTGACTGGACGAGCGTGGCGGCACCGTTCATACGCCTGGAGACCGCCTTGGCTGTATGGGAGGTTCAGGCGTACCGTACCTTGGCCAACGGTCCGGATCCGGCCGATCTGGTGCGGGTGGCCCGCGTACAGGCACTCATTGCGAGCACGACCAGCATCCTGACCGAGGCGGCCGCCACGAAGGGCCACATCGACGGTGAGGTGATCCGCCGGCTTGCGCCGGCGCTTGATGCCAGCCAAGCGGCCTGGAATCGAACGGCCAAACGTTGGGCGGAGCTCACTAACCCGGCCAGCCGCACCGACCCCTCGCTGATCAGCGCAGCCAGCGAAGTCCGCGCTGCGATTGCGGCGATCGCCACAAACCAAACCGGATGGGCAACACATGACCAGCTAGCCGCCCGCGTCGACTTACCAAAGACGGTCAAGTGCCTTCATCTCAGCATGATCGCCTCCGTCGACCTTGCCTATGTCGTCAGGGACACCGCCGTCGACCACCCGGGCCTGATCGCCCCTGCGCGCATCATCGGCATGAGAGCCCAAGGCGAAGCGGAACTCGCCATCGAGCAGGGCGAGACCCGTTATGAAGGCGTCACCTGGACCACGCCACATCAGACCGCGGCCAATCAGCTGATCCCGCTGCCAGAGCCGGCTAGGCGTGGACTGATAAACCTCGCCGATTCGGTTATCGCCAGCACAAACCGAGCTGTTGCCGCGGCCGCCCAACTCGACACCAGCAAGCCCACGCGATCAATGAGATCCGATCATGCACCGCACCGCGGACGCTCATACGAGTCCCGGGAGATGACCCGCCCACAAAGTCAAGCGCCAAAAGGACCCAGCCGATGATTTGGCCGCCACCGGCCGAGCAGGGAGCGGCAGCGTTTGTTGGCGCACCGTCGACTGCCCACAACTCGAGCACCGGGACACGAGGTTGGTACGCGACAGAAGCCGCGATGGAGATTTTCGTATTCGCTTGTGGAGTAGCCCCGCCCAGGAAAAAAGGAACACGATCATGAACTGGTCATGGCCACGCCGCCGAGGCGGCCGACATGCTGAGGGTGGGCCGCAGCGGCGGGTGCACGCTGATCAAAGCCGCGCGGTGGGAGTCGATCAAGATCGGCCGCTCGCAGCGCCTATCGGTCGCCTCGACGCGCCACGTCGCAGCCCGGAGTGCGGCGCTGGGGGCGTTGACGCGAGGACCCAGCCACCCGGCGGCTTGGCAACACTCGGCAGGTGGAGGAGACAGGCGATGTGCTCGCGGCATCACCCGTTGTGGACGACTGCGGACGTCGCCGCGTTTCTGATGTGCGAGTCGACCGCTGCCAGGCAGCTTCTGCAGATAGCCGCGCGCCGCGTGGCCGGGCTCGCACCCATCTGAGGGCAGTCCGTGAGCGAAAGGAAGATGATCATGGAGCGGCTGTTAAGCGTGGCGGAGGCGGCTGACCTGCTCGGAACTACCGCGCGCTTTCCGCGGCGATTGATCGCCGAGCGGAGGATTCGCTTTGTGCGAGTGGGCCGCCACATTCGCATCCCAGAGTCGGCCATCGGAGAGTTCATCGCGGCCGGCACCGTCCAACCGATCACCTCGGCTGACGTCTCATGACTCAGCGGAGGCGCCGTCGCTTCGGAAGCATCCGGCGGCGCAGCTCGGGGAGCTACCAGGTGCGGTATTGGGGTCCTGATGATGTCAGGCATTCTGCGCCGATGACCTTCGCCCGGAAGTCTGACGCCGAACGGTGGCTCACCCTCCTGGAAGGCCGGGTCATCCGCGGCGAATGGTCGCCCCCGAGCGCGCGAAGGATCACGCTAACCCAGTACGCGCAGGCATGGATCGCGCAACGATCACTGGAGCCGCGCACCCGAGAGCTGTATGAATCGCAGCTTCGCAATCATATCGAGCCCTACCTGGGGAGGAAGACGCTCGACACGATTACTCCGCAGACGATCCGGAACTGGCGCCAACAGCTACTCGAGGCGGGCCGGTCTGCGACGGTCGCGGCGAAGTCGTACCGACTGCTACGTGCAGTTCTGAACACTGCGGTAAAGGAGGATCAACTGATTGCGGAGAATCCGTGTCGGATTCCCGGATACGACAAGGAGGTAAGTCCCGAGCGGCCGGTGGGAACGATTCCGCAGGTGATCGCCTTGTCCGAGCTGGTCGCCCCACGGTTCCGGGCCCTAGTGTTGTTGGCGGCATTCACCGGGCTGCGGTGGGGTGAGCTCGTGGCCGTCCGACGTTGCGACCTAGACCTGGATGCGGGAACGGTCAGGATCTCGCGAAAGTTCGCCGAGCTCCGAGACGGGCGGCGGGTGGCTGGCCCGCCGAAGTCAGCGGCGGGCGTGCGCGTCGTCGCTCTGCCGGCGATGCTCATCGACGCGATGAAACGACACCTGGCTGAGTTTCCGGCGGAGGACGAGGGACTGGTCTTCCGCGGCCCCCTTGGTGCCCCCTTGCGTCGCAACAACTTTCATCGATCGGTTCGCTGGTCACAAAGCGTCGTGCAGGCGGGTCTTCCCGCCGGATTCCACTTCCACGATCTGCGCCACACTGGCAACAACCTGGCAGCGGCAAGCGGCGCCAGCACCCGCGAGCTGATGCACCGCATGGGCCACGGCAGCATGCGTGCTGCACTGATCTACCAGCACGCGACGGGCGAGCGGGATCGCGAGATCGCGGATGCCTTGCAGTTCCGGATCGAACGCGAACTCAAAGAGATGGGGCCCATAGAGGGCCCAAGGCTCGGAGTCGACGGGCCATCTTTGGGCCAGGCGCCGCAGAAAGAGTTAGGCGACTAGGGATTTTGTTGTGGAGCGGGTGACGAGAATCGAACTCGCATGGCCAGCTTGGAAGGCTGGGGCTCTGCCATTGAGCTACACCCGCATTCCGTGACCACCTTGAGGCGCCAAAGGCGTTTCGTTGCAACCACGGAGTCGGGGCGACAGGACTCGAACCTGCGATCTTCTGCTCCCAAAGCAGACGCGCTAGCCACTACGCTACGCCCCGGCCGTCCGGCAAATACTGGACGTTCGCGACGAGTGTAGGGCACGCCAACGTGCAGACCAATCGACTTGTCCTGGACCTGTCATGCGGAGGTTTGGCCGGGCTGAGGCCGCCCCGTAGGATTGCCCCGGCTCAGCGTGAGCCATCCCCGGGCGGTTCGCATTCCGTCCGGTGACGCGATCACAGGAGTAATCAGCGTGCCCAGCACCGTCGAGCAGTTGAGCCCTACCCGGGTCAAGATCACCGTTGAGGTGCCCTTCGCGGATCTCAAACCCAGTATGGATAAGGCGTACGCCGAGGTCGCCAAATCTGTGAACATCCCAGGGTTCCGGCGCGGCAAGGTGCCGCCTGTCGTCATCGACCAGCGCTTCGGGCGCGGCGCCATCATCCAGGAGGCTTTCAACGACTCATGGCAGCACTTCTATGGCGCAGCTGTCACCGAAAACAACCTGTCACCGCTGGCTGGGCCTGACGTCGAGGTCACCAAGCTTGAGGACGGTGACGTCATCGAGTTCACGGCCGAAGTCGACGTGCGCCCCGAGTTCGAGTTGCCTGAGTTCTCCACCCTGCAGGCTCAGGTTGACGCGCTGGACGTACCAGACATGCTGGTCGACCAGCAGCTTGACGTGCTGCGCAACCGCTTCGGGTCCCGCGAAACCGTGGAGCGGCCCGCGGCTGACGGTGACATCGTCACTGTCAATCTGGTTGCGAGCCGAGACGGCGAGCCGCTGGCCGACGCCACTGCCGAGGACGTGGAGTACACCATCGGGTCGGGGCAGATGCTCGACGGACTCGACGAGGCGGTCATCGGGTTGTCCGCTGGCGAGTCGGCGACCTTCGCCTCGAAACTGGTCAGCGGTCCGTTGCAGGACGAGGAAGCCGACATTCAGGTGGCGGTCAGCAAGGTACAAAGCTCTGAGCTGCCTGATGCCGACGATGAGTTTGCCCAAGAGGCATCGGAGTTCGACACGATCGAGGAGCTCCGCGCGAGCATCAAGGACCGCCTCACCCGGCTGGCCAGGCTCGAGCAGGCCAGTCAGGCCCGCGATGCCGTATTGGAGAACTTGGTCGGACAAGTCGAGATCGACGTACCCGAGCACTTGCTCAATTCCGAGATCGACGCCCGGCGAAAGCAGATCACTGATCAGCTCGCCCAGGCCGGCCTCACGCTCGAGCAATACCTCGCCGATATTGATCAGGAGCAGACCGAGGACGAATTCTGGGCCGACCTCGAGGAGCGGTCTGCGCAGGCCCTCAAAGCGCAGATCATCTTGGACAAGATTGCCGAGGAGCACTCGGTCGACGTGGATCAGAACGACTTTACCCAACACATTCTGCGCAAGGCTCAGGCTGACGGCGTTGCGCCGCAGCAGGTCGCGGATCACCTAAAGGAGCACCCGCACCACATTGAGGAGTACATGCTCGAGATCCGCCGCGGCAAGGCGCTGGCCATGATCGTCGAGTCCGCGACGGTGACCGATTCCGATGGATCGGCGGTCGAACTCGCGACGCTCCAGGAAGACGGCACGTACGCAGACACCGAGGCGCAGCCTGCCGATCATGGTGTCGCTGAGGTGACCGCGGAGGAGCCAGCGGCCGAACCGGCGCAGGTGCCTGGCACCTAAGGCTTCAGCTGTCAGGAATTCCGTATCGGTCGGAGATTCGGCATGGCCGCAGCCCAGTGGGCATCGCATTGCACCGCTGTCCGAGCGGAACTGCTAGCCACATCAGCAAACGATATGCCACAAGATCATTTAGAATATTTGATTGTGAACCGGTCGAATTGCTACGATTCATTGGCTGATGCTCTAGATCACATTGAGAATCTCGCTTACAAAGCGGAAGACTCATGATCTTGAGAGATACCGCACCAGACCTCGATGGCTCCATGTGCCAGCAGCCGTGGGGCCGAAGGCTCAAGCGTCCGAAGGGGAGACGCTCGGGGGATGAGCCGGGGCGCGAGATGGTCGGTCCTGGAGGAGAACCCGCCAGGCTGACCATTTTCGCGTTCCGTGGTCGGCGCGAGACGCGTGTCGTGTGAGCTAACTTTTGCCCTTCTGCGCCCACAGCGAACACGCCTGTTTTGCCCGCGACTCGCCGCACCTGCCGGGGTAGGTTCATCATCGTGAACGCGACCAACGGATCTTCTCTCTTCAGCGCCTTCGATCAGCCCTGGTGGGTGCCGCGGTCCGCTGAATACAGCTCGAATGGCCGAAACGGCTTTGGACTCGACGACAACGTCTACCAGGCCTTGTTGAGGAACCGCATCATCTTCCTCGGCACCGAGGTCAAGGACGAAAACGCTAACGCTATCTGTGCTCAGATGCTCTTGCTCAACGCCGAGGATCCGCACAAGGACATCTACCTCTACATCAACTCACCCGGCGGATCGGTCGATTCAGGAATGGCGATCTACGACACCATGAAGTGGATCTCAAACGACGTGGCGACCGTGGCGATGGGACTGGCTGCATCTATGGGCCAGTTCCTGCTCTGCGCGGGCACCAAAGGTAAGCGCTACGCCCTGCCACACAGTCGGATCATGATGCATCAACCCTCTGGGGGTCTCGGGGGTACAGCAAGCGACATCAGGATCCAGGCCGAGCAGTCGCTGCACATCAAGTCGACCATGCAGAACCTGATTGCCGAGCACACCGGTCAGACGCTCGACCAAATCGAGGCCGACTCCGATCGGGATCGGTGGTTCACCGCAGAGCAGGCTCTCACGTACGGCTTCATCGATCACGTGTTTGTGACTGCGGCTCAGATCCCGTCACCTCAGGCACCGAACCAGTGAAGGAGCGAATCGAGATGACCAGCACATTTGGTTCGCCCGTCGCTTTGGGCCAGCCTTTCTCTCCCACCATGGACTACTACATCCCGCAGTGGGAGGAGCGTACGTCGTACGGCATGCGCCGGATCGACCCGTACACCAAGCTCTTCGAGGACCGGATTATCTTTCTCGGCACCCCGATCTCGGACGACATCGCCAATGCCGTGATGGCCCAGCTGCTTTGCCTGCAGCAGATGGACGCCGAGCGCGACATCGAGATCTACATCAACTCCCCGGGTGGCTCGTTCACCGCTCTTACCGCGATCTACGACACCATGCGTTACATCAAGCCTGATGTACGCACCGTGTGCCTCGGGCAGGCGGCCTCGGCCGCGGCGGTGATCTTGGCCGCTGGCACCAAGGGCAAACGGCTGGCGCTGCCGAACAGCCGGATCCTGATCCACCAACCTGCGACCGAGGGTGGTTACGGGCAATCCTCCGACATTGAGATCCAGGCCAAGGAGATCCTGCGGATTCGTGCGCTGATGGAGCAGATGCTGGCCGAGGACACGGGTAGGACGACAGAAGAGGTCAGTCGAGACATCGAGCGCGATAAGTATCTGACGGCAGAGCAGGCACTCGATTACGGCATCATCGACGAGGTCTTGACCTCGCTTAAGGCTGTTCCGGTCTAGTGGCACCGGGCCTGACAGGTGGACGGAATGTCCTCCACTTCACGGAGTGGTCAGGCTAGGGTGGGAAACCTGCCACACGATCGGGCGTCGGAGAGGAGGCGGTGTGGCGCGCATCGGAGAGAGCGGCGACCTGTTGAAGTGTTCTTTCTGTGGGAAGAGCCAGAAGCAAGTCAAGAAGCTGATCGCCGGCCCGGGCGTCTATATCTGCGATGAGTGCATCGATCTCTGCAATGAGATCATCGAGGAAGAGTTCTCCGAAGGTGCCGAGGTAGGCCTGCTCGATGAGCTACCCAAGCCGCATCAGATCCGCAACTTCCTCGATAGCTACGTAATCGGCCAGAGCAACGCGAAGAAAGCCCTGGCCGTCGCCGTCTACAACCACTACAAGCGAGTCCAGGCGCAAGCAGCCAATCCCGGCCGCCGTACCGAGGATGACGGTGTCGAGCTGGCAAAGTCCAACATCTTGCTGATCGGACCCACCGGCTGCGGCAAGACTTACCTCGCCCAGACCCTGGCCAAGATGCTCAATGTGCCATTCGCAATCGCGGACGCGACCGCGCTGACCGAGGCCGGTTATGTTGGCGAGGACGTCGAGAACATCCTGCTGAAGCTCATTCAGGCAGCGGACTTCGACGTCAAGAAGGCGGAGACCGGGATCATCTACATCGACGAGGTCGACAAGATCGCCCGCAAGAGCGAGAACCCCTCGATCACCCGCGACGTCTCCGGTGAGGGCGTGCAGCAGGCGTTGCTGAAGATCTTGGAGGGGACGTCAGCGTCGGTGCCGCCGCAGGGCGGTCGGAAGCATCCACACCAGGACTTCATTCAGATCGACACCACTAACGTGTTGTTCATTGTCGGCGGTGCGTTCGCGGGCCTTGATCACATCATCGCCCAGCGTGTGGGCAGGCGGCCATTGGGCTTCAACAATGACAGCGCCACTCGCCGACCGGAATCGGATGACCCCTTCCACGACGTACGACCCGAAGACCTGATCAAGTTCGGCCTGATTCCGGAGTTCATCGGGCGGCTGCCCATGATCTCATCGGTTAGCCCGCTTGATCGCGACTCCCTCATCCGCATCTTGGTTGAGCCGCGTAATGCCCTTGTTAAGCAGTTCCGCAAGCTGTTCGAGCTCGATGGGGTCGAGCTGGAGTTTACACAGGACGCGGTCGAGGCGATTGCCGATCTTGCACTGCTACGCGGCACTGGCGCTCGCGGGTTGCGGGCGATCCTGGAAGAGGTGCTGCTCAACGTCATGTACGACGTTCCGAGCCGCGATGACATCGCCCAGGTGATCATTACTGCTGAAGTCGTCAGAGACTCCGTGCTGCCGACGCTGGTGCCCCGCGAAAAGCTCGCCAAGCGTGAGCGCCGCGAGAAGAGCGCCTGAACCGTCTTCCCTCCCGTAACCGGTCACGTATCACCCAGATTGAGGCCGTCTCCCTGTTGCACCTGACCGGTTTCGGCGTGGGCTCGCCGCCAGTTGCGGTAGGCGCGGGCGCGACCGGCCCGTCCGAGGAGCGAGTGGTCGAGCGGGCCCTGCCACGCAGCCAGCCGACGCGGATTCCAGCTCGTCCGAGCAGGCGGTCGGCATCGGCGATGATTGTGGCGCCGTCTCGCCGCAGGTGTTTTGAGGTGAAGCCGTGCCGCTCCCAATGCTCGCCGAGGAGGGCGCGATCGCGCTCCAGAT
>Ga0307288_10000674_pt1 | contig 11391 bp, 9 predicted proteins | sample ER_DNA_142_FD_194469 | JGI IMG/M metagenome (GOLD analysis project Ga0307288, IMG submission 194469) | Bulk soil microbial communities from the East River watershed near Crested Butte, Colorado, United States - ER_DNA_142 | ecosystem: Environmental > Terrestrial > Soil > Floodplain | place: USA... | reverse complement strand
GACGACATCGCCGTCGTCGCACTCCGTCGGAGCGCTTCGTAACCGTCACGTCGGCACTCGGACCCCCGGCGTCTTGACGGCAGCTATTCACTCAGTGAATAGTGAAGCCATGTCGACCTCCCATTTGCTGCTGGGGTTGCTCTCCGTCGGGCCGCAGCACGGTTACGACCTCAAGCGGACCCACGACGAGCGTCTGCCGCAGGCCAAGCCCCTGGCCTTCGGGCAGGTCTATGCGACCCTCGGCCGGCTGGAGCGCGACGGCCTCGTCGAGCAGGCGGGTCAGGAACGTGACGGTGGGCCCGACCGCACCACGTACGCGATCACCGACGCCGGACGGGCGAAGCTCGGCGAGTGGCTCGCCGCCATCGAGCCGCCGGCACCGTACGTGAACAGTGTCCTGTTCGCGAAGGTGATCGTCAGCCTGCTCGCCAGCGGCGCCACCGCGGCGACCGACTACCTCGTCGCCCAGCGTGTCGCCCACACCGCCCGCATGCGGGAGCTGACCGCCGTGAAGACGACCCAGGACTCCACCGCCGGCGACATCGTCGCCGCCGACTACGCCATTGCCCACCTCGATGCGGATCTGCGCTGGTTGCAGGCCACGCTGCTGCGCATCACCGACCTGCACCGAGAGGTGACCGCATGACCACCTTGCTCAAGGGAACCGGCCTGCAGCGCTCCTACGGGCCGACGCCCGCGCTGCGCGGCATCGACCTGGAGATCGGCGAGGGCGAGATCGTCGCCGTCACCGGTCCCAGCGGGTGCGGAAAGTCGACCCTGCTGCACTGCCTGGCCGGCATCCTCCGGGTCGACGCCGGTGAGGTGCGCTACCGCGACCAGGACCTGGGCCTGTGGAGCGACGGCTGCGCCGCTCCGAGTTCGGGGTGCTGTTCCAGTTCGGTCAGCTGGTGCCCGAGCTGACCGCGGCCGAGAACGTCGCCCTTCCGCTGCTTCTCGCCGGCTCGGGGCGGCGAGAGGCCCGGAAGGCGGCAACCCTCTGGCTCGGCAGGTTCGGCGTGGGTGAGCTCGCCGACCACCTGCCGGGCCGGATGTCCGGTGGACAGCAGCAGCGCTGCGCGGTGGCCCGGGCGCTGGTCACCGAGCCGAGGATCCTCTTCGCCGACGAGCCGACCGGCGCGCTGGACGTGCTGACCGGGGAGCAGGTGCTCAACGAGATCGTGCACATCGTCCGCGAGCAGGGCACGTCCGTCGTGCTGGTGACCCACGACGCCAAGGTCGCCGCGTACGGCGACCGCGAGATCACCATGCGCGACGGGGCCCTCGACCGCAGCGGTCTGGGCCTGGAGATCGGCTCATGAAACCGGCGACGCTGGCCCACCTTGCCGTTGCCGGAGGTCGTACCGACACGCTCAGGATGACCTTCACCGCGGTCAGCTCGGCGTTGGCGGCGGTGGTGCTGCTGGCGGCGGCGAACGTGGCGGCGGTGCCGGAGCTGGGCGGCCCGGATGACGGCAGCGATGGCTGGAACGAGCAGTACGCCAGCGCCCTGCTCAGGGAGCCCGGACTGCGGCCCGGAGTGGTGTTCACCCTGCTGCTGCTGGCCGTACCGGTGCTCTTCCTCGCCGGACAGAGCATCCGCTTCGGCAGCCCGGCCCGGGACCGGCGGCTCGCCGCCATGCGGCTGGCCGGCGCGACGCCGGGTCAGGCGGTTCTGGTGGCGGCCGCCGAGACGGCCGCCGCCGCCCTGCTCGGCTCGGTCGTCGGCACCGGGGTGTTCCTGCTGCTGCACGTCCTGCTGGACCGGCGTACGGCCGGCGGCATGTTGCTGCTGCCCACCGATGTGCTGCCCTCGCCGTGGGCCTTCACCGGCGTGCTGGTGCTGGTGCCCCTGCTCGCCGGTCTGATCGGAGCGTTCCTGCTGCGCCGGGTGATCATCACGCCGCTCGGAGTGGTCCGGCGGATCCGGTCGCGATCGCCCCGCCTCTGGCCCGGGCTGCTCATCCTGGTCGGGGTGTTCGCGCCGCTGGTCATTCGCGGGCTCGGCGAGTTCCTCTCGCGCGTCGGCGGGCGGACCGGCCGAGACCTGATCCTCGCCGTCGCCTTCGTGGGCGTGCTGCTCGCGGTTGTCGGCGTGGTCGTCGGTACCGGCTGGATCGCCTACACCACCGGCCGGCTGCTGCACCGCTTCGGCCGCCGCCCCGCGGCGCTGCTGGCCGGGCGGCGCCTGATGGCGGATCCGTGGAGCGGCAGCCGAACCATGTCGGCGCTGCTGGCGGCGCTGGTCGTCGGCGCCGGGGTGATCGGCTACCGGACCTTCATGGTGACCCAGTTCGCCGCCGAGCGGGAGGCCTGGGCCCTGCGCGGGGAGACCGACGACCCGCAGTCCGTCGACTTCTACCTGAACTCGGTGGACCTGGTCCGGGTCGCCGTCGTGGTGGGCATGCTGGTCGCGGCGGCCGGCATCATGGTGGCCCTCGCGGAGAGCATCGTCGCGCGGCGCCGGACCCACGCCGGGCTGGTCGCGGCCGGGGTGCCCCGCCGGGTCCTGGGCGCGTCGATCGCCTGGCAGACGCTGACGCCGCTGGTCCCCGCGGTCGTCGTGGCCCTCACCGTGGGCGTGAGCCTGGTGCGGGCAGTCGCCACGAAGGTCACCGGCGGCGGTGGCGCGACCTGCTCGGGTACCGAGGCGCAGTGCGCCGACGGGTCGACGAACTGGGTGCAGTACCCGGAGGTCACCAGGGTGGTGCCCGTACCCGTGGGCGATCTTCTGCTGCTCGGCGGCGGCGCCGTCGCGATCATGCTGCTCGTCGTGGGCGTGGGTCTGGTGCTGCTGCGGCGCAGCACCGACCTGGACGAACTGCGGGTCGCCTGAGGCGGTGGCCCGGCCGTGGCCGGGCCACCGCACGTCAGGCCAGGCCGACCGTGTCCAGGATCCAGGCGGTCACGAAGGCCTCTTCCTTCCAGGAGTCGTAGCGGCCGCTCGGGCCGCCGTGCCCGGCGCCCATCTCGGTCTTCAACAGGTACGACCCGTCCGGCGCCACCGACCGCAGCCGCGCGATCCACTTGGCCGGCTCGTGGTAGAGCACCCGGGTGTCGTTCAGGCTGGTCACCGCGAGGATTCTGGGGTACGCGAGCTTCGCGACGTTCTCGTACGGGCTGTACGACTTCATGTACGCGTACACGTCGGCGTTCTCGAGCGGGTTGCCCCACTCCTCCCACTCCGTCACGGTGAGCGGCAGTGACGGGTCCAGAATGGACGTCAGCGGGTCCACGAACGGCACCTGCGCGACGATGCCCGCGAAGGCCTCCGGCGCGAGATTGGCCACCGCCCCCATGAGCAGGCCGCCCGCCGAGCCACCACGGGCCACCAGCCGCTCGGGTGTGGTCCACGACGCCGCCACCAGCGCCCGCGCGCACGCCACGAAGTCGGTGAAGGTGTTCTTCTTCGCCAGCATCTTGCCCTCTTCGTACCAGCGCCGGCCCATCTCGCCGCCGCCGCGGATGTGGGCGATGGCGAAGACGACGCCGCGGTCGAGCAGCGACAGCCGGGCGATGGAGAAGTACGGGTCCATGCTGATCTCGTACGAGCCGTAGCCGTACAGCAGCAGCGGCGCGGTGCCGTTGCGCGGGGCGCCCTTGCGGGCGACGACGGAGATCGGCACCTCGGTGCCGTCGTCGGCGACCGCCCACTCACGGAACTGCTCGTAGTCGGCCGGGTCGTAGCCACCCAGCACGGGCTTCTGCTTGCGCAGCACCTGCGCGCGGGTGACCAGGTCCACGTCGTAGATCGAGTCCGGGGTGACCATCGAGGTGTAGCTGATCCGCACGATGTGCGTGTCGTACTCGGGGTTGCCCGCCAGGCCGACGTGATAGATCGGCTCGGGAAACTCCATGTCGTAGCTGTCCGTGCTGCCGTCGGCGAGCACGCGCAGGCCGGTGAGCCCGTCGCGGCGCTGCGAGACGACCAGGTGTCGCTGGAACGCGTCGACCGACTCCAGCCGGGTGCCGGGCTGGTGCGCAATCAGCTCCACCCAGTCGCCCGGGTTGTCCACCGAGGTGGACGCGAGCGCGAAGTCCTCGGCGTCCTCATTGTGCAGAATCAGGAAGCGGTGGCCGTGGTGCTCGATGGAGTACTCGACGCCCTGGACCCGCTCGCGGATCAGCGCCGGCTCGGCCGTCGGCGCCGCCGCGTCGATGACCCGGACCTCGCTGGTGACCTTGCTGTTGGCGTCGATGACGATGAACTTCTCGCTGCGGGTGAGTTCCACGCCGACCCAGAAGCGCTCGTCGGCCTCCTCGTACACGACCACGTCGTCGCCGGCGGCCTGCCCGACGATGTGCCGCCAGACCTTGTCGGGCCGCCAGGCGTCGTCCACCGTGATATAGAACAAGGTGGAGCCGTCGGCCGACCACGCGCTGCCGTAGAACGTGTCCGGCACCTCGTCGGTGAGCACCTCGCCGGTGCCCAGGTCCTTGACCTTCAGCACGAAGCGCTCGTCGCCGTCGAAGTCGACCGAGTAGGCCAGGCGGTCGCCGGCCGGGCTCACGTCGAACGTGCCGAGCGCGAAGAACTTCTTGCCCTCGGCCAGCTCGTTGCCGTCGAGCAGCACCTCCTCGCCCGGCAGCGGAGCGCCGTCACCGGTGGCCGGCGGGTCGCTCTCGCCCGGCGCGGCGGCGACGCGGCACTGGATGCCGTACTGCTTTCCCTCGACGGTGCGGGTGTAGTACCAGTAGCCGCCCTTGCGGCTGGGCACCGACAGGTCCGTCTCCTGGGTGCGGCCCTTGATCTCCTGGAAAACCTGCTCCTGCAGGCCGTTGAGGTGCGCCGTCGCCGCGCTCGTCCAGGCGTTCTCCGCCTCGAGGTAGGCGATCGTGTCCGGATTCTCCTTCTCGGCGAGCCAGGAGAACTCGTCCGTGACGGTGTCGCCGTGGAAGGTGCGCTCGGCGGGCGCCTGACGGACCGCGGGTGGGGTGGTGGGCATGTCGGTGGTCACGCTGAACCACGTTACCGGGCGGTCGGTCCGGTCGCGGCCACACGCACCTCTCCCCACATCATTCGAACATGTGTACGATATGCCAGAGTGGACGATCTTCGAGCTTGCGATCTCGCCCGGACCGTGCGACCTTGCCCGGCCCTGCGATCCTGTGCGAGCTCCGCGATCCCTGGGGAGGGTGGCCGATGGTGAGTGCGCTTCCCGGGCGCGAGCCGTTACTCCGCGCGCTGATCGACATCTGCGGGCCGGACTTCGCCCGCGAGGCGGCCGCCGCCGACATGGTCGCCGGCCACCTGGCCAGCTTCGTGGCGGCGCCGGCGACGACCCGCGCGGTGACGGACACGCTGCGCCTGGCTGCCGAGCGCGGCCTGGCGGTGCTCCCGCGCGGCGCCGGATCGAAAATCGACTGGGGCACGCCGCCTCTGGGCATCGATCTGCTGCTGGACACCGGCCGCCTGGACGGCATCTGGGACCATCGCCCGCAGGAGTTGACGGCCCAGGTGGCCGCCGGCACGGCCGTGCGCGCGGTGCAGGCGGCCCTGGCCCTGCGCGGTCAGCGGCTGGCGGTGGACCCGCCGTCGCAGACCGCAACGATCGGCGGCATGCTCGCGGTCAACGAATCCGGCCCGCTGCGCCACCGCTACGGCACGCCTGCCGCCCAGGTCGATCGGATCGCCTACGTGGACAGCGGCGGAGAGCCGGGGGAGTCCGACGGCGACAACGGCCGTCCCGGCATCGCCGAGGTGTCCGGTGTGATCGTCTCGGCAGTCCTGCGCCTGCAGCCGCTGCCGGCGGCCCGCCGCTGGGTCGTCCTGCCGGTGTCGACCCCGCTGCAGGTGCACCATCAGGTCGCGACGACGCTGGCCGAGCGGGTGACACCGAGCGCGATCGAGGTCGACCTGCCGGTCCCGGCCGGCGGGCGGATGACCGCCCAGCCGGCGGGCGCGATGGCGGTGCTGCTGGAGGGTGAGCAGGCCGAGGTGGTCGCGCGGGCGGAGCAGCTGGCAAGAGCCTTGGAGGGCACGGCCACGGTGTCGCCGACAGCCCCGAGATGGTGGGGCCGATACCCGTTCGGCCCCGACGACGTGGCGCTGCGGATCGCGGTGCCGGTGGCGGACCTGCACGCGGCGGTCTATGCGCTGCGCGACGTGGCGGGGATACCGGTGCCGGTGCGGGGTTCGGCCGGGATGGGGACGGTGCATGCGGTGCTGCCGGGCACGCTCGCGCCGGAGCGGGTCGAGGGCATCCTCGATGCGGTGCGCGGGGTGCTGCTGGCTCGTGGCGGCAGGTGCGTGGTGATCGCGGCTCCGCCGGCGATCAGCACGGTGGTGGCCATGGCCGGGCGTCGCGACTTCTTCTGACGGACCGGGCGCGTCAGCGGTAGGCGTGTTTGCGAGCGAGCGCGTCCGCGGCCAGATGCCGGCCCAGTCGGGCCAGCGAGCCGACCGCATAGGTCAGGTACGCGAACTGACCCATCTGCGCGACGTGCGTCAGTGCCAGCTGCTGCGAGGTCAACTGCCGGGGCAGCACCGGCGTGCCCGCGCCCAGCACGGCCGGGGCGATGGCCAGGATGATCTCGTCGAGCAGGCCGGCGTCCGTGAACTCGCCGACCAGTTCGCCCCCGCCGGCCAGCCAGACGTTGCGGCCCTGAGCGGCCACCACCATCGCGTCGTGCACGCGCCGCACGTCGCCGCTGACCATGAAGACGTTGGCGTCGGGCACCGGCGGCAGCTCGCGGTTGGTGAAGACCCAGCACGGTACGTCGCCGTACATCTCGTGCCAGTTCTCGGGCTCCTCGAGGAGGTTGTCGTTCTTCAGCACCCATTCGTACGTGGCCGCGCCCATCGCGAAGGCGCCCACGCCGGAGAAGAACGCGCCGAACGGGTTGTCCGTGCCCTCGTCGACCTCGAACAGCCACTCGAGCGAGTTGTCCCGATCGGCGGTGTAGCCGTCGATGCTGGTCGCGGTGTAGTACTGCGTCTTTGCCACGACCATCACGATGCCACGGCCGACGCGGCAAAAAGTCGGATTCGGCCAGCCGCCGCCGGGTCGTGGGCGCTGGCGGGTCACCCCGGCGGCGGACCGACCCGATAGGTCAGGTAAGCGAATTCCCCCTTGCGTTCCAGCCCGGTCAGAGTCAGCCGGGGCGCGGTCATCCGGCGAGGCAGCAGCGGCGCCCCCGCGCCCAGCGTCACCGGAGCCACCCCGAGGATCAGCTCGTCGAGCAGCCCTGCGTCCGCGAACGCACCGGCCAGCTCGCCGCCGCCGACGATCCAGATGTTCTTGTCCTTGGCGGCCTCGGCCATCGCCGCGTGCACCGGGCGCACGTCGCCCTGCACGAAGGTCAGGTCGGCGCCCGGAATCGACGCGAGCGACCGGTGGCTGAACACCCAGGCGGGGGTGTCGCCGTAGTAGTCGGCCCATTTCAGCGGCTGATCGAGGAGCGCGTCGTGCTCCAGCACCCACTCGTAGGTGGTCGCGCCCATCGCGAAGGCGCCCACGTCGGCGAAGAAGGCGGCGAACGGGTTGGCCGCCTCGTGCTCGCCGGCCTGGTCCGCCTCGAACAGCCAGTCGAGGGAGTTGTCGGCATCGGCGATGAAGCCGTCGATGCTGGTCGCGGTGTAGAACTGTGTCTTCGGCACGGTGTCCACCCTGCCGCACCGGTACGACAGAAATCAGGCGTCGTTGCGCAGCACCAGGATCGCGATGTCGTCGCGGGGTTCCTCGACCGAGAAGTTGATGGTCGTCGAGCGCAGCCGGGCCGCCATCACGTCCGCCGGGTAGCCCGCCAGCGGGATCGCCGCCTCCTGCAGCCGGCCCGTGCCGAACAGCTCGCGGCCGCGGCGCCGTTCCGTCACACCGTCGGTGTAGAAGATGAGGGAGTCGCCCGGATGCAGCGTCACGCCCACGTCGGGTGAGGTGATCGTCTCGAGCAGGCCCAGCGCCGTGCCGCCCTCGCCGACGAAGGAGGTCCTGCCGTCCGCGCGTACCAGGACCGACCGGTCGTGGCCCGCCAGGTGCAGGCAGACCTCCAGGTCGGTGCCGGCCCGGGTCACCGACGCCATGGCCAGCGTGCAGTAGCGGCCGCCGCCGCGCTGCACCAGCGTGCGATTGACCCGGCAGAGGATCTCCATCATCGGCTTGCCGTCGTCGACCAGGATCCTGATCACGTCGCGGACCAGCCCGGTGACCGTCGCCGCCTGTACGCCCTTGCCGGACACGTCGCCCACGACGACGATCCAGCAGTCGTCGCCGGCCGGGACGACGTCGTAGAAGTCGCCGCCCACCTCGGAGCCCGTGGGGACGTACTCGGCGGCGAAGCCGATGCCCGTGACGTGCGGCAGCGCCGGGGGCAGCAGCGAGGCCTGCAGGGTGCGGGCGACCGTGCGGCGTTCGTCGTGGATCCGGGCGTTGTCGATGGCCAGCGCCGCGCGGCGGGCCACGTCCTCGAGGACCGCGACCTCGTCGCCGTCGTGGCGGTGCCGCAGGTGCCGGCCCACCGCCAGGGTGCCCAGCCGCTGGCCGCGGGCGACCAGCGGCACCGCGAAGCCCTCCGGCGGCGTGCCGAACATGACCTGCTGACCCAGGCGGGACGCCTCCTCGAGGCGGGCGAGGATCGACTCCGGGCCGGTCTCGGCGAGCGTCGCGTGCAGTTGGGGCACGGCCGCCTCGTCGGCGTGGGTGGCGGCGGCGAGCTGCAGCCGTCCCCAGGCGTCTGTGGTGTGCACGGCGCACCACTGGCCGAGGCGGGGCACCACGAGCTGCGGGACGAGTGCCATCGTCAGGTTGACGTCGAGGGACTGGGCGAGCAGCTCGCTGGCCTCGGCGAGGAACGTCAGCCAGGTCTGCCGGCGCAGGTCGGTACGGCGCAACCGGTCGTTCTCCAGGTGCAGCGAGAAGCGCTCGGCGACGATCGTGGCCAGCGGCTGGGCGTACCCGGCCGGGGAGGCGTCCAGCTCCAGCTCACCCGCGTACGGTCGTTGCACGCTGAGCGGCACCCGGATGGTCTCCGCGTCGTCGCGCGGCGCCCGTCCGTGCCGGGCCAGCAACTGCCGGCCACCGCCGTCCCCGCGGTCCAGCCGGACCACGCCGCCGGTCGCCCCGGTCAGCCGGGAGAGCCGGGAGAGCAGCTCCGTGGCGAATTCGGCCAGGCTGTCGTCGGTGTGCCGCTCCGGGCCGATCTGCAGCAGCGTGGTCAGCTCGCCGACGGTCGGGGCGGCCTCGTCCTCGGCGCCCGGACCACCGTCGCCGGTCGGCACCTTGTGCTCCAGCCGGAACCAGACGCCCTTGCCGACACCCTCGTGCACGGTGCCCCAGCGGCTCGCGAAATGATCGACCAGCAGCAGCCCGCGACCACGCTCCGCGACCTCGCCGATGTCCGACTGCTCGTTCTTGGGGCCCACGGCGAGCTGCTCGACCGGCCCCGGTGCGAAGTCGGTCACCGTGACGGTGAGCCCGGACGGGTCGGCCGCGACGTCGATGTCCAGTTCCGTGCCCGCGTGCACGACCGCGTTCGTCGACAGCTCGGTGGTCAGCAGCAGGGCCTCGTTGACCAGGGAATCCAGCCCGGCTTCCTCGAGCACCGAGCGGACCAGGGCCCGCGCCGCGGCGGGCGTACGCCGGTCGTTGGGCAGCCGGACGCGGCGCACGAGAGCCGCCGCGACACGTCTTGCCTCTACCGACACGTGTGCATCCTCTCCCGCCGACCGGCGTTGCACAAAGCCGCATCTCGCGCGGAGCAGTCCGGGCGAGGGATGATGGAGCGCCCCAACCGTTGGACAGCGAGTGAGGACAGCATGACTGCGACCCAACAGGTCAACGTCGGCGTGCCCGACGAGACCGCCGTGCTCGTCGAGCTCGCGGAGGCTCTACGCCGGGTCAGCCTGGGCGATCTCAAGGTGCGGCTGCCGCGGCGCAGCGGTGCCGCCGGTGAGGTCGCGGACGCGTTCAACGAGGTGGTGGCGCTCCAGGAGCGGCAGCACCTGGAGGTACGCCGGATCAGCCGGATCGTCGGCCGCGACGGCCGCCTGACCGAGCGCCTGGACGAGGAGGGCCTCGACGGCGCCTGGGCGGACAGCGCCCGCTCGGTGAACTCGCTGATCGACGATCTGGGCCGGCCGACGACGGAGATCTCCCGGGTCATCGTCGCCGTCGCCGACGGTGACCTGTCGCAGCACATGGCACTGGAGATGGACGGGCGGCCCCTACGGGGTGAATTCCTGCGGATCGGCAGGGTCGTCAACACGATGGTGGATCAGCTGTCGTCGTTCGCCGACGAGGTGACCCGGGTGGCCCGCGAGGTCGGCACCCAGGGCGAGCTGGGCGGCCAGGCCGACGTCCGCGGTGTGGCGGGTACGTGGAAGGACCTGACCGACTCCGTCAACACGATGGCCTCCAACCTGACCCACCAGGTGCGGTCGATCTCCCAGGTGGCGACCGCGATGGCCCGCGGCGACCTGTCGCAGAAGATCACCGTGTCGGCCCGCGGCGAGGTGGCCGAGCTGGCCGACACCATGAACGGCGTGACCGACACCCTGCGGCTCTTCGCCGAGCAGGTGACCCGGGTGGCCCGGGAGGTCGGCACCGAGGGCAAGCTGGGCGGCCAGGCCGACGTGCCGAACGTGGCCGGCACCTGGAAGGACCTCACCGACTCGGTGAACTCCATGGCGTCGAACCTGACCAGCCAGGTCCGCAACATCGCGCAGGTCTCGACGGCCGTGGCCAAGGGCGACCTGTCGCAGAAGATCACGGTGGCCGCGCAGGGCGAGATCCTCGAGCTGAAGGACACCGTCAACACGATGGTGGATCAGCTGTCGTCGTTCGCCGACGAGGTGACCCGGGTGGCCCGGGAGGTCGGCACCGAGGGCCGGCTCGGCGGCCAGGCCCAGGTCCGCGGGGTTTCCGGTACGTGGCGCGACCTCACCGAGAACGTCAACCAGCTCGCCGCCAACCTCACCGACCAGGTCCGCAACATCTCCCAGGTCTCCACCGCGGTGGCCAAGGGCGACCTGTCGCAGAAGATCACGGTGGCTGCCCGCGGCGAGATCGCCGAGCTGAAGGACACCATGAACACGATGGTGGATCAGCTGTCGTCGTTCGCCGACGAGGTGACCCGGGTGGCCCGCGAGGTGGGTTCCGAGGGCAAGCTGGGCGGCCAGGCCGAGGTCAAGGGCGTCTCCGGTACGTGGCGCGACCTCACCGACAACGTGAACTACATGGCGTCGAACCTGACCAGCCAGGTCCGCAACATCGCCTCGGTCACCACGGCCGTGGCCAAGGGCGACCTGTCGCAGAAGATCACGGTGGACGCGCGCGGGGAGATCCTGGAGCTGAAGTCGACGGTCAACACGATGGTGGATCAGCTGTCGTCGTTCGCCGACGAGGTGACGCGGGTGGCCCGTGAGGTGGGTTCGGAGGGCAAGCTCGGTGGTCAGGC
>Ga0307288_10000670_pt1 | contig 11428 bp, 8 predicted proteins | sample ER_DNA_142_FD_194469 | JGI IMG/M metagenome (GOLD analysis project Ga0307288, IMG submission 194469) | Bulk soil microbial communities from the East River watershed near Crested Butte, Colorado, United States - ER_DNA_142 | ecosystem: Environmental > Terrestrial > Soil > Floodplain | place: USA... | reverse complement strand
CGGACGCGAACCCGATCATTGCTGCCCCAAGTGCTGATGCGGTGACCTTGAGGCCGGCACCGATGGTGAAGACCTGTGTACGCACGGCCGGAGCGGCGTACTGGGTGCGCGAGAGAAACAGCGCTGAACCGAACGGCCCGATGAAGACTCCGGAGACTCCGAACAGTACGGCGGTGGCTTCAAGCGATGGGGTGAAGGCTGCGATGACGATTGGTATTCCGATGCCGATCATGGAGATGGCGGTAACCAGAGGCGCGCGGTCCACAGCGATCGGCCGCCAGGTCCACAGTAGGGAACCGATGAAGGCACCTCCGGCGACCGCTGCAAGCAGCAGTCCGCTACCTGCCGGCCTGTGCTGCGACGTGGCGAGGACCACGGCAACGACCGCGAGACCGCCAGGACTGATCTGCCCGAGGCTGCTAGTGAGAGTCAGTGTCCGAAGAGTCGGCTGCCGCAAGATTTCCCGCGCGCCGCTGAGGAGACCTGGCCGCGTGGAGCTCAAGGGATCCATCCGCCTCGCGAGAGGCAGAGTGGCGACGCCGAGTGCGCCGACCGCTGCCGAGGCGGCGAGCATGCATTGTGCGGCCGCGGGATTGGCGACGGCAGCGGTGAGGCCGGCGACCGCCGGGCCGACCATGCTTGCGACGTTGTAGAACAGCGAGTCGAGGCCGAACGCGCGTGGTGTCTTGTCTTTTCCAACAAGTGCCGGCAGCTGACTGGTCAGTCCGCCGGTGAGGGCGGGCCCGCAGCAGCCGCCCACGAGCAGCAGTACATAGATCAGCCAGAGCGGGGCCTGGCCGAGCAGGGCGGCAGCGGAGAACAGGCTGCCAGCGAAGATCAGCATCGCCGAGGCGAGCACCCACCGGGGTTGCCGCCCTCGATCCACCAATACCCCGACCAGCGGTGCCGCCACCACGTGCGGAATCAGCAAGGCGGCAACCATCGTCCCGCCGATGGCGGCGCTTCCGGTTCTGTCCAGGGCCAGCAGCACCAGAGACACCCGTGCACCCTCGTCGGCGATTCGCGCTAGGACGGCCGCGGCGAGGTAGTGCGGCATCAGCCAGCGTCGACCCGATCTGAGGGATTTGCCGCTAGGTGCGGGATGCATGGAGGGCATGCCAAACTCCAATCCGCGATCAGTCGTCACCCCTTGAAGCGGTGATGCCTCGAGCATTGCATACCTTCACCATCACCTGTCAAGCTGGTGACGTGCGCTTTGAGTTCATCGCCGACCGGCCGGTGCTCGACTATTTGTCGACCATCGCCGAGCGAGGCACCAGCGACGACGAGAAACTGCGGTCGGAGCAGGACCTAGCGGACTGGATCGAGCAGTCGGGCATTCTCGACACCGCACCCCAGGTCACGGAGCAGACCCTTGAGCACGGAAAGGCGCTCCGCGAGGCGATGTTTCGTTTGATCGCCACTCTCATCAACCACCAAACCGCGAGCGCGACGGACCGCACCCTCGTCAACGCTGCGGCGGAGGCGTCGCCGCCCATACTGCGGCTCGACGACAACGGATTGCACCGCTACGGGGACGCCGATGCGGTCTTCGCGCTTCTCGCCCGGGACTGTCTCGACCTGTTCGACAGTCCGGATCGGGCGGCCCTGCGCTGGTGTGCAGACGCGAAGTGCACCCGCGTGTTCATCGACCGGTCACGCGGACAGCAACGCCGCTGGTGCGGCATGAAGGGCTGCGGTGATCGCGCCAAAGCGGCCGCGTACCGCCGCCGACGGGCCAACGTCCCGCCGTCCGGGAATCTTTGACCGTCCGGCAGATAGCCGTCGTCGCAGCTGGTTGGACAGCAGGCCCTCCCGCGGCGTCAAGCGACCGGACTTGCACCCAGGGTGACTGTGGCGGCATGCTGACTGCCCACCTGATTAATCCAGACGATCTTGATGTGGTCACCCGGGTTGTAGCCAGCAAGGAGGGCTGAGACGTCTGCAGCTGACGTGGCGGCATGGCCGCCCAGCGCAGTGATTTGATCTCCGGCCTCCAGACCAGCCTGCGCGGCTGCGGCGCCACTCACAATGCTCTCGACTGTGGCGCCCGACGACTCCTCGAGATCCGCCCCCGGATAGCCGAACTCGGAGGACGACGCGTCGCTCAGTTCCACCCCGAGGAACGGCGCGGGCCCAACCTGCACCGTGCTGCTTTCCTGCCCGGACCGGATCTGTTGCACGATGCCAAGAGCGCGCTGGATCGGTGTGGCATAGCCGTTGATTTCGCTGCCACTGGAGGCTGCAGTGTCGATACCGATCACTTCGCCGTCCGCGTCGTAGAGCGGTCCGCCAGAGTCTCCCGACACCACGTCTGCGGTTGTCTCGATCATCTGTCTCAATGTTTCGGAGGCCACGGGCCCTTCTGCGGCCGTGGTGATCGAAGCCTTCAGCGACACGATGGTTCCCTTGGCGGCGGTGAGCGTGCCAGTGCCGCCCGCGTTGCCCACGGCGGTGACCTTCTCACCAACCGACGTCTTGTCGTTGTCGATCTTGACGGGGGTAAGGCTGCTAGCGCCCTTCAACTGGAGCAGCGCCACGTCGGCTGTCTGATCACTCCCGACCACCGTGGCCTGATATGTCTTGCCAGTTTCAGCGACCGTGACCTTGATCGTGCTGGCAGCTTTCACGACGTGGTAGCTGGTGAGCACCTGACCCGAGGCTGTCAGCACCATCCCGGTACCAGCACCGCTCGCATTTTGATACGGCAGCACAGTGTCGATCAGCACGACACCCTTGGACTGCGTGGCGCTAGCCGGACTCGAGACTGCGGTGGCTGTCGGGTATCCGCCACCACGCGGGCTATCTCGCCAATCGACGACGGCCCCGGATACGACGTCGGTTGTAGCAGCCGCTGCGGGAGCAACCAAGCCGGATATCGGTGAGAGCAAGGCTGCGCTCGCTATCACTGCGAGGAGAGCCGTACGCGCGGATCTGCGGTACGAACAGCTGTGCTTTGATTGCTGCTCCAGCATGATCATCAAGGAGGATGCTTTCTCTCACGGGTTGCGCCGACATGAGTCAGCACATCTCGTCAAGCAATGATGCAGCTCGGAGCCAACTGTGAGAGGCATGTGAGAGCTGGCGTACGATCACGGTCGAAGATCGAGATCGGCCAGCCCCGACGAAGGGCTCGCCCTGCATTGCCGCCATAGGCGCGCGATGCCGTGCAGAGCGGCGCTTCGCCAGTTGTCAGAAGCTAGATGCTGCGCACCTGCGTTGCCTGCAGACCCTTCGGGCCTTCGGTGGTGCCAAACTCCACCCGCTGGCCTTCATCGAGCGAGCGGAAACCGGATGACTCGATCGCACTGAAGTGTACGAACACGTCCGGGCCACCGCCGTCGACGGTGATGAAGCCGAAGCCCTTCTCACCGTTGAACCACTTGACAGTTCCTTGTGCCATGAAAATCTCCTAGCATCTCGAGGTCGCACGTCACGACTCTCGACCGCTGTCGAACGCTAGGCAGACCATGCCAGCGCCCACCGCAATACTCCCGGGCACGTAGCACTGACCACGACACAAGACCTGCAACAGCGGTTCAAGCCTCTCACGTCGTCGCCTGTGAGCGAAAACGCAAGGTGATGGCTTCGGCTTGGGCGAGCACGGCTCGTACGAAGTCCTCATCGTGACCTAGGCCCGGCTCCAGCGTGTCCAGGACAGCCGGTACGGCGGTTGGCAGCTCTCCCGAGTTGGCCGCCTGCTGGGCCGATGTGGCACCGGGGTCTTTGACTGGGGCACCGGCACCGCGCAGGTGCAGCACCCAGGCCGCAAGTGTGGTTGCACATCCGATAGGGATCCGGCCCGCGGCTCGCTCGGCGCGGACCGTTGGGATGGTGCGGACCACCAGCTTGGTTGAGCCGTCAGCGGCGATGCGGGCGAGCTGGTCTCGCATCTGGGGGTTCGAGAAGCGGGTGAGGAGCGCTGCTCGATAATCCGCAATCACGCCAGGGGGAAACGGCAGGTGCCGGCTGGCCTCATCCCAGAACAGCTCCACCCACTCCCGACAGGCCGGATCAGCGATGGCCTCGTCGATCGTCTCGTGGCCACGGACGCTTCCGACGTACGCCAGCATCGAATGGGAACCGTTCAGCAGCCAAAGCTTGCGTTGCTCGAATGGTTCAACGTCGTCTACCAACTGAGCGCCGGCGTCTTCCCAGCGTGGTCGTCCGGCCGGGAAGCGGCCGGACACGACCCATTCGCTGAAAGGCTCGGTGGGCACCGGAGAAGCGTCGACGTAGCCGGTGTGCTCTTGGACGATCCGTCGATCCTCGTCGGTGGTCACCGGAGTGATGCGATCAACCATCGAGGTGGCGAAGTCGACATTGCGCTCGATCCATCTCAGGAGCGACTCATCGACCAGCGCGGCCAGATCGGTCACCACCGTCTCGGTGACCGCCCCATTCTCGGGCAGGTTGTCACAGGAGAGAATTGTGATCGCCCCGGAGCTGGCGTCGCGCCTGGCCATCAGACCGGCGACGAGTCTCGCCGGTAACGAGCTGACCACCAGACGAGGGTCGCTGCGCAGGGCTTGAAGGTCGGCGATGATCACGTCACGCTCCGCGTCGAGCCGCCCCGTGGCATTGCGAAGATAAGCCGCCTCGGTGACGGTGATCGTCACCAGAGCGGTCTGTGGGGCGCTGAGGTAGTCCAGGTACGCCTCGTGGTCAGCGGCTGGGTGGACGGCCGAGAGCGAGCCGATCAGTTCGAACTTGTCCCCATCGGCCGCGCGAGTGATCAACGTGTAGAGCCCATCCTGGGGTGCCAGTGCGTCCGCCAGGTCCGGTCGTCGACCGGTGAAGCCGGCAATCCCCCACTCGTCGGCATCGGGGGCATGCGCGGTGTACCAAGCTTGGTGAGCTCGGTGGAAGTTGCCCTCACCAAGATGCACCATCCGGACCGGTGCTGCCGCCGGCGCATTTGGGAGGGTACGCGACAACCGTATGGGGTTGCTGTCTGGACCGGTCACAGCTGGAACGCCCTTCCGTGGTTGGTGGAGGCATGCTCTATCGGGCGGGCTCACGACTCCCGGAGCGGAGTTGCGGCATCGACTGATTCGGTGGAGACGTCGCCGGCCTCCCTGATCCCATGCCGCGCATGCAGCTCTTTGACAATCTCACGGAACCGTACGTCGGTCAGCGGGTAGGCCAAGAAGATGAGGCCGCCGAGCAGCGCAAAAACCGCCGGGCCGAGACCAACCAGTGCTCTGATGGTTGTGAGGGCGGACTCGCTTTGCTCCGGCGCCTTGGCGAGGAAGCCACCGAAGGCCAGCGCATATCCTGCGACCGCGCCGGCGACCGCCTGGGAGACCTTCCGGAAGAAGGAGTAGATCGCATACGTGGCGCCTTCGGTACGCTTCCCCGTCTTGTATTCGCCGTACTCGACAGCGTCGGCCTCGAAGGCAAACAACAGCGACATCGACAGGTTCTGGAAGAGGCCGAAGCCGAAGAACGAGACGATGACGATCGGCAGGCTTGACGGCATCAAGAAGATCCAGGTGCCCATCACGATAAGACCCGCGGCGCCAATGAGGAAGGTGCTCTTCTTGCCGATCCGGGCGACGAACCTGGGCACCACCGGCACCGCAACGAACGTGGCCAACGATGTGGCGAGAACCATCCAGATCAGCTGGCTCGAGTTGCCGAGGATGTAGGCCGCGTAGTACGCCTGGGATGCCTGGAGCCCGAAGATCCCGGTAAGAAAGACCAGGTTGGAAATGCACAAGATCAGCAGCGGCCGGTTCTGCCGGACGGTGACGACCGTCTCTTTGACGGTAACCGGCTTCGCCTCGTGGAAGACCTGCTCCTTGCAGCTGGAGAAACAGAACAGGTAGAGGCCATACCCGACGACGGCGAAGACGATGGTCACCGTGGTCAGGAAACTTTGCAGCTGCTCGGGCTGGGTTTTGTACCGGGTGATCTGAGGAGCGATCACCAAGACGAGGACGAAAATGCCGATGATCGGTCCCACCGAACGCCAGATCCCCAGTCGAGCGCGCTCCACCGGGTCTTGAGTCATCGCCGTCGCCAGGGATCCAAACGGGATGTTGGTCAGAGAGTAGAGAAAGCCCAGCAGGGCGTACGTGACATACGCGTAGACGTACTTGGCCGTGGTGCTGTCGAAGTTCGGGACGCTGAACAAGGCGACGCTGGACAACAGCAGCGGGAGCGAAGCAAACAGCAGGTACGGCCTGAACTTCCCCCACCGGGAGTGAGTCAGGTCGACCAGACGCCCGGCGGCGAGATCAGCGAAGGCATCCCACACTCGTACGACCAGGAACATCGTGGCGATCGAGGCTGGATTGAGCCCAACGACGTTGGTGTAGTAGATGAGCAGGAACAGCGCCTGCAACGAAAAGGCCAGGTTGTTGGCCAAGTCACCAGCTGCGTAGCCGAAATAGTTCCGTAAGGTCAGCTTCTTCACTGGACTTCCTCGTCTCAGAAAGCGGTGAACTCGGGTCTGTTGAGGTCAGGCAGTAGCCGAGCTCACCCGCGCGGCCTTGGCCCGGTACGCCGCAACGATGACGTCGACACACGTGTCGAGGTCGAGCAGGCCGGTGTTGACCACGAGGTCGTACCGGTCAATGGCCATGGGGTTCCAGTAGTAGTAGCGCTCTGACATCTCGGCCCGTACCCGGTCCTCGTTCCGCTGCCGCCGTGCCGCGTGAGCGCGATCGATTCCCTCCTCCCGCGCAGCGCGGGCGATCCGGGCCTCCACCGGAGCATCGACCTGCACATGCAGCGCGGTCGGAATGTCACCGAGAATGAGCGCCCCATTGCGACCGAGCATCACGACACCCTGAGTGGCTGATTCCTTGACAAAACGGGTGTTCTCTTCAACCATCTCCGCATCTTGGGCCTGAGCCAGAGGGATGCTGGCGTCATCCAGAAGCGTCCCTTGCGCATAGCGGCCCAGAAACCGCGCCAAGCCACTCCCCGCCTCGCTCGCTCCGCCTGCGCCGGGATACTTAGCGCTCTCGATATCGGAGGAGGAGAACGCCTGATCCAGCCAAGCCACGCCCAGCGCATCCGCAATCCGAGGACCGATGGATCGGGCTCCAGCACCGTACTTCTCGAACAGTGTGACCACTGGTGGAGGCGTCATATGGCCTCCTTTCCATTGCGGCTTAAACGAAAGAACTGATCTTGTCAGTCAAACACCAGCAATCGCCCCCGGCAATGGGCACTTCGATCATGGAGCTCGCGATGTTGGCGCGATCAAATGTCCTTGCGCCAGCGGGTGCGCAAGTAGTGCGCCGCAGCTTTGGGCTGCCGGTCGCGGGTAAAGGCGCCCTTCTTGTTGCCGCCGACACGCATGATGCCTGACGTGGTCGCGAAGTCGGCGAAGTTCCACATCTGTTCTCCGACGACAGCGTCGATCCGGTCGAATAGCCGGTGGTTCATCTCTAGGTATTCGACCTGGTATTCCTCGCTCCAGGGGTCTCCGGCAACCATCGAGTGCAAGCCGGGATAGGTGTCGGCGCCGTACTCGGTGATGATGATCGGTTTGCCCTCGCCGGCCCACGCAGTCAGCTCTTCTTCCCAGGCCAACTCAGCCCCTTCCAGGTCGCCGGTGTTGACATACCACCCGTAATAGCGGTTCAGCATCAACACATCACCGAATTGGGAGACCCGGCACTTGCCGTGCGGGGCGAGCATGACGTTCACAAAGCCAACCGGGCGGGTTGAGTCGGCTTCGCGCGCTACGTCGAAGAGCGGGCGGAAATAACTCTCTGCGCCTACGGTGTCGGATTCGGGTTCGTTGGCAATGCTCCAGATCACGACACTTGGGTGGTTCTTGTCTCGGGCGATCAGTTCCCGGATGGCCTGGGCGTGCACCTCTCCGGTGGCGTCGTTCACGGTGTCGGGAGAAAACGTCACATAGCCTTGACCACCGAAGATGCCGCCCCCGAGGCCCATATTGAGACCCACCGCAGCAGTTTCGTCGATGAGCACGATGCCCTGCCGGTCGGCGTAGTCGATGACGTCTTCGGAGTACGGGTAGTGCGAGGTACGGAACGAGTTCGCACCGATCCACTTCAGCAGCTCGAAGTCGTGCAACAAGTACGAGTCGTTGTGACCTTTACCGATCACCGGTAGGTCCTCGTGCTTGCCGAAGCCCGTGAAGTAGAACGGCTCGTCGTTGATCAGGAACCGGATCCCGTCCACCTTGACCGTCCGCACCCCGACACTTTGGTGATAGCTGTCTACGGCGGTGTCCCCGTCCAGCAGTTGCAGCTCGAGGTCATAAAGGTAGCCGTCGCCTGGAGCCCACTTGTGCACATTCGGCACGCTGAGTGTGCCGCTCGACCAGCCACCGGTCACAATTTCTTGACCCTCGGCATCACGCAAGATCACCTTGGTCTCAAGCGCGTCGGCGTTCTCGGCCTGGGCGGCGTACGTGATCACGCCGTCGGCGCCATCAAGATCAGTGGTGATCGTGACGTCGGTGAAGTGGGCTGGGTTGGTGGCGTAGAGCCAGACGTTGCGGTGGATGCCTGCGTAATTGAAGAAGTCGTGCCAGTACCGCTGCCTCTTTCCGGCGGGAGTGTCCTCGATGACACCCGGCGGGATGGACTGCCAGTGCAGGGTGTTGTTCACCAGGGCAGTGATACGCACCTGCTGCCCAGGCGTGACATGGTCGGTGATGTCGGCTTCGAATGGGGTGTAGCCGCCCTCATGCGAGACGACTTCAGCCTCGTTGACCCACACCGTGGCCCGGTGGGTCGCCGACTCGAAGTGCAGCACGATCCGCTGACCCTCCCAGCCGCGCGGCACCCACACGGTGCGCTGGTACCAGACGTCGCCGAAGTAGTCCCGTACGGCCGCATCAGCAGCGATGTCGTTGAAGCTCGCCGGCACCGCCATCTCGCGCGCGTCGGCCAGCGGACCGGCGTACCAGCGATCGGTTTGACCCTGCCCGCCGGGGTCGAGGGCGAACTGCCAGAGACCGTTCAGATTCTTACGCTCGCGGGTGGCGCTGTCTTGGGGACGAAGCATCTCGACTCCTGAGGTGGAAGGCTCTGGACGGCTCTCATGCCATTTACCCACCTCTCGCCGAGAAGCACCATGTATGGCACCGCTCGGTGTCGAACCGGACTGTCACTGCCGATCAAGGAACTCCATTACCTCGGTCTGGTCCACTCCTGGGAAGGCCCCGGCCGGCAAGCTCGCTAGCAGGGCCGAATGCACCCGCGCACTGGGCCAGCTGGCCTCGGCCCAACGAGCGGCGAGCTGCGGCGGCGGCAATGTGCAGCATGTCGGATCGGGACAGCGGGACTTCGAGCGGTGCTGGGTGCCACGGCCCCGGAACCACTTGACGTGCTCGTACGGCGTCCCGACCGACACCGAGAACGCTTCGCGCTCGCCCTGCTCTGCTAACGCGGTGCACCAAAAGGTGCCGCCAGGTGTATCGGTGTACTGCTGGTACGGCTTGGTCCAGTCAGGTTGCGCGAAGACCCGGCGCGCAGTCCAAAACCGGCAGACTCGCTGGCCCTCGACGGCCCCGGTGCCGTCCGCCGGGAACGTGACTCCGTCGTTGGCATATGCCTTGTAGATGATGCCCGACTTGTTGGTCTTCATGAAGTGCACCGGGATGTCGAGGTGGATGGTGGCCAGATTGGTAAATCGATGCGCCGCCATCTCGTACGACGTCAGGTAGCGATCGCGCAGGTCCTCGATCTCCAGATCCTTTTTGTCTTTGGCTTCCCGGAGGTACGCCACTGCCCACCGCTGTGGGATGAGCACGGCCGCGGCGAAATAGTTGACCTCCACTCGCTGGGCGAGGAACTCGGCATAGTCGGCAGGCGGCCGATGCTGAAGCACCACATGCCCGAGCGCGGCAAGCGCGAGGGTGCGCTGGGCGGCACTGTCACTGGTCGGCAGGAAGATCCGGCGGGCGGCCAGGTCAGTCACTGACCGCGTCGATTGCGGCAGGTTAGGCACGGAGTGCAGGCTGAAGCCGAGACGATCGGCGATCGCATTGACTCGATGCCGGGTCAATGGCCCGCCGTCATGATCAACACTGAGTACCAGTTCGTCGGCCAGGTCTTCGATGGCCGGGAAGTAGTTGTCGGAAGCGCGCATCCTGGCCCGCAGGTTGGCGTTGGCGCGTCGCGCATACTCCGGCGTGCCATCTCGCTCCGCGCCGCACGCCGCCAGCCGATCATGTAGAGCCACCAGCGACTCCAGGGCATCCAGTGGGAGCCGAGGTCCGGCCTTCACCGCAGGGATACCGAGTTCTGCGAAAGAGCGGGACCGTTGCGCACGCTCGAGCTCGAGCTCGAGCGTGGCCCGACGGCTGGGTGCCGCGTCGGTCAACAGATCGGCCAGTTGGCAGTCGAGTGCCTCAGCCATTGCCGCGAGCGTGGAGACCTTGGCCTCGCGCTTGCCCGTTTCGATCAGCGACACGGCTGAGGCGGAAAGCCCGACCCGCTCCCCCAAGTCGCCCAGGGTGAGGCCGCACCGCTTGCGTCGGTGCCTGATGCACTTGCCGATGACGAGTGGATCGGGTCCGCTCGGGTGGTTGACCTGCCCGGCGTCATCAGCCGTTTCTGCGGACACGAGCCGCCATACACGTTCGTTGTCAAGATTCGCAGGACTTGACAAGCCGGATGGCGACCTCGATGTCATACCTCCGATCTCAGTGGCTACTGGAGATTTTGGCAAGTCCTTGGATTTGTCAAGAAGACTCGATCTTGACCAGGCCAGATGTGCGGCTGGGCTACTGAACACGACCACAGTTATGCCATGACCACCATGCTGCCCACCCCGGAGAGCACCAGCCTTACCTCTCAACAGCTGCTTCAGCGCGACTGGGCAATCAACCCGCGCTGGGCTGGCATCGAGCGCAGTTACACATCGGCAGACGTCATCAACCTGCGTGGGTCTGTGGTGGAGGAACAGACCTTGGCCACAAACGGGGCGAGGCGGCTCTGGCAGTTGCTCCACGACCAGACCTACGTACGGGCGCTTGGGGCACTCACCGGAAATCAGGCCGTGCAGCAGGTCAAGGCTGGACTGCAGGCGATCTATCTCTCAGGATGGCAGGTGGCCGCTGACGCGAACCTGTCCGGCCACACCTATCCCGATCAGAGCCTGTACCCGGCCAATTCAGTGCCAGCTGTGGTACGCCGGATCAACAACGCGATGATGAGGGCCGACCAGATCGCTTGGGCCAACGGGGAGAACCTCGACCGGCCTGGCGAGCTGATCGTCCCGATTGTTGCCGACGCCGAGGCCGGCTTCGGAGGTCCGCTCAACGCATTCGAGCTGATGAAGCAGATGATCATGGCGGGCGCTGCCGGCGTGCACTGGGAAGATCAGCTCGCTGCGGAGAAGAAGTGCGGGCATCTTGGCGGCAAGGTGCTCATTCCCACCCGGCAGCATGTTCGGACGCTCAACGCCGCTCGGCTCGCGGCGGACATCATGG
>Ga0307288_10000668_pt1 | contig 11452 bp, 8 predicted proteins | sample ER_DNA_142_FD_194469 | JGI IMG/M metagenome (GOLD analysis project Ga0307288, IMG submission 194469) | Bulk soil microbial communities from the East River watershed near Crested Butte, Colorado, United States - ER_DNA_142 | ecosystem: Environmental > Terrestrial > Soil > Floodplain | place: USA... | reverse complement strand
GATGACGTACCGAGCCGACGCAGGAGCCGGACGGCGCAACGATGGCGTCATACGGTGTGAAAACTTCAGCGAACCGCTCGATCAGCGGCATCGCCTGTTTTTGGTATCCGGTGTTGACATGCATCTGTCCGCAGCAGGTCTGCTCCGGCGGAAACTCGACCGGCTGGCCCAACCGCTCCAGCACCCGCGCCGTCGCCTTCCCCACCTCGGGGAACATCGCGTCCGCCAAACAGGTGATGAACAGGGCGATTTGCACTTCTCAGACCTCCCTGATGAGGTCCGCGGCCGACCTAGTGAAGTTCAATGGTCTGGACAGCTGCAAGTTGGTCGCGGATGAAGCGGTTGGCATGGGCGGCCAGGTCATCGCCATCGCTCCATAGGTTCCGCCAAATGCCGAGCGTGTTGCTCAGCGTGGGTGAAACCACCGCAGAGGAGAACGACTCGAAAACGATCGGTCCGTCGTAGTTGATCCGGTCAAGGGCGCGAAAAGCGCTGCCGAAATCGACGGAGCCGGTTCCGAGATAGCCGCGGTGGCTTTCCCCGATGTGCAGATAGCCGAGCTGATCGCCCGCATCAAGGATCGGTTGAAAGAGATCGGACTCCTCGATGTTCATATGGTAGGTGTCCAGGTGCACGGAAACGTCCGACCGATCGACCTCCTTCAAGTACTCCAAGGCCTGCCGACCTGTGTTGAGCAGGTTGCTCTCGTAGCGGTTGACAACCTCCAGCGACAGCCGGATACCCAGCGACGAGGCTCGGCCGGCAAGCGATCGGACGGCGTCGACGCTGCTCGCTCGACCAGTTGCCGTGGCGGGCGCCATGTGCTTGCGCATGGACCCGTACAGCACTCCGCACATGTGGGAGCCGCCCATCTCCGCGGTCCTGTCCAAGGCCGTGTCGAGCAGGCGCTGGCCGGCGGCGACGATTGAGGGGTCGTCACTGCTGACATCGGCTTCGGCCGGCAGACCGAGACTCGCCGTAGTGTGCACGCCCTCTGCCTCAGCAGCGCGCCGCGCCGTCGCACTGTCGAAGCTATCGGGCTCCATGAGCGGGAACTCGATCAGATCGAAGCCAGCCGCCCGCGCCCGCTGGACGGAGCTGGTTATGCCGCGAGCATCGAACTCGCCGGTGAACACCAGTGCGTGACAGCCGATAAGGGACGGCATCGGTGCACTCAACCTCCCTGTTATCCAGCTAAGCCGTAACGTCGCAGCGCAAAGCCGTTGAGCAGCGCCGCGAAGACAAGCAGCACGCCGAGCGCGAGCAATTGGTACTGCGGGCCGGCGTTGCCTTCAAACGCCAGCCGGATGCCGGCGTTCATCCACACAATCAGCACCGTGGCAAGCACGATCCCTGACACCCGGCCGATGCCTCCCGTAATCGCGACTCCACCCAGAACGGCGATGGTGATGGCGGGCAGGGCCATTCCGTTTCCGGATATGCCGGCGTCGGGTCGCGCCGAGGCGAATTGTCCGACGGTGACGACCGCCACGAGGCCGGAGATAAGACCGCTGAGCGCGTACGCACCTGCCCGAGTGGCGCGTACGCCGATGGCTGACCATTGCGCCGCGACGTCATTGGTGCCGATGGCGTAAACCCGCCGCCCGTACGTCGTGCGCGCGAGCAGCAGCCAGACGACGACGAGGGTGGGCAACAGGAAGAGGAATATGCCCTTGGGCACGTTGGGAATCCAGCTACCGATGAGCGGCAGCTCGACCGACCGGGCTGTCGACTCGTAGAGGTTCTGAATCGGCTTCGTGCTGATCGGCCGCTGGTTGTTGATCACCACGGCAAGAGACTTGTACGCGTAGTACGTGGCGAGGGTAGCGATCAGTGCCGGAAACCCGATGTAGGCAACCAAGATCCCGTTGACGAGACCGAGCGCCGCGCCGACGACTGCGGTGATCACAATCGCCAGCCACAACGGCCATCCCCAACGGCCATAAGCGAACCCGAAGATCATGCCCGCGAGAGAGACGATGGCGCCCACGGACAGGTCAATGCCGCCGCGTCCGGAAAGGATGACGAATAGTTCGGCGAAGCCCAACATCGCCAGCGGCACAGCATTGATCAACGCGGCCGACAGGTAATCGAAGTCATAAGCAGCCGTCAGATAGCCGGTCGCGCCCAACACCATGAAGTAGACCACCACAAGCACCAAGAGCACCGCGAGCAGCACAATGCGCTGGGTCAGTAGAGCGCGGATCACTCGGGCGGGCAGCGACTCGGCTCGCTCCGGGGTAGGCGAGCCGGACTGATCGTCTTGCGCCCCGGTCAGATCGGGCTCGGCGGCAGTCGGGATGGTCATCGTTTCCTCCTCGCCCGCTCCCGGATGAGGTCAGCGCCGACCGCGATGATGATCGCGATGCCCACGAAGAGGTCTGAGAGTTCTGACCGCCAGCCCAGCTGCGTCACTCCGGATGCGACTGTTTGCACGAGCAGCGCGCCAAGCACGGTGCCGAACACCGAGCCCCGCCCACCCGTAATGGAAGTTCCGCCGATGACGACAGCGGCGATCACAGCCAGCTCTTTACCAGCTCCGACGTTTTGTCCCAGATTCGATCCCTGAGCCACCACGATGCATGACGCCAGCCCGACGAGTAATCCGGTCAACAGGTAGGCGGTCAGTACGCGCTGTCGGACCTTCACGCCCGCCAACTCGGCGGCGAGCTGGTCACCACCAACGGCGTAAAAGTGCCGACCACCCGCCGTGTGGCGCAAATAAACCCAGGCGATCGCAACCAGCACCACCGTTATGAGGAAGGAGTTGGGTACGCCCAAGGTTCGGCCAGCGGCGCCATTGCCAAGGGCCGCGAGGGTATCGGGGATGTTGTTGACCGTGGTCGAGTTGAAGAGCTTGAGGCTAATCCACTGAAAGATGTTGGCGGTGCCAAAAGTGATAATGATCGCGTGCACCCGCCCGTAGGCAATGAGAACACCGTTGAGTAGCCCGAGCAGCCCACCTACCACTATCGAGATGAGTAGCGCAATCGGTAGCGGAAGACCTGCCTGCACTAAGACCAGCTTCGCGGTGATCACCGAGCACACCGCGATCGCTGCGCCGACTGAGACGTCGATGCCCCCAGTAATAATCACCACCGTCATACCGATGCCAATCAGCGCGATGGGCGCGACGGCGCCGAGCAACGGCTGAATCGAACCGGCGGACACGAAGGCCGGAGTCGCGAAGCCAAGGATGATCCACAGCACGGCTATCACGCACACCAGCACAATCTCCTGGCCGGTCACCGGAGGGGCTAGGACGCGATGACCGCGTTTCGCCGGCGGCTCGGATCCGGAGGCCGGGGTCTCGTCACGGGCCGCGAGGTCGATGCTCATGCGGTTACCTTCCCGTCCCCCTGGTGACCGCTGACGTCGCCTGCCGCAGCAGCCAGAACGTCGACCTGCGTCGCGTTCGGCCCGAATTCGACCGTAGTAGTGCCGTTCCGGACTACTTGAAGCCGGTCTGAGATGCGAATCGCCTCAGGGAGGTCGGCTGTGACGACAAGGACAGCAGTACCAGCATCAGCCAGTTCGGTGATGATGCGGTGGATCTCCTCCTTGGCGCCCACGTCCACCCCTTGGGTCGGCTCGGCCAGCACCAATACCTGCGGCCGCTCGACCAGCTGGCGGGCGAGCACGACCTTCTGAGCATTTCCGCCCGACATGGCCCCGATCGGTTGGTTCTCACTCGGCGTCTTCACCGCGAGCCTGGAGATCATGTCCTTGGCGACCTTACGTTCGCGGGCCCGGTCGACCCAGACGCGGAGCTTGCTCAGTAGTGGCAGGTGCCCGGCCGAGATGTTGAACATGATGGACTGGAACGTGAACATCCCCTGTTTCTTGCGATCAGCCGGCAGTAGCCCGATCCCGAGGCGTTGCGCGTGACGTGGAGAGCGCGGCGCGACCGGTCGTCCGTCCAGCAGAATGCGGCCGGAGTCGGGGTGATCGATGCCGTAGATGGAGTCGGCGATCTCTGAGACACCGGAACCGACAAGCCCGTAGAGACCGACAACCTCGCCGGGCCGGACGACGACGTTGACATCGTCGTATTCACCTCGTCGGCTGAGGCTGACAAGTTCGAGCCGCGGCTTGGTCTCCGGGTCGATTGTCTGCTCATGCTTGGTTTCGGTCAGGATGCCGCCGACCATCAGCTCGACGACCCTGCGCACGGACAGCTCACCGATCGGGTACGTGCCGATAGTTTGCCCGTCGCGCATGACGAGCACATCCTGGGCAATCCGGAACAGCTCATCGAGGCGATGGGAAATGTAGATCACCGAGACGCCGGATTCGGTGAGCCGCCGAACGACGCGGAACAAGACCTCGATTTCAGCGTCGGTGAGGATGGCGGACGGCTCGTCGAGGATCAGGATGTTGGCCTCGCCGGCCAGGGCCTTGGCGATCGACACCTGCTGCCGCTCGGCAATCGACAAGTCACCGACTACGGCCGTTGCGTAGCGCGGAGGGAGTTCGAGCAGCGCCAAGAGCTCGACCACTCGGCGGGTTTGTTCGGCCCAGTCAATCCGGCCGCCTTTGCGGATCTCCCGGCCCATGAAGATGTTTTCCGAGACCGTAAGCTCGCTGAACAGCTGCGGCTCCTGATAGACCGTCGCTATTCCCAGGGACATCGCATCAGATGTTGATCCGATGGAGACCTGCCGGCCCTCGTACACAATCGTTCCGGTGTCCGCGGTGACGGCGCCGGACAGGATCTTGATCAAGGTGGACTTGCCGGCGCCATTCTCACCAACGAGGGCGAGGACTCTTCCGACGTCGACGGTCATGTCGGCGTGCCGGACGGCGCGCACCGCCCCGAAGCGCTTTGAGATCCCCGTCATCTGTAGCCGCTGCGTACCGGAGTCCGCCGAGGAGGCGGCGGACTCCTTCGGCTGAAGGGAGTCCGCTGCCGGCGAGTCCTCTGCCGGTGGCGTCGCCCCGCCAGGGGCTGTGTCACCAGTCGACGATGTAGTCATTCGATCCTCTGAGCCGATCTGTTGGCCCTAGAAGTTGTAGTTCCCTACGTTCTCCTTGGTGTAGGTCAGTGGCTTCCCCATCAGCAAGATCTTGGTTCCGCTGTCGTACATGACGTTGTCGAGCCCACACTCGGGGACCGGCTGCGCGGCTTGGAACTGCTTGCCCTGCGCCAACTGCAGCCCGGCCCAGGCGGTCAGACAGCCTAGAGCCTTGGCGTCCCACAAAACGCCTGCGGACGCCGCACCGTTCTGGAGATACTTCTTCATGTCGTTCGGCGTACCCATGCCGACGGTGAAGACCTTTCCAGTCTTCCCGGCATTCTGCACGGCCTGCGCGACCCCGGGACCGGCTGTCGAGCAGACGCCGAGGAATCCCTTGATGTCGGGCTGAGCGTTCATGATGTCGGTTGCCATCTGCGTCGCCTTGGCAACATCCTCACCTGCGTAGACGGTATTGACCAACTGAGCGTCGGGATACTTCTGCTTGGAGTACTTCTTGATCTCATCGATCCATTGGTTTAGCTGCGCAGCAGTCTCGCCACAGGACACGATCGCGAACTTCCCTTTGCCACCCATAGCCTTCATCAGGGCGTCGGTGTCCGCCTGGCCAATACCTTCGGCCGATGCCATCAGCACCATGAGCTCCCGATCGGAGTTCGGGGCGTCGGTGTCTGAGGTGCCGACCTTGATGCCGGCGTCGATGCCCTGCTTGATCAACGGCGCCATCGAGTCAGGATCGTTTGGGGCGATGAACAGCGTGTTCACCTTCTGCTGGATATAGCTGTTGACGATGTCTGCCTGCGCCGCCGCATCCGCGCTGGTAGGACCCTGATACAGCCACTCCACATTGCCGAGTTTGCTGGCGGCCTCTTTACCCCCGGCATTCATCGCTTCGAAGTAAGGAATGCCCTGCAACTTAGGAACGAACGCCACCTTGACCGTCCCGCCGGCGGCGGAACCACTCGCAGCCGGGGCTGCCGTCTGATTCTTCTTCGTACAGGCCCCGAGAGCAAAGGTCATCGCCAACGCGGCGATGACCGCCACCGCAATCTTCAGTCTCGCTTGCATTGCTGCTCCCTTGTTCGATGACTGTGTTCGATGAATAGGCCCGCTTGTCTCTAGGTATCCTCTCGTCCGCTCTTGTGCGGTGGCAAGAGTGCTCCGCTGGGGCGACATGGCGATCACTTCAACCGCCGACCCGCCGGCTCTGGGGCTGGTACTCCGCCAGCGGGAAGGTCCTGGCAACCAGCGCCCGGAGTTCAGAAAGCTCGCCGTCCACCAGCCCAGCCGCCCGCCCCTGGATCAGCACATTGCCGATGGCGGTCGCCTCCACTGGACCAGCCAACACCCGCCGCCCCGTACGGTTGGCCGTCAGCTGGCATAGCAGGGTGTTCTGGCTTCCGCCACCAACAATGTGCACAATGTTGATCTTGGATCCGCTCAGCCGCTCGGCATCATCGATTGCGGTCGCGTACGCCTCGGCAAGACTCTCGACAATGCTTCGGGCGAACTCTGGCGGCGAATTGGGCGCAGCTGTATCTGCTGCAACACATAGTTCAGTAATCCGCTTCGGCATGTCGCCCGGCGGCAGCAAGCTTGGATGGTTGGCGTCGAAGATCGCGACTGGCGTGGTGATCGCGGCGGCCTGAGCCAGCAGAGTCGTCAGCTCGAGAATTAGTCCTTCGCGCTCCCATGTGCGAATAGACTCGCTGAGCAGCCACATGCCCATCACATTGCGCAGATAGCGGATCTTGCCGTCGACCCCGCCTTCGTTGGTGAAGTTGGCCTCCCGGCTCTCCTCGGTGAGCACCGGCCGATCAAGCTCGATGCCAACCAGCGACCACGTACCGGATGAGATGTACGCGGCGCCTGGTTCCGTCATAGGCACGCCGACGACCGCCGAAGCCGTGTCATGTGACCCGACCGCGATCACATCCAGAGCGGCACCGACTTCGGCTGCTACGTCGTCACGTAGCGGGCCGACACGGGACGCCGGATCGACCAAGGATGGGAACAGCGAGCGCGGCAAACTCAGCTTGTCGATCAAGGTCGCATTCCAGCTCCCGGTACTGACGTCAAGCAGACCCGTGGTGGACGCGTTGGTACGCTCGCCGATCTGCTCCCCAGTAAGCCAGAATGCCAGCAGATCAGGGAGCATCAGCATCCTGGTCGTGTCATCGATGACACCGGCTTCATGATCAACAGCAAGCTGGTAGATCGAATTGAATGGCTGGAACTGCAGTCCATTCGTCGCATAGAGCGACGCATGATCAGCGATCTTATGAACAAGATCGACGCCTCGCGCCGTCCGCTCATCCCGATAGTGGAACGGATTGTTGATCAAGCGATCGCCGCTCACGAGGCCATAGTCGACAGCCCAAGAGTCGATGCCGACTCCTGCTAGATCTGGTTGCTCGACAACGGCCTTGCGCAATCCGATCAGCAGATTTCGGTAGAGCTCGAGGATGTTCCAATGCAGCCCGTCGGTGATGCGTACGGGGTCGTTGGAAAAGCGATGTACCGCCTCCACACTCAGCTGGTCCGGGCCGACGTGGCCGAGCATCACCCGGCCGCTGGTAGCGCCAAGATCAACTGCGGCGACCCAGCCAGCGGATGTCATCGCAAGAAGGCCGCAGCGACGCCCGCGTCAACCGGAATGTGCAGACCGGTCGTATGACTCAGATCAGCCGAGCAAAGGACGAAGACCGCGTTGGCCACATTCTCCGGAAGCACCTCGCGCTTCAGCAGCGTTCGGGAGGCGTAGTACTTCCCGAGCTCCTCCTCCGGCACTCCGTAGACGGCGGCCCGCTTAGCGCCCCAGCCTCCAGCGAAGATCCCAGAGCCACGAACAACGCCGTCGGGGTTGATGCCGTTCACCTTCACGCCGTGCTCACCCAATTCCGCGGCGAGCAGCCGCACCTGATGCGCCTGGTCGGCCTTGGTTGCGGAGTAGGCGATGTTGTTTGGCCCGGCGAAGAGGGAGTTCTTGCTGGAAATGTAGACGATATCGCCGCCCAGCTTCTGCTCGATCAAGGCCTTTGCCGCCGCCCGAGACACGAGGAAGGAGCCCTTTGCCATCACGTTGTGCTGTAGATCCCAATCGGCGACCGTGGTGTCCAGCAAGGACTTGGACAACGACAGGCCGGCGTTGTTGATCACAATGTCAATGCCGCCGAATGCGAGCAACGTGGCATCAACCGCCGCCTGCACGGCCGCTTCATCGGTGACATTGGCGGCGATGCCGACGGCGACATCGCTATTGCCTATTTCCTCAGCCGCGGCCTGAGCTTTGGCTTCGTCAAGATCGGCGATCACAACGCACGCGCCCTCGGCGGCAAGCCGGACCGCGATCGCCTTGCCGATGCCCGACGCGGCACCGGTGACCAGCGCGATCCTGGTGGCGAGCGGCTTGGGCTTCGGCATGCGCTGCAGCTTCGCCTCTTCCAGCGCCCAGTATTCGATCTTGAACTTCTCAGACTCGTCAATCGGGGCGTAAGTCGACAGACCCTCGGCGCCGCGCATCACGTTGATGGCGTTGAGATAGAACTCACCGGCCACTCGAGCGGTCTGCTTGTCCTTGCCGTAGGAGAACATGCCCACTCCGGGCACGAGAATGATCAAAGGGTCACCCCCGCGGAGTGGCGGGGAGTCCGGTGTCGCGTGGCGGTCGTAATAGGCCTGGTAATCCGCTCGATAGGCATCGTGGAGCTCCCGAAGCCGGGCGATGCAGTCCTCGACCGACGCGTCTGCGGGAAGATCAAGTACGAGTGGCTTGACCTTGGTCCGCAAGAAATGATCTGGGCAGCTGGTGCCAAGCTCAGCTAGCCGCGGATGCTCACTACCGGACAGGAACTCCAGCACCCGCTCGTCGTCGGTGAAATGCCCTACCATCGGCTTGTCGAAGGAGGCGACTGACCGCAGCGTCGGCGCTAGCGCGGCCGCTTTCATCCGCCGCTGATCATCCGGCAGCGCGCCGTACCCGTCTAGCAGCGCGCCGAACGGCTCCGGCTTGGAGTGCTCCGCAATGTAGGCCTCTGCGGTCTTGATGATCTCCAGCGAGTTGGCCTCACACTCATCAGAGGTATCGCCCCAAGCGGTAATTCCGTGGCCGCCGAGAACGCAGCCGATCGCCTGTGGGTTGTCGGCCTTGATCTTGGCGATGTCCAGGCCAAGCTGAAAGCCGGGTCGGCGCCACGGTACCCAGACCACCCGGTCGCCGAAGATCTTGGCTGTCAGCTCTTCACCGTCGACCGCCGTGGCAACCGCGATGCCGGAGTCAGGGTGCAGATGATCAACGTGTGCGGCGTCGACTAGGCCGTGCATCGCAGTGTCGATCGACGGCGCCGCACCACCTTTGCCGTGCAGGCAGTAGTCGAAGGCGGCAACCATCTCATCCTCGCGCTCGATCCCGGGATAGACGTTCACCAGTTGCCGCATTCGATCAAGTCGCAACACCGCTAGGCCGGACTCGGTCAGCGTGCCAAGATCACCACCGGAACCCTTCACCCAAAGCAGCTCCACCGGCTCACCGGTAACCGGATCGGTCTCAGTGCCTTCGGCCGAGGTGTTGCCACCGGCGTAGTTCGTGTTTTTGGGATCGGACCCCAGTCGGTTCGACCGGGCGATCAGCTCTGCCACTGCCTGATTCGTCATCTCTTATCCTCGACATTCGGTGTTGATCATCTGCTACCCAGGGCCTCAATTTCCGACCAGTGCGGGGTTTTCGACCCTGGATCACGCCCATCTGCACGAATTTCCGACCAATGCGGGCTTTTTGACCATAGGTCGAGCAGCTATGCTCCCCAGCCGGCCTGTGTGCCACCGGCACGTTCGGACTCGATCTTGCTCTGATACCCCGACTCGGCATATGCCTTCATTGGATCTGGCGGCAGATCGCGGGCCTCACGCCACTCAGCCAGCGCAGGCCGTACGTCGGTGTAGAAGGCATCCATCAAGATCCCATTGGCACCTAGCACGTCATTGACTTCCTGCGCAGCCACCAGAGCATCACGATCCACCAGCAAGGCCCGCGCGGTCATCTCCTGCACATTCAGCACCGAGCGAATCTGACCAGGGATCTTGGCCTCCACGTTGTGGCACTGGTCCAACATGAAGGCGACGTCGGAATCCGGCCCGTATCCACCGCCACGCACGACCTCGTACAGGATGCGGAAAAGCTGGAACGGATCTGCGGAGCCGACAATCAGATCGTCATCCGCGTAATAGCGGGAGTTGAAGTCGAACGAGCCCAACTTCCCCAACCGCAACAGCTGAACAGCGATGAATTCGATGTTGGTGCCCGGCGCATGATGGCCGGTGTCCAGACAGACCACGGCCCGCTCCCCTAATGCGGCGCACTGGACGTACGAGGTACCCCAGTCCGGTACATCGGTGTGGTAGAAGGCGGGCTCGAAGAACTTGTACTCCAACACCAGCCGCTGGTCTGGCCCAATCCGCTCATAGATCTCAGCGAGACTGTCGGCCAGACGGTCCTGGCGCCCTCGTAGGTCAGCTTGTCCTGCGTAGTTGGTGCCGTCCGCGAGCCAGATTTTCAAATCTCTTGATCCGGTCTGATTCATGATCTCGATGCACTCGAGGTGATGATCGATCGCCTTGCGGCGTACCGCATCGTCGACATGGGTGAGGCTGCCGAACTTGTAGATGTCGTCCTGGAATGTATTGGAGTTAACCGTGCCGAGCGCCACACCAAGATCAGCGGCATAGTCCCGCAGCGCGCCGTAGTCCTCGACCTTGTCCCACGGAATGTGCAGCGCCACTTTCGGTGCAAGCCCGGTCAGCTCGTTGACCTTGGCAGCGTCGGCAAGCTTCTCCTGGATGGTCCGCGGCGTGCCTGGCGAGCCGAAGACCTTGAACCGGGTGCCGGAGTTGCCGAAGGCCCACGATGGCAGCTCAATGGCCTGATAGGTCAGCTGGTCGGAGATGTCCGAAAAGGTTGGCATGTGCACTCGCTTCCACAAGAGTCGTTCGGAGTGAGATGGCTGCTGGGCACTTCGATACGTGGCGCAGCTGAAGCGTGGGAGTCACGTCGGGCACAAGCAGCAGCCAATGACGCCTCCGGAAGAATTGAAACGTTTTGATTCTTGGGCCAGAGATTATCGAGCAGTGAGCACGATGTCAACCCCCGACATGTAGGGGACCGACACCTACACCAAGCGTCTGGGAGCGGTATTGAAACGCTTCACCAGGCGCCGCCGCTGGGCACCACCATGATAGATATTTGCGCTTGAAGATCCCGGCGCGCGTGAAAGCCTATGACGCCGCGAGCCACTCTCATCGGCTAGAAGACCGCCGCCGCGAAAACGTTGAACCGCTTCAGAAATGCGACCTGGAAGGGTATAGCCTGCCCCCATGGCTGAGTCGCAAGCTCCGGTGCGTCCTGACAATGGCGACTCCTCTCGTCGCAGCAATCCCCGAATTCAAGACGTCGCGCAGCGCGCCGGCGTAGCGATTGGAAC
>Ga0307288_10000665_pt1 | contig 11466 bp, 12 predicted proteins | sample ER_DNA_142_FD_194469 | JGI IMG/M metagenome (GOLD analysis project Ga0307288, IMG submission 194469) | Bulk soil microbial communities from the East River watershed near Crested Butte, Colorado, United States - ER_DNA_142 | ecosystem: Environmental > Terrestrial > Soil > Floodplain | place... | reverse complement strand
ATCCCCAACCCGATTAGACGGAGGTCACGAAGGACCGGCGGCCACCACCGGGGTGCCGGTCGTCGCCACCTCGGCCTCCCGGAACTGCGCGAGCGCCGCCTGCGTGGTGGCCGCCGCCACGCCGGCCGTCAGATCCAGCAGCACCGTCGTGGCGAAACCCTCGGCGCGGGCGTCCAGCGCCGTGGCCCGTACGCAGTGGTCCGTGGCGATCCCGACCACGTCCACCGCGGTCACCGAGCGGGCTCTCAGCCACTGCGCCAGCCCCTCGCCCTCGGCGGTGTGCCCCTCGAACCCCGAGTACGCCGCGGCGTGCTCGCCCTTGTGAAATACCGCCTCCACCTGCGACGTCTCCAGCGAAGGGTGGAACGAGGCCCCGTCGGTGCCGACCACGCAGTGTGCCGGCCAGGAATCCACGAAGTCCGGGTGCGCGCTGAAGTGCGCGCCCGGGTCGACGTGGTAGTCCTTCGTCGCCACGACGTGGTCCCAGGAGCCCGACTGCAGGGCGGCCGAGATCCCGGCCGCCACCGCGGTGCCGCCCGGCACGGCCAGGGAGCCGCCCTCGCAGAAGTCGTTCTGGACGTCGACGATGATCAGTGCGCGCGACATGGTCACACCCTTCAGGTGGTCGGGACGACGGTTACCGGGATCGCCGGGTCGCCGGCGGACAGCTTCAGGCCTTCCCACGGGATGGAGATGAGGCATCGGCGCAGGTGATCGCGGGATTCGGCGAGGGTGGGCAGCGGTGCGATCTCGCCGCCCACCACGTACGAGCGCTGCAGCAGCCGGTCGTTGGCCTGGTGGTCCGGCACGCCCTGGGACACCACGATCTCCTCGGTCGCCGTACCCGTGGGCTTGTGCCGCCGGATGGCGGTCTTGCGTCCGCCGACCGTGGCCTTGTTCTCCGAGCGCTTGACCACCGCCCGGCCCGCCACCTCGACGAGCTTGTAGACCAGCCCGGCCGTCGGGGCGCCCGAGCCGGTCACCACCGCCGTGCCCGCGCCGTACATGTCGACCGGCTCCGCCGCCAGCGTGGCGATCGAGTACTCGTCCATGTCGCCCGAGACGATGATCTTCGTATCAGTGGCGCCGAGCGAGTCGAGCAGCTCGCGGGAATGCTGGGCCAGCACCGACAGGTCGCCGGAGTCGATCCGGATCGCGCGCAGGTCGGGCCCGGCCACGGCGATCGCGTTGCGGATGCCCTGGGCGATGTCGTACGTGTCCACCAGCAGCGTCGTGTTCTTGCCCAGCGCGGCCACCTGCGAGGCGAACGCGGCCGGCTCGTCGTCGTGCAGCAGCGTGAACGCGTGTGCCGACGTGCCGGTGGTGGGGATGCCGTAGCGCCCGCCGGCCGCGAGATTCGAGGTCGAGGCGAAACCGGCCAGGTAGGCGGCGCGGGCCGCGGCCACGGCGGCTTCCTCATGGGTACGGCGGGAGCCCATCTCGATGATCGGCCGCCCCCGGGCGGCGGTGACCATCCGCGCCGCGCCCGCCGCGATCGCGCAGTCGTGGTTGAGCACCGAGAGAATCAGCGTCTCCAGCACCACGCACTCGGCGAAGCCGCCGGACACGGTGAGGATCGGCGAGCCGGGGAAGAACAGCTCGCCCTCGGCGTAACCGTCGATGTCGCCGGTGAAGCGGTAGTCCGCCAGCCACGCCGTGGTCGCCTCGTCGACGATCCCGGACGTGCGCAGGAACTCGATGTCGGCCGGCGCGAACCGGAAGTCGCGGATCAGCTCCATCAGGCGGCCCTGGCCGGCGACCACGCCGTAGCGCCGTCCCGCGGGCAACCGCCGGGCGAACACCTCGAAGACGCTGCGGCGGTGGGCGGTGCCGTCCTTGAGAGCGGCGCTGACCATGGTCAGCTCGTACTGGTCGGTCAGCAGCGCGGGCGCGAAGTCGGTCACCGGCCTACCCTATTGCGGGAGCAGGCGAAGTGCCGGAGCCAGCTCGATCCGGCCGTTCACGCCGAGCTTGGTGTACACGCGCTGGAGGTGGTTCTCCACCGTGCGTGGTGACAGGTAGAGCCGGTCGGCGATCTCGCGGCTGCGGACGCCGTCGGCGGCCAGTTGCGCCACCTGACGTTCCCGGACGGTCAGCGCGGGCTGGACCGCCAACAGCGCCGGCGTGCGCAGCGGGCCGCAGCGGGCCAGCACGTCGGCCATCAGCGTGCTCGCCGCCAGAGCCCGGGGATCCCGGGCCCCGCGGAAGATCTGGATGGCGCCGGCCGCGGCCTCCGCCGCGAACGGCTGGTAGCCCAGCACAGCGAACTCGCGGGCCACGGTGAACAGGTCATCGGCCGCCCCGGCCGCGGCGGCCCGGGCATGCCGGACCAGCAGCGGTGTGGTCCGTCCACCGACCGTCGCACCCAGCTCCGTGAGCCGGCCGGCGGCGGCCTGCGGCTGACCGAGCCGGACCACGTCGTAGAGGGCGAGCAGCTCGTGGGCGTGTAGGCGGTCGGACCGAAGCCGGGCCGCGGCGCGCTGCAGCACGCGTACGGCCTGGGCCGGCTCGCCCGCGCTCGCCAGCGTCCACGCCCGGGCCTGCTCCTGCCACGGGTAGTGAAGGCTGACGCCGGTTCCCGTGGCGGCCTCGGCGACGGCCAGCGACTCGGCGGCCATCGTCGTCTCCCCGCGGAGCGCCGCCACGTGCGCCCGGGCGAAGTGGGCGCTGCCGTCATAGACCCGGGCCGGGGCCAGGAACGCGCAAGCCTCCTCCGCGGCGTGCAGCGCCTCTCCGGTCCGCCCCCGCAGCAGGGCGGCCTGCGCCTGCAGCAGCGACACCCAGCCGGAGCCGAAGCCGAAGCCGCCCGCCTGGGCCAGGTGGGCGAACTCCGCCGCCAGGATCCGGTCGATGCCGGGCAGATCCAGGGAGACGCTCACCCGGGTGCCTTCGGCCATCTGCAGGGCGTACTGGAGGGTCGGAGTGTCGCGGCGCCAGGCCGCGGTGTCGGCCTCGACGGCCGCGAGGAGCTGCGCACTGCCGTCCGGGTCGCCGCGGGCCGCCTGCAGGTACGCCAGCACGCAGCGGACCAGTGCCCGGGTCGCCACCCCGGCCGCCGGCTCGTCGAGCACCTGCCGGGCCAGCCTCTCGGCGGCTGCCAGCTCGTCGAGCTGGAGCCGGATGAACGCCTCGAACGCCCGCACCCGGGCCATCTCGGTCTGGTCGGCCATCCGCACCGCGGCCAGGGTGTCGGCCGTGTCGGCGCGGCCCAGCCCGAAGAACTCCACCGCGGCGCGTGCGGTGAGCCGGCGGGCGCTGTCGTCCGGATCCGCGTCCAGGACGGTCAGCGCCTCCTCCGGGCAGTCGGCGAAGAGCAACACGGTCGCGAGCAGCTCCGCGGCCGCCCGTCCGGCTCCGGCGTCGCGGGCCGCCGCGGCCAGCCGCCGGGCCAGGGCGATGTCGAAGCGGCCGAACGCCTGCCGCGCCGCGTCGAGCAGCATCGCACCGTCCTGCGCCGTACCCGAATCGAGCCGCCAGCGTGCCACTCGTAGGAGGTCGTCGCGGCGCCGGGCGCCGGTGTCCTCGACCAGGCCGGCGAGCCCGGCGAGCAGACGCCGGGACCGGGTCACCGGGCAGCGCCGGCGGACCACCTCGCCGTAGAGCGGATGGGCCGGGCGTACGTCGCGGCGGCGTCCGTCGGCCACGACCTGGATCAGGCCGCGTTCCTCGGCCAGCTCCACGTCGGCCGGTGCCGCCGCGCGTAACAGCAGGGCAAGGCCCACCGGCTCGCCGAACGAGACCAGCTCGAGCACGTCGCGCACGCCCGGGGTGAGCGCGCCGATCCGGGCGCCGACCAGGTCGGCCAGGCTGGGTGCCAGGGTGAGCCGGCCGGTCCAGCGCCAGAACCCGTACGTCTCGACCAGCTCGCCCCCGGTGACCGCGGCGAGCACCAGCTCGCGCAGCAGCAGCGGATTGCCGCCGCCGAGCCGGATGAGCCGCCGCGCGGAACCCGCGTCGACCGGGCCGCGCACCAGCGCCGTCAGGAGCTCACGCGACTCGTCGTCGGTCAGCGGATCCAGCTCGACGTGGCTGAGCACGCCCTCGGTCCACAGCGCGCTGATCGGCGGCGGCACCGGCTCGGCAGTGCGCAGCGTGCCGAGCAGGGTCGCGCCCTCCCGGACGAGCAGGTGGGCGAGCGCGGCGGACGGCGCGTCGAGCAGGTGGGCGTCGTCGATGGCCAACACCATCGGCCGGTGGCCGGACTCGGCGTGCAGGCCGTCGACCGCCCAGCGCAGCAGTCCGGCGTCGGACAGCCCGGCGGGTGGGTCGGCCGACAGAATCTGGGCCAGCCCCCCGAACGGCAGTCCGGAGCCGGCGATGGTCGCCGACGCCAGCTGGACCGCATAGTTCTCGGCCGGCAGCTGCGCGACGGCCTCGTGCAGCAGGCGGCTCTTGCCGATGCCGGCGCTACCGCTGAGGATCAGACCGCGGTCCACGTCGGTCGTGGCGGCGGTGACGAGCCGGGCCAACTCGTCGGCGCGGCCGACGAATCCCCAGTGCTCCACCCGGTCAGCATATCGAGATCCGTCACCTTCCTGTCACGCGCCGTACCAGGTTCAAGAATGAGTAACAGTGCATGAAACGGTGAGTAACCAGGCATCTGTCCGGACCTGCCCCGGTCCCATAGGTTTCGGCGGTGCCGGCGCGACAGCCCGGACCCAGCCTGGCGGGGCGGGGTCCGGGCGCCCGTCGGCGTCACCGACCGTTTCCGCCGGTGGGCGCGGGTCTCCGCACGTCCGGCGCGGTTCTCCGCAGGTCCGGCGCGGTCTCGCCGGCCGCGTCATCCCGGCCGCCCCGACGCGCTCAGCGTCCTGGGTTCGACCCCCGCCCGAACCGGCGTGGCACGATGGGGGCATGGCGTTGCCTCAGGTTGCTCCCGCAGAGACGCCGCAGATCGAGGAGGTACCGGCTGATGATCGGCCGTGGGTAACCATCGTCTGGGACGATCCGGTCAATCTGATGTCGTACGTGACCTGGGTTTTCCAGAAGCTTTTCGGCTACAGCCACGACAAGGCCGAGCAGCTGATGATGGATGTGCACAACAAGGGCAAGGCGATCGTATCGTCCGGCGCGCGCGAACGGATGGAAATGGACGCTGCGCAACTCCACGGATACGGTCTGTGGGCGACGGTGGACCGAGCGTGAGTGGGCAGGTGAGCTGAACGATGTTCCGACGCAACGGGAACCAGTGCGTGGCCACCTTCGCCATCGACGAGGTGCGGGTGCTGCGCAAGGTCGCCAACGAGGTCGTGGGCCTGCTGATGGACGGCTTCGACCACGCCGACCCGGTCGTCGACCGGCTCTTCCCGGACATCTACCCCGACCGGCCCGACGACTCGGCCGAGTTCCGCCTGTACACCGAGGGTGATCTGAAGACCGGCAAGATCGATCAGGCCGGGGCCATCCTCGCCGCGCTGCCCGACGACGGCCCCGGCGAGGTGCGCCTGGACGGCGAGGAGGCCGAGGCCTGGCTCCGGGCGATCAACGATGCCCGGCTCGCGATGGGCACCCGGCTCGACATTCAGGGCGACACCGACCTCGGCGACGAACTCGACGAGGCGGTGGTGCGCGACCCCGCGTCGAGCCGGGTGTTCCAGCTGTCCGTCTACGCGTACCTGGGATATCTCCAGGAATCCCTGCTCAACGCGCTCCCGGAGATCGAGGAACGGCCCTAGGCCCGGTCGAGGCGGGCCAGTTCCTCGTCGCTGAGGGAGAGCTCCGGAGCCTGGGCCGAGTCCGTGATCGATTCCGGACGGCTGGCGCCGGGGATCGGGATCACGTGCTCGCTCTTGGCCAGCATCCACGCGAGCGTCACCCGCTGCGGGCTGACTCCGTGGGCCTCGGCGACCTGCCGGAAGGCCGCGAAACGGCTACCCAGCTCGCCGGCCTTGGTGATCCCGCCGAGCGGTGACCACGGCAGGAACGCGATGCCCAGTTCGTCGCAGAGCCGCAGCTCGGCCTCCGAGGAGCGGAACGCGGGGGAGAACTGGTTCTGCACCGAGGCCAGCCGACCGCCGAGAATCTCCTGCGCCTGCCGGATCTGGAGCACGGTGGCGTTGGAGATGCCGGCCTGCTGGATCTTGCCCTCGTCGAGCAGCTCGCGCAGGGTGCCGACGGACTCCTCGTACGGGACCTCGGGGTCCGGGCGGTGGAACTGGTAGAGGCCGATCGCGTCGACGCCGAGCCGCTTCAGTGAGCCCTCCACGGCCTCGCGCAGGTGCGCGGGGGAGCCGTCGACGGTCCACGAGCCGTCGCCGGGCCTCAGGTGCCCGCCCTTGGTGGCGACCAGCACGCCGGAGGTGTCGCCGCCCCAGCTCGCCAGCGCCTGGGCGATCAACGTCTCGTTGTGCCCGACCTCGTCGGCGTGGAGGTGATAGGCGTCGGCCGTGTCGATCAGGGTCACGCCCGCGTCCAGCGCGGCGTGGATGGTCCGGATGGAGCGGTCGATGTCGGGTCGGCCCTCGATGGACATCGGCATGCCGCCGAGCCCGATGGCGCCGACCTGGATGTTTCCTACAGAACGCTGCTTCATGCAGGCACCGGTACCCCGGCTGGTGATCACTACGCGCGTGAGCACCGCCACGCGCGGTGCGGCGCGCTGTCACGGTAATGTGAACGGCGTGCTGACCATCGACAGTGCGATCATCGACGCGATCGTCGCCCATGCCCGCCGGGACCACCCCGACGAGGCCTGCGGCGTCGTCGCCGGGCCGATCGGCAGCGACCTGCCGACCCGCCACATCGCGATGGACAACGCGGCCCGATCGATGACGTTCTACGAGTTCGACTCGATGGAGCACCTGCGGGTCTGGCGCGAGATGGACGACAACGACGAGGAGCCGGTGGTCATCTACCACTCGCACACGGCGACCGAGGCGTATCCGTCGCGCACCGACATCTCCTTCGCCGGCGAGCCCGGCGCCCATTACGTGCTGATCTCGACTCGCGAGCCGGATTCCGACGAGATCCGTTCGTTCCGTATCGTGGACGGTGTGGTGACCGAGGAAGAGGTCAACATCGTGGATGCGACGGTGGACGCGTGAGTGGGAGTGCGGACGGCTACGCCGTCCAGTCGTACATGTTCGGGCAGAGCCCCGCGTCGGTCTATTACGAGTGTCGCTGACGCGACCTCCTACGACCCTGCCCCCGAACACTCTCGACTTCTCTTTCTAGGAGCATCACAGTCATGGCTATCGAAGTCCGCGTTCCGACCATCCTGCGCAGCTACACCGGTGGTTCCAAGGTCGTACAGGGCTCCGGCGACACCCTCTCCGGCCTCATCGACGACCTGGACGCCCAGCATTCGGGCCTCAAGGGCCGGCTCCTCACGCCGGAGGGCGGCCTGCACCGGTTCGTCAACATCTACGTCAACGACGAGGACGTCCGCTTCCTGGGCGCGCTCGACGCCAAGCTGAGTGACGGCGACGCCGTCACGATCCTGCCGGCCGTGGCCGGTGGCGCGCTCGGCTTCGCCGCCGCGGCGGCCCTGCTCGGCCGCCCGACCACCGGTCGGTAACCCGATGGCTCGCTACGAGAGCCTGCTGGACGCCTGCGGAGGCACGCCGCTCGTCGGTCTGCCCCGGCTGTCACCGACGGTGCCCGAGGGGGCGCCGCCGGTGCGGCTGTGGGCCAAGCTGGAGGACCGCAACCCGACCGGCAGCATCAAGGACCGTCCGGCACTGTTCATGGTGCGCGAGGCGGAGGAGTCGGGGCGCCTGCGCCCCGGCGACACCATCCTCGAGCCGACCAGCGGCAACACCGGCATCTCCCTGGCCATGGTCGCCAAGCTGCGCGGCTACCGGCTGGTCTGCGTGATGCCGGAGAACGTCTCCGCCGAACGCGTCCAGATCCTCCGGATGTACGGCGCTGAGATCATCTTCTCGCCGGCGGCGGGCGGCTCCAACCAGGCGGTCGCGACGGCCAAGCAGATCGCCGTCGAGCACCCGGACTGGGTGATGCTCTTCCAGTACGGCAACGCCGGCAACGCCCGCGCCCACTACGAGACCACCGGGCCGGAGCTGCTGCGCGACCTGCCGGGCATCACCCACTTCGTGGCGGGCCTGGGCACCACGGGCACGCTGATGGGCACCGGCCGGTACCTGCGGGAGAAGGTCGAGGACATCCAGATCATCGCCGCCGAGCCCCGCTACGGCGAACTGGTCTACGGGCTGCGCAACATCGACGAGGGGTACGTTCCCGAGCTCTACGACGCGAGCGTGCTGAGCCGCCGCTTCTCGGTGGGCACCCGCGACGCGGTGCTGCGGACCCGGCAACTGGTCGAGGTCGAGGGCATCTTCGCCGGCTTCTCCAGCGGCGCGATCCTGCACGCGGCCCTGGCGGTGGCGCACGAGGCCGTCAAGGCCGGCGAGCGCGCCGACGTGGCGTTCGTAGTGTGTGACGGTGGCTGGAAGTACCTGTCGACCGGCGCGTACGGCGGCACGCTGGCCGAGGCGGAGGACGCGCTCGAAGGGCAGCTCTGGGCCTGAGTCTGCGGCGGGGCGGCCCGGCCGCCCCGCCTCAGTAGGCCACGGCCAGCAGGACGTCCGCGATCAGCGGCGCCGCCGCCCCGGCCAGCAGCAGCCACGGCAACATCCGCCGGTGGATCGAGAGAAACGCGCCGATCGACAGCGCCACGCTGACCATCCCGAGGAAGGCCAGCACCGGCACGTACCAGCCCGGCACGCCGCCGCCGATCAGCGACACCATCCCGCGGATGCCGATGCCGACGCCGGCCAGCCCGAGCAGCGACGCGTACACGGACATGGCGAGCAACCGCCCGGTTCCCGGCGCGGGATCGTCCGCGGCCGGAAAGCGGAAGTACACCTCTTCGCCGGCCTCGGCCGGCTCCTCCGAGGCGATGGGTTCCCAGCCGAACGGGACCACATCCGGCGCGGGCGCGTCCTGGACCGGGACACGGGTCTTCGTCGGCTGTTCCACGCCCGTCGTCGCCACTGCGCTCCTCCGATGTGCCCGGTGTAGTCCTTCACCGAGTGCAACGAATGTGGTTCACAAGCCGTAACGGATGGGATAATGATGCAGGTCACGACCGGTGTGACATAGGTTGTCGATTTAGCGACAAATCGATCAGACGTTTACGCCGAGCGCTGGCCCCGGCGTAGGCTGCGCAGCGTGATTGACTGGTCTGCCGTCTCGACCTGGGGCTGATTCCTGGAGGGCAAAGGACCTTCAAGGAGCAGTGGTCTTGGGCGAGTGGACGACCGAGCGTGAACCAAAGGAACCCGTATGCGACTGACCGTTCTCGGCTGTGCCGGCAGTTTTCCCGGCCCCGAGTCGGCTTGTTCCGCCTATCTCGTCGAGGCCGAGGGTTTCCGGCTGCTCATCGATTTCGGTTCCGGATCGTTGTCGGCGCTGCAACGGTACGCAGGCATCGGCGGCGTCGACGCGATCATGCTGACCCATCTGCACTGCGACCATATGCTCGACGCGTGCACCTACGTCGTGGTGCGCCGCTACGCGCCCGGCGGCCCGCTGCCGCCGCTGCCCGTCTACGCCCCGCTGGGTGCCGCGGAGCGCATCTCGGCGGCGTACAGCTCCGAGAACGAGCCGGTCGACGACGTGTACACGTTCTACGGTCTGCAGCCGGGCACGTTTCCCATCGGCCCGTTCACGGTCACCGCCGACCGCGTCAACCATCCCATCGAGACGTACGGCGTCCGAGTCGAGCACAACGGCCGGGTGCTGGCGTACTCCTCGGACACCGCGCCGTGCGAGGCGTTGCTGCGGCTGGCGCAGGGCGCCGACCTGTTCCTGTGCGAGGCGAGTTACCTCGACGGCGCTCCCAACCCGCCTGACCTGCACCTCACCGGCGGCGAGGCGGGGGAGGCGGCCACCAAGGCGGACGTCGGCAGGCTGCTGTTGACCCATCTCGTGCCCGCCTGGGTGAGCGAAGCCTCTACGGTGGAGGCCGCGTGCGCCGCGTTCGCGGGTCCGGTGGAGGTCGTCCGTCCGGGCGCCCGCTACGATCTCTGAGCTTGCCGAGGGGACGGCACGAGCGGACCACCGACCTCGAAGTGACCTTGGAGTGCCTTGCATGACTGGTCGATCAGTGGGTGAGCGCGGGCTGCGCATCGTCCGACTGGCGAACTTCGTCTCACCTCGTTCCGGCGGCCTGCGCACCGCGCTGCGCAACCTCGGCGAGGGCTACCTGCGGGCCGGCCACGAGCCGGTCCTGATCGTCCCGGGCCGCGAGCGCTCCGACGAGATGACCGAGCAGGGCCGGGTCATCACGCTGCCGGGCCACCGGGTGCCGCGTACCGGCGGCTATCGCGTGCTGGCCGGGCGCCGTGAGCTCACCGGGCTGCTGGACGGCCTGCAGCCCGACCGCATCGAGGTCTCCGACCGGGCCACGCTGCGCTGGACCGGCCGGTGGGCGCGGGAGCGCGGGGTCGGCTCGATGATGGTCTCCCACGAGAGCCTCGCCGGCCTGCTGGGCGTCTGGGGCATGCCGCACCGGGACTCGCTCGCCGACCGGCTCAACCGGCGTACCGCCGAGGTCTTCGACCAGATCGTCTGCACGACGGCGTTCGCCGCGGCCGAGTTCCGCCGCCTCGGCGTGCCGAACCTGGTCGAGGTCCCGCTCGGGGTCGACCTGCGCCAGTTCCATCCCAGCCGCGCCGACGCGGCGGTCCGGTCCCGCTACGCCCGGCCTGACGAGCTGCTCGTCGTCTACTGCAGCCGGCTGTCCGCCGACAAGCGTCCCGAGCTGGCCGTCGACACCATCGCCGCGCTGCGTGCCGGCAAGGTGCCCGCCGTGCTGGCCCTGGCCGGCGACGGTTCCCGCCGCGCCGCCCTGGCCTACCGGGCCGCCCGGCTGCCGGTGCGCTTCGCCGGGCACATCTCCGACCGCGACGACGTCGCCGCGCTGCTGGCCAGCGCCGACGTGGCGGTGGCGCCGGGCCCGGTGGAGACCTTCGGGCTCGCGGCGCTGGAGGCGCTGGCCTGCGGTACGCCGGTGGTGGTCAACGCCGCCAGCGCGCTGCCCGAGGTCGTGGGTGACGCCGGGGTTGCCGTGCGCGGGACCCCGGAGGCCTTCGCTGAGGGCGTACGCCGTCTCATGGAGCGTCCCGACGGCGAGCGGCGGGCCGCCGCCCGGGCCCGCGCCGAGCTGTTCGGCTGGCCGCAGGCCGTCGAGGGCTTCCTGCGGGCACACGGCGCGCTCCCGCAGGCGCGCAGCTCAGCGGTCATGGCCCGGCAGGCGGCACTGGCGCGGGCGCTGCGCCCGGCCGTGCCCGAGGTGGCTGCGGCCGCGTCCAGTGCCTGGGCGACGGCACCCGGCGACGCGCTGTAGCGGCGATCGGCCTAGGCTCTTGGCATGGCGCGACCCGACGGCCGAGAGCCCGGCCAACTCCGACCCGTGACCCTCACCCGCCGGTGGAGCATCCATCCCGAGGGATCGGTGCTCGTCGAATTCGGCGACACCCGCGTGCTGTGCACCGCCAGCGTGAC
>Ga0307288_10000663_pt1 | contig 11483 bp, 15 predicted proteins | sample ER_DNA_142_FD_194469 | JGI IMG/M metagenome (GOLD analysis project Ga0307288, IMG submission 194469) | Bulk soil microbial communities from the East River watershed near Crested Butte, Colorado, United States - ER_DNA_142 | ecosystem: Environmental > Terrestrial > Soil > Floodplain | place... | reverse complement strand
CTGCGGCCAGTTGGGCGCGAGGCGCCGAGCACAATGAGCAGCGCGCCCTGCAGGAAGTCGCTCAGCTCGCAGATCCTTCCATCAGCGTCACGCATGCAGGTCACAGGATGCGCGTCTAACCTTCTCGTTGCGAAGGCTCCTCCTGCCCTCCGGCCCGTCGTCGGCCAGCGTCCGGCTGGGTGCATAGGGGTGCATCGGGCGGATGCCGCGTACCGGGAGCACATAGGGAGCACATGCCCTGACCTGTTCCATGCCCGCCTGACCGGCTTTACCTGTCCGGGTCCGGGCGTGTGACGTGTCCGGGGCTGTCCAAGTCTGTCGCCTGGATGGCGGGGTCGTAGTCGCTCAGTTGGTCGCTCAGTCCCGCGACCTTCTCGTTGCTAGGATCGCGGCCGACACGCGGACGACGGGAGCATTCAATGCAGACGTATGCGATTGCGCGCCTAGACGACATCGACCCGCTGCCAGACGGCCGCTACCACTATCGACCGGTGCGGCACCACCTCGGCATCCAGGGCTTCGGCGCGACCGCATGGGTGGGCGCTGCGCCCGGGGACCCGATCATCAACGAGTACGACGAAGACTCCGAACCGGCCGAGGAATTGTTCATCGTCGTGAGCGGGCGCGCGATCTTCGAGCTCGAGGGCGAGGAGGTGGACGCGACCAGTGGCACCCTCGTCTTCACCGCGCAAGGCACGCGGCGAACGGCCGTCGCAGCCGAGCCGGCGACCACGATCCTCGTCATCGACGGCACACCGGGGAAGGCGTACGACGCCAGCGGCTGGGAACTGTGGGCGCCACTCCGGCCGCTCTACGACAAAGGCGAGCACGTCGAGCTCAGCGCGCGGCTCGAAGACCTCATTGCCGCCAATCCGCAGTATCCGATGCTCGTCTACAACCTGGCCTGCAGCGAGAGCCTGAGCGGCCGCACCGCCGACGCGATCGATCATCTGCGACGCGCGGTCGGCGCGTCGGAGAAGCTCTGCGCAGACGCACGCAAGGACTCCGACTTCGACCCGATCCGCGACGAGCCGACGTTTAAGGCGCTGATCGGCGAGCCGGCCGAACCCCGCAGCGTTTAGCCATCCCGATGCCGGTGTTTGGCACGAAGTTGCGCGTCTCGTTGCCAAGGCCCAACACGTAGACCTACGGGCTGCGCCGGCGCTTGCTGCTCCGTGGATGGCGTGGCGTCACGTAGGTGCGTGTGCGCGCCGGGGCACGCCGGGGGTACGCGCCGCGGCTCTCAGAAGCACGCACGCGAGGCCGCGGTAGCCCGATGGGGCCAAAGAACGAAAGACGAGGATCAAGATGGCTATGAGGCGTCCGCCGGCTGATGTGGTGCCGCCATGCGAGCTAGCGCGGTTCGATCCCGACGAATGGCCTGCACCCGACGATGCGCCAGCCCCTGACGTGTCCTGGTACCCGGCCTATGAGCGTTGGATGGCCGCTCGCCGGGCATGGGTGAAGGAGAATCCCGATACACCGGTACTCGGCGACTGGGTGGACAACGTCTTTGAAGGCCGCACCTGGGAAGCACTAAACCGGTTCCGACCACTCGAGCAGACAGGGCCGGTAGCCATCACCAACTACCGGATCACCGAAGGTGTCATCGACCCGACACCGGACACCTCCGTGGACGGCTGAAAGGCGAAGAGCACATTCCCGCCAGCGACATCGGTACTCGTTATTGCGACTGGCAGGCAGGGCCTCGCTGGCCACTCCAGCGCACTGCCTAGAGACTTTTGGCACCCCTAACCCCCTCTCGGAGAGACAGAGCGACTGGCGGTCTAAGTCGCGATTCTGCCCCCAAAAAAGGGGGTCTGAGCATCGCAGCGCCAGACCGGGTGGAAATCATTGGCGGGGCATCTCAGCGCCCCTCAGAAAAACGCCGGGTGTACGAGGCGCCGCATCGTGCGCGTTCAACCACCGAGACCCCAGGCTCCTCCGCTACCAGCCCATGGTGAGGTCCCTCGGTCTCGATACGCGTTACAACGCACGCAGACTTGGTAGTGCTGTTGTGTCTCGGGGTTCTCGCGATCATCCCACTTATGAAGTCGCAAGCGGCACCTCAAGGCTTTAGCCATGCTGGCGATTGTCCCCGATTAGTGGCAGTGATCACGCCGTCGAGTAGCAAACTGCTCAACGCGTTGAGCAGTTCTAGGCGAAGCCATAGTCGTACCCGTCGTCGCCCTCGCGTTCGAGGCTGCGGACATAGTGACGTGGCGTTGCGTACCGCTCCCCGTCTGGTGTCAGCCAGCTGCACCAGGTGTCGTTGGCTCCGCCTGGGAACTCGTTATAGCTGCCTGGCTGCACGTCGAAGCGGTCGCCCCGGTTGTGACGCGGGCGACCACTAGCCGCGTGGGGCGGGTGAACAGCCAGGGACTCAGGAGCCGGCCCCCTTGTCTGCATTCCAGACCAGCTGCTGGATGACGGCCGCACCGAAGGGCAGCTCGGTGCCGTCGGGCAATCGCCGACGGTTGGAGATCTTCTTCCAGCCGCCCTCGATCAGGATGCCGTTCTTCTCGTGCTTGGTCATGCGCTGCGCGCGGACCTCGGCCTCAAAGCGGCGAAGGTCGGACAGTGTGCTCATGCGGTCACCCGCAAGGCGCTGGCGGCAAGCAATCGGAAGGCAACAACCCAGGCGAACTACTCCATCATTGCCCGCACTCACCTTGGCCCCCCACCGTTTGGCGCCTTGACGTTCGACAGGCTGCGCCCATCCGACATTGAGGCGCTGCTGGTCGGCAAGCGCGAGGCTGGCCTATCAGATTCGACCCGGCGGCTGATTTACACCGTGTGCCGCGCGATGCTGGACATCGCCGTACGCGACGGACTGGTACGACGCAACCCTGCAGTTGCGGTGGAGCGTCCGACCATCCGGCGGCGCGAGGCGCGCTACCTGAAGCCCGTAGAGGTTGGGCGGCTCTTCGAAGCCGCGAATGGTGACCGTCTCGAGCCGCTCATCGTGCTCATGCTCGGTACTGGTCTGCGTCGCGGTGAGGCGCTGGCGTTGCACTGGAGCGACGTTGACCTCGCCGAAGGTGATGTCCATGTGAAGTGGACGTTAGCCCGTGTCAATCGGCACTTGATATTCGACTAGCCAAAGACCGAGAAGTCTTCGCGGCACACGCCGCTCCCCTCCCCTGTCGCCGAGATGCTTCGCCACCATAAGGTGACGCAGGCCGCTGAGCGGCTCGCAGCGCCCGTTTGGCAACCCTGGGAGGACCATCCCGACTTGGTGTTCCCCACGCAGATTGGCACACCTACGGACCCGAGAAACGCGCTGAGGGCGTTTGTGGGCATCGCGGAGCGGGCTGGACTTTCCGGTGTTGGCCTGCACACGCTTCGGCACTCCGCGGCATCGGCGTTGATCAGGTCAGGTGCGCATATCAAGATCATTCAAGAGCTCCTCGGTCAATCCTCGTACGGCATCACAGCCGACATCTATTCGCATGTGGATGTGGAACAGCAGCGGGAGGCGGCTGAGCGTCTGGGGGAGGCGTTCCCGTGGTGAACCCAGCTACTGCAGTTGTTACTGCAGCAGAATCGGTACCCAATCCGGCAAATTTGCCTAATTGGCCCTCACTAGGTGTTTCTGTGTCGGGTTGGCGAGATTTGAACTCGCGACCCTTGACCCCCAGATCGGCGGGGATCGGTGTGTGCATCCCCAGCGAGCGTGAATGTAGCCGCCGCTCCTATCGCAAGCAGGCGTTCCGTGATGGCCAATCGCGGGCGTTGGGCCCAGATTGGGCCCAAGTTCGGACCCTAAACTCGTTCATGCATATCCGTGGGCCCAGTACGCGCGTTGCATCCTGACCTTCGCAGCACGAGCAGCCATTGCAGCGTCCTCCGCAGTCCCGATAGCGTTGAGCAGTTCGGAGTAGCGTGGCAATCATGGCTACCAAGAAGCGGTGGAGCGAGTTCAGTGGCGGTCAACGAGCGGCCATCCTCGTCGCCTCGGCCATTGAGGTGGTATTGACCAGCGTCGCGCTGGCGGACTTAGCCCGGCGTCCGCGCGGGCAGGTGCGCGGCCCCAAGCCTTTGTGGGTTCTGGGTTGCGTTTTTCAGCCTGTCGGGCCTATCGCATACCTTGCGTTTGGTCGTCGCTCGTCCTGACCTCTAAGTGTGTCCCGCTGGCCGGCAACGAAGTTCACAGGCGTACAGGTGCAGCCACTACGGCTCCGCCCCTGACTGCCCGCACGCCGGCGTCGAGCAGGTCAGCGGAGAATTCCCAGGTCTAGGTCTCCGCCTCGCCCTTGGTTGTGGAAGTCCGTTAAAGCCGGGACCAAGCCGGCTCCGGTTCCCCGACCCAGTTCCAGCGCATCAGGTGGGACGTTTCTCGGGCGACATGGACCCGACCAGCGAGCCGTCGCGCTCGACGGCGTCGCCCAGGGCCTCGTCGATACCCGCGAGGGTCTCGCTCGACAGCGACTTGCCGGCCGCAGCGGCGTTGGCTTTGACCTGCTCCGGCCCCGAGCCGCCGGTGATCGCGGATGCGACATTGCCGTTCTGCAGGACCCAGGCCACGGCCATCTGGGCCATGGTCAGGCCCTCAGCTTGTGCCAGAGGTGAGAGCCGTTGAACGCGGGTCAGCATCTCGTCGGTCAACAGACCCTTAATGAATTCGGCGCCATGAGCGTCGGTGGCGCGAGAGTCTTGTGGAACTGGCTGGCCCGGCTTGTACTTGCCGGTGAGGATGCCCTGCTCAATCGGGGAGAAGCAAATCTGGCCGATACCCAACTCCTGGCAGGCTGGCACGACCTCCGGCTCGATGACCCGGTAGAGCGCGTTGTACTTCGACTGGTTGGAGACGAACGAAATCTTCAATTCCCGGGCCAGCGCGTGACCGGCCCGCAGCTGCTCGGGCGTCCACTCGCTGACGATGTAGAGCGCCTTGCCGGCCCGCACCACATCGGCGAACGCCTCCATCGTCTCCTCCAGCGGCGTGGAGAAGTCGTAGCGGTGCGCCTGGTACACATCGACGTAGTCGGTCTGCAACCTGGTGAGCGATGCATTGATCGACTCAAGGATGTGCTTGCGGGACAGTCCGCTGTCGTTCGGTCCACCGGGTCCGGTCGCGCCGAAGACCTTGGTCAAGATCTCAAGACCCTCTCGGCGCTCGCCCACCAGCGCATCGCCCAGAATCGTCTCGGCCCGACCTTTCCCGTACGTACGCGGTGTCGAAGGTCGTGATACCTGCCTTCAGCGCCGCCTGCACGCAGGCGGTCGCCTGCTCCGCCTTGCCTTCTGGGTGCGTGACCCAGTTGCCGTAGCTGATCGCGGACACTTTCAGACCGCTGTCACCGAGAAAACGAAACTCCATCGGTCCTCCTTGCACTTGTCATGGCCTGTTCGTGTGTCAGCTGGTCCTCACATCAGGTCCCTCTTCCAGGCGGCGCTCGACGTTGTTGATGATGGTCAACGTGGCGAGATCCGCACGGTCGCCGACTTCGGCCCTTCTCCCTGCATGATCGGGACAGCTGAGCTGCCGTTGTACTTCTCCTCGTACGTGGCGTCTACCGCAGGGGCGGTCTCGTTGCCCGCAGACTCGAACGTGACCTCGTAGTCTTTGCCGCCGACACGGATCCGCCCAGCCTTCTGGCTCAAGGCCGCCGCGTACCAGCTGGATTGCTGCCCGTTGGCGGCGCGGACATAGACCTCGGCGTCGACCACGAGGGCCACACCAGGGTCGGGGTGCCGTAGGTGGTGCCGTCTTCGCGGAACGGGGAGATGTACAGGTCGTGACTCTCAGCAATTGCGCGGAGGTCGTCTTCATTCCAGGAATTCATGATCGGTCCTGCTTTCATCAGTCGTGTGAAATCGGGATGGCGGCACTACGGGCAGGCAGCGGGTCTGCGCAGGTTCCCGGTCAGAACCAGGTCGCCTGGCGCAGCACGTACGGCTCCTCGAGCGCGGTGACCTCGTCGCTGGTGAGCTCCACGTCGAGCGCGGCCGCGGCGTCGACCAGGTGGTGCTGCTTGGTGACACCCACTATGGGCGCGTCGACCACCGGGTTCTTCAGCACCCACGTCAGCGCAACCTGAGCCATCGACACCCCACGGGCTTCGGCGATGCGTTGGATGGCGTCGATGATGGCCTGGTCGGTGTCGAGCCACAGCGGACGGCCGAAGCGGTCCGTGCCCCGGGCGCCCCGGTTCGTGGTCCGGTCGCCCCATGGCCGAGTGACGACCCCCTGGGCGAGCGGGCTCCACGGGATGCTGCCGACACCCTGGTCGGCCAGCAAGCCGAACATTTCCAGCTCCTCACCGCGGTTGATCAGGTTGTACTGATCCTGCATGGAGACGAACGGGGTCCAGCCGTTCCGCTCGGCGACGTGCTGCAACTTCGCGAACCGCCACGCCTGCATGCTCGAGGCGCCGAGATAGCGGGCCTTGCCGGCCTTGACCACGTCGTGCAGTGCCTCCATCGTCTCGTCGACCGGGGTGTCGGGGTCGAAGCGGTGGATCTGTTAGAGGTCGACATAGTCGGTGCCCAGCCGGGTCAGCGAGGCGTCGATCTGCTCCATGATCGCCTGACGTGACAGACCGGACCCGCCCGGACCGTCGTGCACCGGGAAGAACACCTTCGTCGCCACGACGATGTCGTCGCGGCGGGTGAACTCCTTCAGCACCCGACCGACGGCCTCCTCCGAGGTGCCGGCGTTGTAGCCGTTCGCCGTGTCCCAGAAGGTGATCCCCAGATCGAGAGCCTGCCGAAAGAACGGCACCGCGTCCTCGTACGAGATGGGCCAGCCCTCGCGGCCGCTATCACCCTCTCCGAAGCTCATCGTGCCCATCGCGATCCGGCTGATCTTGAGGCCCGAGGACCCCAGACGTGTGTACTCCATCAAGCGCTCCAGTGATGTGTGTTGATGATCGGTTACCGCTCGCAGACATGGCGAGATCAGTGGTCGATCCTGGCCATGTTGGCCTCGGAGTGGCGCTCGCCGGCGGCTGGGGTGAGGGCGTTCAGCCGCGCAAGCTGAGCGGCGGTGAGCCCGACGCCGTCGGCTGCGGTGTTCTCCTCGACGCGGGTAACGCGCCGGGTGCCGGGAATCGGGGCGATGTCGTCGCCCTGCCCGAGCAGCCAGGCCAGGGCGATCTGGGCCGGGGTTGCACCAACCTCGCCGGCGACGGATCGGACCTCGTCGACAATGCCCAGGTTCCGCTGAAAGTTCTCCCCGATGAACCGCGGGTTGTCCTTGCGCCAGTCGTCGTCGGGAATGTCGGCCGGGGTACGGATCTGACCGGTGAGGAAGCCGTGGCCCAGCGGTGAGTACGGGACGAAACCGATGCCGAGCTCGCGCAGCAACGGCAGCAGCTCATCCTCAGGATCCCGGGTCCACAGGGAGTACTCGGTCTGCAGGGCGGCAACCGGGTAGACCGCGTGCGCGCGGCGGATCGTGGTGGGGCTGGCCTCGGAGAGCCCGATGTGGCCGATCTTGCCCTCAGTGACCAGCTCGGCCAACGCGCCGACAGTGTCCTCGATAGGCGTGCTGCGGTCGACACGGTGCTGGTAGTACAGGTCGATGTGGTCGGTGCCAAGCCGAGTCAACGAGCCTTCGACCGCGGCCCGGACGTTGGTGGGGCTGCTGTCGACAACGCCAGGTCCGCCGCCGGCATGGGAGACGAGCCCGAACTTGGTCGCTACCACCACCTGATCGCGGCGGTCCTTGATGGCGCGCCCAACAATTTCCTCGCTGTGGAAAGGTCCGTAGATCTCGGCGGTGTCGATGTGGGTGACACCCAGCTCGAGCGCCCGGCGGATGGTTCGGATCGACTCGGCGTCGTCCAAACCGCCGCCGCTGGTGTACGTGCCGGCCATGGTCATGGCACCGAGGCCGATCCGGGAAACGTCCAGTCCACCAAGAGAGATGTGCTTCATCAATGTCTCCTTGTCGTTCTCAGCTCAGGCGTCGTCGTGGTCGAGGTTGCTGGACAACTCGCGGTTCGCGTCGGCTTGTTCGAGCAGGAGCTTGGCCCGGTTCTCGAAGGTGGTTACCGCGTCGGCGCCGGCGGGGAACCGTAGCGGCGGATCCTCCCGGGCGGCGAGGCGTACCAGGGCCTCCGCGAGCTTGGCCGGATCGCCGCCCTGCTGGCCGTTCATGCTCTTCCAGGCGGTGACGGTTTGCTCGGTCCGCTCGGCATAGTCGGCGATCGAGGACTCGGCGTACTTCGTCGACTCCGGCGTGAGCAGCTCGGTGCGGAAGAAGGCAGGCTCGACCAGCATGGTGCGGATCCCGAACGGCGCAACCTCCGGGGCCAGCGACTCCAACCAGCCCTCCACCCCGAACTTCGACGCGGCGTACGCGCTCAAGAACTCACCGCCCACAATGCCGGCGGTCGACGAGATGGTGACGACCAGGCCGGAACGCTGGGCGCGCATGACCAACAGGGCGGCGCGGGTGACATTGACCGGGCCGAACAGGGTGGTCTCGATCTGCGCCCGAAACTCATCAGGGCTGAGCTCCTCGAAGAATCCGGCGTTGAAGTTGCCCGCGTTGTTGACCAGCACATCAATCCGTTCGAACCGGTCCATCGCAGCCGCCACGGCCATCTTTGCGTCGCCGGGATCGGTGACGTCGAGCCTGATCGCCAAGAGATCGTCGTCCGCTCCGATGGCCGATGTGACCTTCGCGGGGTTACGTCCGGTGGCGACGACGGCGTGACCGGCAGCCAGGGCGGCCCTGGCGATGTCGACGCCCATGCCCCGACCGGCGCCGGTGACGAGCCAAACTTTCTTGTCACTCATGTTTGCTGTACTCCTTCACTTGACCTACGGGTTCTGTCGGGGCGAACGGCCTATCGGGGGTTGCACTCCCACCGAACCATGGGTCGGGCGCGCGTGGGAGACCCTGATGATGGGGCCATTGACAGGGACCCTTTACGACAGCGGATGCCTCGTAGCGTGGAAGCAATGGGCGCTGCCGGCCAGCCGTGACGAGATATGGACGCCACAGAGCGGCTGGGTTTGGATACGTTGCCATCGCCGACATGTCCAGACAAGTTCGCTTTCAGCTCTCAGTCACAGATGTTGCGAGGAGGTCGTCGAGGAATCGTTCGGTGTCGCTGTTGCTGATCCCGCCTGCGGTGTCTTGCGGGAGCCACACAAGTGCCCGGTGTGCGCCTCGGTCCCGCAGTCGGGTGAGCGTCTCGCGGTCGGGGGTGGGACCGCTGGCGGTGAGTTCGAGTGGCTTGTCGGTGCGGTCCTGCAGGCGGGCGAACCGGTCGAACACCTGGTCTTCGATCCCACCGATCATGGGTGCCCAGCCGTCGCCGAAGGCGAGGACGCGGTCCTCGACCGTCGGCCCGGACCCGCCGACCATGATCGGCGGGTAGGGGGTTTGGACGGGCTTGGGCCAGGCCTGTAGCAGGTCGAAGTCAACGAGTTGGCCGTGGTATTCGGCGACGTCCTTGGTCCAGATCTCGATCATCGCCTGGACCCGTTCGGTCAGCAACCGCATCCGGGTCTTCGGGTCCGTGCCGTGATTGCGCATCTCTTGGCGGTTCCAGCCGGCTCCTACACCCAAGATCACGCGACCGTCGGCGAGCACATCAACAGTGGCGACCGCTTTCGCGGTGTGGATCGGGTCCCGCTGCGGCACCAGGCACACCCCCGTCGCGACCTTAAGCGTCCTGGTGGCGGCCGCGGCCGCGGTCATCGCGACGAACGGGTCGAAGGTCTTCGAATACCGGTCTCCCCGCGTACTGCCCTCGGGCGGTGGCGCCTCGATCGGCAGATGGGAGTGCTCGGCGAACCACAGCGACTCCAAGCCACGGTCTTCGATCATCCGACCGAGCCGACCCGGCGCCGGGGCATCGACATTGGGAAACATCGCAATACCGATCTGCATGCAAGCAACTCCTTCAGCTTGTCACCGGCCGCGTCGGGCACGGCCTGGTCTTGAGGAATTCTGGTCGGACTCGGGTGGAGGGTCAGTGAGCCGTGAAGCCCCCGTCAACGGGAAGAGCGACGCCGAGCACGAGGCTTGCGGCCGGGCTGCACAGCCACAGAGCGGCGGCGGCGACCTCCTCCGGCCGCCCCGGCCGGCCAATTGGCTGGTCGCGCATGACCTCCTTCATCGCGTCCGGCTGGTTTTCGATCAGGTCCGTCGACATAGGCGTCGCGATCACGCCCGGGCAGACGGCATTGATCCGAATGCCAAGTGGCGCGTAATCCATGGCGGCGCTCTTGGTCAGCCCGATCACGCCATGCTTGGTCGCGTGATAGGTGGCCCGGCCCGCCTGTCCGACCAGGCCGCCCAGGGATGAGCAGTTCACGATGGCCCCACTGCCTTGGGTGCGCATCTGGCGGAGCTCATGCTTCATGCACGTCCAGATACCGCGCAGATTAATGGCGATCACCTTGTCGAAGCTCTCGGCCGACTCATCGGCTGGGTCGCCAGTGAAGCCGACGATGCCGGCATTGTTGAAGGCCATGTCCAACCGGCCGTAGGCCGCGATGGTGCGCTCGACCATCTGGGCGACTTGCATCTCATCCGCCACGTCGCAGGTGACGCCGATGGCCTGGTGGCCGTCCGCGGTCAACCCCCTCGGTCGCACGGCGGAGCGCGTCCTCATCGATGTCGGCGAGCACCACGGCGGCACCCGCCTCGGCGAAAGCCTTCACGCTCGCCAGCCCGATGCCGGAGCTTGCACCAGTGACCAGGGCAACCTGGCCGCTGAAGTCATAAACAGGATTCATCGCCTGGTCCCCTGGTTTCTTCGTATTGTGATTTGAGCCGATCTCGCTATGGGGCATCGCCTCATCGGAGCGCACGTAAATACCAAACCATCCGATACGAGTTTTGTGGGAGCCCAAAGGGGTCACTGACAGTGACCCCCGGGGCCACCGAAGCAACCGTAATGTGGACGACATGGCAGGCGAGAACCGCAACATCCGCGGCGACGTGCGCGAGCAGATCCGGGAGTTCCTGACCACCAGACGGGCCAGGATCACGCCCGAGCAGGCCGGGCTGCCCGCGTACAGCGGAGACCGCCGACGGGTCTCCGGCCTGCGCCGCGATGAGGTCGCCTTCCTCGCCGGCATCTCCAGCCAGTACTACACCCGGCTCGAACGCGGCAACGCCACCGGAGTCTCCGAGAGTGTCATCGACGGCATCGCCCGCGCCTTGCAGCTCGACGAGGCCGAGCAGACCCACCTGATGGACCTGATCCACGCCGCCGGCACAACCCGCGCCCCCCGCCGGCCGGCCCTGCAGCAGGTTCGCTCCACGGTGCAGCGCGTCCTCGACTCCATGGTCGGCACACCTGCGCTGGTACTGAACGGGCGTCTTGACATCCTGGCCGCCAACCAGCTGGGATTCGCGCTGTTCTCGCCCGTCTACGCCAACCCGATTCGGCCAGCCAACAACGCTCGCTTCGTGTTCCTCGACCCGCATGCCACCGAGTTCTTCCGCGATTGGGACAAGGTCGCCAACGACACGGTCGCCATCCTGCGCGGCGAAGCCGGACGCCACCCGT
>Ga0307288_10000660_pt1 | contig 11501 bp, 13 predicted proteins | sample ER_DNA_142_FD_194469 | JGI IMG/M metagenome (GOLD analysis project Ga0307288, IMG submission 194469) | Bulk soil microbial communities from the East River watershed near Crested Butte, Colorado, United States - ER_DNA_142 | ecosystem: Environmental > Terrestrial > Soil > Floodplain | place... | reverse complement strand
CACCCGTTGATCGGCCAGCACGAAACCGCGGACTCGCTGACCGACAAGCTGCTCGCCGCGGGTGCCCAGCACCTGGCCTGGGCGCGATGACGAGGCTCTACCTGGCCGTGGACGGCGGGAACTCCAAGACGGACGTCGTGCTCGGCACCGCGGACGGCGAGGTGCTCGGCTTCGTCCGGGGCCCGACCAGTTCGCCGCACACCCTCGGCCTGACCGGCACGATCGAGGTGCTCCAGGACCTGATCGCCGCCGTGCGCGCCGAGGTCGGCCTGTCCGCGGCGACCCGGATCGAGCTGGCCGCGGTGTACCTGGCCGGCGCGGATCTGCCGATCGAGGTCGAGCGCCTGCACGCCGCGATCAGCGCCCGGTCCTGGACCACGGCGACCATCGTGGACAACGACTGCTTCGCCCTGCTGCGGGCGGGCACGTCGATGCCGGACGCCGTCGCGGTGGTGTGCGGCGCGGGCACCAACTGCGTCGGCCGGGCCGCGGACGGCCGTACGGCGCGGTTCGTCGCGCTGGGCCCGATCTCCGGCGACTGGGGCGGCGGCCACGACCTGGCCGAGCACGCCTTGCGCATGGCGGCCCGGGGCGAGGACGGGCGCGGCGACGAGACGGGGCTGTCGCGGGCCGTGGCCGACCACTTCGGCTACCCGACGGTGGAGGAGGTCAGCATCGCCCTGCACCTCGGTGAGCTGGAGCTGACCCGGGTGCGGGAACTGACGCCCCTGCTGTTCGAGGTCGCGGCGGCCGGGGACGCGGTGGCGGGCCGGCTGATCAACCGCCAGGTCACCGAGATCCTCGTGCAGCACCGGGTGGCCGCCGCGCGGCTGGATCTGCTGGGCGCGCCACATGCGCTGGTGCTGGGCGGCGGCGTGCTGCGCGCCCGGCATCCGCTGCTGCACGACCAGGTCGTCGCGGGCGCCCGGGCGCAGGCCCCCGAGGCGCAGGTCAGCGTGCTGGACACCGCGCCGGTGGTGGGTGCGGCCCTGCTGGCGTTGGACGCGCTGGGGGCCGGCGCGACAGCCGGGGACCGGCTGCGCGCGACCTTGGCAACGGCTGCGCCCGGAACGCCGGTGCGGGCCGCGGCCTGAACCGCACGCCTGCGCGCCGTCGGTCACGACCGGTGGGTCAGGACCGCCACCTCGGCGAACGCGGCGAGGACCATCGCGATGATCAGCGGGACCACCCCGCCGAACACCGCGAACGCCAGCAGGCCGAGCGGCGCCAGCGCGGTCGCGGAGAACCCGGCGACCAGCCGCCTCGAGCCCCGTACCTCGCGGAGCGCCGTGCCGACGGGCACCGGGAGTGCCCGGACCAGCCACACCCCGACGGCCAGCACGATCACCACGCCGATGACGCCGCCCCACATCCGGGCCACCCCGGTGCTGGCGATGGTCATGACCGCGGCCAGCACGGCGGCGAGCAGCGTCCCGTTGCTGGCGTAGAGCACGGCCTGCCGGACCGTGTCAGCGAGCAGGCCCGAGCGGTCCAGCACCGGCCCGCTCGGTCGGCTGACCGGCGGCGGGGGCGGCGCCGCGGTGACCCCGGCGGCCTCGGCTGCCTCGGGCTCCGCGACCGGCATTGCGGCGTCGGCCAGGCGCTCCAGGGCCCGCGCCCACCGGCGGCGTTCCAGCCGCACCACGCCGACGTCTTGCTGTGCAGCGCCGATCGTGGCGTCGAGATCGAGTGCTTCCCCGTACGCCCGCTGCGCCAGGTCGAACAACCGCAGCCGGGCCGCCACCACGGCCAGCACCAGGTGCGCGTCCGCGTCGTTGGGGGTCAGCCGTACCCCGTTCCACGCGGCGTTGAGGGCGTCCTGGCCGTTGCGCGCCTCACTGAGCAGGGCGGCCCCGGTGCGCTGCGCGTACGGGTCGGCCGGCCATGCCGCCAGGATCGACGTCGCGTCCTGCGCCGCCTCACCGAACCGGCGCTCGTCGGACAGCGCCATCGCCCGCACCACCAGCGGGTCCACCGTGCCGGGCGCGGCGGCCACGGCGCGCTCGGCGGCGGCCAGCGCGTCGGCCGGTTGCGCCGCGGCGACGTGCACCCGGGCCAGCGTGCTCAACAGCGCGGGGTCGTCCGGCGCGGCGGCGAGACCGAGGGCGATCTCACCGACCGCTTCGTCGTAGCGGCCGAGGTCGGCCATCAGGAGAGCCCGTTGCCGGTACTCCTCGGGGGTGGTCTCCGGCTCGGACTGTGAGGTGGGCTCGCTGGGCTCGCTGGGCACCCATCGAGCGTAGGTCTTCTATTGCGAGATCACCTTCGCCGGGGTGAGCCGGCAGACGACCCGGACGACCTCGGGGGCGTCGAACGTGTACGGCCGGCCGTCGTACTTGAGGCTCAACTCGTTGATCAACTCCTTGCCGCCCTCCTCCACCAGCGTCACGGACCCCTCGACGGTGAAGTAGGAGTACGGCTGCGCCGGGTCGTACGCGCAGACCGACACCCGGGGGTCGCGTTCCATGTTCCGGGTCTTCCTGCGGCCTCGGATGGTGGAGAAGAGCACGTCGTCGCCGTCCCGCTTGATCCACACGACGGTCGATTGGGGACTGCTGTCGGGATTGACGGTGCTGACCACGACGAAGGTCTTGCCGTCGAGCAGCTCACGAACGGGGTCGGGCAGGGCTGTCGTCATGCCCCGATCATGCCGTACCCGCGGACGACTCGTAGATCAACGCGGTGGCGACGGCGGCGAGTCCCTCACCACGCCCGGTGAGGCCGAGCCGGTCGGTGGTGGTGCCGGACACCGTGACGGGGGCACCGACCGCCGCGGAGAGCACCTGCTGCGCCTCCTCCCGCCGCTTACCGATCTTGGGGCGGTTCCCGATCACCTGGATCGACACGTTGCCGACCGCGAACCCGTGCTCGGCGAGACGCCGGACGGTCTCCGCGAGCAACGTGATCCCCGGGGCGCCGGCCCACTCGGGCTCCGCGGTGCCGAAGTTGCTGCCGAGATCACCGAGCCCGGCGGCGCCGAGCAGGGCGTCGCAGGCGGCGTGGGCGGCGACATCGGCGTCGGAGTGCCCGGCGAGGCCGGACTCGCCGGGCCACATGAGCCCGGCGACCCAGCACACCCGCTGCGGGTCGAACGCGTGGACATCGGTGCCGATCCCGACACGCTGACTGGGCGGATTCACAGGACTCACCGCGTCAGGCTACGTGCAGCAACGCCTCGGCGATCACCAGGTCCAGCGGACGGGTGATCTTCATGGCCAGCTCGGACCCGGGCACGCACGTGACCGGCACGCCGGCCTTCTCGACCATCCCGGCATCGTCGGTGTGCGCGCCGAGGCCGGCGGCATGGGCGGCGGCCAGCACCTCGCGCCGGAATCCCTGCGGCGTCTGCACGCTGCGCAGGACCGACCGATCGACGGTTCCGAGCACCACGTCGAACCCCGCGTCGCCGGCGTCGACCGCCCGGTCGGCATTGACGCCTCCGGCATCGGCCGGACCGACCTCTTTGATGGTGTCGACGACCGGGAGAACGGGAATCACCGCCGGCCGGCCGCCGCGAACCGCGGCGGCAACCGACTCGATCAGCTCCGGCGGGGCCAGCGCCCGGGCGGCGTCGTGCACGAGCACGATGCCGACGTCAGCGGGAACGACCGCGAGCGCGGCGGCGACGGATTGCTGGCGTTCCGCGCCGCCGGGGACCACGGTCACCACGGCGATCGGGGCGAGCAGCTCGCGGACCGCGTCGAGCTCCGCGGCGGGGGCGGCGACGACGATCCGACGCACGCACGGGGCCGCCGCGATGCGCCGGACGGCGTGCACGAGGAGCGGCTCACCGGCGAGCAGGCGCAGGGCCTTGGGGCCGCCCGGACCCAGCCGCAGGCCGGCGCCGGCCGCCGGAACGAGGACCGCGACGTCACCGCGAGCGTTGAGCTGCGCGGTCACGTCGCGGTCCTGTTCGACTGGCGGAACATGTGGGGGTGGTGCAGAGGTGGTGGAACGTCAGGCCTCGGTGAGCACCTTGTCGAGGAGAACTTCCGCCTCGTCCTTGGTGCTCTTCTCGGCGAGGGCCACCTCACCGACGAGGATGTCGCGGGCCTTGGCGAGCATGCGCTTCTCCCCCGCCGAGAGACCACGCTCGCGCTCACGACGCCAGAGGTCACGCACGACCTCGGCGACCTTCAGCGGGTTACCGCTGGCGAGCTTCTCGAGATTGGCCTTGTAACGCCGCGACCAGTTGGTCGGCTCCTCGGTGTGCGGTGCGCGGAGGACGTCGAAGACCTTGCCCAGGCCCTCTTCGCCGACCACTTCGCGCACGCCGACGATCTCGGCGTTCTCAGCGGGCACCCGGACAGTAAGGTCGCCCTGGGCGACTCGCAGAACGAGATACTGCTTCGGCTCGCCCTTGATGACCCTAGTCTCGATTGCCTCGATGAGTGCGGCCCCGTGGTGGGGGTAAACAACGGTCTCGCCGACACTGAAAACCATAGGTTCGAAACCCCTTTCGCTGTGTCTAGGGTAACACGCTCAGGCAGCGATGTCCCACCCTGGCCGTGACTGTTAGTGCAGCTCAGAGGCCCTGTGAGCCGTCTTTCTACCGCTTGACATGCGGGCGAAGAGCTGCCTCAGTAACCCTGAGTGATCACATCGTGACCACTCGGACCCGCGAGTCGGAAATTCCGGACCTGGAGTCTTTGCGAGGTCAAGCTTATCGCTAGCGACCGGGATCGCCCACTACTGGCGGCCGGGCACGCGGGTGGGGGAGGCTGGACTCAGGTCCCCGGCCACGCGAGACTCGTCGGCAAGGGGGGAGGGTGAATCGTGGGCAGTTTGAGCGACAACGGCGGCAACTGGCCGCCCGATGGCGGCTCCCCGGACGGCCTACCGGACCTCCCCGAGGAGTGGGGCGTCATCGTCGTCCCGGACGACCTCTCCGAGCTGTCCGAGGAGGTCGAGGCCGTCCGTGCCGAGCTGCACCGGAGCCGGCACCCGACCGGCTGGCAGCGCTTCGCGGCCCGCCCGGCCGTCCGCACGCTGCGCCGGATCGGCGCCGCCAGCCTGCGGGCCCCGGTCCTGATCATCTCGATGGCCGTGCTGGTCACCGTGGCCAGCCTCTTCGCCTCGGCGTGGCCCGGCCCGGCCCGGACGCCGGCCACCCAGCGCACCGCCGCCACCACCGACGACGGCAACGACACGCTGCCCGCGCTGGAACTGATCGGCAGCGACGGCAAGACCGTTCCGCTGCGGGGCCAACTCCCGGCGGTCGTGCTGCTCACCGACCGGTGCGACTGCGCCGCGCTCATCGCCGACACCCTTGCTGCGGTGCCTGACGGGATAGCCGTCGTGACCGTCGTCGCGGGCGCGGCCGCCGGACAGACCGGCGCGGCGCCGCCCACCACCGCCGCCACCCAGCAGGTGCAGGCAAAGACGGTACGCGCGCTCCGCGACCCCGTCGGCGAGCTCCGCGGCGGACTTGGCCTGGGCAAACCCGACGGCACCGCGGCTGCGCTGCTGGTCGACCGCGAGGGTGCCATCGTCCGCAAGATCCCGCGAACGAAGTCGATCGAGACGTTCCGGCCCGATCTGGCCCGGCTCTGACCGGCCTCGTCCCTCTCACGCAGCGTGACAGCCGCGGGTAACCGGAGCGACTAGAAAGACCGGGTCCGGGTGGCCCGCCACCGGACCACCGCCGGGCCCTGCGTCTCGGCCGACACCGCCATGAACAACTGGTTCGCGAGGCCGACAGTCAGCTCGACCGGCTGCGGCTCCGCCGTACCGCACGGCACCGCCCGGCCGGAGTCGTCGCCGGAATCGCTCAGCCGCACCCGTATCTGCCCATCCCCCACGCAGATCAGGGCGAGCGCGTAGGAACCGCCCTGCACCGACGTGTTGCGCTCCGTACGCTGCCCCGCCGCCAGAACCACCGTCTCGGCCTGGGCCTGCCGGGCCACGTCCGGCAGCAGTCGCTCGACGGTCACCCGGCCGGCCACGACCGCCGGGTCCTCGCCCGTCCGCGGGGCCGCCCGCACGAACCAGAGCACCCCGGCAGCCAGCAGGACCAGGGCGAACGCGTACGGTGCCGCGCCCGCAACCCGGTCCCGTCTCACGCGACAACCCTAGGGCGTCTCCAGCAGCACGCCATAGAGCGTGAGGCCGGGCCCGAAGGCCAGCATGACCACCCGGCCCGGCGGCTGCGGCCTGCGCCGGAGCGCGTCCAGGACCAGCAGCACCGTCGGGGACGAGCAATTGCCGTACGTCGCGAGCACCTCCCGCGACGACGCCATCGCCTCGGCCGACAGCCCGAGCTGCTGCTGCACCACGTCCAGGATCTTCGGCCCGCCCGGGTGCACCGCCCAGTCGTCCACGTCGGCGATCGTCAGGCCGTTGCGCGCCAGCAGGTCGTCCACCATCGCCCGGACGTGGATCGACAGCACCTCCGGCACCTGCGGCGACAGCCCCATCCGGAAGCCGAGATCGGTGACGTCCCAGGTCATGTGGCCGGCCGTGGTGGTGTCCGTGAGCGCGGCGACGTCGCTGACGACGTACCCCCCGGGTTTGCTGCCCGGAATGAGCACGACGGCGGCCATGGCGTCCGAGAAGAGCGCGTGCGAGACGATCTGCTGGATGTCGGCTCGCGGATCGGCCGGCTGGATGTGCAGGCTGGTGAGCTCGGCGCAGAGCAGCAGCGCGGGGCGGCCGCGAGCCGCGACGAAGTCCGCCGCCGTGCCCAGGCCGGGCAGCGCGGCGTAGCAGCCCATGTGCCCGACGAAGAGCCGCTGCAACGACGGCGCCATGCCCAGGTCCCGGGCCAGCAGGATGTCCAGGCCCGGCGTCGCGTAGCCGGTGCAGGAGCAGACCACCAGCAGACCCAGCTCGTCGGCGGTCACGCCGGCCTCGGTGAGCGCCCGGCCCACCGCCTCCTTGGCCAGCGGCATGGCCTCCACCTGGTAGCGGCGCATCCGGCGTTCGGTGGACCAGCCGGAAACGTCCTCCAGCAGCGGGCTGACCGCCGCCTGCCGGGTGCGGACCCCGGCGTTGGCGAAGATCCGCTGAGCCAGCCCTCGCCGGCCACCCTCGTAGTACCCCGAGAAGAAGCCGTCCCAGAGCTCCTCCTGTGCCGCCGCCGGCGGCAGGGCAGTTCCCAGACCGGCGATCACCGCCTGACCGATACTCTTCACTTGTGCCTCCCCAGGCCGAACCCCGCCGACTGGTGCCTTACCCGCGAAAAGCGATCACCACCGCGGGGCGGAGCCTTGCGAGTCCGGATCTCCGCCGAGCGCCTCGACGCCCAGCCAGTCCGCGCACACGTCCGAGGTGGCCGGCTGCAGCGATCCGGCCCGGGCGTCGCGGTACAGCCGTTCCAGCGGGTGGCCCCGGCGCATGGCCGAGGTGCCGGCCGCCTCCAGCATCGAGGCGGCCACCTCGGCCGCCGTCGTACCGGCCATCAGCTTGGCCCGCCACACCCAGCGGTTCGTCTCCGCGTCACCGGGCGCCTCGTCGACCCGGCGGGCGGCCTCCATCACGGCCAGGTGCGCCGCCGCCACGGCGGCGTCCGCCCGGCCGATGCGCGCCCGTACGGCCGGCAGATGCCCCAGCTTGCGGGCGGTGACGTGCTCGACCGCCGCGTCCACCGCCGCCCGGGCCACCCCCACGTAGACGGCCGCGTAGCTGGCCACCATCCAGTGCGGGGCGAGCTGAGCCACCACCAGGGCCAGCCCCTCCACCCCGCCCAGCAGCGCCGTGGCCGGGACGGTGACGTCGATGTGCACGTCGTGCGAGCCGGTCGCGCGCATGCCCAGCGCGTCCCAGGTCGGCTCGACGCTCAGGCCGTCGCCCGGCGGCACCAGGAACTGCGACACCTTCTCCGGCTCGGTCGCGCTACGGGCGGCGACCAGGTACCCGTCCGCGTGCCCCGCGCCCGAGCAGAACGTCTTGGCGCCCTTGATGTGATAGCCCTCGTCGGTCTGCTCGTAGCTGGTGGTCATCTGGGAGAGCCGGGAGCCGGCGCCACGCTCGCTCATCGCCACCGCGTACCAGCTGCCCTCGGCGGCCGCGCGCAGGTAGCGGTCGCGGGCCTCCAGCGCCTCCGGCGGCAGGCCCAGCGCCTCGGCCAGCTCATTGGTGACGCCACCCAGCGCCCCGGTGACCGAGGCGTGCATGTTGAAGATCAGCGCGGTGGCGCCGTTGCCCCGGGCCAGCTCATAGGCCACCGCCGCATAGTCGGCGAAGCCCGCACCGGCGCCGCCCAGCCGCTCGGGCACCATCAGCGCGAACATGCCCGAACGGCGCAGGTCGGCGAAGTCCGCCGCGGGGAAGACGCCCTCCCGGTCGTGCTCGGCCGCCCGCGCCGCGAACCTGGGCGCCAGGCGACGGGCTTCCGCGACGCTCATGCCATCGCCCCCGCCGGCGCTCCGGCGATGACATTCGTCGGGCGCTGAGTTGATGATTCGCTCACAAGCTCGCTCATGCTGTTTCCCCCTGTTTGCGGCCCATGCCCTGGTAGATCACTGCGGTGGAGCGGGTCGGGATCATGCGGCCCAGCGGACCGGTCCCGGAGCCGGTCGGCAGGAACAGCCAGCGGATCAGCCCCAGCACGCTCGGGCGCAGGCCACGGACCTGCAACGGGACGCCCTGCTTCGCGCACTGCGTGGTCAGTTCGCCCGGGTCCACGAACAAGGCGGGGTCGTGGATGCCCGGCGGGGCGGCGCCGAAGCGCTCGGCGAGTGTCACCGTGACGAACCGGCCCAGCCGGGTGTCGTTGACCGTGTCGAGCACCAGCAGCCCGCCCGGGCGCAGCACCCGGCACAGCTCCGCCACGGTGGCCGGCAGGTCGGTGACGTGCTCGAGGATCTCGCCCGCCACCACCACGTCGGCCGCGCCGTCCGCCAGCGGCAGCGCGGTCACGTCCCCGATGATCGGACTCACCCCCCGGGCCGCGCACTGCCGCAGCCCCGAGCCGCGCAGATCGACGCCGACGTGCCGGTAGCCGAGTCGCTCGACGTGCGGGACCAGGAGGCCGCCGCCGCAGCCCGCGTCGACCAGGACCGCCTCCGGGCGCTCCGCGGGCGGCACCAGTGCGCCGCGCGCCTGTGCCAGCCAGCGCAGGATCTCGAACTGGCCGCCGGGCCGCCACCACTGGTCCGCCAGGTCGTCGTACTGACGCGGATCGTTACGTGGCAGCCGGGACATGTGATCGAGCGTGGCACGAGTGGGTCACAAGCACCACACTGCTTTCATGTCCGGACCCGTCGCTCTGCTCAAGGCCTCACATCCCGAGCCCGGGGGCGCGGTCACGCTGGCCCTGACCCTGCTCGCCGTCGGGGTGGGACATCGCGGCTGGAGCGTGCTGGGCGTCGCCGCGGCGATCGGCGCGACCCAGCTGTCGGTGGGCTGGGTGAACGACTGGCTGGACGCTGAGCGGGACCGGGTCGCCGGGCGGACGGACAAGCCGGTGGTCTCGGGGATGGTCTCCCGCCGTACCGTGGGCGTCGCGGGCCTGCTCGCCTCGCTGGCCGTGCCGCTGCTCGGGCTGCCCTTCGGGACGGCCGCAGCGATCTGCGTCACGCTGGTCGCGATCTTCTCGCTGCTCTACGACTGGCCGCTGAAGTCCACCCCGCTGTCGGTCCTGCCCTACCTGCTGGCGTTCGGGCTGATGCCGGCCTTCGTGGTGCTCGCCCTGCCCGGTCATCCCTGGCCGCCGGCCTGGCTGGTCGCCGCCGGCGCGCTGCTGGGCGGCGGGGCGCACTTCGCCAACGTGCTGCCGGACCTCGCCGACGACGCCGCGACCGGAGTGGTCGGCCTGCCGCACCGGATCGGCGCGATCTGGTCGCAGGTCGCCGCGGGCGCGCTGCTGCTGGCGGCGACCCTCACCCTGGTCTTCGGACCCCCCGGACCGCCGTCGTGGCCCGGCCTCGCGGCCGCCGCAGCCGCCGCGGTGGTCCTGCCGTCGGGCTGGTACGCGGGTCGGCAGGCGCTACGCCGCGGCACCCGGCAGGTCGCGATGTTTCGATCGGTCATCGTGGTGGCACTCCTGGACGTCGCGTTGCTCGTCTTCAGCGGCCGGGTGGTGTGAATGGACGGGTCGGCGTACGCGCCGGATCTCCGCCCTCTACGCTGATCGGCGGAGCATTCTCGAGTTTCTTGGAGGACTGTGATGCGCTCGCTGGGAACCCGCCGTGCCGCCCTGGCCACGGGTGTCGCCACGCTGGCCGCGATCGCGCTCGCCGGCTGCAGCGCCGGTCAGGTCGCCGAGACGTCACTCAAGAACCCCTCGGTCTACGGCGTGAATGCCAAGAGCTCCGACGGCGCGGTCTTCGTCCGCAACCTCGCGGTGGCCTACAACGGCAGCACCGGATATGCCGCGGGCGCCGACGCGACACTGCAGGTGGCCCTGTTCAACCAGACCAAGGTGCCGATCACCGTGCTGGTCAGCAGCCAGCCGGTCACCACCTCGTCGGAGCAGAACGGCGTGGTCTCCGCCCGCTCGGTCACCCTGGTCGGCGGGCCCGCCACGAAGCCGTCCGCCGCCTCGTCGGCCATCCCGGAGCCGTCCGGCAGCCGCCCTTCGGACACCGAGGACGATCAGAACAGCGACCAGCTGCCCACTCCGGACCCCAGCACCAACCCGAGCCCCGGCGAGACCCCGTCGGGGCGGCCCAGCACTCCGGGTGGGGTGTCGCGTCCCGCCCGGATCGAGCTGGGCCCGCTGGGCTCGGCCACCTTCCTGCCGCAGGACGTCGTGAAGCTCGTGGCCGTCGGCCTGAGCGGCAAGCTGGCCCCGGGTCAGTCGATCAACCTGGTGTTCGAGTTCAGCAACAACGCGAGCCCGCTGGTCCTGCAGGCCCCGATGGCCGTGCCGCTGAGCCCGGCGTCGCGGGCTCCGGGCGTCGAGTCGGGTATCGAAGAGGAATAGGTCCGCGGTTTGTCGTACCGGCGGGCTAGCGTGACTGACGTGACGACTTCCCGCGCTCCGTCCCGCGCCCGCTCTGAGCCGCGACCTGCCTATCAGTGCGACGCCTGCGGTCACCAGCCGCCCAAGTGGCTGGGCCGCTGCCCGGAGTGCAGCGAGTGGGGCTCGATCATCGAGTCCACCTTGACCGGTCCGGTGGTGTCCGGCCGGGTGGTCAGTTCCCGGCTGCCGTCCGAGCCGGCCCGTCCGATCAAGACGATCAGCGCCGCCCCGGCCAGGGCGGTGCCCAGTGGCGTGTCCGAGCTCGACCGGGTGCTCGGCGGCGGTCTGGTGCCCGGCGCCGTGGTGCTGCTCGCCGGCGAGCCCGGCGTCGGCAAGTCCACGCTGCTGCTCGACGTGGCCCAGCAGTGGGCCGCGGGCACCGGCACACCCTCACTGGTGGTCAGCGGGGAGGAGTCGGTCAGCCAGGTGCGGCTGCGCGCCGAGCGCCTCGGCGCCCTGCACGACAATCTCTATCTCGCGTCCGAGAGCGATCTGGGCGCGGTCCTCGGCCACCTCGACGCGGTCCAGCCGGGTCTGTTGATCATCGACTCGGTGCAGACCATCTCCGCCCCCGGCACCGAGGGCGTCCCCGGCG
>Ga0307288_10000658_pt1 | contig 11554 bp, 11 predicted proteins | sample ER_DNA_142_FD_194469 | JGI IMG/M metagenome (GOLD analysis project Ga0307288, IMG submission 194469) | Bulk soil microbial communities from the East River watershed near Crested Butte, Colorado, United States - ER_DNA_142 | ecosystem: Environmental > Terrestrial > Soil > Floodplain | place... | reverse complement strand
CGTCGCGTACGTCGAGAACTTGTAGCCGCGCTCGTAGTCGAACTTCTCGACGGCGCGTACGAGGCCCGTGTTGCCCTCCTGGATGAGGTCGAGCATCGGCATGCCGGAGCGCACGTAACGACGTGCGATCGACACGACCAGTCGAAGGTTCGCGCGGATGAAGAGGTCCTTCGCCCGCTTGCCTTCCTCGAACACCCGCTCCAGTTCCTCCCGGCTCACGCCGCGGCGGACCTCACCGGTGTCGAGCAGGTGCTCGGCATAGAGGCCGGCTTCGATTGCCTTGGAGAGCTCGACCTCCCTGGCGGCGTCCAGCAGCGGCGTCCGGGAGATCTCGTGCAGGTAGACTCCGACGAGGTCGCGCTCCTCGGCGACCTGGTCGGTCCTCATCACGGTGCTCTTCTCCACGTTCCCCACGGTCCCCTCATTGCCTTCACTAACCCTGTTACGGGCAATACCTGCGTCCATCAGCCCTCCCCGTAACGTCCGCAGTTCATGCATTGCGGTGCTGACACATACCTGAACAGTTGGCGCGCTGCGCTGATTCCGGCTGGTGAGTCGAAAGTGTCACGAGTGTCTGAGCGCCACCTGAGAGCCGCGTGGATACTTACTGAAGAAGGCTCTCTCAGAGGTATTCGGAGCCAGACCCGGCGATGGATGCGTGACGAGGCAGATACCCTCAGCCCGCTCCATGACACCATCGGCCCCTCATTCGTCGCAGCGACGGGCGTCACGGACCTTGCTGCGATGCTCGTCACTACCCAGTACGGCCTGGTTGCCGAATGGGTTCACGTCCAGCATCGACAGCTTGCCGCCCGGCATGAACCAAACGCCACGGCAAAAGATCCCGTCGCGCACCGGAACGGGACCACCTGCCACGATGAGGCACGACAAGCCGCAGTTCACTCGCCCGTACGGGCGACACACGCAGGGATGACAGCCGTTCGGTCGGCGGCGCCGCACCGTTCCGCCGACACCCCGCTGAAGTGACCGAAAACACATCGCTACGGTTCATGCCATGGAACGCAGTGTGCTGGTAACCGGTGGCGCGGGCGGGCTCGGCGGGGCCGTTCTGGAGGCGCTGCGCGACCAGGGATGGCGAGTGGTCGCCCCCGTGCGGATCGGTACGGCGGATCGACTGCCGGCGGGGGTCGTCGGAGTCGAGGCCGATGTGAGCAACCCCACGGAGGTGGCGGCGGCGGTGGCCACCGCGGTCGCCGAGCCCGCCGCGCCGCTTCGTGCCGTGGTGAATCTGGTCGGCGGGTACGCCGGCGGCGGCCTGGTGCATGAGACGCCGATCGACGAGTTCGAGGCGATCCTGCGGCTGAATCTCCGCCCGACGTACCTGGTGACCGCGGCGGCATTGCCGCACCTGGTGACCGCCGGCGGTGGATCCGTGGTCTGCGTCTCGTCCCGGGCGGCGGTCGCGCCCTTCGCCGGGGCAGCCGGCTACGCCACTGCCAAGGCCGCCGTGCTGGCCTTCGCGAACGCCGTCGCCGTGGAGTACAAGAAGGCCGGCGTGCGTTGCAACACCGTGCTGCCCAGCGTCATCGACACCCCGGGCAACCGGGCCGGGCAGCCGGACGCCGACTTCTCGCGGTGGGTCACGCCGGACGAGATCGCCCAGGTGATCGCCTTCCTGGCCGGCGACGGCTCCGCGCCGACCAGCGGCGCCACGATCCCCGTCTACGGCCGGGCCTAGCAGGCCTGCGCCAGCTGACAAGTGAGCGCCGACGCGGCCGCGGCCAATGTGGCGAGGGTCAGCAGCAGCGCCCGGGCGTGTGTCATCAGCACGGCCGCCGGACGCCGTGATCCGGCCGGCACCCGGGGCGCCGGGACCACGGTGGGCGCCGGAAGCCAGGCGCTCAGGTGCTCCAGCAGAGCCCGTTGCACCTGCTCGGGGTCGCGATTCGCATCGACCACCAGGAAACTGCCGTACTCGGGCAGGGCTTGGTAGGCGGCCGTGGCCGCACGCAGATACGCCATTTCCTCGTGGTCGTAGCCCCGCCGCTCGATCCGGTCGTATGCCACCGCGGGGTCGACGGCCAGCAGGAACGTCACGTCCGGCGGAGGGAAGACCCGGTAGGCCAGACGGGCACGGCGCTCGGCTCGGTTGAGCCGGTGCGGGCGGGGCGTCTTGGCGTGCGCGCGGATGCTCGCGTACTGACAGACGGCGTACCGGTCCATGACCGCGACCTCGCCGGTGACCGTACGGCGCAGCAGCGTGCGCAGGATCGCCAGCCAGCGCAGCACCGACTCGATGAGCAGCATCGCCTTGCGGCCCAGCAGGTGCTCGCCGTCGCGCCGGCCGAGCCTGGTGGCCAGCCGGCCGAACCAGCGACGGCCGCCCGCGTTGCGCCGATAGGTCGCCGGCAGACCCCGGGCGGCCAGGGCGACAGCCAGTCGGTGCGCCTGGGTGGTCTTGCCGGAGCCGTCGATGCCGACCAGCGCGACCGTGCGCAGGGGGCGGACAGCGGCGGACCGGGTGGGAACGGCGGACCGGGTGGGATCGGCGGCGAAGGCGGGACTGACGGGCTCGAGGTCGGGGACCATACCCACCGACGGTACCCGGAGCAGTCACGCTGGGTTCTACCCTGATGGGCGGGGGCGGGTGTGAAGGTGCGCGGCCTCGGGTAGTCGGTCACCTGCCAAACGCACACCAATCGACGCTGGGAGACCACCATGCCGCACCGGGTGGACGAGGGCCTGGTCACTACGCTCAAACGGGTGGCGTCCGTGCTGAAACAAGCGGAGGTCCCGTTCGCGCTCGGCGGCAGCTTCGCGGTGTACGCCCACGGTGGGCACTCCAGCGATCACGACGTCGACTTCCTGATCCGCGAGCAGGACAAGGCGCGGGCGCTCGAGGAGCTGGCCGCGGTCGGTTTCGAGGTGGAGCAGCCGCCCGAGGACTGGCTGGTCAAGGTGTTCGACGAGGGCAGGATGGTGGACCTCATCTACCGGCCGGTCGAGTCGCCGGTGACCGACGCCACACTGCGCGACACCGTGATGCGCCCGGTGGAGGCGATCAACATGCCGGTGCTGTCGGCGACTCAGCTGATGGTGCACAAGCTGCTGAGCTACACCCAGCACTACTGCGACTTCGCCACCGGCCTGCCGGTCGCCCGCTCGCTGCGCGAGCAGATCGACTGGGACCGGGTCCGCGAGGAGACCGCCAAGTCGCCGTACGCGGAAGCATTCCTGGTCCTGCTCGACCGCCTGGACGTGGTCGCGCAGCCGGCGGATGCGCACATCTGACAGTGGGGGATTGAGATGACACCACAGCTCGACGAGTACGTGGAGGCGGAGATCCAGCGCCTGCTCACGGAGAACGCGGCAATCGCGGAGCAGGGCATCACCCTGCAGCGTCGCGAGCATCTGCTGGTGCTGGGCGGCGAGGTCGAGAGCGCCCAACGCCGCGACGAGATCTGCCGGCAGATCGCCACGAACTTTCCGGACGTGGAGATCGCCTGTGACATCGGCATCGTGCGGGCCGCGGCGCCCAGTGAGGTGGAGGAGATTTCATGATCCGGATCGCCGCCGTGGGTGACGTCCACGTCGACAAGGACGTCGTGGGCCGCTACCGGCCCGCCCTGGAACAGCTGCCCGGGGTCGCCGACGCGCTGCTGATCGCCGGGGACCTGACCCGGCACGGCACGGTCGAGGAAGCCAAGTGCATGGCCACCGAGTTCGGTGGGCTCGGCATACCGGTCGTCACCGTGCTCGGCAACCACGATCACCAGAGCGATCAGCAGGACGCGGTCAGCGACGTGCTGCGTGACGCCGGCCTGATCGTGCTGGAGGGCGACTCGACGGTCCTCGAGCTGCACGGGCGCCGGCTGGGCATCGCCGGCGCCAAGGGCTTCGGCGGCGGGTTCGCCGGGGCGTGTGCCAGCTCGTTCGGCGAGCGCGAGATGAAGAACTTCGTCGGTACGACCGAGGCGATCGCCGAGCGCCTCGGCGCCGCGCTGCGCGGGCTGGACTGCGATGCCGTGGTGGCGCTCACCCACTATGCCCCGGTACCGGAGACGCTCGTCGGCGAGCCGCTGGAGATCTATCCGTTCCTCGGGTCGTACCTGCTGGGGCAGGCGATCGACTCGGCACCGACCACGCTGGCCCTGCACGGGCACGCCCACCACGGCAGCGAGCGGGGGCGCACGCCCGGCGGCGTACCCGTACGCAATGTGGCACACCCGGTGATCAAGCAGGCGTACAACGTCTACCAGTTGCTGTCCTCCGACGTCGATGTGGACGCCGACCTCGCGACCGTCTGAGCCGTACCGGCCGACCGGCCCCGTCCCGCCTGTCCAGGGTGGTGCGGGGCCGTCGTACGTCCGGAAATTTTCGCGGCGGTTGGCCCCGTCACAGGTTTTCAATTTCGGGCCGTCGGGTACCTGATCCACATGTCATTGTTGCTTTGGATTCTCGCAGTCATCCTCGTGGTCGCCGGCATCCTCGCGCTGTTCCGGCGGCAGATCCTCTGGGGCGTCGTCCTCATCATCGTCGGTCTCCTGGTCGGCCCCGGCGGCGTCAGCATCTTCAGTTAACCCTTCTCCCCCGGCAGTACCCTGACCGGTCACGACGGCCGCACCGGGGCTGCCGTATGGCTACCTCTCGCAGGCAGCCATACGGTGGCCCCGGTTCTCGTTGCGTAGTGGAGCGCACACGAGGTGCGATGCCCCACATCGGACGTATGGCGTAATCCTCACCGAACTGTTCCCGATGTTCGTGAGGGCGTGACGCAAGTGACCGAGGTCCATCACTTCACCTACGGGGCCTTCAATCCGATCGCGGCGTACCTGGTGGCGGTCCTGGGTTCGTTCCTGGGCCTGCTCGCCACCGGCCGCGCGCGCAGCGCCCGCTCCCGCAGCCGGCGCAACCGCTGGTTGATCATCGCGGCCTTCTCCATCGGCGGTGCGGGGATCTGGCTCATGCACGTCACCGCACTGCTCGGGTTCGACGTGCCGCAGAGCCCGGTGCGCTACAACCCCTGGCCCACCATGGCCAGCCTCGTCCTGGTGGTCGTCGCCGTCGGCATCGGGTTGTTGGTGGTCGGCCACGGCCGGCGAAGCCTGCCCAAGATCGTGCTGGCCGGCTTCTTCACCGGCATCGGGCTGCTAGCCATGCACTACACCGGCATGGCGGGTCTGCACGTCTCCGGGAGGATCCACTTCCACCCGGCGCTGGTCGTGGCGTCCGGTGTCATCGCGGTCGTGGCCTGTACGGCCGCGCTGTGGTTCGCCGTGTCCGTGCAGGGCGGGGCGCAGATGGCCGGCGCCGCCGGAGCGATGGGTGCGGCCGTCGTCGGCATGCACTACACCGGGATGGCGAGCATGTACGTGGAGCTGAGCCCGCACGTCTCCACCCACGCGAGCGGCATCAAGCCCCTGCTCATGATTGTGCCGATCACGCTGGTCAGCGCTGCGATGATCATCGGCGTCGCCCTCAGCGCCCTGCAGGCGATGACCGACGAGGAGTTCACCGAGGGCGACGGGGTGCCGCGCCGCGGGATGCACGCCGAGAGCCCCTGGTCGCTCAAGCAGGCGTCGATGACGGCGATGCCGCGTACCCCCGGCGGCCACCCGTTGCCCGCGGCCCGGACCTCGCCGCGCCCGGTTCCGCGCCGGGCCAGGCCGCTGGCCGACGAGCCACTGATCGAGGTTCACTCCTGATCGCGGACCCACGCGGCGGCGCAGTCCGGTATATCTGATCGGCATGGCGCCAAGGATGCTGCTGTCGATGCCGCTGCACGCGATCACCGAGGTGTACGGCGAGGCGGGGCTGCGCGAGCGGTTCGCTCTCGAGTTGCTCGACTTCCCGCCCGACGACCGGCGGCAGCTCGAGGAGGCGCTGGAGCTGACGGCCCGGCTGCACGCCGACGACCGGCGGGTCCGCGAGCCGTACCTCAATCACCTGTTGCGGGTTGCGATCCGGATCATCCGGTATTACGGCATCCGGGACGTGGATGTGCTCACCGCGGCCCTGCTGCACGACGCGGTCGAGGATCATCCGGCGGAGCTGGCGGGTCTGGATCCGGCGCTGGGCCACCAGGTCCTGACCGATGCCGCGGTGGCCGAGCTGGCCCGGCGGTTCAACCCGCGGATGGCCGAGCTGGTGCGGTCGGTCACCAACCCCGAGTACGACCCGGAACGTGACAAGCACGAGCAGTACCGGGCGCACGTGGCCGACAGCCTCGAGCGGGACCCGTGGGCCCGGGTCATCAAGGTGTCCGACTTCACCGACAACGGCGTCGGCGTCATCCACACCACTTACGACAAGGCGCGCAGTTCGGCGATCAAGTACCGGCCGCTGGTGCCGAAGCTGCGCGAGCTGGTCGGGCGCCCGGACACCCCGCTGTCCGTCGCCGCCAAGGACCACATCCTGGACCAACTCGATTTAGCGGAGGAACGCTTCGCCGCGATTCTGGACGGTTGACGCGGTTAGCCTGGAGGGCATGCCATCCCCCACGACTGACTGGTGGCGCAGCGCCGTCATCTACCAGATCTACCCACGCTCCTTCGCCGACAGCAACGGCGACGGGATGGGCGACCTGCCCGGCATCACCACCCGCCTGAGCGACCTGCGCGACCTCGGCGTGGACGCGGTGTGGCTGTCGCCGTTCTACCCGTCGCCGCAGCACGACGCCGGCTACGACGTGGCCGATTATCGATCGGTCGATCCGCTCTTCGGCGATCTGGGCGACGCCGACAAGATGATCCACGAGGCCCGGGCGCTGGGCCTGAAGGTCATCATCGACCTGGTGCCCAACCACACCTCGCACGAGCACGCCTGGTTCCGGGCCGCGCTGGCCGCCGGCTCCGGCAGCCCGGAGCGTGAGCGCTACATCTTCCGGGACGGCCGCGGCCCGGACGGCAGCGAACCGCCGAACGGCTGGCAGAGCGTCTTCGGCGGGCCGGCCTGGGAACGCGTGCCCGACGGCCAGTGGTACCTGCACCTGTTCGATGTCTCCCAGCCCGACCTCAACTGGGACAGCCCCGACGTGCGCGAGGAGTTCGTCGCCGTGCTCCGGTTCTGGCTGGACCGGGGTGTCGACGGCTTCCGGGTGGACGTGGCGCACGGCCTGATCAAGGACGCGGACTTCGCCGACTGGCACTACGCGGGTGAGATCCTCGGCGGGCTGGCACCCGAGGGCGCCCCGCCACCGCCGATGTGGGACCAGGACGGCGTGCACGACATCTACCGGCAGTGGCGTGGGGTCCTCGACGAGTACGACGGCGGCCGCATCCTGGTCGCCGAGGCCTGGGTGCAGCCCGCCGACCGGCTGGCCCGCTACGTACGCCCGGACGAGATGCACCAGGCGTTCAACTTCGAGTACCTGGACACGCCCTGGTCCGCCGACCCGCTGCGCAGGGTCATCGACAGCACCACGGCCGCCAACGCCGCGGTCGGCGCCCCCACCACCTGGGTGCTCTCCAATCACGACGTGGTGCGGCACGCGACCCGGCTCGGCTATCCGGTCGGCGAGCCCCGCCGGCACGGCATCGGCATCGGTGACCCGCAGCCGGACGTGGCACTGGGGCTACGCCGGGCCCGCGCGGCGACGCTGCAGATGCTCGCGCTGCCCGGTTCCGCGTACCTCTACCAGGGCGAGGAGCTGGGGCTGCCGGAGGCCACGGAGATCGCCGACTCGTACCGGCAGGATCCCGCCTGGAAGCGTTCCGGGCACACCGAGCGTGGCCGCGACGGCTGCCGGGTGCCGATCCCGTGGGAGGCCGACGCGCCCTCGTACGGCTTCGGGCCCCGGGACGCCAGCTGGCTGCCGCAGCCCCCGGTCTGGGCCGAGTACGCCGTGGACCGGCAGCGCGACGTGACCGGCTCGACCTACGAGATGTACCGCGCGGCGCTGCGCCTGCGCGCCACGCACAAGCTCGGTCTCGGCACGCTGAGTTGGGTGGACACCCCGGCGGACGTGCTGGCGTTCCGCAACGGCGCGCTGCTGGTGCTGACCAATTTCGGTGACGCCCCGGCCGAGCTGCCGCTCAGCGCGCGGGTACAGCTCACCAGCGGGCCCCTCACCGCCGACGGCCGGGTCCCGCAGGACGTCACGGTGTGGGCGCGGGTCTGACCTCGTCCCGCTTGCCGTAGGTGGCCAGGGCCGCATGGGTGTCCGCCATGTCCCTGGCCACCGTCCGGCTGGCCAGCCAGTACATGACCCCGGTCGGGATGAAGAAGAACTGGAACGCGGCCAGGCCGACCGCATAGTTGAGCGGCGGCGGGAACCCACCGGCCAGCTGCCGGAATGCGACCGCAACCAGGGCGTTGCCGCCGGCCCGGCCGAAGCCGTTGACCAGGTTGCCCAGGCTGTAGACGGTGCCGCGGTGCTCCGGCGGGTTGACGTCGGCGATCAGGGCGAACCAGTTCGGCGAATTGGCCGAGGTCAGCGCGAGCGCGAAGATCGCGGTGACCAGGCTCAGTCCGACCGTCGGCTCGGTGAAGACGTCACCGAGGATGGCCAGCACGACATCGCCGGCACTGCCGCCGTTCGGTACGTCGATGCGGAACGGCACGAAGAAGAGCACGACGTAGAACGGCACCGCGGCGAGGACGCCCACGGCGGCGACCAGGGCCCGGCCCCGCGGGGTACGGCGCTGCAGCCGGTCGCCGATCAGCCCGCCCAGGATCGACAACGCCCCGCCGAGCTGGAACAGCGTGGCGAACACGCTGCCCACGATCACCGCCGTGGCCGTGCTGTAGCCCTGGTCCTCGGCGCGTGACCGGAACAGCACCGGCAGCCAGACCAGCGAACCGAAGGCGATCTGCGCGGTGAAGCCCTGCAGGATCAGCCAGATGTTGGTGCGCCGGGCCAGGATCCGCGGCAGGTCGTCGCGGTGGATCCGCTCGTCGTATGCGACGCCGGCGAGCTCCGGCTGGCTGTCGCCGCGCGGCACGTCGAAGGTGAAGACATAGGCGACCGTAGCGACGGCCCCGGCCGCGGCCACCACCAGGAACGGGCGCCGCCAGTCGGACGAGCCGAGCACGCCGGCCAGGATGGTGCCGACCAGCGTGCCGAGGCCCTGCGACAGGCCCCACAGGCTCATCACCACACCCCGGCGGCGTGGCGAGATCAGGTCGCTGACCACGGCGAAGCTGACGCTGGCGACCCCGCCCAGGCCGATCGCGGCCAGCGCCTGGGAGAGCAGGAACGAGGGGTAGCTGCCCGCCAGCCCGGACCAGGCCGTGCCGGCCACCCAGATGAGGGTGCCGGCGATCAGCACCGGCTTGCGGTTCAGGCGGTCGCCCGCGTACGCCCAGCCGATCGCCGCGACCGCGCTGATCAGGAACATCACCGTGGTGGCGAGGGCGATGTGGCCCTCGCTCACGGCGTAGTCCTCGGCGATGCTGCCGTACAGCGGCGGGACGAGGTTGATCGCCACGTTGTCCAGGGACGCGAGGATGACGAAGACGATCACGCTGTACGCGCGATGCGCCGGCCCTCCGCGCAATGTCACGCGACGAGGTTATCGGGACCCCCGGTCGATCACAGCAGTGCCTCCTGAGCTGTGCTCTCACGGCCCTCGGGCTCCCGGCCGACGCCGACCCGCTCTCAGCGACCCTCGGTGCGATCGATCACAGCAGTGCCTCCTGAGCTGTGCTCTCACGGCCCTCGGGCTCCCGGCCGACGCCGACCCGCTCTCAGCGACCCTCGGTGCGATCGATCACAGCAGCGCCTCCTGAGCTGTGCTCTCACGGCCCTCGGGCTCCCGGCCGACGCCGACCCGCTCTCAGCGACCCTCGGTGCGATCAATCACAGCAGAGCGGGCGGCGGCGTACTGCTCCCGGATCAGCGGGACGCTGCTGTCCTCGTACACCTCGGGGGTTTCCGCCGACCACGTCGGCGGCGCGTCACCACCCACGGTGACCCATGCCGCCTGGCGGGCGGCCCCGTCCGCGACGTACTCGCCGGGCGGCGGGACCAGCACCGGCAGCCCGAACAGGGCCGGCGCGATGCGGCGCACCGCCTCGCTGCGCGCGCCGCCACCGACCAGCACGATGCGGTTGGCCGTCGCGCCCTGCGCCACCAGGGCGTCCAGCCCGTCGGCGAGCGCGCAGAGCATGCCCTCCACGGCGGCCCGGGCCAGGTGCGCCGGATCCGAGGTACGCAGCGTCAGGCCGTGCACGGCTCCGGTGGCGTTCGGCCGGTTCGGCGTGCGCTCGCCCTCCAGGTACGGGATCAGCACCAGCCCGTCCGCCCCCGCGGGTGCGGAGAGCGCGAGCCGGGACAGCTCCTCATGATCCACACCGAGCAGCCGGGTCGCCGCGTCGAGCACGCGGGCCGCGTTCAGCGTGACGACGATCGGCAGGAACCGGCCGGTGGTGTCGGCGAAGCCGGAGACCGCGCCGCTGGGGTCGTCGGGGGCGACGTCGGAGGATACGAACACCGTGCCCGAGGTGCCGATCGAGATCACCACGTCACCGGGCAGCGCCCCGGCGCCGAGGCCGGCCGCGGCGTTGTCCCCGGCGCCCGGGCCCAGCGGGGCGCCGTTCGGTAGCTGCCCGGCGATCCCGGTGGGGCCGAGCACCTCCGGCACCCGGGGACGCCGGCCAAAGCCCAGCTCGAGCAGGTCGGGACGGTACTCGTTGGATCTGGCCGACCAGTACAGCGTGCCGCTGGCGTCGCTGCGGTCGGTGCGCAGGGCGTCCAGGCCCCGAGCACCGGCGAGTTTCCAGGTCAGCCAGTCGTGCGGCAGGCACACCGCCGCCACCCGGTCGGCCGCGGCCGGCTCGTTGCGGGCCAGCCAGCGCAGCTTGGTCAGGGTGAAGCTGGCGACCGGCACGATGCCGACCGCGTCGACCCAGGCCCGGCGACCCCGCTCGCCGCCGCCGAGATCGTCGATGAGCTCGGCGGCGGCGCCGGCGCTGCGGGTGTCGTTCCACAGCAGCGCCGGCCGTACGACCTCGCCGTTGTCGTCCAGCACCACCATGCCGTGCTGCTGGCCCGCGACGGAGGCGGCAGCCACGTCGTCCAGTCCCCCGGCCTCGTCGATCGCCTGTTGCAGCGCGGACCACCATGCGTCCGGGTGCACCTCCGTCCCCTCGGGATGGGTGGAGCGTCCCTGCCGGATCAGCTTGCCGGTCTCGGCGTCACGGATGACCACCTTGCAGGACTGTGTCGAGGAGTCGATCCCGGCTACCAGCGTCATGGGGTTCCTCTTCTCCCTTGGTTCAGTCGGACCTTGCCCCACATCCTCCGCCGCGGGTCGCTCAGTTGGCGCGCAGCACGTGATCGATGGCGAGCTGGTGCAACCGGACGAAGTGGTAGCCCTGTGCGCCGGCCGCGTCGACGTCGTAGTCATCGAACGCACTGCGGTCGTTCAACAGGTCGGTGTAGGTCTCGCCGGGGGCGAGCGTCGGCGTCGACAGCTCCAGCACCTTGCTGGCAGCGAGCGCCTCCTGCACCTCCGGGTCGGCGCGGAACGCCCGTGCCTTCTCCCGCAGCGCGAGGTAGAGCTCCATGTTGGCCCGGGCGGACTCCCACACCCCGTCCATGTTCTCGGTGCGCAGCGGTTTGAAGTCGAAGTGCCGCGGGCCGTCGTAGATC
>Ga0307288_10000657_pt1 | contig 11577 bp, 10 predicted proteins | sample ER_DNA_142_FD_194469 | JGI IMG/M metagenome (GOLD analysis project Ga0307288, IMG submission 194469) | Bulk soil microbial communities from the East River watershed near Crested Butte, Colorado, United States - ER_DNA_142 | ecosystem: Environmental > Terrestrial > Soil > Floodplain | place... | reverse complement strand
CGCATCGATTCTGGCGCCGGCGGCCGGCCGAAATCACCCAGCTTGGATGATGCCTGGGCACTTGTGGTCGGACACCGTGGTCCCACAGTCCGCGTCACCCAAAAGGAGGCCACATGTCCGACAGACCCGTCTTTCTCTACGCCGCCGTCTACGACGAGATCGCTGACGCCGAGGCCGACTACGAGGCCGTGTTCGACCTGCATGCCGCCGGGGCGATCGGGACCTTTGACTCGGCGGTGATCCGCAAGGAAGAGGACGGCAAGGTCCGGGTGACCAAGACCGAGAAGCCGACGCAGCACGGCGCCTGGACCGGGGCCGGGGTCGGAGCGCTGGTCGGGATCATCTTCCCGCCCGCGATCCTCGGCAGCGCGATCGTCGGCGCCGGTGCCGGCGCCCTGACCGGGCATCTCTCGAAGGGCATCTCGCGCGGCGATCTCAAGGAGCTCGGCGACGAGCTCGACGCGGGAACCGCCGCGGTGATCGTGCTCGGCGAGTCGAAGATCGAAGAGCAGCTCGAGAAGGCGCTGGCGCGTGCCAACAAGGTGATCGAGAAGCAGGTCGATGCCGACGCCGACGAGCTCGAGCGCGAGATCGACGCCGCCGCGAAAGCGGGCGCGGCCTAAGGGGAGTCCACCGAGGGCGCCGTCGGGAAGATCCCACGGCGCCTCGGTGAAAACGGTCGTCCGCGCGGGGCCGCCCTTACGCCTGGTCCTCTTCGGCTTCGAGCTCGGCTTCGAGCGCCAGGACCGCGACGCCGAGCGCCGAGGCGATGCTGGCGGCGGCGCTCACCGTCCGCGGCGTGCCGATGATCGGCGCGACAGCGACGAGGATGCCTTGGACCTGCTCGAGGGTTACCCCCGCGTCCGCCGCCGGGCCGAGGTTCAGGAGGTAGGAGCCCGGAGGGGCATCGACGGCCGCCAGGGCCGCGATGCGCGCCGCCATCAGCGAGTTCGCGTCGAGGTCGCAGCGCGCCACCGACTCAGCGGTCATCGCCGCCAGCGTGTCGAGGACGGGGGTCTCTGAGGGTGCGGAAGCCATGATGGTTCCCTTTCGGTTGGGGACGAGCACATACCGTCGTGCGCGCGCGGCGCCCTTGCATCACCCCGGCGGGATGAACCACCACCGGCGCACCGGCCCGCAGGATCACTACGCCCGGAACGGGCGGCTACATCGCGATTGCGTTCGACGTAGGCAGCCCACTCATCCACCTGAATGGCCGATGGCCCGCCTCGAGAGCAACACCGCTCATGACCTCTGACGACGAGCCGGGCCTGCCGGGAATCGGCTCCGAGCTCCGCGCTGAACGACTCGGGTTCGCGCTGCGCAGCATCGCCGTCGAGCTCGTCGACGAGCGCCGAAAGGTCGCGCAGCTGCGCCGGGAAGTCGCCGATCTGAGAGCGCGGCTCGCGTCTCTCGAGCCGCAGGCCTGCGACCAGGCTGCATCCCGCGCCACCGGGAGCGGGCCGGGCGCCAGCGACGCCGGCACCAGCCCGACCGAGGGCCGCCAGCACGAAGGTCCGCAGAGCTCTTCGCCTCGCGTTTGCCCTCCCGAAGGCGCGAGCCGCAGGCGGCACGTCCGACCGTCGTCGGCGCGCCGGATGTTCCGGTGCACATACGTACTCGGCAAGCCCTCTGCCTCAGACGCAAGCGTCTCGGCCTGGCCGATCACGTCCTCAGTGAGCTGAGATCACGTTTCCCGTGAGCGACGGCTCGTCGATGAGCAGGAAGAGCCCATGTGACCACCGACGAACCGCCGAAAGCGGATTACGCGTGAACGGCGGCCCGTGCGGCGGGTGCGTCAGCGCACACCGGCGGCCTGGGCGCTCTGCGTGGGACCGAGCAGCGCACCGATGATCCACAGCACCGGGAAGACGATCCCGATGAAGAACAGCACGTAGTGGCCCTTTCGGAAGGTCGCCAGGCCGAACAGGACGAACAGCGTGAGATACAGGGCGCCCAACAGGATCCAGAGGATCATGGGTGCCTCCTTTCAGATGTCCACGAGCCTGCACCCTGCCCGGCGCAGAACCGATTGTCGGATTCGGTGGCCGCCGCTGGACCGGCGTCCTCAGGGCTCGGAGCAGCGAGCCCCCCGTCGATCATTCGACCTACGCGGTCTCCGTCAGTTCACGGCTTCACCTGCCGTGTAAGCGTCTGCTCCAAACGATCCAGGCGAGCCACCAGATCATCGAACCGCGCCTGGTCTCGGTCCTCGGCTGTCTGCTTCCCCTTGTCCTCGGCTCGCTCGCGCTCGCGCACGGCGCGCGTGACGAAGGTGGAGGTGATCGCGGCAACAAGGATCGACACGAACGCGATCCCCCAGAGCATCACGAGCACTGCGACGATCCGACCGGCGGTGTGTTCCGGCGTCACGTCGCCGTACCCGACCGTGGTCACCGTCTGGATCGCCCACCACAACCCGCGGCCGATGCTCGGGTACTCGCTGGGATCGAGCAGCCGCATCAAGAGACCACCGCCCACCACGACCAGCGTGGTGGCCAGGGCGATCACGCTCGCCGCGTTGCGCACGGATACCGGCTCCCTGAGAAACCGGGACATGCGCCGCTCGATCAGCCTGGGACGCGGCATCTCAATCGAGCCGCTTACCCCGAGGGTGTGACGGCTTGCTCGGCGACCCCGGCCGGCGGCGTGGGCTCGGCGTGCGCCGGCGCCGCGACGAGCTGGCCGCCCTGGAGCGTCTTGCGCCAGCCCGCGAGGATGCCGTGGACGCTCGCGGCACCGAGGATGGGCTGGGCGGGTGCTTCCAGGTGCGCCGGGTGGAGGATGAAGGGGCGCGTCTGAACGCCCCCGATCCCGCCGTGGAAGCAGATGAGCTCCTCGAACGCGCAGCCCTCCTCGAGCTCGGGGTCGTAGAAGCTGCCCACCATGATGTCGGCGACGTGCTCGAATCCGTCGGTCCGCAGGAGGTGCGTGGGCGCGGTGGGCGAGAACGGCGCCAGCGGGTCCTCGCCCTCGACGCGCCCGTCGGCGAGGTAGTGGGCGCCCCCGGCGCCGAGCGCGACCGGCCCGCTCTCGGAGGAGTGCACAAGCAGCCAGCCCACGTGCGGATGGGCGCGGAGGGCGGGGAGGAGTTTCGGGTGGCGCGCCTCGATCTCCTCGAGGGTCAGCCGGCGCGACTCCTCCATGAGGTAGATGAGGCCGAGGTTGCCCGAGCAGAGGACCACGACCTCCTGGTCGGAGACGTCGTTCTTGGCCTTTTTCGCCTGCTTTCCCGTGGCCTCGCTGACGGCGAGGCCGACCATGGAGTTCTGCTCGTCGCCGCCGGCGATCCCGGCGACGTCACCGTGTGCGAGGGAGCGCTCCACGAGCTCGTCGAGGCCGTATCCGTTGCGCTGCTTGAACGTCGCGCCCTGCGTCTGTCCGTGGTCGGACAGGACGACGATCTCGTAGGGCCGTGGGGCATAGCGGCGGGCTCGGTCGATCTGCGCGAAATGGGCGTCGAGCTTGCGCAAGGCCTCGAGTGTGTCGGCGCGCTCGAGCCCCGAGTGGTGTGCGACCTCGTCGTAGCTTGAGAAGGTCGCGTAGACGGCGGGGCGCCCGCGCATCATGTCGGTGAGCACTCCGGAGACGATCAGGTCGCGCACGAAGACGCAGAGCGCGCCGCGCATCAGCGGGTAGATGCCGCCACGATGGCCGCGCGGAAGCACGTCGCGGCGGATGGCACGCAGGGCCGCGATCCACTCGAGGATGACCTCGAATCCGAAGAGCACGAGCGTGCGCGTGACGTTGTCGCCGTTGGCCAGAAACGCCCGGTAGCCCGGGTTGGCCTTCTTCTCCTCCTCCATCCGGCTGACCGTGAGGATCACGTCCTGCGCTTCGCCGGAGAGCAGGTTGCCGCGGCTCGAGCCGCCGTCGGTGAGCAGCCCGATGCCGGTCGCGCGCCGGCGCTCGATCTCCGCGCAGTCCTGCGGCGCCGAGCACGTCATCATCGTTCCGGTCTCCTTCTCGACCCAGCGGAAGGCGGGGATGTCCTCGTTGGAACCCAGCAGGATCCCCGCCTGGCTTGCGCCCGTCTGGGAGGAGAGATCCGTCTCCCACTCGGCCAGATGGTGCGTGTCCTCGGCCAGCCAGCGGGCCATCGTGGGGGCGTTGCCGTCGCGCATCGCGCGCCGCAGAACGGGCAGCGCGAGCCCATCGATCTCCAGGTAGACGATCCCGGGGACGTGGGTCTCGTCGATGATGCCCTGCCGACGCGCGATGCGCTGCGCGATGCGCAGCGAGTAGGTGTCATCCGAGCCGACGAGGACCGCGAGGGCGACGCTCACCGCGGCGACCACCAGGGAGGCAAGCAGCGCCCAGCCGAAGCCGTCCACCCGGATGATCCCATCGGTCAGGGCGTCAGCCAGGAGCAGGATGGCCGCGTCGGCTGCCAGGACGAGCAGGAAGCCGAGGACGAGTGTGGCGGGCAACCGCACCGCGGCGAGCACGGGCGGGATGACCGCGTTGAGCGCCGCGGCGATCGCCGCGACGAGCAGCGCCCCCCAGAAGCTCTCGATCCCGACCCCTGGCAGGAGCCCAGCGGCCACCATCAGGGCCACGCCCGTGGCGAGCCACGAGACGAGGAGTCCGAAGATCGTGAAGCGGGGACGTTCGGGCTTCCAGGCCGATGATTCGCCGTACGTCGGCTCGGAATCGCTGGGCATCACGTTCTCCTTCTCAGTGGGGTGCGCGTGCAACAAGCGGTGCCTGGCGTCGGGCCGCTGCCGCGAAACTCACGGTACGAGCGCCCGCCATCGGGTCGCATCACCCAGCGGGGATGAAACCCACACAAAAGTCATGCCGCCCCACTGACGATCAGCGCCCTTCATGGCGTTTGCGCCGGCGTTCCTGGCTCTGCTCGCGCAGCGTGTCCCAGCGCGACCGCGCTTGGGCGGTGACCTCGTCCCATTGGTGCTGAACCTCGTCGTCGGCGGGCTTTTCGCCCCGCCGGATGCGGCCGAGCTCCTCGTCGATCTCGCGGCCCGCTGCCGCCGAGCCGACGAGGACGACCATGACAGCGAAGAGCGCCGAGATCATCGCGAACACCGCGCCGATCACGCCGTAGCGGGTGGAGTAGCTGCTGAACAGGTGCGGCACATACACCGTCGCGCCGACCGAGTAGAGCGCGAGCAACACCGCGCCGAAGATGCCGAACGGGAGCAGGTCCTGGCGCTCGATCCGCCTGGCGCTGAGCACCCGGCCGCTCCAGACCAGGAACGCTGCGGTCAGCGGCGTGGCGAGCAGCGCCGCGCTGAGCTCGAGGCGGGTGCGCCCCAGCACGGCATGCAGAATCCCGCTGAGGGCCAGATACAGCACGAGCCCGCCGATCCAGAGCAGCCCGTTGAACGTGTTGCGCACGCTCAGCGGCTCCAGCTCCCATGTCTGCTCGACCAGCCGCTGCACGCCGCGAGTGAAGCTCAGGACCGCGACCATGAGGAACAGGAACCCGAGGATGCCGATGCTCGTGCTGCTGCCCTCGGGCGGCGCGAAGACGTCCTTGACCGCCTCGGCGCCGCCTCCGGTCAGATCGTAGCGGTCGATGATGCGGTCGGCCGTGCCCTTGCCCCCCAGCTCCGAGGCCACGGCGCTGACGACGATCGTCAGCGGGATCATGGCCGTGAGCGCGCCGGAGGCCAGCGCGATCGAGCGGTCGAAGCCCGCCACCTTCTGAAACCGGTTGACGACGCGCAGCACGAACTCCGGCCGCAGCCAGAACGTCAGCGACCGCACGACGCGCTCGCGGTCCACGCGCCGCCGCTTCCGTTCGAGGGGCTCGTCGCCCGCCATGGCTCACCTTCTCAGTGACCGCGTGACGCTCAGCGTGCTAGCTCGCGCTCGTCCTCTCCGAGAATGACGATGCCGTAGACGACCCAGACGCACAGGAAGAAGACGGCCAGCGACCACCACGGGTTGGTGCCGCCGATAGAGAACAGGGCCCCGATCGCACCAAGGCTGGCGCCGATGATCCCGATGATCCGGCCGTACGCGTTGGCGGCCAGCAGCGAGAAGCCGCCGGTGAGCTGGATCACGCCAAGGACGATGAGGACCCAGCCCATCGTGTTGAGGTCGTCGAGAATGAACCGCTTCTCGTTGACGAAGATGTTCGCGCTGTCCAGCGCGCCGATGCCGTAGACGATGTTGATCGTCCCCGCGATCAGCAGCAGAATCGCGGCGAATGTGGCTCGACCCGTACCTCGCATGGTGTACCTCCTGGGTGGTCAGCTGCAGTCCGAAGCGATGCCGACCCTAGGCATGCCCACGCGAGTTCTCGTCACCCTGCTGGTATGAGATAAGGCGTCACCGCCGCGCGTAGGGCGCCTCGCGATGAGGCGTCGCGGAAGCTCCTGTCGATCTCGTGGCGTCAAGCTCGCCGCGGCGCTGCAGATCGCGCCGCTCACCGTGCAGCGCAAGCGCCAGGGCGCCGATCCGCAGCCGTTCGTCGCCGCTCCGTCTCACCCGATTGGTATGAGATGGAGCGTCCCCGCCAGGCGTAGGCTCGCCCCGCGATGCCCGTCGCGGAAGTTCCCTTCGATCTCGTGGGCGTCAAGCTCGCCGCGCCATCGGCCCGGCCGGGCACCGTGTCCAAGGTGGACGTGATCGGCCGGCTGTGCGCGTCGACCCTGCCGTTCGCGACCGTCGTCGCGCCCGCCGGGTATGGCAAGACGACGCTGCTGGCGAAGTGGGTCGAGGCTGATCCGCGTCCCTTTGCGTGGGTCGCGCTCGACGGAGGAGACGACGATGCGGTGGTGTTCCTGCGCTACATCGTGGCCGCGATCCACGGCGTCGAACAGCTCCCGGCCGAGGTGTTCGCGGCGTTGTTGGGTCCGGGGGGATCCACCTGGACCAACCGCGTGCCACGCGTGGGGAGCGCGCTGGGGGCGCTCGAGCGCCCACTGGTGTTGGTGCTCGACGACCTCCACGCCCTCGCCAACCCGTCGTGCCTGGACGTGCTCGCCGCGCTCTTCGAGTACGTCCCGGCCGGCTCGCAGATCGCGATCGCCAGTCGGGAAGACCCCGCACTCCCGCTCGCCCGCTGGAGGGCGCACGGTTTGGTGCACGAGATCGGCGCGGCGGACCTCCGGCTGGACGAGCAGGAGGCCACGCTGCTGCTTGCAGCTGCCGGAGTCGAGTTGCACGCCGACGCGCTTTCCCAGTTGACCGAGCAGACGGAAGGTTGGCCGGCCGGCCTGTACCTCGCCGCGCTGTCGATGCAGGCCGGGGCACCTGGCCCGGCGAGCCCCGCGAGCTTCACCGGCGGCGACCGCTTCATGTCCGAGTACTTCCGTTTCGAGCTGCTGTCGCGGCTGCCGCCCGCCGAGGCGGAGTTTCTCACGCACACCTCGGTGCTGGATCGCATGTGCGGGGGCCTGTGTGACGCCGTCCTGGAGACGACACGGTCGGCACACACCCTCGAGTCGCTCCAGCATCGAAACTGCTTCGTGATACCCCTCGACCGGCGAGCCGAGTGGTATCGCTACCACCACCTGTTCGGCGAGCTGCTGCGCGACGAGCTCGAGCGCGGCGAGCCGGATAGCTGTCCTGAGCTCAACCGTCGGGCGATGGCCTGGTGCATCGCCAACGACCTGCCCGAAGCGGCGGCCGTCTACGGGCACGCCGCGGGCGAGACCGAGACAGTCGCCGGCCTGGTCGACGCCCTTGCGCTCCCGACGTACTACGACGGCCGAATTGAGACGCTGGAGGAGTGGCTGGGGTGGTTCGACGATGACGAGCTGGTGCGGTACCCCGCACTCGCAGTCATCGGCGCCTGGGTCCGCGCGCTGACGGGGCGGCCCGCCGATGCCGAGCGGTGGCTCGGTCTCGCCGACGGGGCAACCTCGACGCTCCCGCTCTCGGATGGCAGCTCCACGATCGAGCCCTGGGTCGCCACGCTGCGGGCGTGCATGATGCCCCATGGTGTCGAGCAGGCGCTCGCCGACGCCGATCTGGCGCTGACGCAGCTCGCCCCCGAGAGTGGATGGATCCCGGACGCGCTTCTCGTTCGCGGCATCGCCCAGGCGTTGCTCGGCGCGACTCCTCGCGCCACGCAGGACCTCACGGCGACCGTCGAGAAGGGGATGGCCATCGGCGCCGTGGACGTCGTCATCGCGGCGCAGGCACAGCTCGCGCTCCTCGCGGCGCAGCAGGGAGCCTGGGGCGAAGCAGGACAACGCGCACTTGCGGCACAAGCGCTCGTCGAGGAGGCGGGCCTGGGCGACTACGCAGCGAGCGCGATTGCGTACGTGGCGACGGCGCGCGTCGCCCTCCATGAGGCGAGACCGGAGGATGCCCGCGCGGCGCTGACCCGCGCGCACCGTCTGCGACCGCTGCTTGACCATGGCATCCCCTGGCTGACCATCCAAGTGGGGCTCGAGCTCGCACGCGCTCATCTCGCGCTCGCCGACGCCGGCGCCGCCCGCACGATCCTCACCGAGACCGAGCAGGTGCTCGAGGTCCGTCCGCACATGGGCTCGCTGATCGAGGACGCGCGGGAGCTGCACGAACGCCTGGCCGCCACCTCCGGTTCGGAGGGTGCGTGGGCGATGAGCCTGACCGGGGCGGAGCTGCGCCTGCTTCCCTACCTAGCCACCCACCTCATGTTTCCCGAGATCGCGAGCAGGCTGTTCATCTCGCGCAACACCGTCAAGACCGAGGCAGTTGCGATCTACCGCAAGCTCGGTGTCTCCTCGCGCAGTGAGGCGATCGAGCGCGCCGTGGAGGTCGGGCTCTTGGAGAGCTCGGTCTATCCGTCGCGGGCGAATCTCATCCCCGAGGGATCGGCGCCGGGTCGATGAACGCCGGGCGTTCCGGCCACGAATTGCTCGCGCGAGCTGGTGCGTAGATCATTGGGTGTTCGCCGCCACTCCTTGTAGTCCGATTGGTCTGAGATACGGTCGTACCACCACGGTAGGCTCGCCTCGCGATGGCGGTCGTGGAAGTTCCCTTCGATCTCGTGGGCGTCAAGCTCGCCGCGCCAGCGGCCCGCGCGGGCACGGTGGCGAAAGCGGATGCGATCGGCCGGCTGTGCGCCTCGACCTTGCCGTTCGCGACCGTGGTCGCGCCCGCCGGGTATGGGAAAACGACGCTGCTTGCGAAGTGGGTCGAGGCTGATCCGCGTCCGTTCGCGTGGGTCGCGCTCGACGGCCGAGACGACGACGCGGTCGTGTTCCTGCGCTACATCGCGGCCGCGATTCACGGCGTCGAAGCGCTCCCGGCCGAGGTGTTCGAGGCGTTGTCGGGTCCAGGGGGATCCACGTGGACCAACCGCGTGCCGCGCGTCGGGAGCGCGCTTGGGGCGCTCGAGCGCCCGCTGGTGCTGGTGCTCGACGATCTTCACGCCGTCGGCAACCCGGCCTGTCTGGACGCGCTCGCCGCGCTGTTCGAGTACGTCCCGGCCGGCTCGCAGATCGTGGTCGCCAGTAGGGAAGACCCGGCATTGCCGCTTGCCCGCTGGCGCGCGCACGGGTTGGTGCACGAGATCGGCGTGGCGGACCTCCGGCTGGACGAGGAGGAGGCCGGGCTGCTGCTTGAAGCTGCCGGCGTCGAGTTGCAATCGGACGCGCTTTCCGCGTTGACCGAGCACACGGAAGGTTGGCCGGCCGGCTTGTACCTGGCCGCGCTGTCGTTGTTGGCGGGGGCGCCGAGCCCGGCGAGCCCCGCGGGCTTCACCGGCGGTGACCGCTTCACGTCCGAGTACTTCCGCTCGGAGCTGCTGTCGCGGCTGCCGCCCGCCGAGGCGGAGTTCCTCAAGTACACCTCAGTGCTGGAGCGCATGTGCGGCGGGCTGTGCGACGCCGTCGTCGAGACGACGCGCTCGGCACGGACGCTCGAGTCGCTTGAGCGCAGGAACTGCTTCGTGGTACCGCTCGACCGGCGAGCCGAGTGGTATCGCTACCACCACCTTTTCGGCGAGCTGCTGCGCAACGAGCTCGAGCGCAGCGAGCCGGACATCACTCCTGAGCTCAACCGTCGGGCGATGGCCTGGTGCATCGCCAACGACCTGCCGGAAGCGGCGGTCGTCTACGGGCACGCGGCGGGTGAGATGGACACGGTCGCCGGCCTGATCGACGCCCTTGCTCTGGCGGTGCACTACGACGGCCGGCGGGAGACCTTGGAAGAGTGGCTGGGCTGGTTTAGCGATGACGACTTCAAGCGCTATCCGGCACTCGCCGTTGAGGCAGCCTGGGTCCGAGCCCTCACAGGCCGCCCTGCGGATGCCGAGCGGTGGCTCGGTCTCGCCGAGGGGGCAACCTCGACGATCCCGCTCTCGGATGGAAGCGCCACGATCGAGCCGTGGGTCGCCACCCTGCGGGCGGGAATGATGCCCGACGGTCTCGAGCAGGCGCTCGCCGACGCCGATCTGGCTGTCCATCAGCTCTCCCCGGACAGTGGGTGGATGCCGGCCGCACTGTGCCTGCGCGGAGCGGCGCACGCGCTACTCGGCGCAACCGACCGCGCTGCGGAGGACCTCACCGCGGCCGTCAGAGTCGGGCTGGCGAGCGGGGCCGCCGAAGTGGTCATCCTCGCGCAGGCGCAGCTCGGGCTCCTTGCCGCCAACCAGGGAGCCTGGGGCGAGGCAGGGCAACGGGCGCGGGCGGCACAGGCGCTCGTCGACGAGACGGGCCTGGGCGACTACTCATCAAGCTCGCTCGCGTACGTGGCGGTGGCGCGCGTCGCGCTGCATGAGGCGAGACCGGAGGATGCGCGCGCGGCGCTGACACGCGCGCACCGTCTGCGACCGCTGCTGGATCACGGTCTTCCCTGGCTGACCATCCAGGTGGGGCTCGAGCTCGCACGCGCTCATCTCGCGCTTGCCGAGGCCGGCGCCGCCCGCACGGTCCTCTCCGAGACCGAGCGGGTGCTCGAGGTTCGTCCGCAGATGGGCTCGCTGATCGAGGATGCGCGCGGACTGCGCGAACGCCTGGCCGCCACCTCGGGCTCGGAGGGTGCGTGGGCGATGAGCCTGACGGGGGCGGAGCTACGGCTGCTTCCCTACCTGGCCACCCATCTCATGTTTCCCGAGATCGCGAGCAGGCTGTTTATCTCGCGCAACACCGTCAAGACCGAGGCGGTGGCTATCTACCGCAAGCTCGGTGTCTCCTCTCGCAGTGAGGCGATCGAGCGCGCCGTGCAGGTCGGGCTCTTGGAGAGCTCCGTCTACCCGCCACGGGCGAATCTCATCCCGGAGGGATGACGCGCCGGCGGCCCGCGCCAAGTGGAATAGGCGCAGGCTCCAATGGACGAATACAAGCAGCGCCTGCGGCGGCTTGCCGTGCACGACGATGCGCTCCTCGACGCGATCGCGGTGGAAGCCAAATCCTTTGCAACGTCGGTCATCGACGAGCGGACCGCGGCACTCGTGCGCGTCGCCGCGACGATCGCCGTCGATGCGCCCCCTTCCTCGTTTCAGCACGCCGTGGCGTTCGCTCTCGCAGCCGGGGTAACGAGTAACCAGATCGTCGCCTGCCTGGAGGCGGTGACGCCGGTGACGGGCTCCGCGCGAGTCGTCGGGTGCGCCCCGAAGGTCGCGCTCGCGCTCGGCTACGACGTCGACGCCGCGCTCGAGCGCTACGACCCCTG
>Ga0307288_10000655_pt1 | contig 11620 bp, 11 predicted proteins | sample ER_DNA_142_FD_194469 | JGI IMG/M metagenome (GOLD analysis project Ga0307288, IMG submission 194469) | Bulk soil microbial communities from the East River watershed near Crested Butte, Colorado, United States - ER_DNA_142 | ecosystem: Environmental > Terrestrial > Soil > Floodplain | place... | reverse complement strand
AGCGCGCACCAAAAGGGCTACTGCTCGGTGCGCTTGGGCCCGACGGGACGAGTACCGGCAGCGAGCCGCTCGGGACCTTGTCAGGCGCTGTTGAGCTTGCACTGCAAAATGTACGCACGTACGTCTTCGAGTGTGTACCGAAGGTACCTCCCGACCCTGAACGCTCGAGGCCCATGTGGGACGTCAGCCGTCGACAGTGAGTGCCACCGGTACAGCGTCGCCTTAGGGATGCCCAGCAGCTGCGCCACCTCGTCGACGCCCAGCAACGGCAGGAGCTCGAGGTCCTGCGTGGGCGTCGTCCGACGGTTCAGCCTTCGGAGGGACGTCCTGTCGTCCTTGCTTTGCATGCCTGCTTCTTCCGTTGGAGTGCTTGATGGCCCCCTAAGCACCGACCCCCCCAAAAAGTGGACATGCCTTCTGAAGGAATCTCGACATGTGAGACGCCGCCCTCAGCCGCCGTAGTGCAGCGCGCCGTGGCTCGCAGCTCGAACGCGTCCGTGCCTAGGCGAGGCCCCGCCCTGCACTTGTGAGTCGACGTTTAGCTTCACCTGACGCAGCGAACTCCGGGCTCGGGCGGCAGCTTCAGTTCGCTGTCGTCGTCGCGAGGCAACGGTTCGCGCTCAGTCTCGGACATCGCCACAATCGTTGAAAGCCACCGAACGCAGCGCCTACAGGCGGCGAAGTGACTCGCCCTCCGCGCCGCTTCGCGTCGGAGGACCATTGGGACCGCCGGCGTAACCGGGTGGCCTACGCATTGTGCGCGCCGCTCATGACAATCTAAGGTTGTCGGATGGTTGATACGTTGTACGACCAGCTGGTGTTCCGGGTCGAGCAGGCCGCCTCAGAACCGCTCGAACGCGTCGAGGCCGCTGCCGTCCTACGCACCAACGCGGAGGCGGACGCCGACCGAGTCATGGATCGGTTCGTCGGACAAGCCCGTGAGAAGGGCGTTTCCTGGACCGCGATCGGAGACCGGCTCGGTGTAAGCAAGCAGGCCGCACGCCAGCGCTATAGCGACCGGGTGGAGGATCTCGAGCCGCAGCTCCAGCCGCGGCTGCGGGCCTGTCTTGCCCAGGCGCAACGGGAGGCGGCGGCGGACGGCAGCGACCAGGTGCAGACCGAGCACCTGTTGGTCGGACTGCTCGCCGAGGGCGTTGCGGCGGGCATTCTGGAGAAGTTGGGCCTGAAGCCCGCCGCGATCCGCAAGGCCGGGCACCAATTTTTCGGGCCGCCCGGCGCGGCCACCTCCGCGAAGCCGGGGTTCTCCGCCGAGGCCACCTCCGCGCTGGAGACGGCCACCCGCCTGGCCCGGGCGAACCGGCGTGATTGGCGGCAAACGTCTGTCGGCACCGAGCACCTCCTTGCCGCGCTGACCTTCGACCCGGGGTCGCGCGCTCGACGGGTCCTGAACGAGCTGAACAAGCACGCCGCCGCCGACATCAAACGCGAGCTGGCCTGTTACCTGGACCCGAACCCACACGGGCGACGGCGCCACCGTGGAAAGCCACGACACGCCGAAGCGTGCACCTTCTGCGGCCGGACCACTACCGAGGGCGCGCAGCTGGTCGCCGGCCCGGGCGTGTGGATCTGCTCGGCCTGTGTCACCATCGCCACTGAGATCCTGGAAGCGCGCGCCGGATGAACCCACCCCAGACGCCTACGCCGCAGCGCTTGAAGAGCGTCCCGGTTGTCCGGTTGGTCAGGGCGGCTAGGTGTGTTGTCGCATCGATCCACAAGCGAGCACAGGCACGTCCGCGCGACGCGAAAGACGTCACGGTGTTACCGGTTCCCCTCGCCGCCGCCCCGTCCGCAGGCGGCGGTCTGACTCACCCGATCGGGCAGACTGCGGGGTGACCCCCCTGGTTTGGCACTGAGGCTGTCCTCGGAGCACTTCACTCGGTCGAACTTCGACTGGTCGACGGTCCCGCGCGCTGGAGGGCACGGGCCATGCCACGAGACGAATCCCTCGTCGAGTCTGAGCGAACTGCCTGTTGTGGTGTTGGCCCATCGCGAGCACTGTTGCGCACGTGGCGGACCTGGTGATCAGTGACACGTCGGTAACGGTGGTTCTGTCCGCAGCCGAGAGGCTCGAAAGTGTTCACGGTGATGTGAGTGTGCCCCGATCGTCCGTGGTCGGCGCCCGGCAAGTGCCGGACGGCCTGGCGGAGGTCCACGGAATGCGGGCACGGGGGACCATGTTTCCCGGTGTGGTGATGGTGGGCACCTGGCGGGAGTCTGGCTCGGTCACCTTCGCGGCGTGTCATGGACATCGGCCGGCGGTCGTCGTTGAGCTGGCAGGGCAGGCTTACGACCGCGTGATCGTCACGATCGAAGACCCTGAGGAGACTGTAGAGCGTCTCTCCGCTGACGCGGCCGGTTCCGCGGCGTCCGACGTTGGGTGCTAGCCCGCACGGCGGACCGCCGTGCCACGAACGCGCCGAGCGGTTCTCTGGCGGCTGAGGAAACACCGCGTCAGGACCTCTGCTCGAGGCCGAGCCTGCGAGCCACCCGGCTCGCGGTATGACGCTGCCACTCTCGCGGCTATTAGCCGTCGTGCCCCTTTCGGGGCGCCCGTTCCGGGCTGAAAATGTGGGGGTGGCCGTCTGGTGACGTCGTGCTTCTATGCTCCGTTGAGGGCGTCTATTAGCCGGGCGCGGGGGTCTGTTTGGGCGCCTTCAGTGTTGCCGCGTTGGTCGAGCACGAGGACTAGATTCTGGTCGTTGCTAAGTGATCCCCCCAGGCGGCCACGCCGTTGAGGTAGGGCGCGTGGAGGTGGGAGATGAGCAACGGTGTTCGCCGCGTCGGTCGATGAGGATCAGGTCATTGCCCGGGTCGCGGCCTTGGACATCGGTAAGGCGGAACTGGTCTGCTGTGTGCGGTTGCCGGCATCGGGCGGTTCAAAGCGGCGGGTGCAGGAGGTGACGACGCACTCGACGATGACTCGTTCGTTGGCGGAGCTGGCCAACCGCCTGGTCGACCTGCGGGTGGAGCGGGTGGTGATGGAGGCGACCAGCGACTATTGGAAGCCGGTGTTCTATCTGCTGGAGGCCCACGGGTTGGACCCGTGGCTGGTCAACGCCCGTGACGTCAGGCACCTGCCGGGCCGGCCGAAGACCGATGTGCTGGACGCGGTGTGGTTGTGCAAGGTCGCCGAGCGTCAGATGCTCCGGCCCAGTTTCGTGCCGCCCCGGCCGATCCGGGTGCTGCGAGACCTGACCCGCTACCGCATCGATCTGGTCGCGGCTCGGACCGCGGAGAAGAGCCGGGTCGAGAAGCTGCTGGAGGACGCCGGCATCAAGCTGTCCGTGGTCGCCAGCGACATCTTCGGCGTGTCGGGTCGAGCAATGTTGGCAGCGCTGATCGCGGGGCAACGTGACCCGGCGGTGCTGGCCGACCTGGCCCGGGCCCGGATGCGAGCCAAGATCAGCCTGCTGGAGGAGGCGTTCGCCGGATTACCTACGGGCGCCTTCGCCGAGCACCACCGGTTCCTCCTGCAACGGATGCTGGGCCGCATCGACGCCATCGACGCCGACATCGCGATCCTGGATGCCGAGATCGAGGCTCATTTGGCCCCTTTCGACCAGGCGGTGCAGCGGCTTGACGAGATCCCCGGGATCGGGCCGGTCGCCGCCGCGATCATCATCGCCGAGGTCGGTGTGGACATGACCCGCTTCCCCACCGCCGGGCATCTGTGCTCGTGGGCGAAGTTCTCCCCCGGCATCAAGTCCTCGGCCGGCAAGAGCAAGGGCAGCGGGTCCACCGGCCACGGAGACCGCTACCTGGCCAGGGTGCTGGGAGAGGCCGTGGTCATGGCCGGACGCAGCGACACGTTCCTCGGCGACCGGTACCGCCGGATCGCGCGACGACGCGGCAAGAAGAAGGCCATCGTCGCGGTGGGCCGCTCCATGCTGGTCATCATCTGGCACCTCCTGTCCGAACCGGACATCCCCTTCCACGACCTTGGCGCCGATCACTACGCCCGCACGATCAACACCGACGCCCGGAAACGCAACCACATCCGACAGCTCGAGGCCCTCGGATACCGAGTCACCCTCGAGCCCGCAGCCTGAACAACTGAATTCGCGACCGACCCAGGCGACACAGGCGCCACGGCCGCTGGGCTCAGTTCATTTTCGGACTAGACGCAACTCGGTGCGGCCGGCTCGCGGCGGTAAGAGCGGCGCTGTCCCCTATGCAGGTACGCCGGCGGCGAGTGCCTTCATGGCGGCGGTGGTCAGCGCCTTGCCGGCGATGCCCCAATCCGCTGGCAACTTCTTCGACGACGACCCAGGTCACCGGACGCATGTTCTCGCCTTCGATTGTCACCATGGCGTCGGTCAGCCGTTGGATGATCTCGCGCTTCTGATCGGGCGAGAAAGACGTTCTCGATGAGCTTCACGTTGATCAGTGGCATGTCGTTCGTTCTTCAAGAGGTAGCCGAAACGGAATTACTGCAGGTGCGATCGCGGGGGATGACCGTGACGTCGGCAGATCGCGTCCTCGGCAACGACGTCCCAACGCCGGGCACCCTCGGCAAACCGGTTCCCCAATCCCTCTCGGACCGTGATGCTGGTCGCATGGTGAGCGGATGAACGCCCGGCTCCTGGAACGGAGCGAGGAGCTGCGGGCGATGGCCTCGGCGGCGCGGTCGGCCGACCAGGGCCACGGGTCGGTAGTCCTGGTCTCAGGCGAGGCGGGCGTCGGGAAGACCTCCTTGATGCGGGCCTTCCACTCCTCGGTGCCCGCGGGTGCCCGCGTGTTGACCGGCTACTGCGATGCCCTCTCGACCCCGCGGGCGCTGGGGCCGATGAAGGACATCGCCGCGAGCTTGGGCGCAGGATTCCGGGCAGCCGTCGAGGCCGGCGACCGTGACCTCGTGATGTCGGCGCTCCTCGCGGCGCTTGCCGGCGGCCCGACGACCGTGCTGGTCGTCGAGGACCTGCACTGGGCCGACGAGGGGACCCTCGACGTGCTGCGGTACGCGGCCCGCCGGATTGCCTCGCTCCACGCGCTGGTGGTCGTGACGTTCCGCGACGATGCTGCGACCCCACCGGGGCTCGGCGCGTTGATGTCGGCGGCGTCGGCGACCTCGATCACCCTTCGCCTGTCGCCTCTGTCGCACGAGGCGGTCCGCACCCTATGTGAGGGTCACGACGTCGACGCCGACGACGTCTTCGCCCTGACGACCGGCAATCCCTACTTGGTGACCGAGATCCTGGCGAGCCAGGAGACGAGGACACCACGGTCCGTGGTGGGGGCCGTGGTCGCACGCCTGGCTGGGCTGCCGACCGAGGCGCGTGACCTGGTCGAGCAGCTTGCTGTGGTTCCCGGCTCGGTGGAACCGCGCATCGCGGCCGCGCTCGTCGGTGGAGCGTGGGACACCTTGGCCGCGGCCGAGGAGTCGGGTCTGCTCACCGTGGTCAACGCATCGGTGGCGTTCCGGCACGAGCTGAGCCGAATGGCGGTGCTAGGAGCGGTCCCGGGAGCGCGTCAGGCGGTTCTCCACCGCAGGGTCCTGGACGCCCTGGTCGCTCTCGGCGATGCCGACCCCGGCCGGCTCGTGCATCACGCGGTTGCCTGCGGAGACATCGCAACCGTGATCGCCGAGGCCCCGCGGGCAGCGCGGGAGGCCGCCGCGTCGGGGTCTCACCAGGTGGCGATCTCCCACTACCGCACCGCGCTCGAACACGAAGCCCTGACTAGCGAAGGGGACCGGGCGGACCTGTGGGAGGAGCTGGCGATCGAGATGTACTTCGCCGGTGATGTCACCGGGGTGGTCGCCGCCGAGCGCGCCGTCGACCTGCGCCGTACGGATCCCGACGCCGGACGACTGATCGGGAGCCTGTGCTGGCTGAGCCGGCTCGCGTGGGTGGCCGGCCAGCCGGCACTCGCCCTCGAGTCCGCCGACGAGGCAGTGAGTCGTGCGGCGACCAGCGGCCGCGCCGCGACCCAGGCGCTCGCACTGACCCACCGGTCGCAGCTCGCGATGCTGCGCGACGACCACCAGACGGCGATCGACCTGGCCCGGCGAGCAGCGACGTTCGCCACCGAGGCAGGGGATCGACGAACGCTGTCGAACGCCCTGAACAACCTCGGGACCAGCCTGCGGGGGACGAGCCTGCGCGGGGCCGGCGACGGCGGCGAGGCCGAGCTGCGCGAGTCGATCCGGCTCGCGCTTTCGATCGGGGATGCCGACACCGCCTGCCGCGGCTACGTGAACCTCTCATGGGTGCTGGTTACGCGGCATGCGATGCCGGCGGCCAAGGCGGTCGCCGCGGAGGGGCTGGCGCTGGCGGTGAACGCCGAGCACCAGACCTACGAGACGCATCTGACGGCCATCCTGTCCCGGATCGCGATGGCCGACTGTGAGTGGCGTCGCGCTCTTGACCTGGCTGCGGCCGTCCCAGCCGCCGCGCACGCGAGCCGAGGCGTGTCGCTCGTGGCGGAGGCGCTGGTCCGCGCCCGTACGGCGTCGGAGAGCCCGGCCGAGAAGCTGGCAGCGGCCTGGCGAGTCGCCGAGCGGGCAGACGAGCTCCAGCGAAGGGGGCCGGTCGCGGCGGCCGCCCTCGAGGCCGCATACCTGACCGGGACGGTACCGCCGATCACGAGAGCCGTTTCGGTCTACCGGGAAGCCGAGCGGCTCGGCGACTACTTACTGCAGGCCGAGCTGGCCTACCGGCTGCGCACGGTCGGTCAGCCACGGCCGGCCGCGGAGCTCGTCCGCTTGAAGGAGCAGACCGACTCGCCGTTCGCGCTGCAGGCCGCGAACCGATGGCAGCAGGCCGCGGAGGCCTGGCGGGCGCTCGGGCGCCGTTATGAGGAAGCGCAGGCGCTGTCCGAAGGGGACGACGAAGCCACCCGGCTGCGGGCGCTGGTGATGCTCGACGAGTTGGGCGCCGTCGGCCTTGCCCAGCGGGTACGTCGACAGCTCCGCGATGAAGGCGCCGCGTCGGTGCCCCGTGGGCCGGTGGCGCGCACCCGCACCAATCCCAGCGGCCTGACCGATCGGCAGCTCCACGTGCTCGCACTCGTGGCCGAGGGGCTCACCAACGCCGAGATCGCCGACCGTCTGGTCCTGTCCCGGCGCACGGTGGACACCCATGTCGCCGCGGTGCTGGCCAAGCTCGAGGTGACGTCGCGAGGTCAGGCGGCCGTGGCCTTCCGAGGTTTCGCCGACCCCGCTGCCGATCTCGGTATCCCTCCCGCCTGAACTCGGTACCGGACGCTGACGCCGGGAGCCTCGGACAGCCCATAGAACTGCTTGGTCAGGCACGCACGCCTGCTGACCAAGGAGGAACCATCCACATGGACGAACAGAAGTTCAACGACTTCCTGAACCGATTCGTCGGGGATTTGGGAGCCACGGTGGGGGCGGGCGCGGTGGTGCTGGGCGACCAGCTCGGCCTCTACCGCGCGCTGGCCGAGGGGCCGCAGACTCCCGACGTCCTCGCCGCGAAGACGGGGACCGCTGCCCGCTATGTCGAGGAGTGGCTGCGCGGCCAGGCCGCTGGCGGCTACGTCGCTCACGACGCCGCCTCCGGCACCTACCACCTGACCGACGAGCAGGTCTTCGCCCTGACCGATCCCGACGGCCCGGTCTTCCTGCCGGGGGCGTTCCAGCTGGCGCTCGGGGCCCTGCACGCCGTACCGCGGTTGGCGGAGGCGTTCCGCACCGGTGAGGGCGTCGGCTGGCACGAGCACGACGAGGACGTCTTCGTCGGGTGCGAGCGGTTCTTCCGCCCCGGCTACTCCGCCCATCTCGTCACCGAGTGGCTGCCCGCACTGGACGGGGTTGTGGCCAAGCTGGAGTCCGGTGCCAGGGCGGCCGACGTCGGCTGCGGTCTCGGGGCCTCGACCACGCTGATGGCGCAGGCGTTCCCGAACAGCACCTTCACCGGGTCGGACTACCACGCCCACTCCGTCGAGCTGGCACGGAAGAGCGTTGCGGACCTCGGGCTGGGCGGCCGGGTGGAGTTCGAGGTCGCCGGGGCGACGACGTTCACCGACGGGCCCTACGACCTTGTCACGACCTTCGACTGCCTGCACGACATGGGTGATCCCGTAGGGGCAGCGCTGCACATCCGGGAGCAGCTCGTGGACGGGGGGACGTGGCTGATCGTCGAGCCCGCGGCGGGCGACTCGGTGGACGAGAACCTCAACCCGGTCGGCCGGGTGTTCTACGGCTTCAGCACCTTCCTCTGCGTTCCGAACGCGGTCGCGCAAGGCGGGTCACGGACCCTGGGGGCGCAGGCCGGAGAGAAGGCGATCCGTCAGGTCGTCGACGAGGCGGGGTTCACCTCGTTCCGACGCGTCGCCCAGACGCCCTTCAACCTGGTCTACGAGGTCCGGCGATGAGGCGCGCGGACCTCCCCGGTCTACCTCGCTGACCTTTCTCCCTCCGGGCCGCCGCCGACATTGCGGCGGCCCGGGTCACCCACGCCCGAAGGCAACTCATGACCATGACGTCCCGCACCTCGGAGGCGCGCAGATCGTTCCTCGCCGCGATGGCGATCGACTCCGTGGCGGCCGGAGTGTCCCAGCCCGCCACGATCATCTTCCTGCTCGCAACCACCCACCTCGGCCTGCCGGCGATCGGCAGCGCGTTGACCGTGGCCGGTCTCGTTGCACTTCCCGTCGGCCTGTGGTCTGGCCGCGTCGTCGACGAGCTGGGCCCCAAGCCCGTGCTGATGCTCGCCAACGTCGCGCAGACCGTCGGGGTCACCGGTTACCTCGTTCTCCACTCCTTCTGGGGAGTCGTGGCCTGCGCCTGGGTCGCCACCTCAGGACGTCAGGCGTTCTTCGGCACCTTCGGGGTCGCCCTCAGCGCGATGACACGGCCCGGCGAGCGGGAACGCTGGTTCGGCCGCGTCGGCGGCGTCCGAAACCTCGGGCAGGCTGCCGGCGGGCTCATCGCCGGTGTCGCCCTCGCAGTGGGCAGCCCCGCGGCGTACACGGCCCTGATCGTGCTGACCGCTGCGTCGTTCCTGGCGGCGGTCCCGCTGATGAGGCAACTTCCCAGCCCGACGCGGGCAGCGGACGCCCCTGCCGTGTCCCAGCAGTCCTGGGCGAGCGTGCTGCGCGACCGGCCGTACTGGATCGTCGTCGCGCACTGGATGACGTTCGCCTTCTCCGGCAACGTGCTGACCGTCGCCATCCCCGTCTACGCGGCGGTTCTCCTCGGTCTGCCGGGTTGGGTCGCCGGAGCCGCGTTCACCCTGAACACCCTGCTGATCGGCTTCGGTCAGAACGGCGTCGTACGTCGTCTCCATGGCCGGGTACGCAGCCGGGTGATGGCCGCCAGCCACGTCGGCTTCGCCGCCGGGTACGTCGTGCTGCTCGGGGCGAGCCTGGCGCACGGGGCCATCGCAATCGTGATCCTGATGGCCGGCGTCGCGGTCTACACGCTCGGGGAGACGGTCGGATGGCCGGTCAGCTCGGCGTTGGGGGCCGAGGCCGCGCCGTCCGAGGTCCGAGGGCGCTATCTGGCCCTCACCCAGCTCGCGGGCAGCACCGCGGGAGCCGCGGCGCCCGCGATCCTCGCGAGCCTGCTCGCCCTCGGCGCAGCCGCGACCTGGGTGCCGCTGCTCGGGGTCTGCGCAGCCGGAGCCGGGTGCGCAGCGCTCGCGGGTCGGCACGTCGAGGCGGCGAGCACCCGCATCGGCCGCAGCCCGATGTCGCGAGACGAACCCGAGCTGGCCGCGACGCTCAACGCGGGAACCTCCGATGACTGAGCACCGCCTCACGGCCTCGAGAGGTGCGGACGTCGGACCGCCGTCGCCCGCGTGTCCCTCCCTCGGTGTCTATGCGGTCACCGCTGCAGGAGGCTTGCAGGTGTCGCCGGATGGCTCCGTCGCCGACGCCCTCATCCCTGCCATCGGGCGCGACCACGCAGGCGATGCCGCATCCACGCCAGCCGCCCAAGTACCTCGGCGACGGCCTCGTGCCGACGACCGGCGGGTGCGGCTCCGGCCGCTCGAGCAGGGCGAGGCCGCACCTCTCCTGGAGATCTTCGCCGGTCTCAGCGCGCGCTCACGCGAGCAGCGGTTCCTTTCCCCCAAGCACCAGTTGACAGATGCCGACCTGCGTCGGCTCACGAACGTCGACGGCCACGACCGCGTGGCGTTGGTGGCTGAGATGCCCGAAGGCCGTCCGATCGGTGTCGCCCGGTTCGTCCGCAACCCGGACGGAGACTCCGCAGACGTCGCGGTGACGGTCATCGATGACCGGCAGGGCGAGGGTGTGGGCACACTGCTGGCGTCCTCGTTGGCCGAGCACGCCCAACAGGTCGGCATACGCCGATTCACCCTCATGATGGCGCACGGCAACGAAGCCGCCCTCCGGCTGACACACCGGTTCTCCGGCAAAGCCCGGTGCCTCACCGTCGACCGCTACGCCGCGCACTTCACCGTCACCCTCCCCAATGCCACGTGCTGAGCCGACGCGCTCAGCACGACCATCCACCTGAGCACACGTGACGAAGGAAGGAATAGCCGATGATCATCCGAGTCTTCACGCCGACCATTCACCCGGGCAGAAGCACCGAGTTCGAGTCGTTTCTCTGCGACACCGCTGGCCCGCTGGTGACACAACAGCCAGGGCTCGTGGCGCAGCACGCGGGCAGGAGCCGTGCCCCGCTTCGACCAAGTATGTCTACGTCACCGTCTGGGAGGACGTCGAGTCGATCCGAGCCTTCGCCGGCGAGCGCCAACACGAGGCGAGGTCGACATGGGGCGCACCCCTGCCGTCGAACGCGAGCGCATCAAGATCGTTTGCTAACCGTTTGACCGCTGTCGTGTCTGCCCGGCCCGCGTGATCACTGATTCCGACGACGGCGAGCCGGGTTAAGGACGCGATTCCCGAGCCATTTGAATCAAGATCGCAAGTGAGGGAGCCAGATGTCGAAGGCACCGATCGTCTATACGAGCACCCACCGGGTGAAGTTCTCCGAGCTCGATCCCTACGATCACGTGAGCACGGGACGCTACGCCACTTATTACGTCGATCATCGAATGGAGAGCCTGCGCGACGATATCGGTTGGGACCTGAAGACCCTGCGGACGTTGCCGTTCATGGTGTGGATCCGACGCCTAGAGATCGACTTTCTCCGGCCGGCCCGCGCAGATCAAGAGATCACCATCACCTCGTTCGTGCGCGAGTTCCGCGGCGCGGACGCGGTCATGGAATGCACCATGACTGATGCTGCCGGAAACATCCTGTCGCGGTGCCTCATGACGGTGGCCCACGTCGATAAGGAAACCAACCGTGCGACGGACTGGTCGGCCGACCAGATGGCGCTTTTCTGGAGAACAGTCCCGAGCTGAGCTGACGTTTCGTCGGCACCCGATCAGCCCCGCCAGGGCGCTATTCGTTCCGGCCGGGTCGCATCCACACCTCGCTGCCGAGAACCTTGAATCCGACAGCAAGGAACGCGCGTAGCGACCGCGCATTGCCCCGGCGAGACCGTCGCGAAGACCGGGTCACCGGCAGACACTAGCCCGGAGATTTCGTGCGCCCAGGAGATAGGAGGTCGCCGCTGTGAGTGGGTGATCTGTTGTTGTCAGCTCGTTGTCGCCTGCCGGTGGGAGTCCGGTCCGGGTAGCTGCCAGGAGGCCCGGTAGCA
>Ga0307288_10000652_pt1 | contig 11648 bp, 13 predicted proteins | sample ER_DNA_142_FD_194469 | JGI IMG/M metagenome (GOLD analysis project Ga0307288, IMG submission 194469) | Bulk soil microbial communities from the East River watershed near Crested Butte, Colorado, United States - ER_DNA_142 | ecosystem: Environmental > Terrestrial > Soil > Floodplain | place... | reverse complement strand
CCGAGGCGACGGTGAAGACCCACGTCGCCCGGATCCTGGCGAAGCTGGGCCTGCGGGACCGGGTCCAGGCCGTCGTCATCGCGTACCGGACGGGTCTGGTCAATCCGTGACCCGGGAACGCTTGATCGCCGAGGTCGCGGGCCGGGTGCCGGAAACACCCGCGAGCGTGCGGGTGGCGGTGGACGGGGTGGACGGGGTCGGCAAGACAACCTTCGCCGCCGAACTGGCCGGCGTTCTGCGGTCCCTGGGGCGGCCGGTCGTGCAGGTCTCCGCCGACGGGTTCCATCAGGTGCGAGCCGTCCGGCATCGGCGCGGGGCGAGGTCACCCGAGGGTTTCTGGCTGGACTCGTACGATCATCCGGCGCTGATCGAGAACGTCCTGGAGCCGTTCGGCCCCGGTGGCAGCCGGCGGTATCGCAGCGCCGTGCACGACGTCCGTACCGACGAGATTCTGGATCTTCCCTGGTCGACCGCGCCGGCCGGCACCGTGCTGGTGCTGGACGGATTGTTTCTGCACCGCGACGAGCTGGTCGGGTACTGGGACTTCTCGGTCTTCCTCACGGCGCCGTTCGGGGTCACCGCGGCTCGGATGGCGCGCCGGGACGGCACGAACCCGGACCCGGAGCATCCGGACATGGCCCGTTACGTGCAGGGCCAGCGTCTGTACTTCGCCGCGTGCCGGCCCTGGACGCGTGCCGACCTGGTGATCGACAACAGCGACGTCCACCGGCCGGTGCAGGCTGCCGACCACAGGTAGCGGCTACCCGGCACAGGAGCACCGCTTACCCGCGGATGGGCACATGTAGGAAGATTGCATGGGTTTTCCGCCGCGGGTGGGCTCAGCTGACCCGGGCGGCTGAGCGCTCCGGGAGCGGCGCAGGACCACTCCGGCCGCGCCCAGGCAGACAGCCGCACAGCCCAGCAGGGTGGCGCGGGCACCGAGGTGCACCGCCGCGGCACCGAGCGGGATGGCGAGGGCGATCGGGCCGAACATGACCGTGTTGGCCGTGGCCGAGACCCGGCCCAGCAGGGCGGACGGCGTGCCGGCCTGGACCGCCGTCACCGCCGCGATCAGGGTCCACGGCAGGCCGATCCCGCCGATCACCCCGCCCACCACCAGCGCCGGCCACCACGGCAGGCAGCGCGCCACCAGGCCCGCCGCGAACAGTGCCGTGCCGGCCACGCCCACGACCGTGACGCCGCGGCGCGCGATCAGCCGGCCGACCACCAGTCCGCCGAGGAGGGAACCCGCGCCCTGGGCGCTGGCCAACACAGCGAGGAACGTCGTGGCCAGGTCGAGGACGCCCGTGACGACCTCGTACTGGGCTGCGGTGGCGAAGCCCGACACGGCGATGGAGAGGGCCGCCAGCGCCACGGTCGTCCGCAGCACACCCCGGCCGGCCAGCACGGACAGGCCGGCACGGAGGCCACGCGCGCGCGGAGCGTCCGCGCGGGAAACCGAGGTCAGGCGCAGGGTTGCGTACAGGGCGGCGACCGCCAGGGGCATCGCGGCGCTCAGGACGGCGACGGCCGCACCGCCCTGCCAGGCGTACAGGGCGACGCCGGCGAGCGGGGCGACGAGTTTCATGCCTTCCTGAGCGCTGGATCGCCAGCCGTTGACGGCGCCGAGCTCGTTCGTGGGCAGGGCTGCGGGCAGCAGAGCCGACTCGCCGGCGTCGAGCAGGACGTAGCTGATCCCGTACGCGCCGGCGACGGCGAAGATCAGCCAGGTCTGCGCCGGGGAGCGGACCGCGAGCAGGCTCAGCAGGACCGCGGCCAGCAGGAGGTTGGTGGCGATCAGCAACGGGCGGCGCGGCGCACGGTCCACCAGGCCGCCCAGCCAGGGGCCGAGCAGGGTCGGCGCATAGACGCACAGCCCGGCCAGCGCCGCCCGGCTCGCCGAGCCGGTCAGGTCGAGGATCCAGATGCTCGCGACCAGCGACATCGCGCTGCTGCCGAAGCCGGACAGCAGAGAGATCGCCACGAACACCACGGCATTACGACGCATGCGGCTCCCAGCATTGAGTCGACGAGACTCATATCCTGGCGATCATCGGTACAGGTGCTCAAGAGCAGGCTGCGACGTCAACTATCCGTTGACAGTGCTCGGCGCAGCGCCGCGGCCGCGACCCGGATGTACCCCGGCAACGGCGCACCGGCGAGGTCCGTGTCGGCCTGGGCGGCCAGGGCGTACAGGCCGCCCGGTGGCGCGTCCAGGGCGGTCTGCACCGTGGCGCGCACCAGGGACGCGCGGGGGAAACGACCTGTCCAGCGCCGGTCGGCGGCGATGCCGCGGTGCAGGTCGTCGACCGCCGAACGGAGCACGACGATGCTGTGGGCGTACCGGAGATCCTGGTCGTGCCGCCGGGATCGTGCGGCGGCCATCAGCCGCTGCCGGCGCTGCTCGGCGGCCTGCCGGCTGACCAGCCCGAGCGCACCGGCGATCTGGACCCAGGTGGCGCCGGACTGCCGGGCCCGGTCGATCAGCTCCAGCTCGCGCTCGTCCAGCCGGGCCCGGGCCGCGCCGATCTCCGCCAGCTGCGCGAACTCAGCTTCCACCCGTCAACAGTACGTTGACACCGTTCCCGGCGGCCTGGAGGAGCCGCTGACGGGCGGCAACGCCGCCGCCGAAGGCGGGTGAGGCCGACCGTGAACGACGTCGCCGGATCGCCGTCGGTGGCCGGAAGATGCCGGCCGCCGTGGACGGTGCCCTACTTGCGGCAGAGTGGTGGCTCGAACGGGACCGGCCCCGCGGGCGTCGTGGTGCCTCCGCCGGTGCCCCGGACCGGCGTGTCCCCGAGACCCGCGGCGACGTCCCGGTCGCGGCCGGCCGGGTTCCTGCGGGGCGTGCCACCGCTCGGGGCTGGCCCGGCGCCGGTTCCCGGCGGACGGCGCAGCTCGAGCGCAGCGATGACCAGTGCACCGAGGGCGAACCCGGCGGCTGTCAGGAATGCCCGGCTGTACCCGTCGCGCAGCGCGGCCACCTCGGCCGCGCCGGAGGCCAGGCGGGCGGCGCTCACCCGGGCCGCCACCACCGCGAGCACCGCGAGGCCCAATGCCGCGCCCGCCTGCTGAGCCGTGTTCGTCAGGCCGGACACCAGCCCGGTCTCGCTCGGCTCCGCCCCTCCCATGGCGAGCATGATGATCGCCGGCAGCACCACGCCGATGCCCAGACCCATGACGACCAGAGCGGGCAGAACGTCGACGGCGTACCGGGGCTCGACCGGCGCGCCGGCCAGCAGCAGCAGGCCCGCGGCCAGCACAATCAGGCCGGCCACCAGCACCGGCCGGGCACCCGCGCGGGCCGTCACGCGCGGCGCCACGAACAGCGACACCAGGCCGATCACGATCGGCGTCGGCAGGAACGCCAGGCCGGTACCGATCGCGTCCAGGCCGAGCACCCGTTGCAGGTACAGCGCGTTGATGAACTGGAAGCCCATTCCGGTGGCGAAGACCAGCACCACCGCCGCGCCGGTGCCCAGCAGTCGGCGCCGGCCCAGGACCCGCAGCGGGGCCAGGGGGCGGCGGGCGTACCGCTGGCGCAACAGGAACGCTCCGAGCAGGAGGACCGCCGTTACCCCGTACCGGATGGCACCGTCCACGATGGCGTAGACGCCGAGCGACAGGCCCGCCGTGATCAGGACCGCCCCGCTCACGTCCATCCCGTCGCGCAGCCCGAGGCCCGCCTCGCGGGGCACCACCCGCAGCGCACCGACCAGCACCGCCACCCCGATCGGCACGTTGACCAAGAAGATCCACGGCCAGCCGGCGGCCTCGGTCAGCAGGCCACCCGCGACGAGGCCGAACGCCGCACCGCCGGCCTGGGTGAAGCTGTAGACGCCGATCGCCCGCGCCTGGGGTCCCGGTTCCGGGTACAAGCGCACGATCATGCTGAAGATCACCGCAGCGGCCAGCGCGCCGCCGACGCCCTGCACGAAACGGCCCGCGACCAGCAGCGGGGCCGTACGGGCGAGGCCGCAGAGCAGGCTCGCGGCGGTGAACACGCTCAGGCCGGCGAGGAAGACGCGACGGGCGCCGAGCAGATCGCCGAGACGCCCGGCGAGCAGCAGGAACCCGGCGAAGCCGATGAGGTAGCCGTTGACCACCCAGGCCACGCCGGCGGCCGAGAAGCCGAGCTCGAGCTGGATCGCGGGCACGGCGACGGCCACGATCGTGCTGTCCAGCACGATCATCAGCGCCATCGCGCACAGCACGGCGAGCGCCGCACCACGACGGGAATACGCGGAAGCAACCATGGACCGACCGTAGCAGATAATCTGCTACGGGACTATCTGATTGTCACCTACTTGCTGGCTGGCGCGCGCGGCGTACCGGCTTGGGCCCGGGCTCGAGGCCGCCGTCGACCAGCTGCCGCAGGGCCGCGACGAAGGACTCCCGGCTCGGCTCGGGCAGGGCGGCGAGCGCCTCGGCATGCACCCGGTCGACGATCCGCTGCCCCTGCTCGGCGGCGGCCCGGCCGGCCTCGGTGACCGCGATGATCCGGGCCCGGCGGTCGGTACGGGACGGACGGCGCTCGGCCAGCCCCAGCCGTTCCAGGGCGTCGACGGTGCTGACCATCGTCGTCTTGTCCAGGTCGGCGAGGGCGGCGAGCTGAATCTGGGTCCGCTCCTCCTCGAGCGCGTGCACGAGGACACACTGCATCCGCGGGGTCAGGTCGATGTCCGCCAGCGCGGCGGCAAGCCGGTTGGACAGGGCATGACCGGCCATGTTGAGCAAGCCGGTGACGTCGCGGACGGTGCGCTCTGGGGCTGCGGAGGACATGGGCTCAGCGTATCGCGGGATCATCCGGTACCGGATGATCCCCGATCCGGACGACTGTACGCCTCAGCGTGTCCTACTGCCCCGGGCGATGCGGCACCACCGGCCTCTGCGGCAACCGCGTGATGAGGACGGCCGACGGACCCCCGTGTGAACCCGCCGGCCGTCGCCCTCAGTGCGCGGTCAGTGCCGCCCAGCCGGGCGCAGTCGGCGCCCAGCGCAGCGGCATCCGCGCCTCCACCGGCGTGCGGTCCCCCTTGCGCTGGTTGCAGCGCCCGCAAGCCGCGACGGTGTTGAGCCAGGTGTTGCCCCCGCCGCGCGAGCGCGGCAGGACGTGGTCGATGGTCGAGGCCGCGCCGCCGCAGTACGCGCAGCGCCCGCCGTCACGGGTCAGCACCCCACGGCGCGACCAGCCCGGGCCACGGCCGTGCCGCCAGCGCGTCACGACGTAGCTGACCAGGCGCACGACGGTCGGTATGGGGAACACCCCCAGGTGGGCGTCGGGCTGCGCCTCCTCGACGACCGCCACCTCGCGGAAGAGCATGCGGATGGCGTGCCGGACGCTGACCCGGTGCAGCGGCCCGAAGTCGGCGTTGAGCACGAGGACCATGCTCATCGCGGTCACCTCCCCCTGTGTCCGGCACAAAAAACCGCCCGTCCCGCAACACCGGGACGAGCGGCCGCCGGCCGGGCGCGGGCGCGCGTCAGCCGGTGGTGTCTGCCCTGCTCCGGTGCCGGTAGGCCGTCACGTGTGTGCTCCCCTCGCTCCCGGTGATCCGGGACACGTCGCTGGGGAGAAAGGTAGGTGCCGAGCCCATCGTGGACAACCGAATAAAGATCGTCAGGCGAGTTCGCGGCGGACCGCGCGGACGAGCTGGACCAGTCCGATCAGACCCAGCCCCAGCCAGACGACCGCGGCCACCATGAGGACCGTGGTCTCCCAGCCCGGGCGCAGCAGGCCGGCGACGCCGCCGACCAGCAGGCCGCTGATCGCCACCGAGACCCGGGTCGGGCGCTCCCCCAGCGTGATGATGCCGAGGCCGTCCATGCCGCCGGCCGCGGCACGGGCGCGCACGTACTCATGCAGCCAGCTCACCGCCGCGCCCGCCGCCGCCAGCCAGCCGGGCACGCCGGCCACCCAGAAAGCGGCCAGCCACGCCAGCTCGCCGAGCCGGTCGGCGACCGAGTCGTAGACGAAGCCGAGCCGGCTGGTCCGGCCGGTGACCACGGCGACCGCGCCGTCGAGCCCGTCGGCGAAGCTGGCGAGCAGCACCAGCAGGGCTGCGAGCAGCAGGCCCGGGCATCCGAGCAGGGCGGCGAAGGGCACGGCGAGGCAGAGCAGCAAGCCGCACGCGGTGACGGCGCTCGGGCCGACGCGCAGCCGGCCCAGCAGCATGCCGCCGCGGTACGCCAGCCGGATCCAGCCGCGCACGACCGGGGCGGCGGCCTCGGGATCGAAGCCGCCGTGCAGCCTGGACCAGGCCGCCGCATACTCCTGCCAGGTCAAGCCGGGATGTTGGCGGCGAGGTGCTGCCATACCTCGCGGGTGGCCGTGGACCGGTTCATGGTGATGAAGTGGATGCCCGGCACGCCCTCGTCGAGCAGCCGCCGGCACATCTCACTGCACAGGTCGATGCCGAGCGCGCGCACCGCGGCGTCGTCGCCGGCGATCCGCTCGAAGCGGGTCAGCAGCGCCGGCGGGAACGGCGCGCCGGACAGCTGCGCGGCGCGCGCGATGGTCGCCATCCGCAGCACCGGCATGACGCCCGGCACGATGGGCGTGTCGCAGCCCGCGGCCGCCACCCGGTCACGCAGCCGCAGATACTCGTCCGCCTCGAAGAACATCTGCGTGATGGCGAAGTCCGCGCCCGCGCGGCACTTGCGGATGAAGTTGCGGGTGTCGCTCTCGACGTCCTCGGACCGGGGATGCTTGTACGGGAAAGCCGCGACCCCGACGCTGAAGTCACCGGCCTCCCGCAGCAAGCGCACCAGGTCCTCGGCGTAGAGCACGCCGGCGGGGTGGCGCACCCACTCGCCCGTCGGGTCGCCGGGCGGGTCGCCCCGGACCGCGAGCACGTTGCGGATGCCGGCGCCGGCCAGCCGCCCGATGACGTTGCGCAGCTCGGCCACGGAGTGGTTGACCGCGGTGAGGTGCGCCATGGGCAGCAGCGTCGTCTCGGTGGCGACCCGCTCGGTCACCGCGACGGTGGTGTCCCGCGTGGTGCCGCCGGCGCCGTACGTGATGGACACGAAGTCGGGCCGCAGGGTCTCCAGCTCGCGGATGGTCTGCCAGAGCAGCTGCTCACCCTCGCGCGACTTGGGCGGCATGAACTCGAAGGAGAACGTCGGTTCCGGACGACGGATGAGCTCCCCGATCGCCGGAGACGTCGGGAGCCGCGAGGGAAGTCCGAGAGACACACCCGCACTGTACCGGCTGGCGGAACCGGCGGAACCGGCTAGGTTGGCCCCGTGACGTCCCCGCTTGAACGCGCCGGCCTGCGGCAGCGCGTCGACAAGGCCCTCGCCGCGTTCCTCGCCGGTCAGCGCTCCCGGCTCCTGGCGATCGACGAGGTTCTGGGTGAGGTGGTCGACGCCCTCGATGACTTCGTGCTGGGCGGCGGCAAGCGCCTGCGACCGGCGTTCGCGTACTGGGGGTACCGCGGCGCGGGCGGGGCCGACTCCGAACAGGTGGTCTCGGCCCTCGCGGCGCTGGAACTGGTACAGGCCAGCGCGCTGATCCACGACGATCTGATGGACCGCTCGGACACCCGGCGCGGCGAGCCGGCGATCCACCGCAGGTTCGCCGCCCGGCACGCCGCGGGGGGCTGGCGCGGGGCCGGCGGCAGCTTCGGCGACAGCGCGGCGGTGCTGCTCGGCGACATGGCGCTGGTCTGGTCCGACGAGCTGCTGCACACCTCGGGCCTCGAGCTCGCGGACCTGGCGCGGGCCCGGCCGGTCTTCGACGAGATGCGCACGGAGGTGACCGCCGGCCAGTACCTGGACGTGCTCACCGTGGTCACCGGGGACATGTCGACGGATCGTGCGAGCAAGGTGGCCCGGTACAAGTCGGCGAAGTACACGGTCGAGCGCCCGGTGCTGCTCGGCGCCGCCCTGGCCGGGGCGCCGGAGGCTTTGATGCGGGCATACTCGGGCTACGGGTTGCCGCTGGGCGAGGCTTTCCAGCTGCGTGACGACGTGCTCGGCGTGTTCGGGGATCCGGCGCAGACCGGGAAGCCGGCGGGCGACGACCTTCGCGAGGGCAAGCGGACGTATCTGGTGGCGGCCGCGCACGCGGCGCTCGGGGCGTCCGAGCGCGCGGAGCTGGAGTCCCGGCTCGGCGATCCCGACCTGGACGACGCGGGCGTCGAACGGCTGCGCGCGCTGATCCGCGACAGCGGGGCGCTGACCCGGACCGAGGAGCGGATCACGGCGCTGACCACGTCGGCGCTGGCAGCGCTGGCGGCGGCACCGGTGGAGAAGGAGGCGCAGGCGGTGCTGCGCGAGCTCGCCGACGCGGCGACCCGGCGGGCGATCTGACTATCCGCCGCACTCCCTGCCGACACAGCCTCGGACGCACCGCGGCATGGTGTCACGTGTCGGCGGATCCCCGCTGACCGAGGCGTTCCCGGCCCCAGCGCAGCAGCCGGCTGCCCTCGCCTGCCACCGGGGTGCGCTGCAACCCGCGGCGGCCCAGCCAGACCCAGACGGCCAGCGTCAGCAGCACCATGGCGAAGCCGAACAGCAGGTCCTCGACCGGCGCATGGACCAGCCGCCAGCCGATGATCGCCGCGGGGTCGTAGACGACGATCCGGCGGCCGGTCAGGATGCCGTTGGACAGCAGCTGGAAGGTGACGATGATCGGGTACGTGGCCCAGAACACCGCCCGGGTGACCAGCCGGGTCCGCAGCACCACCAGATCCACGGCGAGCGCACCGGCCACCCCCAGCAGCGCCGCGACGGTGTAGCTCATTCGTCACCGGCCGGTCGGCGCAGGACCGCCCGGACCGCCTCGAAGCCCAGCACCGCGCAGACCGGCACCACGACGAAGAACAGCACCTCGTCCAGCGGGAGACCGCCGGGGAACAGCACGCCGGTGGTCTGTTGCGGGTCGAACGTCCAGTGCCCGGCGGCGATCGCGCCCAGGTCCCACAGCACGAAGACGACGACCACCGGCAGCACGGTGAGCAGCAGCCGCCGCCAGCGGCGCAGCACGTTGACCTTCAGCACCGGTTCCAGCCAGATCGCGGAGACCAGGCATCCCGCGAGCACGACGAGGTACGCCAGGTGCCGCATTCCGGTGATCAGAAACCGAGTGCCTGGGCGCGCCGCTTGACCTCGCGGGCCCGGTCCCCGCCGAGCCCCTTGGCGCCGCAGCCGTCCACGGTCTCGTCCGGCTCGTAGAGCCACCGGAGCGCCTCTTCGTCGTTGTACCCAGCATCGCGAAGCAAGGTGAGGACGCCCGGGAGGTGCTTGAGCACGATGCTGTTGGCCACCAGCTCCGCCGGCACGACCCGGATACCGTCGCGCCGGACCGCCAGCAGCGAGCCGTCGCGGATCATCTGGTGCACCTTGCTGATCGACACGTCGAGCCTGTCCGCCACGTCGGGCAGATTGATCCATTCGGTGGGGCCGGCGGCCTGCGGAGCCGCCTCACCCTCGGTTACGGATTCCGTCACCCGACCAGCGTGCCATGCCCGCCGGCGGACCGACCAGGCGGAGCATGCGGAACCCGGACTGCCCCGGCCCCTCGAGATTGGAGAAGCGTCCCGATGAGCCTGTGGCGCAGAGCCCGCACCGAGGTGGCCGGAGCGTGGCGCTCGCTGCGATACGACCTCGGCCGGTCCCAGCCGGGCCCCGGAGAGCAGCTCCTCCCCGGGCCCCGCCGGCTGGCCGCCGTCTCCGCCTTCGGTGTGCTGGCGGTCGCGGGTGCCGCGGGCAGCTACTTCGCGGTCGTCAACGGACTTGACTCGCTGGTCGACGACCGGCCGGCGGGTGCGGAGCCGTACCCGCTGGCCACCGAGACGCCCCGCAGCGCCGAGGGTGACCAGGCGAACGCGGGCCTGGGCCGCGGCACCGCGACCACGGCCGGTCGAGTCCCGGCCGGGGCCGGCCGCCCCGCCCCAGCCGGCCGAACTCCGGCCGCGGCCGGGACGACGGCCGCGGGGACGACAGCCGCCGGGACGACGGCCGCCGGGACGACAGCCACCGGGACGACGGGCGCCGGGACGACGGGCGCCGGGACGAGGGCGGTACCGCCGCGGCAGACGATCGGGGTGCTGCCCGCCACGACCGCCGCCGTGCCGGTCCCGCCGGAGGTCACCCTGCCGGGCCCGTGGCAGACCGGCGTGGGCGGACCGCGGGATTCCTGGCCGACCGGCTGCTGCTCGAACCCGCCGGTGCCCACGCCGACCGCGCCGGCGCCGTCCCCGCACAGCACGTCGGCCACCCCGTCGCCGACGGCGTCCCCGTCGAACCACGGCGGGTCGCCGGAGCCGAGCGGGTCGCCGAGCTACCCCGCACCCCACGAACCGGACGACACGGCGGGGCCGGGCGTGAGCGCGGGCCTGGGGAAAACCGCGGGACCGGTCGAAACCACGAGCTCGGACCCGACCGTAGGCTCGGACGGGGGCAGGGGCCCACGACACGCGCGGCGGCACTGATCCGATTTATCGTTATGCAAAAGTCGCGGACCGGACTCGCGCCTCGTTTTTCCGGTATGCCCTGGTCACCGCCTCGCGCTGTACCCGTTCGGTCTCAGCTGTGACATCCTGGGCCACGACGCTCGGAAGGACACATACACTTCACGCCGATGGACACCACTGTCGCCGACACGTTGATCGGCATGACGATTGACGGGCGCTACCGGATCACCGGTCGCGTGGCCCGGGGTGGCATGGCGACCGTGTACACCGCTGTGGACGGCCGGCTCGAGCGCACGGTGGCCCTGAAGATCATTCACCCGTCGCAGGCGACGAACGTGCACTTCGTCGACCGCTTCACCGACGAGGCGAAGACGATCGCCCGGCTCACCCACCCCAACGTCGTCGCCGTGTACGACCAGGGCCGCCACGAGGGCCTGCCCTACCTGGTGATGGAGTACGTCCAGGGCCGTACCCTGCGCGACCTGCTCACCCAGCGCCGCCGGCTCAACCCGGTCGAGGCGCTGGCCATTCTGGAGCAGATGCTGGCCGCGATCGCCGCCGCGCACCGCGCCGGGCTGGTGCACCGCGACGTGAAGCCGGAGAACGTGCTGGTCGCCGAGGCGCCGAGCGGCGGCATCGCCAACCTGGTCGACAGCGTGGTGAAGGTGGCCGACTTCGGCCTGGCCCGCGCGGTGGAGGCGAGCTCCACCGACGACAGCGGCCAGCTCATGGCGACGGTCGCCTACGTCGCGCCCGAGCTGGTCACCGACGGGCACGCGGACGCACGCACCGACGTCTATTCGGCCGGCATCGTGCTCTTCGAGATGCTCACCGGCCGGGTGCCGTACGACGGCGGCGAGCCGGTGGAGGTGGCCTGGCAGCACGTCGACAACGACGTCCCGGCGCCCTCCCGCATCGTCAAGGGCCTGCCCGCCGTCCTCGACGAACTCGTCGCCCGGGCCACCCGCCGCGACCCGGGCGCGCGGCCCACCGACGCCGGGGCGATGCTGGCCGAGGTCCAGGTGGTCCGCGACGACCTGGGCGCGGCAAACGTGGAGACCGCCCTGCTGCGCCAGGTGCCGGCCCGTCCACCGGCCGCCGACGCGACGGCGTTCGTACCCGCGATCACCTCCGTCCTGCCCTCCGCCGGCGGCGATCGGCCCACCTGGGCCCGCCTGCCCGAGCAGGGGCGCGCCCGCGGCGGCCAGCGGCGGGCCGGGCCGCCGG
>Ga0307288_10000651_pt1 | contig 11660 bp, 13 predicted proteins | sample ER_DNA_142_FD_194469 | JGI IMG/M metagenome (GOLD analysis project Ga0307288, IMG submission 194469) | Bulk soil microbial communities from the East River watershed near Crested Butte, Colorado, United States - ER_DNA_142 | ecosystem: Environmental > Terrestrial > Soil > Floodplain | place... | reverse complement strand
GGCCAAGAGCCCCCTTCCGCTGGACGAAAGGTTAGCCTCGCTGGTCGGTCGGCGGACGGCCTACGGTGGCCATCATGAGCACCGCCCGCGAGGTCGACATCGAGGTCGAGAACGACGACGCGTTCGACGCACCGGTGGTCGTCTCCTCCGACACCGCCTCGACGACGCAGGCCGACGTGAGCCGGGAGATCGCTGAGATCGCTGCGGACTACCAGCGGTCGGGCCTCGAAGAGACCCAGCCACGGCTCGACTACGCGCCGTACCGCAGCAGCGTCCTGCGACACCCCACCAAGGACCTCCACCACGTCGACCCCGAGACCATCGAGCTCTGGGCGCCGTGCTTCGGCGAGCGCGACGTCAGTCCGCTCGAGGCCGACCTGACCATCCAGGAGGGCGGTGAGCCGCTCGGCGAGCGAATCGTGGTGACTGGCCGCGTCGTCGACGGTGCCGGGCGCCCGGTCGCCGGTCAGCTCGTCGAGATCTGGCAGGCCAACGCGGGCGGCCGCTACATCCACAAGCGCGACCAGCATCCCGCGCCCCTCGATCCGCACTTCACCGGTGTGGGCCGCTGCCTCACCGGCGCGGACGGCTCATACCGGTTCCAGACCGTCAAGCCCGGGCCCTACCCCTGGAAGAACCACCACAACGCCTGGCGTCCCGCGCACATCCACTTCTCGCTGTTCGGCACCGACTTCACCCAGCGGATGGTCACCCAGATGTACTTCCCGGGTGACCCGCTGTTCGCACTGGATCCGATCTACCAGTCCATCACCGACCAGCGGGCCCGCGACCGGCTCGTGGCCACATATGACCACGACGTGACGCAGCACGAGTGGGCGACCGGGTATCGCTGGGACATCGTCCTCACCGGCAGCCAGCGCACGCTCATGGAGGAGTCGTGACCGCCCTCGTGCCCACCCCGGGACAGACCGTCGGCCCGTTCTTCGGGTATGCGTTGCCGTTCGACCGCGACAACGAGCTGGTCGCGCGGTCCCACCCCTCATCGGTGCGTCTTCACGGTCGCGTGACCGACGGGCACGGCCGCGGCGTGCCGGACGCGCTGCTCGAGCTGTGGCAGGCCGCGCCCGACGGATCCGTTGTGCAGCAGGCCGGTTCACTGCATCGAGACGGCTGGACGTTCACGGGTTGGGGCCGGGCGTCCACCGACGCCGACGGCCACTACGTCTTCACGACGCTGCGCCCGGGCGCGTCCCAGCCGGGCCGGGCGCCGTTCTTCGCGCTGGCCGTCTTCGCCCGCGGCCTGCTCAACCGGCTCTTCACCCGCGCCTACCTACCGGACGACGCCGAAGCCCTCGCCGACGACCCGCTGCTGACCTCGCTCGAGCCCGAGCGTCGCGAGACCCTCGTCTGCCGCCCTGACGACCATGGGTATGCGTTCGACGTCCGGCTCCAGGGTGACGGCGAGACGGTGTTCCTTCGGTATCCGGGTCAATGACCGACCTGTTCTGGGCGGGCGACGAGCGGGCGGGATCCGCGATGTCGCAGACGTCGTTCCTCTCAGCGATGGTCCGGGTCGAGGAGGCCTGGCTCGCTGGACTGGTGACCGTCGGAATCGCTCCGAACGCGGCGAAGGCCGACCTCGCCGGTCTGGTCGAGCCGGCGGACGCCGACCGGGTGGCGGCCGCCAGCGAGGCGGGGGGGAACCCGGTCCTTCCGCTGGTGTCGTTGCTGCGCAACCGGATCACCCAGTCCAACGCCGACGCGGCGCGCTGGCTGCACCGGGGGCTCACCAGCCAGGACGTCGTCGACACGGCCCTCATGCTGTGCCTGCGCGAGGCCCTGGACGGCATCGACGCCGAGCTCACCGTGCAGGTGACAGCGTTGAGCCGGCTCGCGGACGCGCATCGTTCCACGGTGATGGCGGGACGCACCCTGACCCAGCACGCCGTTCCGATCACGTTCGGACTCAAGGCCGTCGGGTGGCTCGTGGGGGTCCTGGACGCGGCCGATGCGCTGGCCGGCACCCGACCGGCCCTGGCGGTCCAGGTGGGTGGTGCAGCCGGCACATCGGCCGCGACGACCGAGCTCGCTCGTGGGGCAGGGCTGCACGACCCCGCCGCCGCGGCGGTCGAGCTGGCCGACGGTCTGGCAACGACGTTGGGACTGGCCCCGCGACCTCCGTGGCACACGTCGCGGCGTCCCGTCACCGTCGTCGGCGACGCGCTCGTCACCGCCACCGACGCGTGGGGCCGGATCGCGTCGGACGTGGCGACGCTCGGGCGCCCGGAGATCGGCGAGGTCGTCGAACCGGCCGTGGCCGGTCGCGGCGGGTCGTCGACGATGCCGCAGAAGCAGAACCCGGTGTTGTCGGTGCTGGTTCGCCGGGCGGCCATCACGACGCCCGCCCTCGCGGCCACGCTGCACACGGCCGCCGCCCTGGCGGTCGACGAGCGGCCGGACGGTCCCTGGCACGCCGAGTGGGCAACGCTGCGTACTCTTGCCCGACGGGCGGTCGTGGCCGGTTCCCAGACCACCGAGCTGGTGTCCGGTCTTCGGGTGAACTCCGACCGAATGGCCGAAACCGTTGCCAGGGCTCACGATGCGCTGGTGGCTGAGCAGCGGTCGATCTCCGGTGAGGGTGCCGGTACGGACCCCATGACCTACCTCGGCGCCGCGGACCACGTCATCGACGCCGTCCTTTCCCGCGCTCACACCCATCCGGGCACGGCACCATGAGCCAGGTGGGCATCGTCGGGACCCAGTTCAGTGACCCGGGGCCGAAGGGCAACCGGAAGCCGTTGGTGGTCCTCGGGCCGTCCCTGGGGACGTCCGCCACGGCGCTGTGGCTGGGCTGCGTCGGAGCGCTCGCCGATCGCTTCCACCTGGTGGGCTGGGACCTGCCAGGTCACGGCGCCAGCCCGGCGACCACCGGGTCCGCGATGGACTTCTCGGATCTGGCCACGGCGGTGCTCGCCCTCGTCGACGGTGTCCAGGACGAGCGCGGCGAGCCGTCCGGGCCGTTCGCCTATGCGGGGGACTCGGCTGGCGGAGCGGCCGGCCTCCAGCTCTTGGTCGACGCGCCGGAACGGATCTCGGCGGCGGTGATCCTCTGCAGCAGCGCGGCCTTCGGCATCCTGCCCGGCTGGTCGGACCGCGCGACGGCGGTTCGAGCCTCGGGCACCTCCTCGCTGATCTCGCTGTCGCTCGAGCGCTGGTTCCCGGACGGCTTCGCGGACCGCGAACCCGAGCGGGTCGCAATGCTGTTGCACTCGCTGCAGGAGACCGACGACGAGAGCTACGCCCAGGTGTGCGAGGCGCTGGGGCGCTTCGACGTGCGGGACCGGCTGAGCGGGATCACCGCTCCGGTGCTCGCCGTCGCTGGATCCGAGGACGTCGCCACGCCGGTCGCCCAGCTCGAGGAGATCGTCGCCGCTGTGCCCGAGAGCCGGCTCGTGGTCCTCGACGGCGTCGCCCACCTCGCCCCCGCGGAGGCGCCCGCAATGGTGTCCAAACTCTTGATGCAGCACCTGGCGCGCGACGAGGAGGCGGCCACCGGCATACCCTCCGCTGTCGCGTCGGACTCGCCGGATGCGCTGTATGACAAGGGGATGATGGTGCGGCGCCAGGTTCTCGGTGATGCGCACGTCGACCGAGCGACGGCGGCGGCCACGGACCTCACGCGCGAGTTCCAGGAGCTCATCACCCGCTACGCGTGGGGCAGCATCTGGACCCGACCCGGCCTCGACCGGCGCAGCCGCTCGATGATCACCCTGACCGCGCTCATCGCCCGTGGCCACCACGACGAGCTCGCCATGCATCTGCGCGCCGCTCGTCGCAACGGGCTGACCGACGGGGAGATCAAGGAGGTGCTCCTCCAGAGCGCGATCTACTGCGGCGTGCCGGACGCCAACACCGCCTTCCGCATCGCGCAGACCGTCCTTGCGGAACCGACCTCCACCGAGGAGCAGTCCTGATGACGAACGACATCGGCGAGTCCGCATACGTGTACGCCGCGGTACGGACTCCCTTCGGGAAGTTCAACGGGGGCCTGGCCGGCGTCCGTCCCGACGACCTGGCGGCCACCGCGCTGACCGGCGTGCTGGCAACCGTGCCGGATCTGGACCCGCAGGACATCGGCGATGTCGTCTGGGGGAATGCGAACGGAGCCGGTGAGGATAACCGGAACGTTGGCCGCATGGCGGTCCTCTTGTCGGGCCTCCCAGTGACCGTTCCCGCGACGACGGTGAACCGGCTCTGCGGGTCGAGCCTGGACGCAGCCATGATGGGGTCGCGCACCATCGAGTCCGGCGACGCCGACGTCGTCGTCACCGGCGGCGTGGAGTCGATGACGCGGGCCCCGTGGGTGCTGCCCAAACCGGCGAAGCCGTTCCCGCCAGGGGACGTCACGGCGGTGTCCACGACGCTGGGTTGGCGGTTGGTGAACCCGAACATGCCGCCCGAGTGGACGGTGTCGTTGGGGGAGAGCAACGAACAGCTGCAGGAGAAGTTCGCGATCCCGCGTGAGCGCCAGGACGCGTTCGCAGTCCGGTCGCACCAGCTGGCCGACGCGGCCTGGACCGAAAGCTTCTACGACGACATCACCGTGGCCGTCCCCGGCGCCGACATCACGCGCGACGAGTCAATTCGGCCGGGGACGTCGGCGGAGAAGCTCGCGACGCTGACGCCGGCATTCCGCATCGAGGGGACGATCACCGCCGGAAACGCCTCGCCGCTGAACGACGGCGCCTCCGCGGTGCTGCTCGGATCGAAGGCGGCGCAGTCGCGGATCGGCCGGGCGCCGCTGGCTCGGTTCGCCGGGCGGGCGGCGGCCGCCCTGGAGCCGCAGATGTTCGGGTATGCCCCGGTCGAAGCAGCGGAAAAGGCGTTGCGGCGAGCGGGTATCGAGTGGACGGACGTCGGCGCCGTCGAGCTGAACGAAGCATTTGCGGTGCAGTCGGTGGCCTGCATCGACGCGTGGGGCATAGACCCGGAGATCGTCAACGCCAAGGGCGGCGCCATCGCGATCGGCCATCCGTTGGGCGCTTCCGGCGGACGCATCCTCGGCACCCTGGTGAAGCGGCTCCGTGACGGCGGGCACCGGTGGGGCGTCGCAGCGATCTGCATCGGCGTGGGTCAAGGGCTCGCCGTCGTGCTCGAGAACGAGGACACCTGATGTCGCGGGTCTCCATCGTCAGTGACCCGGACGCCGCCGTGGCCGGGATCGCTGACGGGGCAACGGTTCTCGTTGGTGGTTTCGGCATGGCGGGGATGCCCGTCGACCTCGTCGACGCCTTGATCCGGCAGGGCGCCTCAGCCCTCACGGTGGTCTCCAACAACGCCGGCAACGGGGATACCGGACTGGCGGCGCTGCTGGCGGCGGGCCGGGTCCGCAAGATGATCTGCTCGTTCCCGCGACAGTCCGACTCCTGGGTGTTCGACGGTCTGTACCGCGCGGGCCGGGTAGACCTGGAGGTCGTGCCGCAGGGCAACTTGGCCGAGCGGATGCGGGCTGCCGGCGCGGGGATCGGGGCGTTCTTCACGCCAACCGGGGTGGGAACGCCATTGGCCGAGGGCAAGGAGACGCGGACGATCGACGGCCGGGACTACGTGCTGGAGTACCCGATTCACGGCGACGTCGCCCTGATCCGGGCGCACATCTCCGACCGGATGGGCAACCTGGTGTACCGGAAGACGGCCCGCAACTTCGGCCCGGTGATGGCGGCGGCGGCGGACCTGACCATCGCCGAGGTCTCGACAGTGGTTCCGGTCGGCGCACTCGACCCGGAGAACGTCGTGACGCCGTCGATCTTCGTCAACCGGGTTCTCGACCTGTCGGCCGAGGAAACGGCCGTGGAGTCCATAGGAACGGAGGCGTCATGACCGACACCGCCGCGGAGACCCATACCGGCATCTCAGCGACCGTGGAGCACACCGAGCGTGGACTGCTAGACCGGAACGAGCTGGCAGCGCTGGTCGCCCGGGACATTCCCACGGGTTCCTATGTGAATCTGGGCATAGGGCAGCCCACCACGGTTGCCGACTACCTGGACCCGGTCGCAGGCATCGTCCTGCACACCGAGAACGGGATGCTCGGGATGGGACCGGCCGCGATCGGTGACGAGATCGACACCGACCTCACCAACGCCGGCAAGATCCCCGTGACGGAACTGCCGGGTTCGTCCTACTTCCACCACGCGGACTCGTTCGCGATGATGCGCGGCGGACATCTGGACGTCTGCGTGCTCGGTGCGTTCCAGGTGTCACACCACGGCGACCTGGCGAACTGGCATACCGGAGCGGCGGACGCCATCCCCGCCGTGGGTGGGGCGATGGACCTGGCCATCGGGGCCAAGCAGGTCTTCGTGATGATGACCCTGTTCGCCAAGGACGGCTCGTCGAAGCTCGTCACCGAGTGCACGTACCCGTTGACCGGCCTGCACTGTGTCAGCCGCGTCTACACCGACTACGCGGTCTTCCAGGTCGGACCGGACGGCGCGCTCGTGGCCGAGACCTATGGGATCTCCTTGGCGGAGCTCGCGTCTCGCGTGGACGTCCCTCTCATGACAGCGTGAGGCCGGCCGACCCGTCGAGGTCGACCGGCCTGATCGACGTTGTCGCCGCGGCCAGACGAACGGCCGGAGTTCCCGAGTCTCCCGCGGCCCGTATGGAGGTTCCGTGGCTACCGGGAAAGAGGGCGGGGCGACGCTGTTGATACCGCGCTGGGGTCAGCCCTCGGCGGCGTCGGGGTCCTCTTCGGGCTCGAAGGTGTTCGGCTCGCTGGTCGTGATCTCGATGCCTTCGCCGTCGCTGTCGACGGGCGCGTCGGTGTCGGGTGACGGAGATTCGGGCTGGTCGCTCATCGGTTCATCTTCCTCGTCGGAGACTTCCTGATTGGGTCCGCACGACTGTTCCTCGGCCGGATGTGCACACCGTATGCGCGGCTCGTCACACGATCCACAGGCCGGAGACCGGGTCTCGCGCTGCGCCGGTCGCGTCGCCAGCATCGATGGGGAAGGCCGGACCGCCCGGCCGGCGTCCGTCAGGACGCCTTCGTGGACAGGGGAAGTCGATGCGAGGTTCGTTGCGTGCCCGGTTGTGGGCGAGAGGGCGTCGGGTCGGCCGACTGCGGTCGGCCGGCATGACGACCGCAGAGTATGCGGTCGGCACTCTTGCCGCCGTCGCCTTCGCAGCCGTGCTGCTCGCCGTCGTCAAGTCAGGCGCGGTGACGTCCGCGCTGACGAGCATCATCACGACGGCATTGGGCTCGGCCGGCTGACGTGACCGGCGTGCGCGACCGCGGGATGGTGACCGCTGAGCTGGCAGTGGCGGTGCCAGTCGTCCTGGTGGTGCTCGCGCTGGGACTCTCGGCGATCCGGCTGGGCATCGACGAGGTCCGGTGCGTCGACGCCGCCCGGCTGGCGGCTCGCGCTTTGGCGCGGGGTGACTCGGAGGGTTCGGCGCGGGCGCTGGCGGTCACTGCCGGCCCGCCGGGCGCCTCGGTCGTTGTCGGGAGCACCGGCGCAGAGGTGTCGGCGACGGTGTCGGCAAGCCGCGACCTGGCGGGATGGCGGATGCTCATTGTTCGCGGATCGGCCACAGCGGCCAAGGAGAGGGTGGAGGAGCCGCCGTGACGCGTGTTCCTCCGGGCGAGGGGTCGGTGCGGATGCAGCCCGGCGCGCCGTCCCCCAGCCGGGGCGCGACCGGATCGTGCCGGGACCGCGGTTCGGCGACCGTGGCGGTGGTCGGCGTGGTGGGCGTGCTCTTGGCGATGACGGTCGGCGGGTTGATGGTGATCAGCGCCGTCGTCGCATCGCATCGGGCGCATTCGGCCGCCGATCTGGCGGCCTTGGGCGCGGCCGCGGCCCTGGTTCGAGGAGAACCGGCTCTGACGGCATGCGCGTTCGCTGGTGCGGTGGCATCACGCAATGGCGCCGGACTGGTCACCTGCCAAAGTCAGCCGGACCTCAGCGTGACGATCGAGGTACGGGTTCCGGCGACGATGTCGCACGTCGGCCTGGCTTCCGCGCGGTCCCGCGCGGGTCCATCCCCCTGACCCGATCGCGTCCGCCGTACCGGATCCTGCCCTCACCATTCGGATCGCGTGCGCCGGACGGCTCATGTCCCACCGTCCCGATCACGGCCTGCGGTGCGCGCCGTCCAGGGTGATGTCGAGCAGGCTCACGGCGCGGGCCTTGTCGAGCGGCTCGTTGCCATTACCGCACTTGGGCGACTGCACGCACGACGGGCATCCGGAGAGGCAGGCGCACCCCGCGATGGCATCCCGGGTGCCCGAGAGCCACGTCTCCATCGCGTGGTACCCGCGCTCGGCGAAGCCGGCACCACCGGGGTACCCGTCGTAGACGAGAACCGTGGGCAGGCCGGTGTCGGGGTGGCGTTCGGTCGAGACGCCGCCGATGTCCCACCGGTCCGAGGTGGCGACCAGGGGCAGCATCCCGATGGCGGCGTGTTCGGCGGCGTGGGCCGCTCCGGGGATGGCCGCCTCCGGAACGTTCCAGGCCGCGAGCAGCTCGACCGGGATGGTCCACCACACCGCCTTCGTCGGCAGCGAACGCACGGGAAGGACGAGCGGGTGCTCACCGATGACCTCTCCGGTCGGCAGCCGGCGCAGAAACGACGTCACCTGGGTCTGCACCCGCACGTCGCCGAAGTGGCATCCCACAGCGCCCCACTGCCGCGAACGCTCGACCGCCACGATGTCGAAGGCCGACACGGAGCGGGCCTGCGTCGACCACCCTGGGTCGCCCACCCGGACCAGGGCGCAACCCTCGTCGAGATCGAGGTTCAGCACGACGTAGGTCTCGCCCTGGTGGACGTAGACGGCGCCCGGGTGGACTGCGGTGTGCGAGCGGGCGTCGTCGATGGTGCCGAGCACGCGGCCGGTGCGGTGGTCGGCGATCCGCAGCGTGGTGCCGGAACCGCGGAGAGACACCCGATCGGCCGGTCGCTCCCCGTTCGCCACGAACCAGCCGGTCGGACGTCGGCGCAGCACACCGGAAGCGGTCAGGCCGTCCAGGAGGGGCGGCATCGACGGGCCGAAGTAGGTGGCGTCAGCCTCGGTCAGCGGCAGCTCCGCGGCGGCCGCCGCGAGGTGGGGCCCCAGCACGTAGGGGTTCTCGGGGTCCAGCACCGCGGCTTCGATGGACTGGCCGAACACGGCATCCGGGTGGTTCACCAGATACGTGTCCAGTGGGTCGTCCGCGGCGACGAGCACAGCCAACGACTCGGCACCGGCACGTCCCGCTCGGCCGGCCTGCTGCCACATCGACGCACGGGTGCCGGGCCACCCGGCGAGCAGGACGGCGTCGAGACCCGAGATGTCGATCCCGAGCTCCAGCGCCGTGGTGGCGGCCAGGCCGAGCAGACCACCGGCCCGGAGCGCGGCCTCCAGCTCGCGGCGTTCCTCGGGAAGGTACCCGCCCCGGTATGCCGCGACCGCGTCTCCCAGCGCGACGTCCAGCTCACACAGGTGGCTGCGGGCGGCGGCGGAGATCACCTCCACGCCGGCCCGCGAGCGGGCGAACGCCACCGTCTGGACGCCCTGGGCGACGAGGTCGGTCAGCAGGTCCGCGGACTCGGCGACCGCGCTCCGCCGGCGAGAAGAGCGGCCGCTCCCGTCTGGCTTCAGCGAGACGGTAGTCGCCGACTCCGGTGCCTCCGGCTCGGAGCGGTTGTCGCCCTGCGACTCGAGCTCGGGGCCGCCGTCGCCGTGGGGCGGTTCCGGGGTGAGGTGCGGCCGCCAGGCATTTCCGGTCTCGCCCGGTTGCCAGAGTCCGAAGGTGAGCGCCGCCCGGGGCGAGCCGTCCTCGGTTACCGGGTGCACCGGCATACCTACCAGCCGGCCGGCATGCACCGCGGGTTCGGCGACCGTGGCCGAGGCGAGCACGAAGGTCGGCGCCGACCGGTACCGGGCGCACACCCGCCGCAGTCGCCGCAGCACCATCGCCAGGTGCGACCCGAACACGCCCCGGTACACGTGGCATTCGTCGAGCACCACGTACCGAAGTGCGCGGAGGAACGGCGCCCAGTGCTCATGGCCTGGGAGGAGGGAGTGGTGGAGGAGGTCGGGGTTGGTCAGGACGTAGTTGGCGTGCTCGCGCACCCACCGGCGGTCCTCGGGGGAGGTGTCGCCGTCGTACGCGGCGGCACGAAGTCCCGGAAGGGCCAGCCGGTGGAGCCGGTCGAGCTGGTCGTGGGCCAGGGCCTTGGTGGGAGCCACGTAAAGCGCGGTCGCGCCCCGCCCGTTCGGAGCCGTCGAGCCGTCGACGACGTCCGAGAGGGCTGGCAGCAGGAACCCCAACGACTTGCCCGACGCAGTTCCGGTCGACAGGACGACGTGCGTTCCAGCATGCGCGGTCTCGGCCGCCTCGAGCTGGTGGCTCCACAAGCTGGACAGCCCCGCTTGGGTCAGCGCCGCATACAGGCTGGGCGTCACCCACTCCGGCCACGGCGCGGGCGATGCTGCCCGAGCCGGCACCCGGTGCACGTGCGTGAGCCGTTCGCGCCGCTCGTCCCGGGCCAGACTGCTCAGCAGCGCCTCAGGCGAGGGGCGACCAGAGCCAGGAGTGCCTCGGGACACGCCAGCGGAGGCGGCCGCCGAGGCGCTCGCGGGCGATCCCGAACCGGGGGGTGGAACAGCATTGGACATCGCCGATACGGTACGTCCGCCCGATGCCCGGAGAGTAGGGTTCGGGCGTCGACCGGGGCGGCATGTCGCGCGCCTGGCGAGGGCATGCGCCGTCGGTCGGGTCGCGCAGCCGGTACGAACAGGTAGGACCCCTTGGACCTCGACATCGGAACCTCGGTGGTCGACGGCCGCACGGTGGTGCAGGTCGTCGGGGAGATCGACGTCTACACCGCGCCGCAGCTGCGGGAACAGCTCGACGCGGAGATCGACGCCGGCCGGTACGACCTGGTGGTCGACCTCTCCGGTGTGTCCTTCATGGACTCCACCGGACTCGGCGTCCTCGTCGGCCGGCTGAAGCAGATTCGGCTCAACGACGGCTCGATGCGACTCGTGTGCGCCCACGACCGGGTGCTAAAGGTTTTCGTCATCACCGGCCTCGACAAGGTCTTCGCCATCTACCCCACCGTGGGGGAGGCCATCGCCGCCGGTTAGGCCGAGCGCACAGCCAGCAGCCCGCCTGGGCGACGACGCTCGCACTCTGGTTTGATTAGGGCCAGCACCTACCTCCAGGTAGGGTTTCCCGGCGAATCACCCGCGCGTTCCTGCTGTGCTCACTTCTGGGGGCTAAAGACGGGTCCGTCCACTCAAGGGTGAGTGAGCGTCCTCAAGGAGGAAGTGCAGTATGCCCAACCTTGCCCCCGCCGCGGAGTCCTCGTTGGAGCTGGCAGGCAACAACCTGGTCCTCGTCTACGCGGTGCTTGCCATCGCCGTGATCGCCCTGGTGTTCGGCCTGTTCTTCCGGCGCCAGGTGCTCGCCGCCGATCCCGGCACCGAGAACATGCAGACCATCGGCGCTGCGGTCGAAGAGGGCGCGCAGGCCTATCTCAACCGCCAGTTTCGCACGCTCAGCATCTTCGTCGTCCTCGTCTTCGGACTGCTGTTCCTCCTCCCAGCCGACACGATGAGCGTCAAGCTGGGCCGCTCGATCTTCTTCGTGGTCGGGGCGATCTTCTCCGCCCTCATCGGTTACCTGGGCATGTCCCTCGCGGTCAAG
>Ga0307288_10000643_pt1 | contig 11712 bp, 1 predicted proteins | sample ER_DNA_142_FD_194469 | JGI IMG/M metagenome (GOLD analysis project Ga0307288, IMG submission 194469) | Bulk soil microbial communities from the East River watershed near Crested Butte, Colorado, United States - ER_DNA_142 | ecosystem: Environmental > Terrestrial > Soil > Floodplain | place: USA... | reverse complement strand
GCTGGTTCACTGCGCCGAGTGCTACCTAGCACTCGGACTGCCGAGTGAACCACTCGGACAAACCCGAGCTGGTTCACTGCGCCGAGTGCTACCTAGCACTCGGACTGCCGAGTGAACCACTCGGACATACCCGAGCTGGTTCACTGGGCCGAGTGCCACCTGGCACTCGGACTGCCGACCCGGCCACTCGGACATCTCCCGAGCTGGCTGACTGCCGACCACTATACACCGCCGACCATACAGGTGGCGGCTATCTACCTCTAGTCGGGGTATTCCCCGACTAGGTTACTTCCCGGGTGTCCCGACCTCCGGGGTGGATCCGGGTAGGACACGTGTAGGTGGTCGGGCACTGGATGCCCCGACCTCCGGGTAGACACACGTGTCGGTGCCCGGACTGGAACACAGGCGTATTCCAACAATCACTCCCTACGCCTTGTTCCAGGTGGTATCTCCACCATGCCGACCCTTGAGCGCAGCTCCGCCAGGCGGACTCGGCCAAGTGGCTTGGTGAGCATATCCGCGAGTTGGAGTTCGGTTGGCACGAACTCTAACTCGATCTTCTTCGTCTCCACGCACTCCCTGATGAAGTGGTACTTCAGCTCAATGTGCTTTGAGCGCTCGTGGAAGACGGGATTCTTGGCGAGCGATATGGCCGACTTGTTGTCGACCTTGAGCACCACTTGCTCTGCTTCGCCGTTGCTGAACTCGGCCAGCAACCGAGCTAGCCAGATCCCCTGGCAAGCAGCTGTGGCGGCTGCCACGTACTCCGATTCGCAGCTTGAGAGAGCCACGATCTTCTGCTTCTGGGACTGCCAGGTCACTGGGCTGCTCCCTAGGAAGAACAGCGTGCCCGACGTACTCTTGCGTGAGTCGACGTCGCCGCCCAAGTCGCTATCACTATAGCCGACTAGGCGCGGAGCACCTGTACTTCTGCCATACCTACATCCGAGTCGTGGAGACCCGGCGATGTAGCGTAGGATGCGCTTCACGGCTGCCAAGTGTTCTTCAGTTGGAGCCTCCATGAAGCGCGACACAAATCCGACTGAAAAAGCCAGATCTGGTCGGGTGTGCACCAAGTAGCGCAAGCTTCCGACTAAGCTTCGGTACTCAGTCACATCCACTCCGGACGCTGTGCTGTCCCTGGACAGCTTGAAGCGTGGCTCCATTGGCGTCTGACACGGGTTGGCTCCGGCCATCCCTGCCTTCTCAAGCAGCTTCAGAGCATAGGCCGGCTGGGCGATGTCGATGCCGACTGGTCCTTGACGTACCTCAATGCCGAGGTAGTAGCTGAGGAGTCCGAGGTCCGACATCTGGAACAACCCCTTCATCTCCAGCTTGAATGCGACGATGTCGCTGGAGTCGGATCCGGTGATCACCAAGTCGTCGACGTAGACGCCGACTAGGAGTCGGCTTCCTGCCACTCCTCTTGCATACATGCCAGCTTCCGACCCGCACTTGGTGAAGCCGAGTCGGATCAAGCAAATATCGAGCTTGGTGTTCCATGCCCTTGGCGCCTGCTTGAGGCCGTAGAGCGCCTTGTCTAGTCGGAGCACGAGGTGCTCCCGACCTGTTGCAGCGAAGCCGGGTGGCTGCTGCACATATACCTCTTCCTCCAACTCTCCGTTGAGGAAGGCAGATTTAACGTCCATATGATGGACGGACCAGCCCGACCCTGCTGCTTGAGCGAGGAGAAGTCGGACTGACTCAAGTCGGGTCACAGGAGCAAAGACTTCATCGTAGTCGATCCCGTGGCGCTGCACATACCCCTTGGCTACAAGCCGGGCCTTGTGCTTAAGGACTGTGCCGTGCACATCCTTCTTCACCTTGTACACCCACTTCAGGCCGATCGCGCGGTGGCCGGGTGGTAAGGTGGCTAGACGCCACGTGGAGTTCTCCTCGATGGCGTCCATCTCCTCTTGCATGGCGCGGCGCCAGCTGGCGTCCGCCTTCGCCTCACTGAACGAGCCTGGCTCCTCAGCGGCGAGGAAGTGCAGCTCCTCCTCTTCTTCCTCCGGCTCATCAATAGCCGGGCCAGCTGCCTCCAAGTTCTGCAGAGTGCGGAACCGGGCACGCTCTGGGTCGTCTTTTGCATCAAGCGTACTCGCGTACCTTGATGGCGGAGTGACGAACTCAACTCCTGTTGATGCTGCCGACCGCTGGGGTCCGGCTGCTGGTGACGACGGGGAGCCGGAGTCGGATCCGGCTGGATAGGCACTCCCGACTCCTTGAGTCGGCGAGCCCGGAGTCGGTGAAGGCAGGTGCGCCGAGTCTTGCTCTGGCTCCGCACTTCCTTCTCCTGGAGTCGGCGACGGCTGCAGCACCATGTGCTCCAGTCCGACCGAAAAACTGTCCTCTCCGAAGGAGTTCACCTTTGTCTCCGGTATGCTCCAGTCCCACCGCGCGCTCTCGTCGAAGACGGCGTCGCGGGTGATGACCACTTTGCCCGTCGTCGGGTCATAGGCCCGATAACCCTTCGTCCCAGGCTCATAGCCGACGAAGATCATCGGCCTGCTCCGATCATCCAGCTTCTTCAAGCTGGGTCGGGTGTCCCGCACATGCACCACACAGCCGAAAGTGCGCATGAAGTTCACGTCCGGCTTGCGACCATGCCAGGCCTCGAACGGCGTCTTGCCGTCCACGCTCCGAGTCGGCGACCTGTTCAAAATGAACACCGCCGTGGAGACTGCCTCACCCCAGAACTCACCGGGGATCTTCTTGGCCTTCAGAAGACTGCGGGCCATGCCCACAATCGTCTGGTTGCGCCGCTCGACGACGCCGTTCTGCTGTGGCGAATAGGGGGCGGTGAGGTGGCGCTCCGCTCCGAGTTCAGCGCAGTATGCGGTGAACGTCCCGGACGTGAACTCGCCGCCTCGATCCGTCCGTAGCTTGCGGAGTCTGCAGCCCGAGTCGGACTCTGCTCCAGCTAGGAGTCGGATGATTGCCGCCTGCGCCTCATCCTTTGCTGAGAGAAGGGACAGCCACATGAACCGTGTCGAGTCGTCGACGAGAAGTAGGAAATACCTCTTCCCGCTTGGAGTAGCCGGCGTGATCGGCCCGCAGAGGTCGCCGTGGACCAGCTCGAGTCGGTCATTCGCCCGGTACTTGGCGCGTTGCGCGAAGGGAGTCCGCCGCTGCTTCCCTGCGAGGCAGGCGTCGCAGAGCTGGTTCACGTGCTCCACCAGAGGGAGGCCACGCACCATGTCGTCCTTCGCCAACTTACGTAGGCTGTCGAAGTTGAGGTGCCCGAACCGGGCATGCCACGTCCATGCGGAGTCGACACCAGTGTGTATTGCCAAACACACCGGCTGGACTACGCGAATTGTGAGCTTGTAGAGTCGGTTCGCTGCACGCTTCACCTTGACCAGCAGCAGCCGCTGCCGATCCCGCACTCGGAGGAATCCTTCCTCGATCAGCACTTGGCAGCCACTCTCGTCGAGCTGGCCCAAGCTGATGATGTGCGTCTTCAGCCGGGGTATCCAATATACCCCCGTAATGGCGCGATGTTCACCCGACTTGCAAATGAACAACACTGTACCTTGGCCACGGATGTCCACGACGGAGTCATCGCCGAACTTCACCGTGCCGAGCGTGCAAGTGTCCAGGTCTGCGAAGACGGCGCGATCACCCGTCATGTGGTTGGTAGCACCCGTGTCGAGGTACCAGACACCCTCCTTGGCGTCGTCCTCTCTCCCGAGGTGTACCTGCGCCTTCTCCTCTACCAAGTAGAGGGCTGAGTCCGCCTTGGGTGCACCCGACTCCGCCTCCAGGCGAGTCGGCGCAGCCAACTGCGCGACTGCCGACTCCTCTCGAGTCGGGCTCTCGGACACCGGTCGAGTCGGAGCTTCCGACTCTGCCACCTGCCATGTCGAGTTAGGGGCCTCCGGCTGCTCGAACCGGGTAGATGCCGACCCCGCCACCTGCCGAGTCTGGGACTCTGCCGCAGGTCGGGTCACATCTGTCGACTCCTCCCGAGTCGACCACTCGGACACCGGTCGAGTCGGTGCTACCGACTCTGCCACCTGCCGTGTCAAGTTGGATGCCGACTCCGCCAAGGGAGTCGGCAGATCCCACTGGGCTGTCCAGTGGATCCTTGTGTGCAGCTGTGTTGGTGCAGACTCCACCTCCGGCTCTGCCACCGGGAGAGTCGCTGACTCTGCCACCGGTCGTGTCGAGGTGGATACCTCCGACTCTGCCACCGGGAGAGTCGCTGACTCTACCACCGGTCGGGTCGGGAATATCTGCGCCGTTGTGCCCGAATCAACCTGCGACTCTGCCACAGGGAGAGTCACTGACTCTGCCACCTGTCGGGTCGGGGTTGTCGGCACGAACGTGCCCGACTCCGCCGTGGGGCGAGTCGGCACGTGTAGCTGCGGGATGGGTGATTCGGAGAAGGTGCACGCCTGCATCATCAGCAGCGCTGCATCATCTTCATCACCTCCCTGCACGAGGTGAGCTACCCCGCGCTTCTTCTTGCGGCAGTCCCGCGCCCAATGGCCGGCAACTCCGCAGTAGTGACACGTGTCTTTCAACGTGTCACGGTTCCCACTGCGTTGAGTAGCAGGGAACCTTCCTCGGCCGCGTCCGCGTCCTCTGCCGCGTGAGCGTCCGGCTTGGCTTGACGATGAGCTGGGTCCGCCTCCTTGAAGCTTCAACCGGGCGAACCACTCCTCTTCAGAGAGGAGCAGCTTCCCCGACGCCCTGGGCTCTGCCACCTCCTCTTCGTCGCACTCCTCGGAGGCCTTCAACCGTCCGATGAGTTCTTCGACGGAGAGTGTGTTGAGGTCGAGCAAGGTCGTGATGGAACACGCCATCTGCTTGAACTTCTTTGGGACGACGGAGAGGAGCTTCCGGACAATCTCCGGTTCCTCAATCTTCACGCCTAGGAGAGCAAGTTGGGACACGAGAGACGATAGGCGCATACCAAAATCGTCGATGTCCTCGTCGTCCTTGAATCTGATGGCCTCAAACTGCTTCTTGAGCACCATTGCTTTCGCCTCCTGCACACGCGTCACCCCGAGCCGCATCGTCTTCACCGCTTCCCACGCCTCTTTCGCCGTCGCCTTGGACGCGAGCGTGGAGATCATCTCCTGCGGGACGGACCGTATGAGGCACTCCATTGCCGTGCGGTCCATCTCGCGCTCCTCCGTGCCTTCGGACACGGCGATCCAGAGCTGGCGCGCCTCCAACATGATTTGCATGATGAGCGCCCAGTCCGCATAGTTGGTGCGCGTGAGCATCGGCCACGCACCTCCAACCTCTCGAGCAACCCGCTGGAACACCGGCGGGCTCCTGGAACTCTCCTCCTCCGACGCCCCTGTGATGGCCTTAGGTTGAATCTTAGCCATCTTGCACTAGCTCAGGCTCTGATACCAATTGTTGGCCCTAACTTAGATCTTATCTACGCAGACCCGGAGCTCTCGGCTCGTCACCGCAGGCTCAGTCCAGCGTAGAGTATGAGGTGGGAAGAAGATACTTTGACGGATGAACACAGAAGAAAAATTTGTTTTGTGCTACTATCAACGCGTAGCTTTTCCTTCTTCTATTCACCTATAAATAGGGTTTTACAACCGACTTACTATAGTCGGCATAGCACCTGGCAGTGCAGCGACAGCTGCCTCTCCAGCGCACGGGCCAGCACAGTGTCCAAATGACACCTGTGCCTCTGAGATATTTTCTTTCAAAAGATCTCAGACCGCCAACACCCGTTCTGACGTGTACAAAACTGTCGAGTGCCACCTGGCACTCGGACCGCCGAGTGAACCACTCGGACAAACCCCGAGCTGGTTCACTGCGCCGAGTGCTACCTAGCACTCGGACTGCCGAGTGAACCACTCGGACAAACCCGAGCTGGTTCACTGCGCCGAGTGCTACCTAGCACTCGGACTGCCGAGTGAACCACTCGGACATACCCGAGCTGGTTCACTGGGCCGAGTGCCACCTGGCACTCGGACTGCCGACCCGGCCACTCGGACATCTCCCGAGCTGGCTGACTGCCGACCACTATACACCGCCGACCATACAGGTGGCGGCTATCTACCTCTAGTCGGGGTATTCCCCGACTAGGTTACTTCCCGGGTGTCCCGACCTCCGGGGTGGATCCGGGTAGGACACGTGTAGGTGGTCGGGCACTGGATGCCCCGACCTCCGGGTAGACACACGTGTCGGTGCCCGGACTGGAACACAGGCGTATTCCAACAATCACTCCCTACGCCTTGTTCCAGGTGGTATCTCCACCATGCCGACCCTTGAGCGCAGCTCCGCCAGGCGGACTCGGCCAAGTGGCTTGGTGAGCATATCCGCGAGTTGGAGTTCGGTTGGCACGAACTCTAACTCGATCTTCTTCGTCTCCACGCACTCCCTGATGAAGTGGTACTTCAGCTCAATGTGCTTTGAGCGCTCGTGGAAGACGGGATTCTTGGCGAGCGATATGGCCGACTTGTTGTCGACCTTGAGCACCACTTGCTCTGCTTCGCCGTTGCTGAACTCGGCCAGCAACCGAGCTAGCCAGATCCCCTGGCAAGCAGCTGTGGCGGCTGCCACGTACTCCGATTCGCAGCTTGAGAGAGCCACGATCTTCTGCTTCTGGGACTGCCAGGTCACTGGGCTGCTCCCTAGGAAGAACAGCGTGCCCGACGTACTCTTGCGTGAGTCGACGTCGCCGCCCAAGTCGCTATCACTATAGCCGACTAGGCGCGGAGCACCTGTACTTCTGCCATACCTACATCCGAGTCGTGGAGACCCGGCGATGTAGCGTAGGATGCGCTTCACGGCTGCCAAGTGTTCTTCAGTTGGAGCCTCCATGAAGCGCGACACAAATCCGACTGAAAAAGCCAGATCTGGTCGGGTGTGCACCAAGTAGCGCAAGCTTCCGACTAAGCTTCGGTACTCAGTCACATCCACTCCGGACGCTGTGCTGTCCCTGGACAGCTTGAAGCGTGGCTCCATTGGCGTCTGACACGGGTTGGCTCCGGCCATCCCTGCCTTCTCAAGCAGCTTCAGAGCATAGGCCGGCTGGGCGATGTCGATGCCGACTGGTCCTTGACGTACCTCAATGCCGAGGTAGTAGCTGAGGAGTCCGAGGTCCGACATCTGGAACAACCCCTTCATCTCCAGCTTGAATGCGACGATGTCGCTGGAGTCGGATCCGGTGATCACCAAGTCGTCGACGTAGACGCCGACTAGGAGTCGGCTTCCTGCCACTCCTCTTGCATACATGCCAGCTTCCGACCCGCACTTGGTGAAGCCGAGTCGGATCAAGCAAATATCGAGCTTGGTGTTCCATGCCCTTGGCGCCTGCTTGAGGCCGTAGAGCGCCTTGTCTAGTCGGAGCACGAGGTGCTCCCGACCTGTTGCAGCGAAGCCGGGTGGCTGCTGCACATATACCTCTTCCTCCAACTCTCCGTTGAGGAAGGCAGATTTAACGTCCATATGATGGACGGACCAGCCCGACCCTGCTGCTTGAGCGAGGAGAAGTCGGACTGACTCAAGTCGGGTCACAGGAGCAAAGACTTCATCGTAGTCGATCCCGTGGCGCTGCACATACCCCTTGGCTACAAGCCGGGCCTTGTGCTTAAGGACTGTGCCGTGCACATCCTTCTTCACCTTGTACACCCACTTCAGGCCGATCGCGCGGTGGCCGGGTGGTAAGGTGGCTAGACGCCACGTGGAGTTCTCCTCGATGGCGTCCATCTCCTCTTGCATGGCGCGGCGCCAGCTGGCGTCCGCCTTCGCCTCACTGAACGAGCCTGGCTCCTCAGCGGCGAGGAAGTGCAGCTCCTCCTCTTCTTCCTCCGGCTCATCAATAGCCGGGCCAGCTGCCTCCAAGTTCTGCAGAGTGCGGAACCGGGCACGCTCTGGGTCGTCTTTTGCATCAAGCGTACTCGCGTACCTTGATGGCGGAGTGACGAACTCAACTCCTGTTGATGCTGCCGACCGCTGGGGTCCGGCTGCTGGTGACGACGGGGAGCCGGAGTCGGATCCGGCTGGATAGGCACTCCCGACTCCTTGAGTCGGCGAGCCCGGAGTCGGTGAAGGCAGGTGCGCCGAGTCTTGCTCTGGCTCCGCACTTCCTTCTCCTGGAGTCGGCGACGGCTGCAGCACCATGTGCTCCAGTCCGACCGAAAAACTGTCCTCTCCGAAGGAGTTCACCTTTGTCTCCGGTATGCTCCAGTCCCACCGCGCGCTCTCGTCGAAGACGGCGTCGCGGGTGATGACCACTTTGCCCGTCGTCGGGTCATAGGCCCGATAACCCTTCGTCCCAGGCTCATAGCCGACGAAGATCATCGGCCTGCTCCGATCATCCAGCTTCTTCAAGCTGGGTCGGGTGTCCCGCACATGCACCACACAGCCGAAAGTGCGCATGAAGTTCACGTCCGGCTTGCGACCATGCCAGGCCTCGAACGGCGTCTTGCCGTCCACGCTCCGAGTCGGCGACCTGTTCAAAATGAACACCGCCGTGGAGACTGCCTCACCCCAGAACTCACCGGGGATCTTCTTGGCCTTCAGAAGACTGCGGGCCATGCCCACAATCGTCTGGTTGCGCCGCTCGACGACGCCGTTCTGCTGTGGCGAATAGGGGGCGGTGAGGTGGCGCTCCGCTCCGAGTTCAGCGCAGTATGCGGTGAACGTCCCGGACGTGAACTCGCCGCCTCGATCCGTCCGTAGCTTGCGGAGTCTGCAGCCCGAGTCGGACTCTGCTCCAGCTAGGAGTCGGATGATTGCCGCCTGCGCCTCATCCTTTGCTGAGAGAAGGGACAGCCACATGAACCGTGTCGAGTCGTCGACGAGAAGTAGGAAATACCTCTTCCCGCTTGGAGTAGCCGGCGTGATCGGCCCGCAGAGGTCGCCGTGGACCAGCTCGAGTCGGTCATTCGCCCGGTACTTGGCGCGTTGCGCGAAGGGAGTCCGCCGCTGCTTCCCTGCGAGGCAGGCGTCGCAGAGCTGGTTCACGTGCTCCACCAGAGGGAGGCCACGCACCATGTCGTCCTTCGCCAACTTACGTAGGCTGTCGAAGTTGAGGTGCCCGAACCGGGCATGCCACGTCCATGCGGAGTCGACACCAGTGTGTATTGCCAAACACACCGGCTGGACTACGCGAATTGTGAGCTTGTAGAGTCGGTTCGCTGCACGCTTCACCTTGACCAGCAGCAGCCGCTGCCGATCCCGCACTCGGAGGAATCCTTCCTCGATCAGCACTTGGCAGCCACTCTCGTCGAGCTGGCCCAAGCTGATGATGTGCGTCTTCAGCCGGGGTATCCAATATACCCCCGTAATGGCGCGATGTTCACCCGACTTGCAAATGAACAACACTGTACCTTGGCCACGGATGTCCACGACGGAGTCATCGCCGAACTTCACCGTGCCGAGCGTGCAAGTGTCCAGGTCTGCGAAGACGGCGCGATCACCCGTCATGTGGTTGGTAGCACCCGTGTCGAGGTACCAGACACCCTCCTTGGCGTCGTCCTCTCTCCCGAGGTGTACCTGCGCCTTCTCCTCTACCAAGTAGAGGGCTGAGTCCGCCTTGGGTGCACCCGACTCCGCCTCCAGGCGAGTCGGCGCAGCCAACTGCGCGACTGCCGACTCCTCTCGAGTCGGGCTCTCGGACACCGGTCGAGTCGGAGCTTCCGACTCTGCCACCTGCCATGTCGAGTTAGGGGCCTCCGGCTGCTCGAACCGGGTAGATGCCGACCCCGCCACCTGCCGAGTCTGGGACTCTGCCGCAGGTCGGGTCACATCTGTCGACTCCTCCCGAGTCGACCACTCGGACACCGGTCGAGTCGGTGCTACCGACTCTGCCACCTGCCGTGTCAAGTTGGATGCCGACTCCGCCAAGGGAGTCGGCAGATCCCACTGGGCTGTCCAGTGGATCCTTGTGTGCAGCTGTGTTGGTGCAGACTCCACCTCCGGCTCTGCCACCGGGAGAGTCGCTGACTCTGCCACCGGTCGTGTCGAGGTGGATACCTCCGACTCTGCCACCGGGAGAGTCGCTGACTCTACCACCGGTCGGGTCGGGAATATCTGCGCCGTTGTGCCCGAATCAACCTGCGACTCTGCCACAGGGAGAGTCACTGACTCTGCCACCTGTCGGGTCGGGGTTGTCGGCACGAACGTGCCCGACTCCGCCGTGGGGCGAGTCGGCACGTGTAGCTGCGGGATGGGTGATTCGGAGAAGGTGCACGCCTGCATCATCAGCAGCGCTGCATCATCTTCATCACCTCCCTGCACGAGGTGAGCTACCCCGCGCTTCTTCTTGCGGCAGTCCCGCGCCCAATGGCCGGCAACTCCGCAGTAGTGACACGTGTCTTTCAACGTGTCACGGTTCCCACTGCGTTGAGTAGCAGGGAACCTTCCTCGGCCGCGTCCGCGTCCTCTGCCGCGTGAGCGTCCGGCTTGGCTTGACGATGAGCTGGGTCCGCCTCCTTGAAGCTTCAACCGGGCGAACCACTCCTCTTCAGAGAGGAGCAGCTTCCCCGACGCCCTGGGCTCTGCCACCTCCTCTTCGTCGCACTCCTCGGAGGCCTTCAACCGTCCGATGAGTTCTTCGACGGAGAGTGTGTTGAGGTCGAGCAAGGTCGTGATGGAACACGCCATCTGCTTGAACTTCTTTGGGACGACGGAGAGGAGCTTCCGGACAATCTCCGGTTCCTCAATCTTCACGCCTAGGAGAGCAAGTTGGGACACGAGAGACGATAGGCGCATACCAAAATCGTCGATGTCCTCGTCGTCCTTGAATCTGATGGCCTCAAACTGCTTCTTGAGCACCATTGCTTTCGCCTCCTGCACACGCGTCACCCCGAGCCGCATCGTCTTCACCGCTTCCCACGCCTCTTTCGCCGTCGCCTTGGACGCGAGCGTGGAGATCATCTCCTGCGGGACGGACCGTATGAGGCACTCCATTGCCGTGCGGTCCATCTCGCGCTCCTCCGTGCCTTCGGACACGGCGATCCAGAGCTGGCGCGCCTCCAACATGATTTGCATGATGAGCGCCCAGTCCGCATAGTTGGTGCGCGTGAGCATCGGCCACGCACCTCCAACCTCTCGAGCAACCCGCTGGAACACCGGCGGGCTCCTGGAACTCTCCTCCTCCGACGCCCCTGTGATGGCCTTAGGTTGAATCTTAGCCATCTTGCACTAGCTCAGGCTCTGATACCAATTGTTGGCCCTAACTTAGATCTTATCTACGCAGACCCGGAGCTCTCGGCTCGTCACCGCAGGCTCAGTCCAGCGTAGAGTATGAGGTGGGAAGAAGATACTTTGACGGATGAACACAGAAGAAAAATTTGTTTTGTGCTACTATCAACGCGTAGCTTTTCCTTCTTCTATTCACCTATAAATAGGGTTTTACAACCGACTTACTATAGTCGGCATAGCACCTGGCAGTGCAGCGACAGCTGCCTCTCCAGCGCACGGGCCAGCACAGTGTCCAAATGACACCTGTGCCTCTGAGATATTTTCTTTCAAAAGATCTCAGACCGCCAACACCCGTTCTGACGTGTACAAAACTGTCGAGTGCCACCTGGCACTCGGACCGCCGAGTGAACCACTCGGACAAACCCCGAGCTGGTTCACTGTCCCGAGTGCCACCTGGCACTCGGACTGCCGAGTGAACCACTCGGACAAACCCGAGCTGGTTCACTGCGCCGAGTGCTACCTAGCACTCGGACTGCCGAGTGAACCACTCGGACATACCCGAGCTGGTTCACTGGGCCGAGT
>Ga0307288_10000642_pt1 | contig 11732 bp, 10 predicted proteins | sample ER_DNA_142_FD_194469 | JGI IMG/M metagenome (GOLD analysis project Ga0307288, IMG submission 194469) | Bulk soil microbial communities from the East River watershed near Crested Butte, Colorado, United States - ER_DNA_142 | ecosystem: Environmental > Terrestrial > Soil > Floodplain | place... | reverse complement strand
CCGCCGCCGACCGAACGCCGCCGACCGCCCCGACCGGCCTGACGGTGGCGAGCACCGGACCGGAGGGGGCCGTACTGACCTGGACACCGTCCACCGACGACGTCGCGGTGACCCGGTACGTCGTCTACAAGTTCGACGGACTGTTCGTGTCGACGCCGGTCGCCTCGGTACCCGGTCACACCGCGACCGTGCCGGGCACGAGCGGCATGCAGGTGTACTACGTGCGGGCGCAGGATGCGGCCGGGAACCTGTCGGCAGTGTCCAACACGGTTTCGGCACCCGTCGCCACGCCCACGACGCCGCCCGCGCCGACCTGCTCCGTCACTTACCAGACCAGCTCACAGTGGGCTGACGGCTTCGTGGCCGACCTCAAGATCACTAATGTGACGGCGGCCGCGGTGAACGGCTGGATGCTCACGTTCGAGTTCGGTGGCGACCAGACCATCAGCAACGCTTGGGGCGCAACGGCCGAACAGGCCGGTGCGAACGTCTCGCTCACCCCGGCACCCTGGAACAGGGTCATCCCGGCCGGCGGCAGTGTGACGGTCGGCATGCTGGGCCGGTGGAGGACGAACGCCGCGCCGCCCACCTCCGCCCAGCTCAACGGTTTCCGCTGCACGCTCATGTAGGAACTTGCATGGGTTTTCCGCCGCGGGTGGGCTCAGGTGAAGGAGCGTACGGGGTTCTCGTTCACCACGGGCCGCCGGGCGGCCTGACGTTCTTGGCGAGCAGGGCCGTGAGGGTCTCGGCGTCGGCCGGCGTGAGCGAGCCGGCGCCGGGTACGCCCGGCCGGTAGCCGATCTCGGTGCCGGAAGGCCGGACGACCCCGTACGCGGAACCGACGCCGCCCGCGCCCCGGCGGTCCGCACGGACCGTCGGGGCGCGGCTCGGCCGGCGGGCACCGCGCTCCGCACCGAGCCCGGTCCCGGGGCGTCGTCGGGATGTCACCGTCGCTTGTCAGCCTGGCGCAGCATCGCGTCTGTCTCGGGGTCGGGCATGAGCTCCCGGACCTCTTGCGCGCAACGGCAAGAGACGGCAATCTTGGCGGCCCACGCCAGCGCCTCCTCACGGGTGGCCACGTCCACGACTGAGAACCCGCCGATGACCTCCTTGGTCTCCGGGTAGGGGCCGTCGGTGACCATCCCGTCCGTGGCCACGATGCTCGCCTTCTGCCTCTCGAGTCCGCCGCCGTACACCCACACGCCGGCGTTCACGGCCTCCTGGACCACCGCGTGCGAGGCCTTGCCCACGTCGGGCCAGTCCTCGGCCGGGATGTGGTCCATCGCGCCGTCATTGAACGAGATCAAGTACTCGGTCATCCCATGACTCCCTTGTCCCGGCGGCCTCCTCCGGCCGCCCTCGCCTGTTCTACGAACGACTCGTCTCGGATTCGACGCCGTGCCAGAGAATTTCCCCGAATCTCTGCGGTTCGGCGCTCGCGCCCGCCACCGGCTTCGGACAAACCCACCTGCGGACGGGACCGCGAGCGCCAAGGGGCTTCGATATTGTGCGTCAGATGTCAGTTGATCTCGTAAGTAAGGCGCTGGAGTTGCTGTGCGGCAAGTACATCTTTCCCGACAAGGCTCAACAGGCGGCCGCAGGCATCCGCGGACGGCTGGCCGACGGCGAGTATGACGGGCTGGACGAGGAGGCGCTCGGCGAGCGGTTGACGGCCGAGTTGTTCACGGTGTGCCAGGACAAGCATCTGCGGGTACGGGTACGTGAGGAGGGGATGCGCGAGGCACTCACCGAGGCCGAGTTGGAGGTGGCCTGGCGCGAGCAGCTGCGGCTCACCAACTACGGCATCGCCCGAGTGGAACGCCTGGACGGCAACGTCGGCCTGCTGGACCTTCGAGCCGTCACTTCGGCCGGAGTCGGCGGGCGCGCGATCGTTGCGGCGATGGAGCTGGTGTCACAGACCCATGCGCTGATCGTCGACCTACGCAGGAACCGTGGCGGATCTCCCGACGGAGCGATCTTCTGGACCAGCTATTTCTTCCCCGACGGGGACACCCATCTCAACAGCATCTACGAAGGCGCCACCGGCCGCACCCGTCAGTACTGGAGCCATGCCTGGCTGCCTGGCGACCGGTATCTCGACCGGCCCGTGTACCTGTTGACCAGCGGGACCACCTTCTCGGGCGGTGAGGACATCTGCTACAACCTCAAGGCGCAGGGCCGCGCGGTCGTGGTCGGCGAGACGACACGCGGAGGCGCCCATCCCACGGAGGTCTTCCCGATCACCCCTACCTTCGAGATCACGGTGCCGGTGGCACGTTCGGTCAACCCGATCACCGGCGGCAATTGGGAAGGTACTGGTGTGGAGCCCGACGTGGCGGTAGACGCTGCCGAGGGTTTCGACGTGGCCTACCGGCAGGCTCTACAGCATGTCTTGTCCAGCGCTACCTCGCCGGCCGTCTTGGCCGAGGCGCGATCCGCGCTGGGCTGACCGTCCCTGGCCGGTGATCGCTGCCGGTGGCGCAGAGAAGCCTCCAAGGGATGATCGTCACGGGCGTACGGCAACACCGCGGCTCGTCGCCGGTTGTGCGGCCCGGCCGGCCCCTGCTGCTGTGGACAACTCGGCCGCCAGGCGTGCCACCGCCCGGTCCACCTCCTGGGTCGGGAGATTGCCGTAGCCGAGCACCAGGGCGGTGTCCAGGGTCCGGTTGGCTATGCGGTACTGGCGTACGCAGGCGATCCGTACGCCCGCGGTGGCCGCGCGGGTCACCGTGCCGCGGGCATCGCCCTCGGGTACCGCGTCGGTGAGCAGAAGGTGCAGGCCGGCGGCGGCGCCGGCGACGGGTAGGCCGGGCAGCCGGCTGCCCAGCGAGGCCAGAAGGGTGTCGCGGCGAGCCCGGTAGCGGCGGCGGGCGCCGCGCAGGTGGCGGTCGTACCCGCCGGACCGCAGGTACTCGGCCAGGGCGAGCTGATCAAGCACGCCCGGCGCCGTGGCCTGCCGCATCGTACGCACCGGGCCGGTCCACCGCTGCGGGGTGAGCAGCCAGCCCAGGCCGAGCGCGGGGGACAGGGTCTTGCTGAGTGAGCCGGTGAGCGCGACGTGTCGCGAATCGGCCCCCTGCAGCGCACCGACCGGGCGCCGGTCGTAGCGGAACTCGGCGTCGTAGTCGTCCTCGACGATCAGCCCGTCGACCCGGCGCGCCCACTCCAGCAGCGCGGCCCGGCGGCCCGGCGACAGGACCACACCGGTCGGGAACTGATGCGCCGGGCTCACCACCGCCACCCGTGTCCCGGGTACGGCCGCCATCGCGTCGACCCGCAGGCCCTGCGCGTCGACCGGCACGGGTACGACGCGCATCCCGGTGGCAGCGATCGCATCGCGGAGCCGCGTCCAGCCCGGGTCCTCGACCGCCACGCTGTCCAGTCCGGCAGCCCGCGCCGCGACGCACACGCGGGTCACCGCATCGGTGACGCCCGTGCAGACAGTGATCTCCTCCGGGTGGGCGTCGGCGCCGCGCACCCGTCGCAGATAGTCCGCGAGGGTCCGGCGCAGGGCCGGTTCACCGCCCAGGACGGGGTAACCGAACCGGTGGAAGGGCAGCGCGGCGGTCGCGGCACGCATCGCGCCCAGCCATCGATCGACCGGAAAGGCGCGCAGGTCGGGTAGTCCCGGCGCGAGATCGAGGCCGGTGGCCGTGGGCGCCGGCACGGGGAAAGGCATCGGCTCGCTCGCTACACCCGACAGCTGTGCCACCCGGGTACCGGAGCCGACGCGGGCATGCGCGTACCCCTCGGCGACCAGCTGCTGATAGACCTCCGTGACGGTCCACCGGGACCAGCCGAGGTCGGCGGCGAGCAGCCGGCTGGGCGGCAGCAGCGTGCCGGACGGCAGGACACCGCCACGGATCGCCGCGCGGAACGCAGCGGCAAGCCGGACATGGCGGGGGCCGGGTAGCTGCGCATCCACGTCCAGCAGGAGGCCCCACGCGACATTGGACTGGTTTTCGGACATCACATTGGACCGTACATCCATGCCAATCGCGGTGCATCCTCGAATGCATGCGACAGCGAACCATGGGCGACCACCGAGTCAGCCTCACGACGAGCGAACTGTGCCTCGGCACCATGTACTTCGGCTACCGGACGGACGAGCGGACCGCGTTCGCCGTCCTGGACCGGTTCCACGACGCCGGAGGCACGTTCCTGGACACGGCGAACAACTACGGGCAGTGGCACGGCGAGGCCGGCGAGAGCGAACGCGTACTCGGCCGGTGGATGCGCTCCCGCGGCACGACCGACTCGATGGTGGTCGCCACCAAGGTCGGGGCGCGTACGTTGCGGGCGGGCGACCCGTCGCCGGAACACTGGCAGGGCCTGGGCGCCGAGCAGATCCACAAGGACGCGGAGACCAGTCGCCGGCAGCTGGGCAAGGACCGGATCGACCTCTACTACGCGCACGTCGACGACCGGGACACGCCGCTCGCGGAGACGGTCGACGCGATGGCGCAGCTTGCCGAATCGGGTACCGTCGCACTGCTGGGGTGCAGCAACACGGCGCTGTGGCGCGTGGAGCAGGCCCGCCGGCTGGCCGGAAGCCGGCCCGCGTACACCTGCCTTCAGCAGCAGTACAGCTATCTCCTCCCGCAGGCCGGTCCGGGCCAGACCAACCTCCTCACCCCGGAGACCGTCGACTACGCCGCCACCGAGGGGTTGCACCTGCTGGCGTACTCGCCGTTGCTCCAGGGCATCTACGGTCGCGGCGGCCGGCTCTGGCCGGACTACGCGCATGCGACGAACCAAGCTCGCCTCGCGGTGCTTCGCGAGGTCGCGCTCGAGCTCGGTGCGACCGCCAACCAGGTCGTGCTGGCGTGGATGCTGGCGAGCCGTCCGATGATCACCCCGATCGTCGGGGCAAGCTCGGTGGCGCAGCTCGACGAACTGCTCGGCGCCACCGAGCTGGTGGTGGATGAGACCACTCGCGCTCGCCTGGACGAGGCGGGCCGCAGCGACTATCCGGTGGCCGAACCGGCATAGCGGCCGTCGGCCGAGTGGTGCGGCTGTCGTGGGCTGTGGCGAGCAAGCCCGACGGTTTGGCGATACCGCTGTCTCGATCCCCGAATCCTCTTAGCCTGAAGAAGGCGGAAGGTCGTCAGGCTGCCGATCCGGCCGGCCCCGTCAACCGGAAAGCTGCGGGGGAACGGTGGGCAAGAAGGCGGGCGAGGAGTCCCGACAGCTGCGGAAGGGCCGCGCGGCCGTTGCCGCGCAGGGCGGCCGTGCCGCCAGGTGGCCCGTCATCGCCGGCGTGGTGATCATCGTGGGGCTGGTGGTGACCATCGTGTTCACCGTCGTCAGGTCCGCTACCACCGACACCACGGCGCATCCCGCAGCGTCCGGACCCGTCATGCCCCCCAGCGGTGCGGCCGCCGGCGCGATGCTCCTCGGCCAGGCTGACGCCCCGGTCAAGTTGGAGGTGTACGCGGACTACATGTGCCCCTACTGCGGCCGGTTCGAGCGCGCCAACGGCGCTGAGATCGCCGGGCTGGTCGGTGACGGCACGGCCCGCCTGCACCTGTACCCGCTGGCCTTCCTCGACGACATGTCCAACGGCACCCGGTACTCCACCCGGGCCGCGAACGCCGCCGCCACCGTCTACGACCGCGCGCCGGACAAGCTTCTACCCTTCAACAACCTGCTGTACGAACACCAGCCCGCCGAGCAGAGCAGCGGCCTTTCCGACAACCAGATCGCCGACCTGGCTCGCCAGGCGGGGGTGCCGCCACCGGTCGTGGACGCCTTCGACAACGCAACGTTCGAACCCTGGGTCGCCCAGTCGACCCAGGCGGCGTTCGCGGCCGGCCTCGAAGGCACCCCCACCGTGAAAATCAACGGTCAGGTCTTCGAAGGTGACCTGTACACGGTCGGGCCTCTGACCCAGGCCATCTCCGCAGCGGCCAAGTGATGCCGAGCATCCTCGCCCGGTTCCGCAATCTGCGCCACGCCGACGCGTGGATCTACGGCACCATGCTGTTCTCGGCGTGCCTGAGCCTGCTCGCCTCGTTCGTACTGTCCATCGACGCGGTGCGCCTCGCCGCGAACCCGAACGTCAGCCTGTCCTGCAACCTCAACGCGGTGGTCAGCTGCGGCACGGTCGCCCAGAGCTGGCAGGCACAGCTGTTCGGCTTCCCCAACGCGTTCCTCGGCCTGATCGCCGAACCGGTCGTCATCACGATCGCGGTCGCCAGTCTGGCGGGGGTCCGCTTCCCGCGCGGCTTCATGTTCGCCGCCCAGGTCGTCTACACCCTCGGCGTGATCTTCGCGTACTGGCTGCTCTACCAGGCGATGGTCAACATCGGGGCGCTGTGCCCGTGGTGTCTCCTCGTCACCGTCTCCACCACGCTGGTCTTCGCCACTCTGACCCACGTCAACATCCGCGACGACAATCTCTATCTGCCGAGGCCGGCCCAGCAGGCCGCGGCCCGCTTCATCGACGCCGACCTCGACGTCATCGTCATGACCATCTGGCTGCTCGTGCTCGCCCTGGTCATCGTCACCAGGTATGGCACCGCCCTGTTCGGGTGATCGGTACGGCGGCGCCTTTGCCGTACCGATTCTCGGCCGGACGGCCGGGCATCAGCACCGATGAGCCCCTCCGCCGCACGCGAAGTCTCGCTTTCGGGTTTCACCCCCGCAGCTCGTCGTCTATTGCGGGTGGCTGACGTGCGCGGTCACGATGCGCCAGCCCTGCGGAAGCCGGACCCAGGTCTGCGACTGCCGGCCCAGCACGTCCGAGCCCGGATAGCCGAACAGTGTGGTGACCACCGCCACGTCGTTGCCGTACCCGGTCACGATCGTGTCCTTGAGCCGGCGCCCCGGCGGCAGCGGCGGCTGGGCCCGCCGCCAGGCGAGCTGTTCCGCCAGCCCCACCTGCTGGTCGGCGATGCCGAAGCGGACCGCCCCGGGCGCGAAGAACCCGACGATCCGGTCTGCGTCGTCGGCGACCAGCGCCTCCTCGTACTCGGTGAAGACCGCGGTCACCTCGGCGACGACGTCCGGTCGATCGATCTGCATGGGACCCTCCGGATCAGGGGTACGGCGGCCCGGCGTGGCACCGGGCCGCCGTTCGTCGGTGGTTCTTCAGACCGCGCCGGCCTCCTGGCGAGGTGCGGGTACGCCGCCCTCCGGCGCCTCGGTGAACTCGTTGCCGCCCTCGTGCAGGCGTTCGAGCGCGAGCTCGTCGGCGTCCGGCACCCGGGGCGTGGGCTTGGTGAGGGCGAACAACACGCAGACCACGGTCAGCAGCAGGTAGCCGAGGCTGACCTGTCCGTCGGCGTTCCACTGCACCTTCTCGGCGTGGATCAGCCCGACGAAGGTCAGCACCGCGCCCGCGCCGGAGAAGATCGCCGCCTGCCAGAAGCGCTTGTCGATGATGAACGCGACGATCGCGCCCAGCACCAGGCCGGCCAGGATCGCGCCGGAGCCCAGCGTCTTCAGGCCGTCGTAGACCACCCCGGCGCCGGCCAGCGTGCCGATGCCGACTTGGTCGGCGGTGGTGCCGGCCGCCGACAACACGTTGTCCATCTGTCCGGTGGCCCAGCTCGCGATGTTCGGGATCAGGGCGGCGACCACGGCCGCGGCGTGCGCGCGGGGCGTCGCCTGGAACGCCTGGGCGCCGATGAGCAGGCCGATGTAGAGCAGGATCGGGACGATCGCCGCGGTCGGGAAGATCGTGCCGAGCAGGCCGAACATCCCGAAGAAGCACAGCATGGCGATCACCACGCCGGTCGCCATCGAGTAGCCGGTCCGGCCACCGGCCGCCTTCCAGCCGGGGTGCCCCACGTACACGGCCGGGGGGAACGGCGAGCCGAGCATGGAGCCGATGACCGCGCCTCCGCCGTCGGCGAGCAGCACGCTGCGCAGGTTGTAGCGGTCGCCGGCGGTGGCGGCACTCTCCACATTGGTCATTGCTTCGGTGAAGTTGTAGACGCCCAGCGGGATCGCGGTCGCCAGCAGCGGGGCCATGTCCCGCAGACCGTCGACGAGCAGGTCGACCTTCAGGTGGGGGAAGGCGAACGCGATGTCCTTGGCGGCGGCGGTCACGTCCGGCACCGACATCGCCCCGCCGATCCAGCCGATCGCGCTGCCGAGCAGCAGCGCGACCAGGCCGATCGGCAGGTTGAAGGGGAGCTTGACATCGGTGAGCAGGCCGATCAGCAGCAGCCCGAAGACCGGCAGGGCGATCCACGCGGCGCTCCACATCCGCCCGGCCGGGTTCATCGAGATGAAGGTGATGGAGATGCCGGCCAGGGTGCCGAGCAGGGCGGCGCGGGGCGTGTACTTGCGGATGTACGGGCCGACGAACGCGCCGATCAGTACGATCACGCCGATGATGAACGCCCACGCGACACCGGCCGTCCAGGCCTGCAGCGGGTCCTTGGTGCGCAGGTAGATCGGCAACATGATGACGAAGATGACGATGAACATGTGCGGCACGCTGGGGCCGTACGGCATTGCCGTGACGTCCGTCCGGTTCTCCTTGGCCGCCAGCCGGCGGGCCAGGTACGTGTAGTACATGTTGCCCGCCACCAGCGCGATGCCGAGCGCCGGCAGGATGACGCCGAAGACGTCGTCCGGGTCCATCCCGATGACGCCGATGCACAGACCGGTCAGCGTGAGGACGTTGACGAGGACGTTGACACCGAAGCCGAAGAACGCGTTGGTGTCACCACGTACCCAATAGGGAAGTTTCACGGCAGCTCCTCAAGAGTGACGGATGTCGATTCCGCGACCCAGCCGAAGATGCCGCCCTGGGCGGCGATCATCTCCAGCCCGACGCGCTGGAACTCGGGGAAGTAGGAGCCGACGCAGTCGGCGAGCACGAGGCACTCGTAACCCCGGTCGTTGGCCTCGCGGACCGTCGTGTGCACGCACACCTCGGTCGTCACGCCGGCGACCAGCAGGCTGCGGATGCCATCCTTGTCGAGCAGGTCCTGCAGCTCGGTGGCGTAGAAGGCGCCCTTGCCGGGCTTGTCGACGACCGCCTCGCCGGGGGCCGGCCGCAGCTCGTCGATGATGTCGTGGCCGTACTCGCCGCGGATGAGGATGCGGCCGAACGCGCCGGGGTCGCCGATCCGCATGCTGGGCGCGCCGCGCTCGAGCTTCGCCGGTGGGCAGTCGGAGAGGTCGGGCAGGTGACCCTCGCGGGTGTGGATGACGGGCAGGCCGGCGGCCCGCCAGGTGGTCAGGAACGCGGCCAGCGGGGCGATGGTACGGCGCAACTGGGAGACGTCGTTGCCGAGGCTCTCACCGAAGCCACCCGGCTCGAGGAAGTCCCGCTGCATGTCGATGACCAGCAGCGCCGTGCTCTCCGGCGCGAAGGTGAAGGGGGAGGGCTGCGCCTCGACGGTGGGCATGTCAGGCCTCATCCAGCGAACTTGCATGGGTTTCCCGCCGCGGGTCGACATCAGTCGCGGCGATGACGTCGTCGGAGGCGGCCACGCACCCGAAGACCCCGCCCTGCATGGTGACCATGTGCAGCGCCGCCGCATGGTTGCCGGGATCCGTGGCGCCCGTGCAGTCGGAGAGGATGAGGCACTCGTAACCGCGGTCGTTGGCCTCCCGCATGGTCGTGTGCACGCAGACGTCGGTGGTGATGCCGGTGAGGATCAAGTGCGAGATGCCATGGGTACGCAGGACGAGATCGAGATTGGTCGCGTAGAAGGCGCCTTTGCCGGGCTTGTCGACGATCACCTCGCCGGCCATCGGGGCGACCTCGGGCACGATCTCCCAACCCGGCTCGCCCTTGATCAGGATCCGGCCGCACGGTCCCTGGCCGCCGATCTCCGCGCCGATCTGCGCCGACCGCCAGCGCTTGTTGGCCGGCAGGTCCGACAGGTCGGGGTCGTGGCCCTCGCGGGTGTGGATGATCAGCATGCCCAGGCTGCGCACGTGGTCCAGCAGTCGCGCGGTGGCCGGCAGCCCGGCCCGGGTGAGCGCGATGTCGTAGCCCATCGCCTCGACGTAGCCGCCGGGGCCGCAGAAGTCGGTCTGCCAGTCGATGCAGATCAGCGCGGTGCGCGCGACCGGCACCGAGCCGTCGTAGGGCCAGAGGTAGGGGGAGGCCTTGACCGGCCCGATGATCGCCGTCATGTGTCCTGCCTTTCCGATGCGCAACGGTGGGCCCGCCAGCCGCCGCCGGCGGTGATGTCCTGGGCCGCGTCGACCGCGTAGGCCTCGCAGAGGAAGCCGGTCGTCTCATTGCCGTCGGCCAGCGCGATCCGGCCGAGCGACAGCGGGGCGCCGATCCCGGCCAGCAGCCCGCCGACCGCCGCAACCGGCAGTTGCCACAGCTCGACGTCGATCGCACCGCCGGTGTCGTCGCGGACCAGGCCCGGAACGCCGGACGGCAAGCGGTAGAGCCGGTAGCAGGGTGCGGTGGTCGTCGCGCCGACCAGCGTCGCCCGTCGTTCGGTGAGCTCGTGGTTGCGCGGCTCGCCGCTCAGGTGCAGCCCGACGACGGCGATCGTCATCAGCTGTAGTTCGTTGGCCAGCCCGATCAGGGTTTCCTCGCTGAAGGCCGGGCCGAACAGGGTCAGGCTGGCCGGGCGGCCGTCGGCGGTGAAGCCGTTCGGAATCGTCACCGCGGCCAGGTCGAGCAGGTTCGTGAACTGGGTGTAGCGGCCCAGGTTCAGGTTCCGGCCGATCGGGTCCTCGGCGATCTCGTCATGGGTGTAGGTGGTCCCGATCGTCGGCAGCACCAGCACGTCGGCGGTGTCCCAGAGCCGGTCCGTCCAGGCCCGCAACTCCTGCAGTCGGTGCACGCCCCGCCACGCGTCCACGGCGGTGAACTGCCGCCCGGTCTCCAGCACGCGACGGGTCACCGGCAGCACCGCATCGGGATGCTCGGCCAGGAAGGTGCCGAGGTCGGCCAGCCGCTCGGCCACCCACGGCCCGCCGTAGAGCAGATCGCCCGCCTCGAGCAGGGGCGCGATGTCGACCTCCCGCGGGCCTCCCGGGAAGCGGCCCAGCCCGGTCGCGAAGGCCTTCTCCTGCCCGGCGTCGCCGAAGAAGTCCAGCGACCCGGCCGTGGCGAGGCGCAGGCTCGCCGGGTCGGCGACCGGCCTTGATCCGGTACGCCCCCACGGGTCCCCGTCGGACAGCCCACGTGCGGCCCGCAGCACCGCGGCGGCCCGCTCGACGGTCGGGGCGAAGATCGAGACGCAGTCCAGCGAACGGCAGGCCGGCACCACCCCCAGGGTGCTGAGCAGGCCCCGGGTCGGCTTGACCCCGACGATGCCGTTGAGCGCGGCGGGCACCCGGCCCGAGCCGGCGGTGTCGGTGCCGAGCGAGAAGTCGACCAGCCCGGCGGCCACCGCGACGGCCGAGCCGGAACTCGATCCGCCGGAGATCAGGCCGCCGCCGAAGACGCTCTCCGGCGTGCCGTACGGCGATCGCGTGCCGGTCAGGCCGGTGGCGAACTGATCCAGGTTGGTCTTGCCGACCAGCAGCGCCCCGGCGTCGAGCAGGCGCTGCACGACGGGGGCCGTGTCCCGGGGGAGATAGGCGAAGCCGGGGCACGCCGCGGTCGTGGCCAGCCCGGCGACGTCGATGTTGTCCTTGACGGCGAAGGTCAGTCCGGACAGCGGCAGGCCGGCGGGGACGCCGGCGGCTCGGGCCCGCAGGTCCGCCTCGTCGACGGTGCTGATCCAGACACCGTCGTCGCCGCGTTCCCGGATGCGGGAGAAGACATCCTTCATTCTGTCGATTGTCGACCGTTT
>Ga0307288_10000641_pt1 | contig 11734 bp, 13 predicted proteins | sample ER_DNA_142_FD_194469 | JGI IMG/M metagenome (GOLD analysis project Ga0307288, IMG submission 194469) | Bulk soil microbial communities from the East River watershed near Crested Butte, Colorado, United States - ER_DNA_142 | ecosystem: Environmental > Terrestrial > Soil > Floodplain | place... | reverse complement strand
CAGCCGCCTCGTTCAGCCATCGAAGAGCTGACTGAGGGTTACCTCGGCTCGGTCGGTCGTTGGGGCAAGGGCTTGCCGCCCAACACGGGCGAACGCGAGACAGAGGTCTGGCGGGCAGCCGGCTGCTACGGCCCGCAGCGGATCGAGGTTCCCGGCCAGATCGTCGAGCGCACCACTGATCAGATTGTGGCTGGCATCTTCTCGCTCTCCAGCTCGACGCCGCACTTGTTCGGCGAACGCCGCGACGCCTTCGAAGCTGATCTTCGGCGCCTCTTGCAGGACGTCAACCCGTCCGGGATCTTCAGCGAGCAAATGCGGGAAATCGCCGTGGACATCTGGCGACCGCGCAATGATTGAGTCAGGCTGAGGGCATAGCTCCATGCGAGGAACGATCATGCGTCAATTTCTGTACGGAATCGGCCTGCTCGTGGCCGCCGCAGTGCTGGTCTGGATCGATCAGTCTCCCTCCGATGTCGCCAACCAAGCGTCGCTACTGATACTCCTGATCGGCGCAGGACTACTGGGCATCGCCGCACCCCACTGGGCGTGGCTTCCAGCGCTCGTTCTCGGTTGTTCGCTCGCGGCCGCGCACGCGATCTACCTCGTCGCCGGTATTGCCTTGCCCTATGCGATGTCACCAGCCGGATGGGCCGGTCCAGCTACTCTGTTGATCTTGATCATCCCTGCCGGTATCGCCGCTTACGCAGGTGCCGGCGCAACTGCAATGGTGCGACGGCGCCAGCAACCGCGGCCGCTAAGTTAGGTGCTGTCCACATGACCACCACGCCGGTCGACAAGACCTATGTCATGCTCATGGTCGCCGATATGGCCCGTGCCATGCGCTTCTACACCGAAGCGTTCGCCGCCACTGTGGTCATCAATTCACCGTACTGGAGCGAGTTCGTTGTTGCTGGGACGACGATCGCGCTACATCCCGGCGGCAGCGGCAGCGAGACTCACACCGGACTTGGCTTCGAGGTACAAGATCTTGATGCGGCACTGCAACGCGTGATCCAGGTTGGTGGGCGCATCACCAGCTCTCCCCGGGAGAGGGCACAGGAGAGGATCCGAGCTGCCGAGATTGCCGACACAGAAGGCAATATGATCACCGTTGCCGAGCTGATCAACTAGCCAGCCAAAGAAGTCAGATCAACCGCTGACCGACGTACCTGGGCGAATTGCGAAGCCGGGAACCACTTCGGCACGGCACGTCGAAAACGCTCTGGCCCATCTAGCTGAATTATTCCGGAGCGGATGGCGGCCGCCCAACCAAGATCACCACGCCAGATTTCCACCATCCGACGCAGGCTTCCGGTCACCGACACAGCCACGTCATATCCCGGGTCGAAGTCGCAGACGTCCACTTCCTCGGCAGTCATCACCAGCCACCAATCGCGGATCTTGGCTGGAACATCGTTGAAACGGAAGCTGACCACGGTGCGCCCCGGAGGCACCAAGGCAGGATCGACATGACGATGCAGATCCCACATAAGCAGCTTGGGATCGAGGTCCTCCTCACCTACCTTGCCAATCCACCGCATTCCCCAAGCACCGAGTTTGTCGACGACCGGTGCTAGCTCCAGGCCCGCCGCAGTGAGCCCGTACACAACTTCGCGTCCCTCACCGCGCCGCTCAACGATGCCGGCACGGGTCAGATCGCGTAGCCGCTTGGAAAGCAGACTCGGCGACATCTTGGGGACACCACGGCGAATGTCATTGAAATGCCGGCTGCCGAGCAGGAGTTCGCGGATAACCAGCATGGTCCACCGCTCGTCGAGCAACTCCATGGCCTTAGCAACAGGACAGAACTGGTGATAGGAGGATCCCATGGGTTCACCGTAGCCTCGACTGCATTGCCAGGTAATACAGATTTCGTACTAGTTGGCGGAGCAGAGCTGGCCTAGCGTCAGCGGCGAAGAGTCTTTCAAAGGAGGAGTATGCAATGACGCAGCTGACACACATTGAGCCGGCCGATCTCGGCGAGGCCGATCGGGCATTGAAGACCAAGCATCGGGCAATGTGGGCTTCGGGTAACTACCACGCCGTGGTGACCGATCTGGTAGCACCAGTTGGCCAGGCTTTGGTCGACGCCGCTGCGATCAAGCGGGGCGATCTGGTGCTCGACGTAGCGGCCGGCAGCGGCAGCGTCGCTATCCCTGCAGCCCGAGCTGGCGCACGGGCCATCGCGTCTGATTTGACACCAGAACTGTTCGAGGCTGGCCAAAAGTGGGCCGCCGAACTCGGTGTCCAACTGACCTGGGAAACCGCCGACGCCGAAGCACTGCCCTACCCGGATGGGGAGTTCGACGCAGTCCTGTCGGCCCTGGGCGTGATGTTCGCTCCGCATCACCAGACTGCCGCAGACGAGCTGGTACGCGTCTGCCGTCCAGGTGGCACCATCGGACTCGCCTCATGGACTCCCGCAGGTTTTATCGGGCAGATGTTTGCCACGATGAAGCCGTACGCCCCACCGCCGCCGCCGGGAGCCCAACCGCCACCGCTGTGGGGATCCGAAGATCACGTTCGTGAGCTGCTGGGTGATCGAGTCGACCAAGTGCACACTGAGAAGCGGAATCTAAGGGTCAGCTACTTCGCTACCCCAGAAGCGTTCCGGGACTACTTCAAGATCAACTATGGTCCTACGATCTCGACATACCGCTTCATAGCCGATGATCCGGATCGGGTCGCCACACTTGATCAAGATCTGGTGGAGCTCGGCCGACGCTTCGACGTAGGCACCGATTCCACTGTGCTGGACTGGGAGTATCTGATCTTCACCGCTCGCAAGATGGGTTGAGTTTCCTGCGCGTACCCTTCGACGGGCTCAGGGCACACGCAACATCTCAGCAACAATGCGTCTGGCGGAAGCGGGCGAGTCGGTATCACACGCCGCCCGCGCCGCCAGTCGGCAATCCTCGAGAGTGACCGAGGCGAGCCCGCGACCAACCGCGGCGAGCGCTGCGGGTGTCATAGAGAGGCTGGAGATACCGAGACCAGCCAGCACCAGCGCCAGAAGTGGATCGGCGGCGGCTTCACCGCATACCCCAACCGGCTTGCCGCTGGCAGCGGCAGCAGAAGTCACCATCTCGATTAGGCGCAGTAGTGCCGGTTGCCATGGATCGTTCAGTGAGGCGAGATCGGCCGAGTGTCGATCGGCGGCGAAGGCGTACTGGGCAAGATCATTGGTACCGATACTGACGAAGGCGACCTCGGTCAGAACTTGTTCGGCCTGCAGGGCAGCAGCTGGAGTTTCGATCATGATGCCGATGGTCGGCAGACCGGCCTCGCGCACCGCTTGTGAGAAGCTACGCACTTCGGCAACAGTGGTGATCATGGGCGCCATTACCCAGACCTCTGCGGACTCGGCCTCGGCAGCCTCCTTGATCGCCTTCAGTTGATCATGAAGTAGCTGCGGATAGGCCGCGGCTGTACGGATCCCGCGAACTCCCAAGGCAGGATTCGGCTCATCAGCGTGACCCAGAAAGGGCAGCGCCTTGTCCGAGCCGGCGTCCAGCGTGCGCACCACCACCCGGCGGCCGCCGAACTTCGAGAGCACGGTGCGGTAGGCAGTGACCTGGTCCTCAATCGGAGGAACCGTGACTCTGTCCATGAAGCACAGCTCGGTGCGGTATAGACCGACCCCCTCGGCGCCGCACTCAAGCGCCGCGGCAACATCCTCAATAGCTGTGATGTTCGCAAGCAGAGCCACGTGGTGGCCGTCGGCCGTCCTGCCAGGCCCAGCAAGGCGCTCGCGGCTGCGAAGGGCCGTAGTTGCCGTGGCTCGTTGATCAATCGTCGGCTCTGTGATCAATTCGCCCGTGCTGCCGTCGACCAGCAGCACCGTGCCATCTGCGATTGTGGTGGCGCCACGTGCTGCGACAACGGCCGGAATGCCGAGTGATCGAGCGATGATCGCCGTATGAGAGGTCGGCCCACCCTCCTCGGTCACGATTGCCAGGCAGCGCGCGGGATCCAGCTCGGCGGCGTCGGCTGGTGCAAGATCAACTGTGAGCAAGATGAAGGGATACCCAGGATCGGGTACGCCCGCCGCCGACCGACTCGTGAGCAGTGCCACTATCCGGTTGCGGACGCCGTAGAGATCAGACACCCGTAACGCCTGGCGGGATCCGGCCTCGCGCAGCGAGTCTGCCGCGACTTCCATCGCCTCCCACACTGCCCGCTCTGGGGTGAGGCCGCGTTCCCGTACGCGCATGCTCGCGTCAGCAAGCAGCTCAGGGTCTGTAGCGATTGCCGCGGTTGCCGCGAGCAGCTCGCCCACGGTGCCAGCCGCGCGCACGCGGCCACGTAGCTGATCCGCCACATCGGCCGCAGCGCTTGCCAGTCGTTCGACCGCGGCCGGCCGTTCAGCCTCCGGGAGGCTAGCAGTCGGATCGGGCTCGGTGATCGGATCGGGCAGCCGCAGGGCTGGGCCGACCACGCGTCCTGGGCTGACTCCGATCGGATCCGAGATGGGCCCTTCGACAGGCTCAGGACGGCGCCCATCGAAAGCCCGGTCCGGTGAGCTGGGCCAGCCGAAGCGAACCAGCTCTCCGAAACCATCGCGTATCAAGGCGACGATGCGATCAACCGCAGTGGCAGCGCCAGCGCCATCGGCTTCGATCCGAAGCACATCACCCGCCCGGGCACCGAGTGACATCAAGGCAGTTGGGCTGCGCGCCGAGACTGGCTCCGAGCGATCGGTGGCGATAGTGACCTGCGCATCAAAGGATGCGAGGGTCTGGACGATGAGCGCCGCGGGTCGTGCGTGGATGCCATCCGGGTTGACAACGGTCGTCACTGCAATGATCGCCGGGCGACTGATCGCCGGCGCGACAGTGTCTCCAGGAAGCTGACTCTGACTTAGCTGTGCCTGATCAAGCTGGGCCGCCTTGGCCTCGAGTGCCTCTTCTGCATCCCGGGCGACAGCGTCCAGTTGAGCACCGCCGGCCGCTGAAATGACAGCAGCAAAGATGCCTTCCACAAACGCAGCCGGGACGAGACGAGTCTTGATGCCTGGCTCGGGCAAGAACTCGAGGGCAAGCTCTGCACTCAAGATTGCAGAACCGAGGTCCATGATCACGACGACGCCTTCGCCATCGTCAGCCGCCTCGATCGCCTGCGCTACGCGTGCCGCGTCGGTGCCGAGACGTTCGTCCGCCGTGCCCGCTGCGATCTCAATCCGCGGAGCTGGACCGTTTGCCATCTGCAGCGCCAAGTCCACCGCCGCCCGAGCCAGGTCGGCGCTGTGGGAGACGACGACGATCCCGACCATCGTCGGTCAGCCTGCCAATTCGGCGGCCAGGGCCTCGAACAGCAGCGCCATAGAGGCCGCACCCGGATCCATGTGTCCCGCGCTGCGCTCGCCGAGATAGCTCGCCCGACCCTTCCGGGCGACCATCGGCACAGTCGCATCCCGGCCGGCAACCGCGGCATCCCGCCCAGTTGTCACTGCGTCTGCCAGATCACCGCCGTTCTTCAGCACCGCCTCCATGGCCTCCAGCGCCGGTGACAGTGCGTCGATCATGGTCTTGTCACCAGGCTGAGCCTTGCCACGTTCCACGATCCCAGCGAGACCAGCGTGCAGTCCTGTCATCAAAGTTGCGGTGTCGAGTTCAATGGCGGGACCGGTTGCACCCGCGAAGCGTAGGAAGAAGGTCCCGTACAAGGGGCCGCTCGCACCGCCGACGGACATCACAAGCGTCATGGCGACCGTCTTGCACAGCTCGTTGACGTGTCCCGTCTGGAATACGTCAAGCTTATCGATCACCGCAGTCATGCCCCGAGCCATATTGATGCCGTGATCAGCATCACCGATCGCCGAATCGAGGTCAGTGAGCTTTGTCTGGTTCTTGATCACCAGCTCGTGAAAGCGGCGCAACCACTCGGTCAGCTGCTCGATGGTGATGGCTTCGCTGGCCGCCATTCCTAGATCCCCCACCTCAGGCCGGCGGTATTCACCGGGGCATCCCAGAGCCTGATCAATTCTTCGTCGGCCCGGAGCAAAGTGACTGAGCACCCCGCCATCTCGAGAGAAGTGATGTAGTTCCCTACCAGATTTCGGGCCACAGTGATTCCGGCCTTGTCCATGATCTTGGTGATTTCGCCGTACATCAGATACAGCTCGATCAGCGGCGTACCGCCCATTCCGTTCAGCATGACGATCACCGGGCCCGATGTGAAGTCAAGATCGGCGAGGATCGGTTCCATGAGTTGCTCGGCGATCTCCCGCGCACTCGCCAATGGCACTCGCCGACGCCCAGGTTCGCCATGGATGCCGATGCCGAGTTCCATCTCATTCTCGCCTAACTGGAAGGTCGGCTTGCCCGCTGCAGGCACCGTGCAGCTAGTAAGAGCCATACCCATTGAGCGACCCGAGTCGTTGATCATGTGCGCCAACGTCACCAAATCAGAGAGCGGGCGTCCTTCCTCTGCGGCTGCGCCAACCAGCTTTTCGAGTAGCACGGTCACTCCGACGCCGCGCCGCCCGGCCGTATAGAGCGAGTCCTCTACGGCGACATCGTCATTGACAATGACGGTCTTGACCGTGATTCCGGTTTCCGCCGCGGCCAGTTCCGCCGCCATCTCGAAGTTCATCACATCGCCGGTGTAGTTCTTGACGATGTGCAACACACCGGCGCCCGAGTCCACGCACTTGGTCGCCTCAAGCATCTGATCAGGCGTGGGCGATGTGAAGATCTGACCCGCACAGGCCGCATCGAGCATGCCTAAACCGACAAATCCGCCGTGCAATGGCTCGTGACCCGAACCGCCACCGGAGACCAAACCCACCTTGCCCGCCACGGGGGCGTCACGACGGTAGATGATGCGGTTGGCATGGTCTACGCGGACCTCGGGCCGGGCGGCCTCAATGCCGAGCAGCGCCTCGCCAACAACATGTTGGGGGTCGTTGATGAGCTTTTTCATAGGCGTGACATTAGTGCGCTGAGCTCGTCGTAATCCGCGAGCGAGTCGCAACCAGGCCGAGGCCGGACCCGAGTGCGATCATCATGCAGAGCCAGCTGAGGACCCTGCTCTGCGACCAGTCATCCACCTCAAAGTCGAGAGCTGGTACGGCGAGCAGCTCCGCATCGGCCCGGGCGTAGCTCCGGCCCAGCTTCGGATGGCCGAGATCGGGGAAAATCGCTACGCCGATCTCCCCGCCGTCGGTGGACAGCACCAGCTAATCGGTTCCCGGCATGACCTCGCTCCGATCAGGGCTGCAAGTTCGCAGACCACTTCTCTTCAATGCGGCCATATTTCCAGATGATCACTGCAAGCAGCCAGGTGATCACGAACAGCGCGACGATGGTATAACCAACGAGGTCGAGGTTCAGGTTCGCAATGGCGACTAGCGGCCCCGACGTGATGCCAATCTTCTCGGTCAGGATGGAGATCAGCTCGATGCTGCCGACGATCAAGGCTACGGCTACCGAGAGCCCCGTCACCGTGATGTTGTAGTAGACCTTGCGGACCGGCCTGGAAAAGGCCCACCCGTAGGCGAAGTTCATGAAGCAGCCGTCGATAGTGTCCAGCAAGCACATTCCTGCTGCGAACAAGATCGGCAAGGTCAAGATCGCGTACCAAGGCAAGGCCAAGGCCGCGGCACCACCAGCAAGCACCAGTAGGCCAACCTCCGTGGCTGTGTCGAAGCCGAGTCCGAACAGCACGCCGATCGGATACATCTGCCACGGCTTGCTCACTGTCTTCGTCGCGCCAGCCAGGATCTTGTTCATGAAACCGCGGCTGTTCAACTGCTCCTCAAGCGACTTCTCGTCGTATGCGCCCTGCCGCATCCGGCGGAATACCTTGATAATGCCGATCAAGATCACGAAGTTGATGATCCCAATGATGTAGAGGAATATTCCGGACACCGCGGTCCCTACCACGCCAGTGACCCGCTGCAGCAGCGAGGACTCGTCTTCGACTTGCCCGGCCAAGGCGCGTACGCCTAAGGCGAGCAACGCAACCAGTCCGAAGACGATGGTGGAGTGCCCAAGGGAGAACCAGAAGCCGACCGAGACCGGCCGCCGACCGTCAGCCATCAGCTTGCGTGTGGTGTTGTCGATCGCGGCAATGTGGTCGGCATCGAAGGCATGCCGCATGCCGAGTGTGTACGCAGTCAGCCCAAGCCCGATGCCCAGCACGTGGCCGGCAGCAATCTGATATCGGTGCGGGGCGACGAACCCGATGAGGACACCCCACCCGACGAGGTGCAGCAACAGGATGAACGCGCTCATGCCGGTAATCGACCGCCACTCCGCTGGGGAGATCTTGCGGGTCCAGCTGGCGGCACTTGGCCGGGTCTGCAGCTCAGTATCAGACATCGCAGTCTCCTCGGTGGCCGATGACGGGCTAACACGCCAGATGCGACATTATCGCATCTACGTCGGAGTTGGCTGGCCGGCAGATTGCCGATGGCGAGAGAATCAAGAGGTGCAAGAGAGGAGAAGGGCGTCGGACGAATCAGGTCCGTCGCCCCGCGTCCAGGCGGCGCTGGGACTACTCCGCGACCAGCGCGAGCGGGTGACCCGAGCCCGTCAGGCCGTCATCGAGGTACTCGATGGCACCGACGAGCATCTGGCCGCCGACGAGATCGTTGCCCGTGCCGAGGCATCGGCGCCCGGAGTTCATCGGGCCACGGTTTATCGCGCTCTGTCCACACTTGGTGATCTCGGAATAGTGACCCACACACATGTCGGAGGCTCGGCCACGGTCTACCACCTAGCCGTACCTACGCCCAGTGACCAGACCGCAACCACGCATGCGCATCTGCAGTGCACCAACTGCCAAGCGGTGATCGACATACCGGCCGACGCGCTGGATTCCTTGATCGCTAGGGCCGACCGCGACGTCGGTTTCCTCGTCGAGCCGCATCATGCTGCCCTGCTCGGCCTGTGCGCCGACTGTCGCCGTTCAGCCCTTCGATGAAAGTGGTCATAAGCGACCGCCCTGGATCGATTCAGCCTTATCGTTTTCGACCACTTTGCGAGGAGAGCCCGTGTCAGGGGTGGGTTGTGTGAGCGCTTCGAGGCTCGTGGCTCCCGGCAACTGGATGGTGAACTCGGCACCACCCTGGGCTGATCGACCTGCCGTCACCCAGCCACCATGCTGGGCAACTGTCTGGGCGACGATCGACAGACCAAGCCCGGTCCCGGAGGTCTGCCGCGCCGTGTCGCCACGGTAAAACCGATCGAAGATGAACGGCATGTCGGCTTCAGAGATGCCCGGACCTTGATCAGCTACCCGCAGCCGATCACCTTCCAGCTGCACCCGGATAGTGCCGTTCAGTGGGCTCCACTTCACTGCGTTATCCAACAGATTGGTGATCGCACGCTCCAGCGTGTCGGAGTCTCCAACGACGTAGAACGGGTTCAACTCAACGTCGAAGATCAGCCCATGCGCCCGCCGTCGTACCCGGTCGAGCGCCGCATTGACCACATTGCGGAAGTCCAGCGCCTCTGGTGTCGAGGCCGTTTCGTCACGCGCGAGCTGCACAAGATCACCAATGAGCTCAGTGAACTCCACTAGCTGAGCCTTGACATCGGCCAGGATTGCGATTCGATCTTTCTGCTTCAGCATGCCGCTCTCGGCATCCGCGGCCAACAACTCGATGTTGGTACGCAGGCTGGTCAGCGGTGTACGAAGTTCGTGACCGGCATCGGCGATCAGCCGAGCCTGTCGTTCCCGTGATGAGGCCAATGACTGCAACATCTGGTTAAACGACTCGGCGAGCACCGCGATATCGCCGGCAGGCGCATTGATCGTGATCGGCGTCAGCTCCTTAGTGACACTGACGTATTCCACCGCTGCAGACAGCTCGCGTACCGGACGCAGACTGGACCGCGCCACGTACGCGCCAACGACGGCGGCGATGATCACACCGGCCACCCCAAAGATGATCAAGACGAGCCACAGTGAGCTGAGAATGTCGTTGGTGGGCTGCAGCGGCCGGCCTAGGACCAGCGCATAGTTGCCCAAATCGGTGATCGGCACCGCCACAATGCGGTACGCATCACCCCCCGATGTCACGCCGTTGCGCGCCGAGTAGCCGCTCTGCAGGCGAGCGACCGCAAGCTCCTTAGCTCCCAAGACCAGATGATCACGCTCATCCGGAACGTAGAAGGTCTCACCGTCAGTCCGGATAGCAGCCACGCTGACATTGCCAGCCCGCAGTGCACGCTCCGTCAGACCGCCGAGCGTCCGGATGTCCTGAGCAACCGGTACCACAGCCAGTGAGGTCGCAGTCTGGACCATCTCGGCATCCAGTGCCCGGTACAGCGAGATTCGCAGCGTCACATAACCGGCCACGCTTGTCAGTGCGACGGCCAACGCCACCGCAATCGTGGTCAGGTAAGCGACGCGGCGCTGCAGCGGCCAGGCTCGCAGCCAGGCTCTCAGCCGACGCACCATCGCAGCGCCACTTCGCGGGGGATGATCCCTGGAGTGATGATCCCTAAAACGATCATCCTTGAAACGATGATCCCTGAAACGATCATCACGGTGGCGTCTCGCGGAGCACGTAGCCGACGCCCCGTACGGTGTGGATCAGCCGCGGCTCGTCAGCAGCTTCTGTCTTCCGCCGCAGGTAGCCGATGTAGACCTCCAAGGAGTTGGCTGTCGTTGGAAAGTCGAATCCCCATACCTCGTTAAGCAGCCAACTACGCTCAAGCACCCGACGCGGATGACGCATGAAAGCCTCCAGCAACGCGAACTCGGTGCGCGTCAGGTTGATCGACCGGTTGCCGCGCAACACTTCCCGAGTCTGAGTATTCAGCACCAGGTCGCTGAAGGACATGCTCTGCGCGGACGGGTCGGTGGAGTCCGCCACCGTGCCGGCACGCCGTACCAGGGCGCGCAGCCGGGCCAGCAGTTCATCGAGCGCAAAGGGCTTCGCCATATAGTCGTCGCCCCCGGCGTCTAGACCATCGACCCGATCGCCAACCGCATCGCGAGCAGTGAGCACCAGAATCGGTACGTCATTGCCGGCGGCCCGAAGCATCCGAGTGGCCTCCAGACCATCCAGTCGCGGCATCATCACATCCATGATCACCGCATCCGGCCGCGACGCCGCCAGCCGGGCGAGCGCCTGGACACCGTCTTCGGCAGCGCTCACCTCGTAGCCGCTGTATTCCAGGGATCGCTTCAGGGAGTCGCGGACGGCTTGATCATCATCGACGACGAGGATGTGCATGTCCTCAAGCGTGCCAGATGTCGCGGCTTTCCCGCCGTTCGCTAGCCCCAGCGGTGTGCAGCCAGGGCATTGAGCGCGCGTGGCCGGGGATTTACCTCCGGCATTCCGCGTACGGCGGCGCGGCAGGCGGAGAAAATGACAGCAGGATTGAAGAGCATCGCGGGTGAGGCCATCAGGTGGTAGACGCGCGCGAAGGCTAGATAGGCACCACGATCGCCGTGCGGCCGCAAGCCGCGCCAGCTGGGTGGACCAGAGGCCCACCAGCCGCTGCAGCAATGTCTGGGAACCGGCTTCGCGTATCAGCTGAGCCTGAACTCCGCTCTAGCAGCAAATGATGCGGAGAATGAGTGACTGATGCGAAGCGAACGGTCAGGGGAGACCACGGTGCGGGTGCTGGTTGTCGAGGATGAGAAGGGCCTGGCTGAGTCGATGCGGCGGGGGCTGGTCGCTGAGGGCTTCGTCGTCGATGTCGTTCATGACGGTGTCAGCGGGCTTTGGGCGGCCTCGGAGTTCAGCTATGACGTGGCAATTTTGGACATCATG
>Ga0307288_10000636_pt1 | contig 11770 bp, 10 predicted proteins | sample ER_DNA_142_FD_194469 | JGI IMG/M metagenome (GOLD analysis project Ga0307288, IMG submission 194469) | Bulk soil microbial communities from the East River watershed near Crested Butte, Colorado, United States - ER_DNA_142 | ecosystem: Environmental > Terrestrial > Soil > Floodplain | place... | reverse complement strand
GCCGCAGCGCTTCCCAGCGTGTTCCGCGCGGCCGTGAGAGAACTCGGGCGATCGAACTGAACCTGAACATCTCCGCCGGTCCCTCGCCAGCGAGGCGGCCGCTCGGGTAGCTGTTCTGCAACCGGGCGGCCAGGTTCCTGGAGTTGGACAGTCCCTGCTCGGGATCGGGGTAGCTGAACGCCTTAACCAGCTTGGCGTCCACCCACTCCTTCTCATGTGGCCGGCAACCACACTCCGCTGAAGACACAGCCGCCGACTGCATGCGCTGATGCAAACCGTTCGCAACGATCACGGCGATTCCAACATCCGCCGCACCTACCCCATGGGCAGACCCAAACCCCACATTGCCGCAACCCCACTCCTGGCCAGGCGCCCAACCCCTCTTTGGAGGTCTATCGGATAAACGGTTGCTCTGTCCATGTATCAGCCATGCATCGGCTCTCTCGGCATAAGTGTTCGCGCGCTGAACGCCACAAGTGTGCCGGCCCAAGCGCATGCACGAGGCGGTCTTTAACCCCTGACGAGAAACCTAATGGCCCGTGTGACAGCATGATTGGGAGCTTCAATTGCTCAGTCCGAGGCCGCCAGGGGTTAATGGCCCAGGCAATGGCCCGAGCCCCGACGGATCTTGTTCGCGCGAATGACTGCATGGCAAAAGCCGCCCTTGACTAGGGCCTTCGCTGTGGAGCGGGTGACGAGAATCGAACTCGCATGACCAGCTTGGAAGGTCGCGGTCAGTGTGTGTACATGCGCCGCTGCAGGCGGGGAGGTGTGTCCGAGAGGTGCCGTGAATGACCGGGTTTCGCCGTGGTTAATGGCCCGCTAAGGGCCCATGGCGCAGCGCTCAACCAGCGGCTCAGTTCGTTGCCGGCCCGCGCCATCCGGCAACGCTTGGACCGGCCCGGCATCGTAGCAGGGAAGGGCAATCCCGCCCCGCGCCGTCACTGAGTTGATGGTGTCTTGCGATTCGGCCGACGTTGATGCCTAAAGACCGAACTGGGCGCCCGGGGTCCGTCTTTGCGAAAGCACTCTTTGTCTGACCTCGCCGTAGACCGACCGGTTCTCGGCTGTGACCTGTAGGTGTGAAGCGCGCCAGACGGTCGGCGATCCCTATGCCTGGAGCGCCGAAGCTTCCAGGATCGTCCCGGTGCGGTTGCCGATTTGCGCTGCAATAGTTACTCAGTTCGTTACTCACTTTGGCGCGACCTGCACCCCGTCCGAGTTCTCGCTGGCAATCGCTGGAGTTTCGACCCCCGACACAAGGCGGTGGACGTCCTTGCTGCCCTGCGCAAGGAGCACCCCGAGCTCGCAGACGATGGGCCGCCGGAGCCGTCATGAACCGGACAGGGTTACGCCCGGTTGTCGGCCTCGGAACGCCCAAAGGGCTACATAAAGTCCGTTAATCCCATCTCCGCCCAGTAGTAGCTCGAGCGAGGAACTAACCGGATGAGCAAGTCTCTGCTCGAACAGCTCCCCAATATCGTCGCCGCTAACAAGCGCCAGGCTGCCCAGATCCTTGAGCAGCTCGAGGGACACCATCGACAGTGACCAAGAGCATGCTCCTGAGCTTCGCCATTGTGTACGCACAATCGCCTAATAGCTTCAACGCTTCGGATTGCCACGCCGACGCGGGTGGCGGTGCTCCTGCGCCGTCGTGAATGAGCGCCGGCACGCCGCTAGATGTGTACGGCTCGCCGTCAAGGGTGTAGCGAAGTTGTTCAACGAGCGCAGCGACCCAGAGGGCGCGCAAGAAGTCGGGACCCAGCTCGCCGCTTGAGTGAGCCTTCCAGCGGTCGTTGACGTCTTAACCCAAGACTCCTCTGGTGCCGGGAGAAGGAGGGCCTTGCCATGATGTGTCTGCCCGCTTCAGGCAAGCCGGCACAGCCAGTCGTCGGATCGGTGTAGCCGACGATCTGGCACCCCGACAGGAAGGCAGATGCGGCAGTGAGACCTGATCGTCGAGTCTTGGATCAAGCCGGCAACGACGACATCACCTCAACGCATCCTTTCGCGGCAAACCTGGTTAGCGCGCTGGCCTGCTTGCTCGTCTTTTTCGAGCTGCTTGCTCCGAACGAATTCAGCCGCCTTACTCCGGGCGCATTTGTCAGCGTCCCGCTGGAAGCACTGCTTGGCGTCGCCTTCCTGCTCGTCCTGCCGGCGAAGGCGAGGCCGGTCGTCGCGACGCTTCTTGGACTAGCCCTGGGCTTGCTGGCCCTTATGAAGATCCTCGATATCGGCTTTTTCGCAATCCTTGCTCGGCCGTTCGATCCGGTAATGGACTGGACGCTGTTCGAAGACGGCATGAGGTTCCTGGCGGGCGCCATCGGCCCATTCGCGGCGATCGGCTGCCTTGCGGCAGCCGTGGTTTTCAGCACGGCCCTGCTCATATTGACAGCCCGGGCCGTTCGACGCTTGACGCGCCTCTTCGTCCGGCGCAACGCAGCTGCCAGCCGTGCAGTCGTTGTGATCGCTGTTCCCTGGCTCGCCTGCGCCATTCTCGGCACCCAGGTCGTTCCTGGCGTACGCGTCGCGGCCGCGAGCACAGCGGTCTACCTCCAGCATCGTCCAGCGGCCGCACGTCCGCAGGATCGCGAGTCGTTCGCCGCCAACGCAGCAGCCGATTCCTTCGCGAACACGCCAGGCAAGGAACTGTTGACGGGATTGCGCGGCAAGGACGTCATCGTTGTTTTCGTTGAAAGCTATGGGCGTAGCGCTATCGAGGATCCTGGGCTCGCGCCGCCTGTCACCGCGGTGCTCGACGCAGGGAATCGTCAGCTGCGTGCCGCCGGATTCGGGTCCCGAAGCGCGTTCCTTACCTCACCGACGGCAGGCGGTGGCAGCTGGCTAGCGCACGGCACGTTGCTTTCGGGTTTGTGGATCGATAATCAGCAGCGCTACGACGACTTCGCTGCCAGCCAGCGCCTGACCCTCACCAGTGCCTTCCGACGCGCGAACTGGCGCACCGTCGGCGTCATGCCCGGCAACGACGGCCCCTGGCCACAGAGCGAGTCCCTGGGCTATGACCGGATTTACGACGCCGAGGACATGGGATATCACGGCCCCCGGTTTAGCTGGGCAACCATGCCTGACCAGTACACCTTGCTGCGGTTCGAGCACACCGAGTACGCCCGACGGGACCGCGCGCCGGTCATGGCAGAGATCACCCTGGTCTCAAGCCACGCGCCGTGGGAGCCGGTGCCGCGACTCATCAAGTGGGGCGACGTGGGTGATGGCTCCGTCTTCGACGGGATGGCGACGGCAGATGACAAGCCAGAAGCCATCCTGACCAGAAATCCCGAGCGAGTGCGCACCGATTACCGAACCTCCATTGCATATTCGCTGAGCAGCCTGATCTCATACGTGGAGAACTATGGCGACGACAAACTGGTGCTCATCTTCCTTGGCGATCATCAGCCCTCTCCGATCGTCACCGGCCCGGGCGCCAGCCGCGACGTACCGATCACGATCGTCACGCGCGACCGTGCCGTCTTGAATCGCATCTCGCAGTGGGGTTGGCAGGAAGGCCTCAAGCCCCGTCCGCAAGCCCCAGTCTGGCCAATGGACGCATTCCGGGACCGATTCCTCACCGCGTTCGGGTCTCAGAACGCGCCAATCAGTCACCGCCACTAGGGCGGTCAAAAGGCAGGACTCAGAACGGCAGCCGGGCCTATGTTGCGGGGCCGGCATGCGGCGGAGGTGGGGCGGTTTCAGTCAGGCTGCGCGTTTCGCCCGGGCCGTCCGGATCAGCCGGAGTGCCTCGGGGACACCGCCGGTCCACGCATCGCCGTGGCCGGGGAGGACCCATCCCGCGGACAGGCCGTTGAGGGCATCGAGTGATACCAAGGCCTTCGCCGGGTCGATGGTGAAGGGTGCGAGCGCCGGCCCGACGATCCCCGTCGTGACGGAGCGGGTCGTCATCGCGTCACCCATGAAGATCGCATCCAGCGATGGCACCTGGTAAGCGACCGAGCCCGGGGTGTGGCCGGGCAGCGGAATAACCTGCGGTGCGCCCGGCACGTCGAGCGTCATCGCCCCGGCGATCGGGGTGACCTCCTTGATCGGAATGCTCCGCAGGCCACCGTGGGTAAGTCCGTAGACGAGGAACTTGGTCATCGGCACGAGGCGCATCCGATCCCGCACGGCCGCCGGCTTGGGTACTTCGCCGCGTGCCTCGGCGGCATCAACCGCCCCGACGAAGACCGGCATACCGTGCTCCTGGCGGAGCCGCTCCGCGAAGCCGATATGGTCCACGTCGCCGTGCGTCAGCAGCAGCGCTCGGATGTTGTCGACGGATCGTCCCATCGCCTCGAGCTCGCGAAGCAGGTCTTTCCAATGGCCGCGCAGCCCGGCATCAATGACCGTGATCGCGCCAGCGTCCTCGATGAGATAGCTGTTGACCAGGCTCGATGAGCCCAGCCGATGGAGCGAGGGAGCCAGTTGCATCCGATGCCTTCCTTCGTGCTGCGATCCTCAGACGGCCCTTCCTGGAATGGCACATGCGGTCCACGCGTCCGCATTTGGTGCATCCACGAGCCTACGGCGTATTCGCGCCACTCCCCGAGGCGTGGCGCGCGGATCCCGTCATCAACGCCAACCTTGATCCCGGGCGGCTAGATTCCCATCTAGCTTTTGACATTCATTTTCGTTAGGCATACTGTCTGTTTGGCGCCTGCTGCGCCGTACGTCGGCCGGATCTGTTGAGAAGGACACTCATGAAACGCCTCGTCGCGCTGGCTGCGGTGGTCCTGCTCGGTGTCGCCGGCTGCTCCACGAGCTCCGCCGGCAGCCCATCAGGCTCCGCGACGTCGGCTTCGGCGGCCAGCGGCGCCGGTCTGGTCAACGTGGTCGCCTCCACCAATGTCTACGGCGACATCGTCAAGACGATCGGTGGGCCGGTGGTCGCGGTGACCTCGATCATCGACAGCCCCGACAAGGATCCGCACGAGTATGAGGCCGATGCGCGGACCCAGCTTGCCTTGTCGAAGGCGCAGCTGGTGATTGAGAACGGCGGCGGCTACGACGACTTCGTGGACACCATGCTCAAGTCCGCTCGAACCAGGCCGACTGTGATCAACGTGGCCGACGTCTCCGGGCGGAACCAGCATTCTGCCGACGGAGAGTTCAACGAGCACCTCTGGTATGACTTCCCCACCGTGGAGAAGCTGGCGGCCCAGTTGGTCACTGACCTTTCCGCGGCCGCACCGGGCCAGGCCGCCACCTTCAAGAGCAACGCCAAGGAGTTCACCGCCAAGCTCGGCCAGCTGCAGCGAGACGAGGCTGCCATCAAGGCGAAGCATGCCGGCGAGGGTGTGGCGATCACAGAGCCGGTGCCGCTGTACCTGCTTGAGGCGGCCGGGCTGGTCAACAAGACCCCGGAGGCGTTCAGCGAGGCCATCGAGGAAGACACCGATGTACCCCCCGCCGTGCTGAAGGAGACCGAGAACCTGTTCGACACCAATCAGGTCAAGCTGCTCGCCTACAACCAGCAGACCACCGGCCCCCAGACCGAGGCCGTGCTCGCCGCCGCGGAACGCAACAACATCCCCGTCGTCCCGGTCACCGAGACGCTGCCGACCGACCAGACTTACCTCTCGTGGATGCAGGCCAACCTTCGGGCCATCTCCACCGCGTTGACCAATGACCGCGGCCACGTCTGACCGGCCGCAAACTCGCGGCACCGCACCAGCGCCGCCGATTCTTTCGGTCCGCGACGCCAGCCTGAGGTTTGGCTCACGCACCCTCTGGTCGCACCTCAACCTCAAGGTCCGTCCTGGCGAATTCGTCGCCGTGCTCGGACCCAACGGGGCCGGCAAGACCAGCCTGCTCCGCGCTATCCTCGGCGCTCAACCGCTCACCGGCGGCTCGATCGAGCTGCTCGGCGGTCCGGTGCGCCGCGGCCACCGGCTTGTCGGCTACGTCCCACAGCAGCGGCTGGCGGACCGCGGCACTCCGTTGCGGGCGCGTGATTTCGTCGGCCTTGGCCTCGACGGGCACCGGTTCGGGCTGCCGCTGCCCAGCCGAACGCGACGGCAGGCGATCGATCAGATGCTGGCTACGATCAACGCCACCAGCTTCGCCACCCGCCGGATCGGGGATCTGTCCGGCGGGGAACAGCAGCGGCTCCGGGTCGGGCAGGCGTTGATCGGAAACCCGAGGCTGCTGTTATGCGATGAGCCGTTGATCTCCCTCGACCTGCACCAACAACGGGCCGTCAGTACCCTCATCGACGCCAGCCGGCGGACCGGCGACCGCGCCGTCATCATGATCACCCACGACATCAATCCCGTCCTGGACATGGTCGATACCGTCCTCTACTTGGCCGCCGGCCAGGCCCTCACAGGCACCGTCGACCAGGTGCTCACCAGTGCTGCGCTGTCGGAGCTCTACCAGACCCCGGTCGATGTGATCCGGGCCCGCGGCCGGATCCTGGTCGTCGGCCTGCCCGACACCGCCCTCGAGGGCCATGAGGCTGCCCCCGAAAATCCGCCTGAGGGGCTGCGATGAGCGACCTGTGGTCGGAGTTGTTCTCCTTCGCCAACTACGGCGAACTGCTCATGCTTGTGCGCAACTCGATCATCGCCGGTGCAGTCCTCGGGCTTGCCGGCGGCCTGGTCGGCGTGTTCGTGATGGCCCGTGACCTGCCGTTTGCGGTGCACGCCATCAGCGAACTCTCCTTTGCCGGCGCAGCCGCCGGCCTGCTGTTTGGGATCGGGGTGGTGGAAGGATCGTTGGTCGGATCTTTGACGGCAGCGTTGCTGATCGGCCTCCTCGGATCCCGGGCCCGGGAGCGTAACTCAATCATCGCGGTGTTGATGCCGTTCGGCCTGGGACTGGGCATCCTGTGCCTCAGCTTGTACTCGGGCCGGGTCGCGAACAAGTTCGGGCTGCTCACCGGACAGATCGTCGCCGTCGACAACCCCCGGCTGCTGTCGCTGCTGATCATCTGCGGCATCGTCATCGCCGGTCTGCTCGTGGTGTGGCGGCCGCTGATGTTCGTCAGCATCGACGCCCAAGTCGCCGAGGCGCGCGGCGTCCGGAGTGTCGCGTTGTCGATGGTCTTCATGATCCTGCTCGGGCTGGTGACGGCCGTGTCGGTCCAGATTGTCGGCGCCCTGCTGGTGCTTTCGATACTCGTCACCCCGGCCGCCGCGGCACTAAGGGTGTCCGCCTCCCCGTTGCTGGTTCCGGTGTTGTCCACTCTGTTCGCTGTTGTCGCCATGGTCGGCGGCATCATGTTGGCTCTGGGTGGGTCGGTGCCGATCAGCCCCTACGTCACCACCATCTCGTTCCTGATTTACCTGGCCTGCCGGGCGTGGGGCGCCCTCCAGAATCGGCCGCCGAAGTCCGCTCGGGTCGCGGCAACCGCCTAGTGTCGATACCGCTCATCCGTTGTTATTGAAAATCTTTGTCGTATTGTTGTGCGGTGAGTTCCCGGCGGCACAGGAGGGCGGCGTGGTAGCCGCCCCGCTACGGCAGACGCGGCAGCGCGCCGCCATCGCCGACCTACTCTCCCGCACCGACCACTTCCGCACCGCCAGCCAGATCCACGACGACCTCCGCCACCAGGGTGAGCACATTGGGCTGACAACGGTCTACCGCACCTTGCTGATGATGGCCAACGCCGGCCAGCTCGACCTGATCCGCACCGGCGACGGCGAAACTGCCTACCGACGCTGTTCGATGGGGCACCACCACCATCTCGTCTGCCGCGACTGCGGACGCACCGTCGAGGTCGAAGGCCCCGCCATCGAGCGGTGGACCAACCATGTCGCCAACCAACATGGGTTTAGCGACGTCCAGCACCATGTTGAGATCTTTGGCCGGTGCAGCAGCTGCGCCGACCGTTGACCACCGCCATCGGCGTCGCCATCACCCACGCGACCGGTATTCCGCGGCAACCAGCCAACCTGGGCGAGACTCTGAGGAAGCTGCAGCTACCCTCTTAGGCGCATGGACAAGGGCGTGGTTCCCGCCGAGGCTCAGTAGAGGCGGCGGACTACGGCGTCAAGAGGTCTGGCGTTTCAGTTGCACCAGTTGACCTCAGATCCAGCCACGTCGTGGTCAGTCCGTCCGGTTACGGTATCGACGAACTCGGTCTTGTTCGCGAATCCGGAGCCGTCGGGGTTGGTGGCGGCATCGCGGGGAAGCTTCGCGACCGCGAGGTATTGGCCGTTTGGGGAAAGGCAGATGTTCTGGATCCCGCCCGTTGCATCCGGTTCTTCCGCGTAGATCTGACGCGCGTTGCCGTCGTTGATCACCACGACGGAAGCCGCACCGGCCTCCGTTGCCACCCAGCCGATGTATCCTCTGTCGCCGCCGAGTGGCAATAGCTGCTGGAGATCTACGGCCTCGGGTAGGTCGAGGGCAGGTATCGGGGAGGTGTTACCTGTTGCCAGGTCGATTGCCTTGTAGCCGCCGTTATCGTCAACTATCAGCGTCGTCGAACCCGGAACAAACCCATACATCCTTGAGTGACCGCCAAGGGGTTGAGTTGGTCTGCCATTGAGCGGGTCAATGAGGTAGAACGCGTTGTCGGCGGTCTGCGCGACGATTGAGGTCGTGCCGGGAACAAATGCCCAGTCCAGCGGCTCCAAGGGCTTACCGTCGAATCCGGACACCTTGATCAACTTGCCCGTCACTGGATCGTAGAGGTGAAGCTGACCACCGGGAGCTAGGTACGGGTCACTCAAGGGGGTCAAGACAAATCCGAGGAGGCCGCTCGGCCCCGACGATTTCAATTGGCTGATGTCTGAATTGTCGACGAGCGTTTGGTTTGGCTCCGACCCGTCGAGTGGGCCAACGGTGAGCGTAGCGGCGCCGGCGGCATCTGATGTCACCACCGCGATCGCAGGATCGGCGACGGCGTACTGCTCGATGCGCGGCTGGCTGCGCACAACCCGCTGCTCGGGCGACCCGATAAGATGGTGGACGATTTGGTCGGGAGCATCTGTGTCGGCGTTCGATGCGGCGCGCTGCAAGATGTAGAAAGTACCGTCCGGTGTTCGGAACGAATACCTCAGGGTGGAGGACGCGCCGGTCGTCGCGCTTTGTACTTTGGCGACGATCTCGTAGGTAGTCGCATAGCTCAGGCTGTCGGCAAAACGCAGGATCAGAGCGGCCCCGTCCGAAGTCGGCTCAACCGGCACTTTTGGTGTCACGGTCACCTGATCGGTGGTCGGCTCAGCGACGGTCTGGTCAGCTCGCATGATCAACCGCTGCCCGGCGCCCTCGACCGCCGCCCCCGGGTTGATCTGCGCATCCAGCAGCCGTGGACCCTGAAGAGTGTTCGCCACCGTGAGGCCGACCGCGGCAAACACTAGGGCGCCGATCGTCACAGCGGCAGTGAGCCGAAAGTGATCCTGCCGTTTCGACGGCTCAGAAGACATAGGGCTGGTCGGGCTCCTCGATGTTGGCGAGGGAACCGACCCCGATCGCCACGCCTTCTTGGCTGTCACGGCTCGGGTTCTTGACGAAGGCTCCTTCAATCTTGATCCAGGCGCCCGGTTCGATCTCCTCTCGCCAGCCCGGTCGGTAAACAGGAACCCCGATCGGTTGGGCGTCTACAGCACAGCAGCTGACCGCCAGCCGTGCAATGAAGAAGACGTCCTCTTCATCTTGGTCCAGCACGTAGCCGGAGAGATCGACCTGCTTGCCCAGCACCGCTTCCGGACCGCCTTGACTCAGCAGCGCGGCCCAGTCCTTGACCGAGAACGTTGCCGGATCGGCACCGACGAGGGCCGCCACCTTGGTGGAGTCAAGCGCCTGCCCCGAGGTGACCAGCTCCCGGTTCTGCCGTGCAGTCGAACTCAACGTGGCGGGCGGGATGACCAGCAACGCCAGCGCTGCGCAGACGAGCACAGCGCCATTGGACCAGATGAGTAACCGGCCGAAAGCTGACATCCGAGTGACATGATCGTGGTCACTGTCTTCGTCTGCGGCCGACGGGACACCTACTGCTGCCATCCCAACCAGCACCAGGAGCGTAAGCACGGCCATTATGACCGTAAGGAGGGTATAGCGCGGGTGCACGTAGAGGGTGAGCCTCCCGGTCGCGGCGAGCCAGATTGTGGCTATGACGCCCACCAGAGTGAGGGCAGCCCCGGTCCAGTTACGGAGAACATCTTCAAAGCGCAACGTTGACCGCCAACCCCAGTACTGCCGTCAGCGAAGCCACCACCGTCGTCAGAAGAACGAGTGTCGATGCGGTGAACGTGGTACGCAGCAACGCCAGCATCTTGATGTCGATCATCGGACCGAACACTAGGAAGGCGACCACCGCGCCCGGTGTGAACATTGATCCGAGTGAGAGCACGAAGAAGGCGTCGACCGTTGAGCAGATGCCGATGACGAACGCTAAACCCATCAGGGCGAGCACAGACCAGACCGGATTCTGCCCGAGAGTGAGCAGCAGGTCGCGCGAGACGGCGACCTGGATGAAGCCGGCCACGGCGCATCCGACCACTAAAGCGGGCAGCATCGCGTTCATTTCGGCACCGAACATTCGTAGCGCTTGGACACCCCGGTCCTGCTCGTGCGCATGGCTGTTCACGTTGCAGGAATCCTGAAACCGTGGAGTCAGCAGATCCTCCGGTCGGTTGTGCCGACTAAACAGCCATCCGACGAGATTGGCGATCAAGAAACCGCCGAGCACCCGCCAGAACAAGATTCCATCTGAAAAACCGAACGCCTGATACGTCACCACAATGGTGATCGGATTTAAGGATTGGTGCCGCCAGCAAGAAGGTGATGGCATCCGGAACAGCGATCCCCCGAACAACCAGCCCGCGGGCTAACGGCACGTTCCCGCACTCGCAGACAGGCAGCATCACCCCAAGCAGAGACAGGGCCGCGCGCCGAAGAATCGGCGTTCTTGGAAGCATGCCGAAAAGCACCCGTTGCGGCACCCAGAGCTGCACCACCACCGAGAGCCCAATACCAAGCATCACAAACGGCAGCGACTCGACCAGCACACTAATCGAAAGAGTGATGAAATCCTGCACAGCGTCGCCGAGCGCAATTTCCCTCGGTGCAGTGACTCGGATCGCGAACAGAGAGGCGACTACAAGCAGGCCGCCAAGCGCTCGGCGCACATTGAGAACCGAAGCGGCCCCCGGCTCCGGCCGATGCGAAGTCGGCTGCGCGTCGACCAGACGCTCAGTCACGAATGGCAGCCTAAAGCTCGTCCGCCGCTAGCCCGAACCATCTCAGGCTTCGCCTGCAGCGTGTCTCAGCGATTCCCGGCGGCCGTCAGCCGCGGGGGCTACCTCCAGCAGGGCACGGCGGAGTTGATCTGGTCGTTATGCGAGTAGTGGCAGGACCCGGTTGGGGTCGGACGACGTGGTGCCTGGCGACGGCGATGTTGGTGCGCCGGCATCGTCCCCGATCCCGTTAGGTGGTTAGGCACGCAACGCTGAGGAGCTGGTCGTGTTGATTTCGACCTTCGGCCTGACCGGTTTGTGTATCAGAGTCGTGTTCGTGGGGATCTCGGTCACTCTCGCCGCCACGGCCTGCAGTCCTGTAGCAGCGGCGCCTCCGCCCACCGCGCCCCAGTCTTACGGGCCATTAGTGCAGCAACTGGCCGGTCAGGTGAGCGATGCCAGGGCACTGAAGCACCTTCAGGCATTGCAGAAGATCGCGGACGAGCACGGCGGCAACCGGGCCGGCGGGAGCCCCGGCTACGACGCGAGCGTCGAGTACGTGGTCGACGTGCTGGCCGACGCCGGGTTCAAGGCCAGCACTCCGACCTTTGATGCGTCCGAGGGCACCGGCG
>Ga0307288_10000634_pt1 | contig 11786 bp, 8 predicted proteins | sample ER_DNA_142_FD_194469 | JGI IMG/M metagenome (GOLD analysis project Ga0307288, IMG submission 194469) | Bulk soil microbial communities from the East River watershed near Crested Butte, Colorado, United States - ER_DNA_142 | ecosystem: Environmental > Terrestrial > Soil > Floodplain | place: USA... | reverse complement strand
GTGGGGGGGATTGTGGTCGGAGGAGATCCATAAGTCCCTAGAACGACCCATAGTCCCTAGAACGACGAAAGGTCCGGCTGAACCAGACCTTGGCAACCAGACCCTTGGGAGGTTGTCGGAGAGGACGCTCGGGGGTTCGTCCCCTCCGGCAACCTGTGCCGCCCACGTTACTAAAGAAGTCGAAGAAAATGAACCCCAAACATTTTGGGGGCAACTGCACTACACTTCGCCGCCCGGGCAACCGCCTGAGGATCATGCCTCAGTCGCAGAACCGTTCAGCCTTCCACGAGGCCGATCAGCGCCGACTCAACCGCAAGCAGCGGTGCCACATTGCCTTCCAGCGCAGTACGGCATGCAAGCAGCGCGTCGATTCGGTGCAGGGTCGACTCAGGGGTCGATTTGCGCGCCAGCACCGCAATCTGTGGCTGGAGATCCTCATTGATCAACGGCGCCCCCGAGCCGGTTTGGATACTCAACACATCGCGATAGAAGCCGGTCAGCTCGGTCAGTGTCCGATCGATCGCGTCCCGCTGAAACCGCTTGTTACGAGCCCGTTGCTGCTCTTCGAGGTCCTTGATCGCAGCATGGGCCTGGCGCGGCTTGGCCCCCTTGGTGCCGAACCCGAGGGCTTCCTCCAATGCGGCGCGCTCTTTGGCATCCAGCTCGCTGGTCGTCTTGGCCGCCTCCACAGACGACATCTCGATGATTTGGGCCGCCGCAGCGAGACAGGCGCCTAGGCCCTGCAACTGGGAGGGGATCTGGAGGATCTGCTGCCGCCGGCTTCGAGCGCTCTCGTCTCGTGCCAGTACCCGGGCTCGGCCGACATGCCCCTGGGAAACCCGTGCGGCGTACGCCGCCAGCTCCGGTTCGATGCCATCGCGGGTCTCAAGCAGTCGCGCTACCGCCGGAATCGTCGGCGTCTGCAGCGTCAACAACCGGCAACGCGATCGGATGGTCGCAACCACATCGTCCGGCGTCGGTGCGCAGAGGATCCACACCGTACGAGGTGCCGGCTCTTCAATACTCTTCAGCAGCGCGTCTGCGCCGCGTTCGGTGACTCGATCAGCGTCCTCGATCACGATCACCTGCCACCGGCCCAAAGTCGGACTCATGGCAGCTCGGCGAACCAGCTCACGTACCTCGTCGACACCGATCGAGAGCAGTTCGGTACGCACCAGGGTCACGTCGGGATGCGCACCGGACAGCGACGTACGGCACTCGGTGCATTTGCCGCAACCGCCCGCGCGGCACTGCAGCGCTGCTGCAAACGCTCGCGCCGCGTTCGAGCGACCTGACCCGGGCGGTCCGGTGAACAGCCAGGCGTGGCTCATTGCGTGGGGTTCGGCTGCCACGGCGCGCTGCAAGGTGGCGACGGCCGCGGTCTGACCGATTAACTCCGCCCAGACACCCAGATCGGTAGCGGGCGCGGAGGTAGTGGAATCGGTCAGCCCTACAGTCACCTGATCCACTGTGCCATCAACCGCCGACATCAACGCTGACGCGCAGGCATGAGAAACGGCGCAACCCGCGCAACCACTTGAGCAGCGATCTCCTCGCGTGACGCGCGGGCATTCAGCACTAGATACCGCTCCGGCTCCCGTTGCGCCAGCTCGAGAAAGAACTGCCGCGTCCGCTCGTGGAACCCATCACCGGCCAGCTCCAGGCGGTCCTTATTGGACTTGGCATGAACACCGTCACTGAGCTCGGCGTCAAGGACCACAGTCAGATCCGGCCGGAGATCCTCAGTAGCCCAACGGGCAATGCGTTCGAGGTCGGTGAGCTGCAAGACCCGCCCGGCTCCCTGATAGGCCAGCATGGAGTCGACATAGCGGTCACACACCACCACAGCGCCGCGCTGTAGCGCGGGCCGAACCACCGAAAAGAGGTGCTGTGCCTTGTCAGCTGCATACAGCAAGGCCTCAGCGCGCGGAGACATCTCGCCGGTCGCCGGATCCAGAACAATCCTCCGGATCATCGCTCCAACGGTGGTATCTCCCGGTTCAAAGGTCTTGACGACCTCATGACCGGCATTGGTCAACCACCCACAAAGCAGATCGACTTGGGTCGTCTTGCCGACCCCATCACCGCCCTCGAAGACAATGAAGACCCCGCCAGCCGTACTCACGCGCCAAGCTTTTTCTTGGTCTTGGCCCATACCTCGACGAACTCACGCCGGGAACGGCGAACCCGCCGATACCCGCGTTCGAAGTCCCGGCCTGCCGCGAAGGCTTGGGCCGGCAGAAGCTTGGCTACTTGTTCGGCCGTGACGAGCTCGCGTCGATAATCATTGTGAATCTCAGCCAGCAACTGCCGAGGCTTAAGCAACTGCTGCTGGATTGTTGCCGCCTCCTCGGGAAGCACCTGGCCGGCCACGCCAACAACCCATTCCAGGCGCCCCATCTCCTGCCACGTCTCTTCCCATTCATGGTCCGGGGAATCCACGATCAGGTGATCCGCGCATCGGCTCATGCGATTGATCGCCATCGAGATCAGGCCAGCGAGCACCTCACCGGCAGGATCGGATCGTTGATCAGCCAGTCTGGGCGATCGGACGGCGGCAACCAAACGTTCCAGCACGGTGAGATAGCGGTCGCTGCGCAGCCGAGCAGTTAGCCGGTCATGCCCGTCACCATTCGAGGAGTCTCTCTCCAGACTGATCCAGCCCAGCTCGTCGTAGAGATCTTCAACCCACTCAGCATCAAGGACGACAGAAAGCCCCTTCAGCTCGAGCCGCAGTCGCGCAGCCTGATCGGCAAGCCGGCCAACAGCGGCTAGATCGCCGCCGCGGATAGCAAGATCAGCTTCAACGATCTGCCGCAGCCGCAGCGCCACCAACTGCGACACGAATTTCTTGAAGGGGGCAGCGGCGTCGAACGGGCCAGGTACCGGAATGTCGGTGGGCCCAGTCGCTGGTGCCCCCAGCCGGAAAACCAGCCGAGGGAAGCGTGGCACATGCGCGGCGCCGACTTGCGCCAAAGTGCGGTCGAGCCAGGCCACCTGCTCATCTGTCAGTTCGGGCCCAACTGGAGTGATCAACACTTCGCGATAGCGGGCAGTAGTCAGGCCGCCGCGGCGTACGGTGACCTTGTCGTCCCGGAGCAGTGCAAGCGTTGTGCCCTGATCGTCGCGTAACGCGAACTCTCGCCGATCACAGGTGAGTGCCGCAACTGGCCCCAACGTTGCGCGGCGTCGCAGCGGACGGATCATGTCCGCCAGCTCCTCTGGAAGATCAGCATGACCCATCAGCTCGATCCGGTCCTTCGGCAACAGCGGATGCCAATCCGGTGCCGTGATGTACCACTCACCGCGCCCGTCCAGCACTCGGTGGGCAAGCAGTACGCCGGAGCGGATCAGCCGATGATCCGGGGCGTCGAGCAGCGTCACAGAGATCTCGTACGCGGCATTGTGGCCGGCCCTGGCCACCAGATGATGCAGACCAAGATCAGGATTGATCATGCGTGGTGCGACGGCGCTGTAGGGCACGTCGTAGCAGCGCTGGCCCGGCGGATTCGTGCTTGATCCATCCGTAGTCGGGGCCGGCAGCGCGGCGATGGGTGAGCCGAGCTTGCCCGCCTTTACCTTTCGCCGCTTTTTCTTGCCCATGGTCGAACACTAGTGCTGAAACAACGCTGGCACTATGACGAGCAGCCCGCTTCGCCGACTGCAGGAGCTCGCGCCCGCAGTGCTGTGGAAGCCCGGCGCAGTTCGCGAGCGACGAAGGAGGCGAATCTGGCGGGCTGCCGTCAGAGTGCAATTAAACATCAGCCTCCGTTAGCCAGCTTTGGCCCGTACTTTCTTCGAGGGCACGCTCTTGGCGGCCGGCTTGGAAGCCGATGAGTCTGCTGCAGTCGCATTCGTACGCTTCGCCGGACGCTTCTTGGGAGCAGGACCCTTGGCGCGCTTATCGGCGAGCAGCTCGGCGGCGCGTTCGGAAGTGATCGTTTCGATGTCGTCGCCACGCCGCAACGTCGCGTTGATCTCCCCGTCAGTGACGTACGGACCGAAGCGGCCTTCCTTGATGATCATGGGACGGCCAGAGGCCGGATCGGCGCCGAGGTCCTTGAGTGGCGGCTTGGCAGCGGCCCTGCCGCGTTGCTTGGGTTGTGCGTAGATGGCCTGCGCCTCTTCCAAGGTGATCGCGAAAATTTGATCTTCGCTTTCCAAAGATCGGGAATCCGTGCCTTTCCTCAGATAAGGCCCGTAGCGCCCATTCTGCGCAGTGATCTCGACGCCATCCACGTCCTCGCCAACCACCCGTGGCAGGCTCATCAGCTGCAGCGCCTGCTCCAGGCTGACCGTGTCGGTGCTCATTGAGGAGAACAGTGATGCGGTCCGCGGCTTGGCACTTTTTGGCGCGTCGTCCTCGAGGATCTCAGTCACGTACGGCCCAAAGCGACCATCCTTGGCGACGATCATGCGAGATGTTTGAGGATCGATCCCTAATTCGCGTTCCTCACCCGCCGGCTTCGCCAGCAACTCTCGAGCAAGATCAATAGTGAGCTCGTCAGGAGGAAGATCATCGGTGACGTTGGCCCGGCGACCCTCCTCGTCCTCCACGTAGGTGCCATAGCGGCCGACCCGGACCACGATCTTGGGCGCGCCGGTCTCTAGCGCATCGGGATCAGGGAGCTCGAAGGTCGAAAGCCTGCGAGCATCAATCTCGCCGAGCTCGGTGACGAGCCGATGCAGCCCTTCACGGTTGTCATCGCCGAAGTAGAAGTCCGTCAACACTCTGAGCCGCTCGGCATGCCCATCGGCGATCTCATCCAAGACGTCTTCCATCTCAGCGGTGAAGGTGTAATCCACGAGTCTTGGGAAGTGCTCCTCCAGCAATCGGGTGACAGCAAAGGCCAGCCAGGTCGGCACCAGCGCGGAACCCTTTTTGAACACATAGTCCCGGGCAGTGATAGTGCGGATGATCGTCGCGTAGGTCGACGGCCGGCCGATCTCCAACTCTTCCAGCTTGGCGACGAGGGAAGGCTCGGTATAGCGAGCAGGTGGCCGCGTCTCATGGCCCGACGCCGTCACCGATTCAGGGCGCAACGATTGCCCAGCCGTCAGACGAGGGAGCCGAGTCTGCTCGTCATCGGTGTGGCCGTCGGTTTCCTCGACCGATTCCACATATGCCTTGAGGAATCCATAGAAGGTGATCGTGCGGCCCGATGCCACAAAGGTGCACGGCTCGCCGTCGCCACGTTCGGCGTTGATCTTGACGGTGATCGAAAAGCCTTCCGCGTCCTTCATCTGGGACGCGATAGTGCGCATCCAGACCAGCTCATAAAGCCGGAACTGATCACCCGTTAGCCGTGTCTCGGCCGGCGTCAAGAAGGTCTCACCGGCGGGGCGGATCGCCTCGTGCGCCTCCTGAGCGTTCTTCACCTTCGAGGTATAGATTCGCGGCTGGTCCGGTAGGTAGTCGGCGCCAAAGAGCTGGCGGACCTGCTGTCGCGCGGCACCGATCGCAGCGCCGGAAAGTGTTGTCGAGTCGGTACGCATATAGGTGATGAACCCGGCCTCGTACAACTCTTGGGCAACCGACATAGTCCGCTGCGCGGTGAAACCGAGTTTGCGACCCGCTTCTTGCTGCAGCGTCGTGGTGCGGAACGGCGCGTACGGGCGACGGGTATAGGGCTTGGATTCAACGCTATCCACCGCGAAGCTGGCTGACCTCAGCGAGTCTGCCAGCGCCATGGCCTGGGCCTCGTCGAGGCGGATCAGCTGCTCATGATCCCTGGTGATCAAGGAACCACGGGTATCGAAATCACGGCCCTGCGCGACTCGGCGCTCACCGACCCGCGTCAGTCGAGCCGGGAAGAGTGGCGGCTGCGCCTCAGGCCCGGCGTCCAAGATCGCATCCAGATCCCAGTACGACGCACTGCGGAACGCCATGCGTTCCCGCTCTCGATCAACGATCAGCCTGGTCGCCACCGACTGGACTCGTCCAGCCGACAGCCGCGGCATGACCTTTTTCCACAGCACGGGTGAGACCTCGTAGCCGTAGAGACGATCAAGGATGCGGCGGGTCTCCTGTGCGTCGACCAAATCCTCGTCAAGATCACGTGGATTAGCGACAGCCTCGGCAATTGCCGTCCGCGTAATCTCGTGGAAGACCATGCGCTTCGCCGGAACCTTCGGCTTCAGCTCTTGCAGCAGGTGCCAGGCAATCGCTTCGCCTTCACGATCACCGTCTGTTGCGAGCAACAATTCGTCAGCGCCGGCGAGTGCCTGCTTGAGTGATCGCAGTGTCGCCCGCTTGTCAGGGCTGACAACGTAAATGGCCTCGAAACCGTTGTCCACGTTGACGCCGGTACGCGCCCACTTCTCGCCCTTGTACTTGGCGGGGACTTCGGCAGCACCGGTCGGCAGGTCGCGAATATGACCGCGGCTGGACTCGACGACGTAGCCGTCGCCCAGAAAGCTGGCGATCTTGTTCGCTTTGGTTGGGGACTCGACGATCACGAGCCGCCTGCCCCCTGGCTTCCCTGCCACCAATACTCACTTTCCTCATCACATCAAACTGATATCGCACGCGGCCAGCTATTCCGATCATCAAGAACGATCCGACAAACTCGGCTGCCGCCCCCAGCGCGCTTACTCTACGGCCCGCGATCAACTACGAGCCAAAACGCCACCGTTTCTGGATCAATTCCCGACGCCGGCGGAGTCTGCCTCCGTGCATCCGGGCTGCGAGCTCCGCCCCCAGACTCCAGGATGAATGGCTAGCCCGGATACTGCGTCATCGGCGATACCGGCGCCGGCGGGAACCCGGTCGGAGGCACCGGTCGGTGGGCCGGCAGGTAGTAAGGCTGCAAACCTATTCGCCTGGCCTGCCACAGGATCAAGCCGAGCGCCAGGCCATTAACCGCTACTGCTAGCACCAGCATCATCGGAGTGCCTGTGGTCTGCGTTCCGACGAATGCCTGAGACCAGCCTCCAAAGAGCACCACGACAAAGAAGGTCAGCACATTGTTGACCGCATGCATCGCAATCCCGGCTTCCAATCCTCCGGTGCGCCAAGCGGCGAGCCCGGACGCTACCGCCAGGCAGGCGATGGTCCCCAACACCCAGGGATCTGGGCTGAGGTGCGCAGTGGAGAAGGCGACGGCCGAAACAATCAATGAGACAACCAACCCAAGTGTGGGCCGGGCGAACCAGGCTCCAACGTTTTGCATAATCCAGCCGCGGAAGAAGTACTCCTCCCCCGCGGCTTGCAACGGCGTCATGAACAGCACGATGACCAGCAGCGCTACCCAGTGCTCGGGTCGCGGTGAGGCAGCGGGTTCGACGAGTACAGCAAGTGCGGTGTAGACGACCCACACCGGCAGGAGGACCGCGACGCAACGCAGCAGCCAACGCCATCGAATCCCTCCCGCAACCGATGACAGAAACCGCGGCCGGATGCCATGCGCAATCCAGATCGACAGGCCACTGGCCGGGATCAGCACAATGAGCGTGAGATTGAGGTAGATAAACCCGACCGGACCCAGGTTCGCGATATCGGTTGTTGCTCTCGTCGTGTATTCGACGAGGTCAGGCGCGCCGGCGATGAGCCCGGCAATGATCACCGGGACGATGGCAATAGTCATCATGATTCCAGCGAGCGGCAGCACCAGAACGAGGCAGAGCACAGGCTTCCACCAGTGGTATCGCGGGCCGCGAAGCATTTGCTGGTACACCCGGGGACCGTCGGGCAGTGCACTGACCGGGCTGGTCTGTGGGAAAGGCGCGGGTGGAATAGGTGATTGCGGCGGGTACACGCTAGGCGCCCCATACGGTTGCGGCGCAGCTCCGCTATGGGGCGCTGTTGGGTTGTAGCTAGCTGGTCCGAGCTGCGTCGGCTGAGGCGGTGGATACCCGGCCAATGCAGGGTCTGGCTCGTAGGACTCAGGTGGCACTTGGTCGAAGCCGCGCGTGAAACCGTCGCCGGAGGAATTGCTGGTCATCGCAATCCAGTGTGCCTTGCGGGCTGGATCGGGCAGACACCCGCGACCGGCGTCCCTCATTTAGCTAGTTTGTCAACCTTTGACTCAGATTGCTTCACCGGGACGTCAACGTTTTGCTCCGCTTCGAGTTCTTTCGGCGGCACCGGCTCGCCCGGTTCGCTGGCGATCGACACCTCGCGGCGAGTGCTGATGGTCACCATGGTGATGATGATGATGACTGCGACCCCTGCTATGACATAGCGCACGGCGGTAGGTGTGGTGCTCAGCGGCGACATGGCGACGATGGCCGGCGCGATCAGCAATGAGACAAGATTCATGACCTTGATGAGGGGGTTGATGGCAGGTCCGGCGGTGTCCTTGAACGGGTCGCCGACGGTGTCACCGATCACGGTCGCGGCATGGGCAAGCGAGCCCTTGCCGCCATGGTGACCGTCCTCAACGAGTTTTTTGGCGTTGTCCCAGGCGCCACCGGAGTTGGCGAGGAAGACAGCCATCAACGTGCCGGTCGCGATGGCACCCCCGAGGTATCCGGCCAGGGCCGGGGCGCCCAGACCGAATCCGACGGCGATCGGTGCGCAGATGGCGAGCAATCCTGGAGTTGCCAGCTCGCGGAGCGAGTCCTTGGTGCAGATATCGACGACCTTGCCGTACTCCGGCTTGCCGGTGCCGTCCATGATTCCGGGGATCTCACGGAATTGGCGGCGTACCTCGAAAACAACTGCGCCGGCGGCACGACCGACAGCGCTGATCGCCAGACCGGAGAACAAGAAGACCACAGCGGCGCCCAGGATCACACCCACCAGAGTTTGCGGCGCAAAGACGACGGCCTGCTCCATGAACCGGCCATAGTTGTCGGCCAGCACGGTATGGATCGCGTCGGTGTAGGAGCCGAAGAGTGCGGTCGCCGCCAGTACGGCGGTGGCGATCGCGATTCCCTTCGTAATGGCCTTAGTGGTGTTGCCGACCGCGTCCAGCTCGGTCAGTGCCTGCGCCCCTGCACCGTGCACGTCGCCCGACATCTCGGCGATGCCCTGCGCGTTGTCCGAGACCGGGCCGAAGGTATCCATTGCCACAATGACTCCGACGGTCGTCAGCAGTCCGCAGCCGGCGAGGGCGATGGCGAACAGGCCGATGACCCCGGAGCCGCCGAGCAGGAAAGCCCCATAAACGGCCGCGGCAATCACGATGGCGGTGTAGACCGCCGATTCCAGCCCGACGGAGATGCCGGCGAGGACCACGGTTGCCGCGCCCGTGAGCGACGTCTTGCCCACATTGTTGACCGGACGATCCTCGGTGCCGGTGTAGTAACCGGTGAGGCTGAGGATGAGGACTGCCAGCACGATTCCGATGACGACCGCACCGATGGCGACGATGCGCGGATCGTCGATGAGTCCATGCTGGGCGTCAGCCGGCAGGTTAAGTGCTGCGAAGGAGGATGGCAGGTACGCGAAGGCGGCGATTGCCACAAGCACCGCGGAAATGGCGGCAGAGATATAAAAGGAGCGATTTATGGTCTTCAGGCCGTTCTCGCCGGCCCGCGGCCGGGTCAGGAAGACACCGATGATGGCGGTGATCACCCCAATTGCGGGGACTATCAGCGGGAAGACCAGGCCGGATTCACCAAAGGCCGCCTTGCCAAGAATGAGGGAGGCGACCAGCGTCACGGCGTAAGACTCGAAGAGATCGGCTGCCATGCCGGCGCAGTCGCCGACGTTATCGCCGACATTGTCCGCAATCGTCGCGGCATTGCGGGGGTCGTCTTCGGGAATGCCCTGCTCGACCTTACCGACCAGGTCGGCCCCGACATCGGCGGCCTTGGTGAATATGCCGCCGCCTACGCGCATGAACATGGCGAGCATCGCGGCCCCGAAGCCGAAGCCCTCGAGGATCGTCGGGGCGTCACCTCGGAAGATGAAAACCACTAGAGCGGCGCCGAACAGGCCCAATCCGACCGTTGCCATGCCGACATGCGCTCCGGTTCGGAAGGCGATCTTCATAGCAGGATCGCGGCCCTCACTCTGGGCGGCAGCGGCCATCCGCACGTTGGCCCGGACTGCCAGCCACATCCCGAGGAAACCAATGAGAGCGGAAAAGACCGCTCCGGCAAGGAACGCGACGGAGCGGCAGATGCGTAAGGTCAGGCTGCTGAAATCAGCGCTGGCGTGAACTGGAAGCAACAGCAGGAGGAAGAAGGCAGCGACCGCGAACACACTCAGGGTGCGGAACTGGCGACCGAGGTAGGCGCTCGCGCCTTCCTGCACGGCGCGACCGATGGACTGCATATTGGGGGTGCCGTCATTAGCCGCGAGTACCTCGCGGCGGAAAATCATGGCCATCACTAGGGCGATCAGGGCGATAACGCCGACCGCTGCGACGACCGTCAGATTGACTCCTGACAAGCTAATAGAAGTCACTTCCATAGGAACTGGAAGTAGGGACATACATCGTCCTCCTGAGACTTTCGGCACTCGCGGCTACTGCCCTTAGCCGCTCGCGAAGTCTAACCATAAGTGGCACTGGTTTGGTTGTTGAGGCGTGCACGCGGACACCGCGATGAGCCCGGCGGCCAGGCCGATCACCCTGGATTGACCTGCTGGGCCCGCAAGCGACGATTGCGAAGACGCCTCTTCGCGTCGCTGCCTGAAGAGCGTACCCCAGAGGATAATGACGATATGGTCGCGTTCGCTTTCATTTTGCTCGTGTTGGTAGCGGTGCTCGTTGTCGCGATTGTGGTGAGCAATTCGGAGATCTACGACTTGTCGATCTTCGGAGCCGTCATCCCAGCAAACGCTGCGGGCATCTTTATCACCGGCGCCGTTGCTATGGCGGTCACCATCCTGGCTCTGCTGCTGCTCCGCCTCGGTGTCCGGCGAGCTCGAGAGCGCCGCACGCGGCTGAAAGAACTAGAAGCCTCGGATGAGACGACCAGTCCTACCGAGACCTCGACGACCACGACCACCACCAAGACCTCGAGCACTTCAGTAACGAACAGGGCGCCAGATTCCGAAGCCACCAAGACGAAGCCCGCCCTTGATGTGGAGCGTGAGTCTTCGACAAGGCCAGCCGAACGGCAGGCGATGCTCGATGAAGCCGATGAGCTGACCCGCGAAGAGCCTGAGAAATAGGCCTTCTCTTTTAGACCTTCTCTTTTAGAAGAGTCGAAGCAGCTCACTGGCCTTTTTCTCATAGCGATCACTCACTGCAACTTCCTTGCCGTGGGACGCTATTCTCACCGCACTGGACCGGCGTGGGCCTCCGCAACGACCTTCCTCGGCAACTGAGGAATGCGGGTACGCGCTGCAACCGAGACCCGTACGGTGACCACGAAGTCGACCGCATCGCCCACCAGATCACAACGCTCCACTCGCGCACCGTTCTGCCGAGCAGTTTGTCGAACCTGGGCACATGCGTCATGCCCCTGCTGGAAGGCCGCTGCCCCGCTCAAAGCGCCCAGGTCAGCGGCCGATCGTGCCCGGTGATAGCCGACGGCGTAACCCGCGATAAGCAATGCAGCGCTGCTGAGCGCCACGACGACACCCACAATGCCTGTCATCAGGACTGATGCGCTGCCACGCTCAGACCGCACGATCCGCTTCATTGTCCTCGTCCTCACCCTGCCGCGGGCTCGGGAACCACCTGCGCGCGAGCCTCGAGTGGCACAGCGGCCATCCATCGACCCAGCGCCCGAGCCCTAACTCGCACCGTCACCGTAACGAGATTGGGACGCTTGTCGATCATGATCGTGGCTACGGTCGGAGCTCCGGCCTTGGCCTTGGCAACGGCAGCAGCGTCAGCACGGGCCGCCTGCCTGGCAACAGCAGCCGCCACATCGACACAACGTAG
>Ga0307288_10000632_pt1 | contig 11796 bp, 13 predicted proteins | sample ER_DNA_142_FD_194469 | JGI IMG/M metagenome (GOLD analysis project Ga0307288, IMG submission 194469) | Bulk soil microbial communities from the East River watershed near Crested Butte, Colorado, United States - ER_DNA_142 | ecosystem: Environmental > Terrestrial > Soil > Floodplain | place... | reverse complement strand
ACAACCCGTGGGTTAGCTTCACCAACCTGCCGGCAAGCGTTAACCGGCCGTTCAGCGATTTTCCGCGTGACTATCGCAAGCTGCCGACCGTGTCGTTTGTGAGCCCGAACATGTGCCACAGCATGCACGACTGCTCCATTCGCACCGGTGATCGCTGGATGAAGAAGCACCTCGACCGCTACGCGCGGTGGGCCACTCGCCACAACAGCTGGTTGGTCGTTACTTTCGATGAGAACGCGGGCGGCACGGTCAACCCGATACCGACGATCATCGTCGGCGACCACGTCCGCCCGGGCCGCTATGTCCAGAAGATCAACCACTACACGCTCCTCCGCACGATCGAGGACGCCACGCTGCCGCCGCGTCCCCGCTATCGAAGATCTGTGTCAACTACCTGGGCCATCAAGGCACGAACGAAATGGCGGGAGTGCCCACAGACCAGGACGCCAGCCCAGCGGACAGTGTTGCCGATGCCCTGGGAGGCTTCGTCAGCAGTGGTGTGGCGCCAAGCTGCTATCGATCTTGGTAGTGCCGGGGTGTTCAACCACGATCATCGACCAGCCGTCTTCGGTTGGTCGCATGCAGCCATTGGAGGCGGTCAAGTAGCGGGACCAACGCACGCGCACCACGTATTCACCCGGGTCAGGCAAGGACACCGTCAGTGAAACGGCATCACGAGCGACAACTCGCCCTGGGGGTGCGACGACCGGCCGCGGGTTCGCAACGGCATACAGCGACCAGTTTTGGTTCGACCACACTTTTTGTAAATACGGCAGCCCATCGCGTACCAGGGTCACTTCATCGGGCGCCGACCAGTCATATGGCCCTTGCGAGATCGCCACATAGGAGATGGCGTTGTCGTCGAGCCATCTTCGGTATGTGTCCGCGTTGACGGTTTGGTTGTAGAAGATGGCGTTGCGACCCGTGTCGGCTTGTCGGGACCACCCCTTTGCGATCGGAACCACTGGCGCCACAAAGGCAGCTTCGCCGCGTCGCCGCGTTGGAACGACCTCGATGGGCCCGGCAACCCGACGAGCGGCCAACTGGTGCAGCAGGGGCGTATAGAACTCCGCGCTGAGCGCCGGATCGCCCCGTTCTCGTAGCTCTGTGATGGACACCGGCGGTAACAACAAGACGGCGCTTGCGGTGGCGGCAATGATCGCGACCAGAGGGACGGTCGCGACCGCCACGACAATCGGCGCAGCGAACAATTCCGGCAGACGTGTCGCGGTCGTGCCTACAGGCGTCGGTAGCAGATATGCCGCAGCGACCAGCACCGCCGATAGCAGCCCGCCCCACCGGACAACCGGGCTGCGCCAACACAATCCGGTCACGACTAGACAGACGAGCAGACTAACCAGGGCTTGCTTCGCTGCGAAGGTTTGGTATCCGCCATTGCCAAACGCCAGCCCGACGGCAATGGTCGGCACCATCGCGCTGGCGGCCAGCGTCACGCCGGCACGTCGCCTGCCGGACAGGAAGAGCGCCCCGCCAGCTACGCCGAGGAACAAACCAGCTACCGGGCTAGCAAGCGGTGCCAGGACAGCCAGCCCGGAACTGACGCGCAGGCGTCCGGACATGAGAGCCAACAGCGCACCAAGTCCGAGGGCGAGACCAAGGGCGAACGTGGTCCGAGTGACCACGAGATTTCCGGTGAGACTGACCGCCCCAATGATCGCGCCGGCGACCGGTCGCACCACCCCAGCGTTCTTCAACACCGCCGCAAAAAGCACAACGGTTGCGACGTAGGCCAGCGCAGTCGTGAGGGGTACGCCGAGAAGCGCCATCACTGGAGGAGACACGACGCTATAGCCGAGCGGGTTGAAACCGCCATACCAACGCAGGTCCAGCAGCTCCGGCCAATGCGACCCGGCCAGCTCTGCGTGAGCCAGCTGTGCTGAGAAATCCCGGCCCATCGGCGGCGCGAGCAGGTACGCAACCCCGAAGGCGACGGCAAAAGCGCCCGCAGCGATGATTCCAGGCGATCGCCGGTAGAGCGCAAGCATCTGGAACCGGATGCCGGGTTGCACACTGGTAATTTCCGTCGCCGTGTCGACGTCGCCAGAATTCGCGTTGACCGTTTTGGCGTCTCTCGCGGCTCTGGACTGAATGCTCACCGAACAAGGCTTCTGATTGCGGTCTTCCCCTTCTCATCGCTGATCGCGCAGCTACTGCGGCACTCCAGTTTGCGACATCCCTCCTGAGGCCGACCTGAGAAAGCCCAATAGCCGGACGCGGCGACTTGGCCTCGAACTGGCGATCAGCTGGAAATCATGGGCGCGCACGGCGGAACCGTGGTCGCCACTGAGCCAGATGGCTGGTGCCGCTTCCAGGTGAGGTTGGCGACAGCGGACGCTTGACAGTGCAGAAAAGGCCGCACTGGTCGGAAATTCGACCCTGTCGAGGCCGGAGGAACGTCGAAAAGTCTGCACTGGTCGGGGATTTGAGTAAAGGGCGAGGGGCATTGAAGTAAGAGGCGACGGGCACCTTAGGTATCAGCATCCAGAGCTATCAGCATCCAGCCGGTAGCCCATACCGCGTACCGTGTTCAGCGTCTGTAGGCCGTACGGCGTATCAATCTTCTTTCGCAGGTAGCCGACGTAGACCTCCACGACATTTTCGCTGCCCTGGTAGGCCGCATCCCAGACGTTGGCCAAGATGTCGAACTTCCCCACCACGCTGCCGGCATTGCGCATCAAATAGCTGAGCAGGCTGAATTCCCTTGCGGTGAGCTTGATCAACTCACCGCGGCGGGTCACCGTACGGCGGGCGGGATCTAGCACCAGGGAACCGACGCTCAGCTTGTTAGGCCGCTCCGGCGCGCCACGGCGAACCAGCGCTCGCAGCCGGGCTACCAATACCTTGAAGCTGAACGGCTTGCTCAGATAGTCGTCGGCGCCAAGATCAAAGGCGTCGGTTTGATCATATTCGCCGTCCTTTGCGGTAAGCATGATCACCGGAGTCCAGATGTTCCGATCACGGATGTGCTTGAGGACGTCGTAGCCGTTCAAACGCGGCAGCATGATGTCCAAAATTGCCACGTCATAGCTGAACTCCGAGGCCGCCCAAAGCCCGCTGACACCGTCATGAACGACATCGACGACGAAGCCCTCAGCGACCAGCCCTCGCCGCATCGACTCAGCCAGGCCCTTCTCATCCTCAACAACCAGCACCCGCACCGTGGCCTCCCCTGACCGACTCCGCAACAGCTACTCGAACGTGGCACGAGCTCCAGCTGGTGCAGAGTCCAACTGATGCTAGGTCGGCCAGACAGCAGTCCTCAGTCTCGACACAGCTTGTCTCGGCCAGTGTGCAACCTGGACGGCCGTGTCGGAGCAACGAAGGGAGGCAGCGCGATGCTCAAACCGACGGACCTAGACCTGCAACGGCAAGGGATCCGGCCGGGCCACTGGGGGCAGTGGCTCGCGATCGGTGTCGTCGGGCTCGTCGGCTTTGTCGTCCTCGCGCTGCTTCTAGTTTTTGGTACGTTCATTGGTCAGCTCGACCACCAGCTGCTGGCTGAAGTGATCAGCTTCCGCACACCGGAACTCACGGTATTCGCGAGCGCGGTTACCCGGTTGGGATCAACCCCTGTGGTGGTCTACTTCGGCGTTGCCGCGGCCGTCGTGTTGTGGTTTCGATCACGTTCGATTCTGTTGCCAATTGCGTTACTTGGCGCGTTGGCAGCGACCGAAAGCCTCGTCACCATCCTCAAGATCGCGCTCGATCGGCCGCGACCACCGGCAAGCTTGGTGGTGGGCGTGCCGCTGTCGGACGACGCATTTCCCTCGGGCCACACCACTGCTGGCTCGATGCTCGTTGTACTGACGGCGGCCATGTTGGCACTCACGTTTGGGAACTTGATCGTTCGTTGGCTTCTGATGATCAGCGGGTGCATATTGGCGCTGTTGATCGGCTGCAGCCGTACGTATCTAGGCGTGCATTGGCCTAGTGATGTGCTGGGCGGATGGCTGCTGGCCGCGACGATGGTTTCGGTGACTATGGCCCTGGTCATGCACGTTGGTGCCGTATCCGGGCGGTGCGACAGTGCCAGATGTGCTTGACCCGGACGCCACGCGATTGACCGTGCCTCCGACTGGCCGCGCAAAGGAGTAACTCGTCCATGATCACTCCCGGTCAGCGCGACATAGTGATCATCGGTGCCCAGTCGGTCAGTTGAAGTGCTTCCCGTTCGCGGCAGTCGAACGGCGGGGCAGAACCCCAGAGGTGGCGCCCGCTGAGGCCTCGTCAGAGCCGACCCTCACACTGGCCTGGTGCGTAAGGCCCGGACTATGGCGGATCGCCTGCAACCTCCAGCCGGCGCGACACATCGGTCAGTCCGGCGGACTGGCATTTCCGGCACTGAATAACGCAGCGCATTCCTTTTCATCGGATTGATCAACAGTCTTTGGGGTCCCGGGCATTGGCTCGATATCGGCTTGATCGATTGGGTGATCGGAAACTGGAAGTGAAGCTGTAGGAGAGGAAGACGAGATGCGACCACTTGAACTCTCGCTGGTGCTCATCAATCTGCTGACGCTAGGCGTATTGGCGGTGCCGCAACTGCATGCGGTGCGCTGGACGGGTTATGTGGCGCTCATCGCGGTGCTGATCGCCATCGCTCAGATGATCGTGGAAGGCCGCGCTGGCAGATGGTCCCGGCTTACGTGCTGACGGGGCTGTTCTTCCTGGTTTGGCTGTTGCAAAGCACCGCGCTGGCGGGCAGGCCGGTCAACCGGCTAGCCGCCGGCTTGGCCATCGGGTTCGGCACCCTGGCGCTGGTGATCTCTGCAGCCCTGCCGATCCTGAGCCCCGTGTTTCGCTTCCCGCGTCCAAGCGGGCCCTACGCGGTTGGCACGGTGACCTACCACTGGGTCGATGCCGCGCGCCCTGAGATCTTCACCGCCGATCCGAACGACCATCGCGAACTTATGGTGCAGGTTTGGTATCCCGCTCAACCAAACCGATCGGCGCCGAGCGCACCCTACGTTCAGGATGCCGGCGCGCTCGCGCCAGGGCTGGCGCGGTTGGCGCAGCAGAACGCCGAGCGGCTGTTCCCTGGCTTTCCCCTCACGGTGCCTAGCTTCCCCTTCACTCACTTGAAATACATCACTACCAACGCCATTCCATCCGCGCCTGTGGTCCAGGAGGAATCCAGCTATCCGGTGCTGATCTTCATGGAGGGGCTGAACGGCCTGCGCCAGATGAACACCTTCCAGGTCGAGGAGTTGGTGTCGCATGGCTACATCGTCGCAGCCATCGATCAGCCGTATGCCGCCGCCGAAGTGGTCTTTCCAGATGGACGCAAGGTCGGTGGACTGTCGAAAGATCAGTTGAATGCTCTGCTCCAACAGAGCATCAGCCCCGTCACAAACGCGCCAACGTTGAACGGCCAGACATTGAAGGACGGCATCATCCCTTACTTCGCACAAGATGCTGTCTTCACGCTGCACCAACTTGCCAGCCTGAACCAAGCCGATCCCACCGGCATCCTGACCGGGCATCTGGATATGCAGCGCGCCGGCGTCTTCGGCGTGTCGCTGGGTGGCATCGTCAGTGCCGAAGCCTGTCACCTGGAGCATCGCTTGCGCGCCTGCCTTGTGATGGAGGCCCCGATGCCGGCCGATGTGGTGAAGTCTGGCTTGCAGCAGCCGAGCATGTGGATCACGAGCGATGCCGACACCTGGCGGCTCCAGCGTTGGTCGGACCGTGATGTCATGCAACATCAGACCATGCGGGCCGTATTCGAGAGTTTGCCGGGAGATGGCTACTTCGTGCAGGTGCCGAAGATGTTCCACCTCAACCTGACCGACGTTCCGCTTCTGATCTATGCACCGTTCGGCAGGAGACTGGGCTTGTTCGGGCCGATCGATGCCCATCGAGTACATCGCATCGTCAACGCCTACACTCTGGCGTTCTTCGACCGTCACCTCAAAGGTGTGCCGGCAACGCTGCTCGATGGACCAGCAGCGCAATACCCCGAAGTGCGCTTTCAACGACGCCCCTGAGTGCTTGAGCTCGCCGACCACTCGACGCGTGCGCCGCTCAGAGGTTGCCGTACGGCGTCCAACTCGCTTCACTGCATGCATCGCCTTCAGCGCATGAGAAGAGCTTGGGTGTATCAATGGTTCGGCCGACTCGGCTGTCTGGTTCTGGCTGAGGCGTCGAAGTCGATGAACATACGACAGAAGTAGTCAGGGTTCTCCTCAGCGACCCAATGGCCGGCGTCGGGCACCAGGTGTCCGGTGACGTCGATGGCGATCTCCTCACACATTGGCGCGTAATTGGCAGCGAGGGTCTGGGCGCCGCCGCCGGAGGCGAGGATGGGGACGGTGAGCTTGCCGTGGGCTGCGATGTCGGCGCGGTGGATGTCGGCATCGTGGTCGAGTTCGCGGTAGATCTCGCAGAGCGCGCGGCGCTTCGAAGGCGCGGGCGTAGACGTCGAGATCGTCCTGGCTGATCGCGTCCGGCTGGTAGGCGAGATCATCGAAGAAGCGGGTGATGTACCACCGCTCGCGACCGTGGGTCAGGTACACGGCGATGTCTGGGTTGGCGTGGAAGTCGAAGTGCCAGGCGCTCTTGGCGACTTTGCGTTGCTCGTAGTAGTCGGTGCCGGGCAGCGGGGCTTCCATAGTGGTCAGGCTGACGACGTCGTCGCGGTATCGCAGCGCGTAGCCGAACGCGACTATGGAGCCAAGATCGTGTCCCACTATCGACAGCGTCCGTCGATGCCGAGTTCGTTGTGGACGAGGTGGTGAAGGTCGCCGGCCATGGTCCATTTGTCGTAGCCATCACGGGGCTTAGTGGAAGCACCAGCGCCGCGGTAGTCCGGCACGACGACTTGGTACCCTCCCGCCACTAGCGTCGGTACGACCTTGCGCCAGGCGTATCCGGTCTGCGGCGCACCGTGGATCAACAGCACCGTCTTCGAGGTGGCCGGCGAGATGCCTGCGAGCGTGTAGCCGATGCGAACCCCAGTGGCCTGGTCGATCCAGGCGCGGCCGCGCCTGGTGTTGATGGAGTCCGTGTCGTCTTCTGGACTGATTGGACTGGGCAACTGTCGATCCTTTCGTTGGCTGGGTCGCGCTTGCTACGCCGAGCACGTCGTGATCGCCGGTCAAACTGAGATCAGGCTGATGCGTGGTCTCGCCATGAGTGCTGAGGCTCGCAGCCGAGAAGACGGCGAGCCTTGTCGATCGAGCAGAGTGACTGTGTTCCTTCAACAGGGGCACGGAACTCGGTCCCGGGGAAGAACTCAGCCATCAGCTCCGTGGAGGGCCGGCTCATGACGCTGTCGGCGTTGGCGATGACGAAGTTGTCGAACCCCGGCTTGTCGTATTCCAGCGCACGGACGACGACCTGGGCGCCATCACGGGCGTCGATGTAGCCACAGGTTCCACTTGCGGGAGGCAGGGTCGTTTTCGAAGGAGGGGAAGTCGGCGTACTCGGACGGGTCGATGACGTTGGAGAAGCGCAGCCCGATCATCTTTTGATCTGGGTTCCAGCGGCAATACTGGCGGGCCATCTCCTCTTCGAGATCCTTGGCGAGGGCGTAGACGACTTCTGGTGTAGCTGGGACGTTCTCGTCGAGTGGCACGTACGCCGGTGGGTTATTGAACGGGTAGCCAACGGCATTGACGCCGCTGTGAACCTCGTCGATGCCGGAGAGGGCCTCGACAACCTGGCCGTAGTCGGTGAGGTCCGTGCGTATGAAGTGGGCTTGGCTGTCCGGTGAGGTACGCGGTCGAAGTTCACGACGGTCCATCCCTCCACGATGAGCGCTGCCACCACGGCCCGGCCGAGCTTGCCGCTGCCGCCGGTCACTGCCACTGTTCGATTCATCTGTGTCTCCTCAGGTTTCTTGCCGTCGCTTGGGGATCGGATTTCAGGCTTCGGCGAACCGATGGCCGAGATCGAGGATGGTTTTACAGACAAGGTCCCAATCGCCTTCGGCCGTCAGGTCCTGCGTCTGGCCTGCGCCGAGCTCGGTCGGTCGCGGGATGAATGCCGTGCCGAGTCCCGCCCGTTGGGCAAATGCGAGATCGCAGTTATGGGCCGCCGCGAGCATGACCTCGGCTGGATCCAGCCGCAGGATCCACGCCATCTTGCGATACGCATGGGGAGTCGGCTTGTAGGCCAGCGTCGTGTCAGAACCGACAATCACGGTCCACGGCAGTTTCGCCCGCAGCGCCATCCGCAGCAGCAGGGCGAGGTTAGCGTTTGACAGTGGCCCGACGATCACGTGTTTGCCGAGTTCGGCCAGGCCGGCGACGCTGTCCTCCCATGGGTCCAGCCGCTCCCAAGCTGCGTTGAGATCGGCGAGCTCGTCATCGTCGAAGCAGGCCGCTTCCAAGCTGAACTCCGAAAGCGTTGCGTGGAGGTTCTCCAGGTGCAGCCGATCCAGCGGCACGAACTCACGACTCCCGTTGCGGATCGGCTCCATCGACGGCTCGTACTTCGCCCGCCATGCGTCGGCGAACGCTAGGGCATCAAGGTCGATCCGATGACGCTTGGCAAAGGCGGCGACGTCGCGGGCCACTCCTGAGCGCCAGTCCACGACGCTGCCGAACGTGTCAAACAGAACGGCCTTGATCACACGCCCTGTGGATGGTGAGACGTAGGTCATCCTTGCCCTTCTGCGCCGGAAATGCTCCTGCGATTAGGAACAGTGCTGAGACGTCAACCGGTTGACCGACTGTCGCAACATATAACGCGCTACAGCAGCCTATCAACCGGTTGACCAAAGTTCGCCTCTGGTGACTCGTCTCAGATCGGAGGTGGCGCTCAGCTCGCGGCGAGAAAGCCGGTCAGGCGTTCGGCCGCGCTGTCCATGTGGGTATTCATGGCTGCGGCTGCCTGGTCGCGGTTGCCGGACGTGAGTGCGTGGTACACGGCCCGGTGCTCCGCGAGCGTGCGGTGTGCTTGCTCAGCGTCGTTGAGGGCTCGCTCCACCCAAACCCGAATCAGCGATCGGACCGTTTGCAACAGGTCGGCAAGCAGCGCGTTCTGGGCGGCGGCTGCGACAGCCTGGTGGAATCGCATGTCGGCCGCGACGAACGCCTTGTAGTCCTCCATAGTGTCGGCCATCGTCTCGAGGTGGCGCCCGATCTCGGCGATGGCCTCCGGCGTGCCCAGCACCGCGGCGAGTCGAGCTGCCTGCACCTCCAGTCCGTGTCGGACTCCAATGAGGTCGCGCGTCTGCGGGGCACCGATCAGCATTCCCCAGGACAGGGTCTGGGGGAGCAGTTCGGATGCTTTGCCCCGCAGGTAGGTGCCGGAACCGGGGCGTACGGTGACGACGCCGAGAATCTCTAAAGCAGCGAGCGCCTCGCGGACCGCCGATCGGCCGATGCCCAGAGTCAGTGCGAGCTGGCGTTCGGGCGGGAGTCTGTCGCCGGGCTGGATGGCATCACTGGTGAAGTAGGTCAGCAGGCGGCGCGTGACCTCGGAGACGGCGCTAACGGCGTCGATGCTGCCCCCCAGCGCGCCGCTGAGCTGGTCGGCAGTGGGGCTGGCGGCAGGCTCGGAGTGTACGGGCATTTTCACACCCTAGAGCATCTTCCGAGGAACCGGTTGACCAAACTGGTCAACCGGTTGACAAAATCTAAGAAGGGTTGTCATGGTGGTGTGACGCCCCCTGCTGATCGGAGCTCAACGATGTCCCGCCTCTATAACGATCCCGACCGGTTCGCCGAGGAGGCCGAGGAGGGCTTTGTGTCCCACCGTCATGAGGATCGCAAGCAGGATCGCCGATGAGCATCACGATCGGGGTGAGCCTGAAGGCCTACCTCGGCTACCGGGATACCCTTCGATGGGCCTCGGACATCGCGGAGATCACCCGGTCGCGGTCGCATTCGAGCATCGAGCTGTTTGTCCTGCCTGCATTCCCGGCACTGGTCCCGGTCCGCGACATCCTTACCGGCTCCGGTATTGCGGTCGGCAGCCAAGACATTGCCGCGGATGATGCCGGCAACCAGACCGGCGAGGTCACCGGAGCCATGCTGGCCGACGTCGGCTGCCACTACGCCGAGGTCGGACACGCGGAACGTCGCCGCCATTTCGGCGAGAGCGAGCAGGTCGTTGCGGCCAAGACCGCGGCCGCCCTGCGGCACAGGCTGGTCCCGGTAATATGCCTCGGCGAGCCAACCCGTCTCGACCTCGACGCCGCCGTCGAAGAATCAGTGCGGCAGCTTCGGCACGCGCTGGGCGGCGTTCAGTCAGTCAGGCCGGGCGGCCGGGTCGTGGTCGCGTACGAACCGCATTGGGCTATCGGCGCCGCCGAACCCGCCCCCGATGAACACATCATCGCCGTAGTCGCCGGGCTCCGCCGAGCCGCCTCCCAGCTGGCGCCTGGATCGTCTGTCATCTACGGCGGCAGCGCCGGCCCCGGCCTTCTCACCCGGCTCGCGGGCGGCGTCGATGGGTTGTTCCTGGGACGCTTCGCCCACGACCCCAAGGCCTTCGCCACCGTCCTCGACGAGGCGATCGCTATCCAGCTCAAAACGGCGGCGTCATGACGATCGGGCTGAGCACGTACGCCTTCTTCTGGCAGTGGCACGACACCGCCACCTCCCCGCTGTCGCTGACCGACATGATCGAGAAGACAGCCGAGTGGGACGTCAAGCTTTTCCAGATCTGCGACTACCCCGCAATTGACAGCTACGACAACGCCGCGCTCTCCGAGCTGCGGCATTACGCCGAGGCCTGCGACGTCACCCTAGAGCTCGGCACCCGAGGCGTCACCCCAAGCCACCTGTCTCACTACTTGCACATCGCCGAGTTGCTCGGCGCCCGGCTGGTGCGCAGCATGATCAACACCACCGATCACCGGCCCACGCCGGAGGAAGCGGTGCGGATGCTTGGGCAGAGCACGCCCGCGTACGAGCAGGCTGGCGTCACCCTCGCCTTGGAAACCTACGAGCAGGTGCCGGTACGTGACTTGGTCGGCATCGTCGACGCCGTCGGCTCACCCAACCTCGGCATCTGCCTCGACCCGGCGAACTGCGTTGCGGCGCTTGAGCTCCCGCGGGACACGATTGAGCTCACCGCTCCGCGGGTGGCCAACGTCCACGTCAAAGACTTCGCGTTCACCCGACAAGCGGGCTGGGTCGGGTTCTCCCTCGTTGGCGCGCCGCTCGGCGACGGGCTGCTCGACTACGACCACCTGACCCAGACCGTGCAACCCGACCGGCGGGGGATTAGCCAGGTGGTCGAGCATTGGCTGCCCTGGCAAGGGGACAGCCTCACCACTGTGAACACCGAAGACCAGTGGACCCTCCACAGTCTTGCCTACCTAAGGAGCAAGCAAGCATGACCGACAGCACCACTCCCACCGGCCAACTGACCATCGCCGTAGTCGGTGCTGGCGGCAAGATGGGCATGCGCGTGTCGGACAATCTGCAGCGCAGCAGCCACGCTGTGTACTACAGCGAGAACTCGCCGGCTGGTCAGCAGCGCACCCGCGACGCCGGCCGCGAGGTCACCGACACACCAACCGCGGTCGCCGATGCCCACGTTGTCATCCTCGCCGTGCCCGACATCGCGCTCGGCCCGGTCTCGGCCGAGGTCGTCCCGCAGCTGAAGCCGGGGACGCTATTGCTCACCTTGGACCCGGCCGCCGCGTACGCCAATCTGCTGCACCAGCGAGCTGATGTCGAGTACGCCGTAGCCCACCCGTGCCACCCTTCGGTGTTCCTGCAGCGCAAGACCGAGGCGGAGCTGAACGACACGTTCGGCGGCATCGCCGCTGCACAAGACGTCGTTGCCGCCCTCCAGTCCGGCAACGAGAAGAAGATC
>Ga0307288_10000630_pt1 | contig 11817 bp, 10 predicted proteins | sample ER_DNA_142_FD_194469 | JGI IMG/M metagenome (GOLD analysis project Ga0307288, IMG submission 194469) | Bulk soil microbial communities from the East River watershed near Crested Butte, Colorado, United States - ER_DNA_142 | ecosystem: Environmental > Terrestrial > Soil > Floodplain | place... | reverse complement strand
CGGCACTGGACCTGGCTGCTTGGATGCTCATGACACTGGCCTTTGTGTGCTGTGCAATCAAGATCATTCAGGTACCTAATGACGAGTGGGACCTGCCCCCGCTGGGCTAGCCGTACGAGCCGTACTCGACAGAAACTGCCGGCAGATTGCAATTCTGAATCAATCAGACATGCAATCTGCCGACAGGCTTACTGGGGGGTGTTCCTCAGCTGGTCGGGACCTTGCAGCCTGCCGGCGCATCGGCCGGGATGCTGACCGGCGCCGTGCCCGCCGGCGCTTCAAAGAACATCGCGGTGAATACCGTCTCGGTCGGCCCGGTGTTGACTGCAGTGTGTACGTGGCCGTGCCCGGGATCGATGAAGGCCGTTCCGGCCGGATAGCGCTGGCTGGTGCAGCCCTCGGACGAGGTGTAGGTCAGCTCACCCTGAGCAATGGTGACGATTACTGGTCCGGGATGAGTGTGCCAAGGAATCTGTGCACCGGGTTGCACCGTGACCCTGGTAGTGACGACGTTGGACGGGTCTGAAACCTTGATCACATCGATTCCCTGGCCGATCGCCTTTAGCCGAATCTGCATCGACGCGTGGTCGGTGAAGGCCGCTCGCGGCGTAAGCACCTCAATAGCGACCGGGGTGGGTGTGGGTGTTGGGTCGGCCTGAGCGCTGCCGCCATAAAGGCAAACCCCCGTTGTTGCGATAGCCAGCACGAGAGCGCTGTTTCTTAATCTCTTCAACATTTCCTTTTCTCCAACTCAATTGATCTTTTTTACGCCCTTGCTCGCGAGGAGGTTATTTACGTCTGGCCATAGTCAGCCTCCTGTCGAGCGTGCCTTTGCTCCGGGTTTCTCGGATCCATTTCGCTGAGCTGACGCTCTACGGCTTGTCGCAATTCGCCGTCCGGCATGTCATCTGGCAGCTCGACATAACTGCTGGTCACGGTGAGGCCGGGCCTGAGCTTGTCCGGATCCTCGCGTCCTAACGACGCGGCGAGAATTACTCCGTTCTCGTCATAGACAATGCTGAGTCTCATGCAGAGAAGCTAGAAAGACCGCCTTTGCAAATCCTTTGCACCGCAGCCAGGCCGTGCTGCTCACCGAGCTGTTGAAACATCGCCTCTGCCGCCGCGCATGACCTCATGGCCCCGTCCGCGTTGCCAAATTGTCGCAGCACGTGGGCTCGCAGCAAGTGCAGCCAACCGAGCGATCGATGGCCGCCAGGAATGGGAAACACTGCGAGAGCGCGATCGAGCCAGATCAAGGCCGCTGAGAGGTCGCCTAAAAGAACCTCAATCACAGCGGCGTTGACGCTAGCAACGGAGAGGCCGGCGATATCACCAGATTCCTCCATCATCGTCAATGACTGCCGGCCCAAGCTTCGAGCCTGATCCGCCGCTCCAGCGCATGCCGCATTCAACGCTCGGCCGCCGAGTGCAATGGCCCATGCACGCCGGTCGCGGAGCTCTCGCCGCAGCGCCTCCGACCGTTGCAGATAGCGATCCGCGTCGGCGTACTGCGCGATCCATCGCAAGGCGTGTCCCCACTGCGACAAGGCGTACGCCTCCCCGTAATGATCTTCCACCTCACGGAATCGCCGATAGGCATCCTCGATGAGCGTAAATGCCGCACCCATGTTGCCGGCTAACCGCTCGCTTAGGGCGATGGCCAACCTCAAATGCCCCGCCGCCTGCTGTGCGCCGACCCGACGGCCGAACAGCACTGTCTCCTCGGCGAAAGGCAGTGGTGGGTCCCGACGTTCATCAACCGCCCACCCAAGCGACATTGTGACAAAGAAAGGCTTCGCATCATTGGGCACGCTTTCCAGAGCTTGCAGCGCTACGTCAAATCGCGCACGAGCCACTTCGATCTGGCCGCGACCGAGTGCGAGAACACCGGCAAAATGTTGCATCGAAGCGGTCACCGACGGGTATCCCGCGGTGACGCGGAATGCTTCATCGCTCTGACGCTGCGCCAAGTCCCACTCACCTGCCATAAACGTCAGCAAGGCTCGCTGGTGGTAGCCGAAGGCCCGCTCAGCCGGCTCTCCGTGCTCGATCAGTAGCTCGACGATCTCCTCACCAATTGCCGTCAACTCGGCTGACTTGGCTTGGCGAATGAGCAGGACCGACTTCGCCGCCAGTGCGCGGGCTCGCAGTGCGGATCGGTCCGGGCATGCGTTCAGGGCAAGAGTCAGCCAGCGGGCTCCTTCAGCAATCAGCCCCCGGTTGATCCAAAAGCGCCAGGTAGCGGTCGTCAACTCCAGAGCCAGCGTCGGAGCTGTCGCCAGTGCCGTGGCCAAGGCGGCGCGCAGGTTGTCATGCTCGATGTCGAACCACCCCGACGGCTCGCCAACGACCGCGTCGCCGCGATCTGGGTCATGGGCGGCGGCCGCCGTGGCGTACCACTCCAAGTGGCGCCTTCTGCAGGCCACGAGCTCCTCGGCTTGAGTCAGCCGGACTTCGGCGTACTGCCGAACTACTTCGAGCAACCGGTATCGAGTCTTCGAACCCGCGGTTTCGGCCTGGACAAGCGACTTGTCTACCAGACGTGAGACGAATGAGATGATCATATGGTCGGGCTGATCACAGATCGCGGCTGCAGCCTCAAGATCGAATCCGCCGGCGAATACCGCGAGTCGTCGGAAGGTTGTCTGCTCCTCGACCTCCAAGAGCCCGTGACTCCAGTCAAGCGTCGCCGCGAGCGTTTGCTGTCGATCAAGCCGACCGCGAGCTCGCTCTCCAAGCAGGATGAGCGCATCGCCGAGTCGGTCGGCGAGCTCGTTCACGGTGAAGTGGGCGAGCCGGGCAGCAGCAAGCTCAAGCCCGAGCGGTATGCCGTCGAGCCGCCGACAGATTTCTGCTACGGAAGGCGCAGTCTTGGTGTTGAGCTTGAACGATGGCGCAGTAAGCCAGGCGCGTTCCATGAACAGCTGGACTGCTTCCAGCCGGAACAGCTCACGAAGATCAATATCAGTGCCGAGCTGCGGCAACTCGAGTGAAGGCACGCGGTAGACAAGCTCGCCTGGAAGTCCGAGCGGTTCCCTGCTCGTAGTGACGATATTGATCTCTGGGCAGCGAGTGATCATCTCTTGAATGAGCGCGCTGCTCGCGTCAAGCAGGTGTTCGCAGTTATCCAAGATCAACAACAGATTCCGCGATGCGAGTTGCTCTGCCAGTGTTACCGCCGGGTCAGGCCCAGCAGGAAGAGTGACCCGCAGCGCCGATGCGACCGTGGATGCGACGACCTCGGGATCTTGGATTCCCGCCAGCTCCACCAGCCAGACTCCGTCTGGGGAGTCATTGCCGGCGGCCGTACGCCGGCCCAGCTCCAGAGCGAGCCGGCTCTTGCCAACACCGCCTACACCTGTCAGGGTGAGCAGCCGGGTACGCCCGAGGCCAGCGGTAAGTTCGGTGATCAGACGGCGGCGGCCGACGAAACTAGTGGTCGGCTCCGGAAGATTGTGCGGGGTTGTGGATGTTATGGGCTTGCCGCCGGTGAGCAGCCGGCGGTAAAGGGCTTTGGTTTCAGGCTCCGGTTCGGCGGCGTACTCCTGTTCAATCCCATTGCGGAGCCGCTCGTACAGCTCGATGGCCTCCCACCGCCGACCGAGACTGGCGAGCGCGTCGATCATGACCCGGTGGAGGCCCTCGTCCAACGGACGCGCGGCGGCGAGGGGTTCCAGGAGGGCGAGGGCGGCTTCTGGATTGCCTTGCTCGGACAACTTGGCGCCAAGCAAGATCATTAATGCAGCGTGGTTTTCGGCAAGGCGTTCCCGATGCTCCACCGCCCACTCGGCGTACTGATCTTCGGGTAACAATGGGCCGGCCCACAATGCGAGCGCGTCTTGTAAGGCGCTGACATCCGAACTCCGCCGAGCGGCAGCGGCCGCCTGCTCGAAGAGGTCTACATCGACAATCAGGCCGCCGCTCGGACCTAGCCGGACCACATCGTCATGAAGGGCGATGGATTTCGGGCCGATCATGTGCCGGACGCTGTGCAGGATCTGATGCAAATTGTTCGATGCGGCCTCCCGCGGAGCGTCAGGCCACAAGTTTTCGATGATGACGTCGCGGTGCAGCCAGTGTCCAGGAGCGAGCGCAAGGAGCTTCACCAGCGTTTTGGCCTTGCGCAGCCGCCAATGATCTTCGACGGGCTGCCCGCCGATCTTGACGGAGAAACCGCCCAGCAACAAGACCTGAATGTCCGCTACGGACGCGGACTGTTCCATCGCCGCATTTTCCCGCGTTTGGCGCAAGAACGAGAAGGGTTTTTGTCAAGAGGTCCATCCCAACGCGCCCTGAGCTCGTCGAAGGGCTCAGCGGGCATCTCGGCAGCGCGCTTGGCAACCTTCGGCTGGGGCTGAGACACTCAAACGATGAGTCTCGGCACCGAATCGATGGCGATTGATAGCGCAGCTCTTCGCGGATACGCCGTAGGCCCGGGAGATCCGAGCTATGACTTCGATCGCAGGATCTGGAACGGCTCGTTCGACAGGCATCCTGCGGTGATCATCCGCTGCCTGGGCGTGTCGGATGTCATGGCCGCCGTGAAGTTCGGGCGGGCCAGCGGTCTCCCGGTCGCCGTACGTAGCGGTGGACACTCTTTCCCAGGCTTCTCGGTGGCCGACGGAGCCTTGGTGATCGACCTTTCGCTCATGAAAGGAGTCCGGGTCGACCCCGAAAGGCGGACGGCGCGAGTGCAGGCCGGCGCGCTGCTCGGAGACCTGGATCGCGAAACCCAGGCGTTCGGCCTCGCAGTGCCGTCCGGCATCGTCACCCACACCGGCGTTGCTGGACTGACGCTGGGCGGTGGAATCGGTTGGATCATGCGTAAGCACGGGCTGTCGATCGACCAGCTCGTCTCAGTTGATCTTGTGACAGCCGACGGCGAGTTCACTCAGGCCAGCGCGGATCGGAATGCTGATCTTTTCTGGGGAGTACGCGGGGGCGGTGGCAATTTCGGGATAGTCACTGAGTTCGAGTTCCGCTGCGTGCCTCTGGGCCCGCAGGTTATAGCGGGTCCGGTGTTCTGGCCGATGGCCCAGTCGCCGGACGTCTTGCGCTTCTATCGTGACTGGGTCGCTGACGCGCCGGACGAGCTGATGACGATTGTGATTCACAGGAAAGCGCCTCCGCTGCCCTTCGTGCCGCCCGAACTTCATGGCAAGCCGGTCGTTGTTGTCGCCTGCTGCTGGGCCGGTGACGTACAGGAAGGGGAACGCTTTATCCGACCGCTGAAGGCGTTCGGCTCCCCGGTTCTGGATGCCTGCGTGCCGAAGCCCTTCCTCACCCACCAGGCGATGTTCGATCCGAGTTTTCCGGCGGGTCGTTGGTACTACTTCAAGAGCTGCGATGTTGCCGAATTGAGCGATGAAATCATCGACATTACGGCGGAACACTCGCTGCAAATCTCCTCGCCACTGACGGCGTTTCCGATCTGGCAAATGGGCGGTGCCGTGAGCCGAGTGGGCGACGAGGAGACCGCCTTCAGCGGGCGCTCAACCGGCTTTACGTACAACATCGGCGCCAGCACCGAGACCAGTGCAGGATTCGCGGAAGAGCGCGAATGGGTTCGGGACTTCTGGTCCGCACTCGAACCGTGGCACGAAGGCGTGTATGTGAACTTCTTGGGCGACGAGGGTGCCGAGCGGGTTAGGCAGTCATACGGGCCGAAGAAGTACGAGCGGCTTCAGGCCTTGAAGCGACAGTACGATCCGGACAACTTCTTTCGAATCAACCAGAACATTCCACCAAACTGAGCGCTGCGCCGCACGTCTCAGCTAGCCAGCCTGCGACCGCGACTCTTCGACGACGTACTCGATGGCGTCGACCACCGTGTCCGGGGCCTTCTTGAGAATCTGGGTGTGGTTGTACGGCGTCGTCGCGAAGACCGTTACGCGCTTATTGCCCGCCTCGGCCTTGGCGACGGCGCTACGCACCGTCCGCATCTGTTCCTCAGTTGCTCCCTGATGCCCTCCGGTCCCGACAAGGTATGCGGTCGGGCATTGCAGGGCTGCCAGATCTGGGCCCAGCTCGCCATTGACGGCGTCCATTTCGATCACCACGTCCGCTGTTTGATCGGCCGACATATGCGCCGAGCGGCCGAGCGCGGCAAGGATGCGCATAATCCAGGCAAGGCGGCGAAACTGTGCCCGGACCTGCTGCTTTCCCAGCTCGTCGAACATCGCGATGGGGTAAGCACCGTCGATGAGAACCAGCCCACGGACCTGATCCGGATGCCGTGCCGCGTATTGGACAGCGATGGTGCGCCGTAGGACCAAGCGACGAGGATCGGGCGGTCGAGCTCGGTGGCGTCGATAACCCGTCCGATGTCGTTCACGGCTCCCTGCACGGAATAGTCCGCCGAGGTGCCGGATTTTCCGCGGGCCGGGCGTCGAAGAGAACCGCGCGGTATCTCCCGCTGAGACGGTCAATGACGCGATTCCAGTTATGGATGGTGCCAAAGCCGCCGCTAAGGAAGAGCAGCGGAGGTGCGCTACCGGGGTTGTCGACGGTGTAGAGCTGCGTGTCGGCAGTCGGGATGGTGAGGTGGCGGGACATATTTGGTCCTTTCGCACTGGGCTGATGGGTGATCAGCCCCCTTTGGAAGGATGGTTACGACGGGCGTGCCATTCGGAGAGCAGTCCGGGCAGCCTCTTGGCGAGGAAGTCAAAGAGGGGGGCACTCCTCGATCATTAAGCGCCGTACAGTTTAGCCGTCTCTGAGTAACCTCCAGCGCCTCTCGGGCGAGCGCCGCATGCAGGTGATCCCCCACTTCGGGCGTCGATTTTTTGGATCTAGTTGGGTAAGAAGCGTTGGGCGCGATACATCGCCCGTCGGCGATAGACCTGGGTGAACTGCAAACGGTGAGAGGAAACTGATGCCGACCTATGCGGTGACTGGAGCGTCTGGTCATTTTGGCCACCGCGTCATTGAGGAACTTCTGGACCGCGGCGTGCAAGGTACGGAGATTGTCGCCATAGCGCGTACCACGGCAAAAGCCGCCGACCTGGCCGCACGTGGCGTACAGGTCCGCCCTGCCGACTATTCGCGCTCCGAGACACTTCCAGCGGCGGTCATGGGAGTGGGGCGCCTGCTGTTGGTCTCCGGTAGCGAGCTCGGCCAGCGGGTTCCGCAGCACACCGCCGTCATCGAGGCCGCAAACAACGCCGGCGTCCAGCGAATTCTCTATACCAGCATCCTGAACGCGGACACCTCGACCAACCCGATCGCGGGCGAACACCGCGGTACGGAGACAGCGCTGCGCATGTCCGCTGTGCCGCACACACTGCTACGTAACAGCTGGTACACCGAGAACTACACCGGCCGACTTGATCAGTATCTCGAGACCGGCGAAATCCTCGGTGCCGCTGGGAGCGGCAGGGTCTCCGGCGCACCGCGTGCCGACTATGCGGTTGCGGCGGCAGCGGCGCTGCTTGCCGAAGATCAGGACAATGTCGCCTACGAGCTCGGCGGTCCTGCCTTCAGCTTTGAGGAGCTGGCGTCAACCATCAGCGAGGTCACGGCCAAGACCGTCGTTTACCGCGACCTGCCTCCCTCCGACTACCTGGCGGTGCTGCAACAGATCGGTCTCGATGAGGCGACAGCGGAATTTGTCGTCGCTATCGACGCCTCCATTGCAGCGGGCGATCTCGAAACCGACAGCGACGATCTCGCTCGGCTGCTTGGACGGCAGCCCACGCCACTTGCCGAGACTTTCCGAGTTGCTCTCGCGGGCCAGTAGGGGCCATTGTCAGCGGGTGCTGTTGACGATGGTCGGCGCGACTCGGAGCGCATTTGCGGCGATGGTCAGGGCCGGGTTCAGCGCCGCGGAGGACGGGAAGAAGCTGCCATCGACGACGAATAGGTTGTTGACGTCGTGGCTGCGGCACTCCCGATCAAGGACGCTGCTGGATGGGTCCGTGCCAGCCACTGCCGTGCCGCACATGTGAGAGTTCGTGGCGATGCCCATGCGTTCTGTGAGCAGGACCGGGTAGCCAGCCCTGCGGACCACGCGACTGACCCGCTTGACCAGCTCCTGGTGCGGCGCAAGGTTGTTCGGGGTCCAGTTGATCATGATCTTGTCGCCATTGATGCTGACCCGGTTGTCCTGCCGAGGCAGGTCCTCGGTGGTGAGGTAGATGTCCAGGCTGCGGTCGGTGACCGTTCTCAGTGCCCACATGGGCGCCCACGGCCGGGCCGCCTTGACCATGGGCGCTCGCAGCTTGCCGAGCATCTGGAGATTGCCGAGTGGGTACGGCGTATCTGGCCCGGCCTCGTACCAATCGTTGAGCCCAAGAGTTTTCTGCCAGGCGGTGTCATTGCGGCGGGCAGGATTGACCGCCAAAAAGAAGGTGCTGTTGTGAACCATGTAGTTGCGACCAAGCAGCCCTGATGAGTTACCGAGTCCTCTTGGATGCTGATCACTGACGGAGCGCAATAGCAAGGCTGCTGAATTGACGGCGCCGCCGGATACGACAAAGGTTTTGGCTTCGATTCTTACGGTCCGTTCCCCGACCAGTGCCTCGGCAGCACTGACCGTGTGCCCATCGGGGCTAGTGATCAATCGCGCTACGTACGCGCCAAGCAGCAGCCGCACTGTCGGTGACTCCAAAGCGGGCCTTACCGCTCGATTCTCGGCATCGCTCTTGTTGCCGGTCGCCGAGGGAGAACCGTCGGCGGTGGTGTCCGCGCGCCGTTCGATCATCGACGGCAGATGCATGCCATTGGCCATATGGAACGGGTGCAGGCCCTGCTGCCGGAGCCGTACGGCGAATCGCTCGATGGCCGGCTCATGGCTGAGTGGCGGATAGGGGTACGGCGTGGAATGTTCCGGCTCGGTTGGGTCCTCTCCGAGTGTGCCGTGCACCTCGAAGAGCTCTTCGGCCTTGGCGTAGTACGGCTCAAGATCGTCGTAGCTGAACGGCCAGGCGTGAGAAACCCCGTCGTGATGGGCCACTTCTTCGAAATCGCTGCGCCGGAACCGGGGTAGGCAGGCGCCGTACATCTTGGTGTTACCGCCCACCCAGTAATAGACGCCGGGCTGGAAGGGCTCCCCGGTTTTGGCGTCGTACCACGGCTGTGAGGTGACGTAACGCTTCTTGACGAACACGTGATCGGGCTGGCTGTTCTCGGGCTCCCTGGGTAGGAACTGGCCGCGTTCGATGATCAGCACATCCAGCCCGGTGTCCTTCAGTGCCCAGGCAAGCGTGCCACCACCCATGCCGGAGCCGATGATCACCACATCCGCAGTCAATGTGTCGCGATCAGGTGTGACGAGCGCGCCTTCCCGCAGCGGCGGCAGCGGCGCTATCTGATTCATTGCGGAGTGCTCATGGAGTCGAGCAACGCATCCACTTCATCGCGCTGCGGCATCGCGGCCAAGTCGCCGCGGCGGGTCGTGGCCAGTGCGCCGACGGCAGCACCTTGATCAACTCGTTCCTGGAGACTGGCGCCGGAAAGGAATGCAGCGAGGTAGCCGGCGGCAAAGCCGTCACCGGCGCCCACGGTGTCGATCGGAGTAACGGCAAACTGCCGTGACCTAGCAGTCTGACCGTTGGCAGTCCAGGCGCAGGCTCCCTCGGCACCCAGCTTGATCACCACCTCGCGAGCGCCGCCGTCCAGGTACGCCTTGGCAATGGCTTCTGGATCGTCCTGGCCGGTCAGCAGCCGGCCCTCTCCAGCACCCGGCATGACCACGCTGGCGCGACCTGCCATGGTGTTGATCACCGTCCGCATCTCGTCCGGATCGGGCCACAGGTTCAACCGCAGATTCGGATCGAACGACACACTTACTCCCGCGGCGACGGCGGCCTCCAGCAAGGTGATCGACGCGGCCCGAACGACCGGTGAAATGCCGAGCGGGATTCCGCTCAGGTGCATGTGATCGATGTCCTCCAGAGCCAAGACCTCGGCCGTGAGCAGCGCCTCGGCATGCTGCGCGAACGCACTCTGGTGCCGAACCTGCAACACCTCCGGATCACCGCTGGCGCCGCCCGCCTTGAACATCAGGGCGGTCGGGCCGCTCGCTCTGCGCACCAGCGGGATGACTCCCAGGTCGCTTATGGCGTCCGCTAGATAGTCGCCGTGCGGATCCTCGCCCAGGACGCTTGCCCAAGTAGCGCGGATCCCAAGCCGCGTGAGGCCGACGGCGACATTGAGCTCCGCACCACCGGGAAACCGAGTGAACCGGGTCGCGGTTCGCAGGTTGTCTTCGACGCTGCCGTAGCCGACGAGGGCCTCGCCGAAGGTCAGTACCGTCGGTGGTGGATTCATGACGGCGCCGTCTCCTCGATGAGAGCGCGTACGGCGCGGCAGCGCTCGCGGAGCGCTGACAGGTCACCACCTTTCAGAGCATCGCCGAGTAGCGGCCCACCAATGCTGACCGCGACCGCGCCGGCCTGCAACCACTCCCGCGTGGCGTCAAGATCGACTCCACCGGACGGTATGGCCTCAAGATCAGGAAGCGGCCCTCGCAAGTGCTTGAGGTATGCGGCGCCGACCGTCTCGGCCGGAAAGATCTTGACCGCGGTTGCCCCGGCATCCCACCCGGCGGCGAGCTCCGTTGGAGTAAGGCCGCCCGGAAAGACCGCAACTTGGCGTTCAACGGCCAGTGTGACCACCGGCAGGCTGATGGTGGGCGTGACCAGGTACTGCGCACCGTCGTCCATGGCTCGCTGGGCCTCGGACTCGGTGCGGACGGTGCCGACACCGACATCGGCGGCGGTCGCATATCGATTGACCAGCTGCGGGAGTGCATCGAACAGGCCGGGAGTGGTGAGAGTCAATTCCAGGCTCAGGATCCCTTCCTCAACCAGCACATCGCAAACCGGGACAAGGGCAGAGACATGTGAGGCGCGGAGCACCGCGATCACCTTGCTGCTGGTAAGCCGCTCGCTGAGCGGCGGCCGGTTGATCATCGGCGTCATGATGCCTGCACCACCCTGGCAAGGGTTTCGACGAAGAAGTACTCGCCCCACATGACGCTCTCGTCGACCCCGAGCTGCTTGGTCTCGTGGTACGAGCCGTGCTTGAGTATGCCCTCCCAGGAGTCCTCGTAGGCGACGAATTCTGGTTCGCAGAGCCGAGCAATCGTTGCCTCTGCGTGATTGTGATAACGCCGAGCCTGATCATCATTGGCAGCCACAGAGGACAGCATGATCAATCCGCCGGCGGCGCAGGCAGCGGCCGAGGATTCCCAGCGGCGTAGAGGATTCGGCTCATCGAAGTCGTTGGGTGGCACCGGGTGTGGACCGCTGGTGTGCTCCAGCCAGTAGTCGGCATTGAGCTGCGCAGTGGCCAACCAGTGGGGATTGCCGGTCAGGGCATAGATGGATGTGAATCCGTACAGGGACCAGGCCAACCCGCGCGCCCACGAGGAGTCACTGCGCCAACCCTGCTGGGTGGTCTGACGCAGAAACTCGCCGGTGTCAAGATCAAAGATGCCTTCATGGCTGGTTGACCCGTCGCCGCGTACCAGATACTTGCGCGTGGTCTCGCAGTGCTGCTCGGCAATATCGAGGAGCTGTTGATCACCCGTCTCCAGCCCGGCCACCGCAATGATGCCGACATTCATCATGATGTCGATGAAGATCGAATCCGGCGCCAGAAACGAGCGCAGGAACCTGCCCCCGGTGTTGAACCGAGTGGCCATGGTCTTGCCGCCCTGAATGACGACTTGGCGCTGCGCGTCGTCACCGGTCAGTTCCCACCATTTCTTCCACGTCGGGCACAGCACGAAGCCAAGATCATGAACCTGATCATCAAACTGACGCTCCTCGACCAGCTTGCTGTAGTGCTCGGCGCGCGGCTTCCATTCCTCAC
>Ga0307288_10000626_pt1 | contig 11910 bp, 12 predicted proteins | sample ER_DNA_142_FD_194469 | JGI IMG/M metagenome (GOLD analysis project Ga0307288, IMG submission 194469) | Bulk soil microbial communities from the East River watershed near Crested Butte, Colorado, United States - ER_DNA_142 | ecosystem: Environmental > Terrestrial > Soil > Floodplain | place... | reverse complement strand
TCCGTCAGGATGTGCGCATGCGCGTGCTCGCCTCGTCCCGCGCCGTCGTCCGGCCGCTGCAGATCACCGGACTCTGGGATCTGCTGCACGCCGAGCAGGTCCCCGCCGACCAGCAGAGCGCCTGACTCCGCCTCCCCAAGGCTTCCTCCAGGGTCCCTGCGCGGCAGGTTGCGCGCGGGGGCAGACTCGAGCGACGACGTCGTCGACGAGCTGGGAGGTCCACCGTGCGAGATGCGGTCATCTGTGAGCCGCTGCGGACCCCGGTCGGGGGTTTCGGCGGATCGCTGCGCGACGTCCCGCCCCAGGAGCTCGCGGCGACGGTCATCCGGGCGCTGATGGAGCGCACCGGCCTGCCGCCGGAGTCGGTCGAGGACGTCCTCCTCGGCAACTGCTACCCCACGATGGATGCACCGGCGATCGGCCGGGTCGCCGCCCTGGACGCCGGACTCCCGGTCACCGCGTCGGGCCTGCAGATCGACCGCCGCTGCGGCTCGGGCCTGCAGGCAGTGCTGTACGCCGCCATGCAGGTGCAGTCGGGGGCCTCCGACCTCGTCCTGGCCGGTGGCGCGGAGTCGATGAGCAACGCGCCGTTCTACTCGACCGCCATGCGCTGGGGCGTCAAGGCGGGGCCGGGCGTGCTGCTGCAGGACGGGCTGGCCCGCGGCCGGGTGACCGCCGGCGGCCAGAACCACCCCGTACCCGGCGGGATGATCGAGACGGCGGAGAACCTGCGCGCCGAGTACAAGATCTCGCGCGAGGAGCAGGACGAGTACGCCGTCCGCAGTCACCAGCGGGCGGCCGCCGCCGCGGAGGCGGGCCGGTTCGCCGACGAGATCGTCCCGGTCACCGTGAAGGGGCGGAAGGGTGACACCGTCGTCGACCGCGACGAGCACATCCGCCCCGACGCGAACGTCGAGACCCTCGCCAAGCTGCGCCCGATCATGGGCCGGGACGACGCGGAGGCCACGGTCACCGCCGGCAACGCCAGCGGGCAGAACGACGGCGCGGCGCTCGCGATCGTCACCCATCCCGACAAGGCCGCGGAGCTGGGCCTGCGGCCGCTGGCGCGGCTGGTGTCCTGGGGCGTCGCGGGGGTGCCGCCCCGGACGATGGGCATCGGGCCGGTACCGGCGACGGCGAAGGCGCTCGCCCTCGCCGACGTCAAGCTGGCCGACGTCGACCTGATCGAGCTCAACGAGGCCTTCGCCAGCCAGGTGCTGGCGGTGACCCGCGAGTGGGGCTTCACCGACAGCGACTTCGAGCGCACCAACGTGAACGGCTCGGGCATCTCCCTGGGCCACCCGGTGGGCGCTACCGGGGGCCGCATCCTTGCGACGCTGCTGCGCGAGATGGAGCGGCGCGACGTCCGCTACGGCCTGGAGACCATGTGCATCGGCGGCGGCCAGGGCCTCGCCGCGCTGTTCGAGCGGGTCTCCTCGTGAGCGCGCGCGTCGCGATCGTCACCGGCGCCGCCCGCGGCATCGGGGCGGCCACCGCCCGGCGCCTCGCGGCCGACGGCTTCGCCGTCGGGGTGCTCGACCTGAAGGAGGACGACGCCCGCGACACGGTCCAGGCGATCGAGGCCGCGGGCGGCCGGGCGCTGGCCGTCGGCGCCGACGTCGGCGACGCCGAGCAGGTGCAGGCCGCCGTCGACCGGATCGCGGCCGAGCTCGGCCCGCCGGTCGTGCTGATCAACAACGCCGGCGTCACCCGCGACAACCTGCTGTTCAAGATGACCGACGCCGACTGGGACCTGGTCATGCACGTGCACCTGCGCGGGTCCTTCCTGATGACCCGCGCCGTGCAGAAGCACATGATCGAGGCCACCTGGGGCCGGATCGTCAACCTGTCCAGCACCTCGGCACTCGGCAACCGCGGGCAGGCGAACTACGCCACCGCGAAGGCCGGGCTGCAGGGCTTCACCAAGAGCCTGGCCATCGAGCTCGGCAAGTTCGGGGTCACCGCCAACGCGATCGCCCCCGGCTTCATCGTCACCGACATGACGAAGGCGACCGCCGCACGCATCGGCCAGGAGTGGGAGCCCTACGTGGAGGCTCGCGCAGCGGCCATCCCGGTCGCCCGCGCGGGGCAGCCCGAGGACATCGCGCACACCGTGTCGTTCCTCGTCAGCGAGGGCGCCGGCTTCGTCTCCGGCCAGGTCATCTACGTCGCCGGCGGCCCGAAGGCATAGGGGGCCGGAGTCTGGTTTCTCGGATGCTCTGCCTCTGAGTGCATCTGCAGTCAGAGGCAGAGCTTCCCGGGAACGGGTTCAGGTGCGCTCGGGGTAGCGGGCCCGGACGAAGAGGAACGCGCCGAACGCGGCGATCCCGACGGCGACGAGGGTGAGCAGGATCCGGCCGAACGGCAGCTCGAGGATCGCGTGCAGGGCGCCGTCGAGACCGCGGGCCTTCGAGGGATCGAAGGTGACCGCGGCCCAGATGAGCAGCGCGCCGACACCGGCCAGGGCGATGCCCTTGCCCGGGAAGCCGATCTGGCCCAGCCGGGTGACCAGCTTCAGGGCCGACGGCGAGGCCTTCGACGTGTCGATCTGCTTGAGGAAGTGCTTGTTGAGGCCCTTCCGGACGTGCCAGACGCCGGAGCCGATCAGCACGAGACCGAAGGCGCCGACCAGCCACTGGCCGGCCGGCCAGGAGAAGACGCCAGCGGTCGTCTCCTGCTGCTTCTGGGAACTGGACGTGCCCCCGCCGGTCGCGAACCGGATCGCGAGCACGGCCAGCGCGATGTAGATCCCGGACTTGATCAGTGCGCTGCCGGACTTCCGGATCGCCTTGGTGCGCGTCTTGCCCGAGGCCGACCAGCCGCTCCGCCAGCGCAGCACCTCGGCGGCCTGCCACACCGCGAGTGCGATCAGCCCGACCGCGATCAGCCACAGCAGCGGCTTCCCGACGGGCGAGTCCGCCACGGTCGACATCGCGCCGGACTGGTCGGCCGACTCGCCGCTGCCGCCGAACCAGGCCAGCTGGATGGCCAGCCAGGCGACGAGCACGTGGACGACGCCGTAGGCGATCATCCCCACCCGGGCGAGGTTCTCGAGGGCTTCGCTGTGGCCGGCCCGGTCCGCGGCACCCATCGCGGAGCGGGCCGTTCCCTGTGCACTCATGGTCAGTTCCTCCGACAGCAGGTGGGCAGCAGTTCAGCGTGTCACAGGGCACGTCTCCCGTGCCTGCCGAACGCTGCTCGCCGAGCACCGACGGCGGTGAGGGACACTGGCGCCGTGGCGAACGGCGGAACCGGCATCCTGACCGCGGGCACCCAGGGCATCTCCAGCCCCGACGAAGCACGCCGGGCGTGGCCCCAGTGGCTGGCCCTCGGCGGCGCGATGATCGCCGTGGCCGTCACCTCCGTCTTCTGGGACGCCGCCGGTGCGCGACTGCTGCTGGGTGCGCTGGGGCTGTTCCTCGTCGTCCGCGGTGCCGTGCTGCTGCACGGCGCGCGCGCCGGCCTGGTGGGAGCCGGCCTCGCAGCGCGGGCTCGGGGCCTCGGCGGCGGCGCGCTGGTCACCGGCACGGTTGCGCTCGCGGTCGCCGTCTCCTCCGGGGTGCTGGCGGCCCGGGTGCTGCTGGTGGCGGTGCCGCTCCTGCTGCTGGCTGCCGGGGTGGGGCTGCTGGGCCGCGGGGGCGTCGCGCGCCGCGGCGGGCAGGCGCTGCTCGTGTGGACGGTCCTCGTCACCGGTCTGCTCGTCGCCACGGGCGTCGCGCAGGGCTGGGCCCGCGCCTCCGACGTCGCGACGGTGGTCGCGGCGATGGCCGTCGCCGTCCTCGCCGTGCCGCTGATCGTCGCGGCGACCGGGCTGCGCCGGGTCGCCGCCGAGCCGGTGCCGGCACCCGCGCCCGCCGGGTGCGCGGGCTGCGCCTGCGGCGCCGGCGGCTGCGGCGCGCTCGGCTGAGTCGTGGGCGCCGGGCCCAGCCCGCGCGCGTTCAGCGGACGAGGAGTCCGTCCAGTTCCGGCAGGAGCTCGCCGGGATGGATGACGCCGAGCCGCTGGGTCGCTCGGGTGAGGGAGACGTAGAGGTCGTTGTGGCCGCGGACGCCCTCCGCGACGATCCCGGCGGGGTCTACGACGAGCACCGAGTCGAACTCCAGCCCCTTCGCGCCGGCCGGCGGCAGGACGACGGGCCCGTCGGTCAGCTCGGCCGACGACTCCGGCAGGGCGGCGGTGAGCGCGTCGACGCGGCTGGGCGGGGCGAGCACAGCGAGCGTGCCGTCCTCGGCCTCGAACTCCGCGGCGGCCCTCGCGACCGCGTCGGCCAGCTCGGCGTCGGTGACCCGCATCGCCCAGGGGTGCACGCCGGTCGAGCGCACCGAGCGGCCGGCCGAGGCGGTCGCCCCGCCGGCGGCGAGCACCTCCGCGGCCACCTCCATGATCTCGGCCGGGGTGCGGTAGTTCACCGTGAGTTCCTCGGTCCGCCAGTGCGTGCCGAGGTGCGGCGTGAGGACCTCGGCCCAGCTGGTCGCACCGGCCAGTGACCCGGTCTGCGCGACGTCGCCGACCAGCGTCATCGAGCGGGTGGGGCAGCGGCGCAGCAGCAGCCGCCACGCCATCGCCGACAGCTCCTGCGCCTCGTCGACGATCACGTGGCCGTAGGTCCAGGTGCGGTCGGCCGCGGCCCGCTCGGCGGTCGTCCGGCTGTCGCGCACGTCGTGGCGGGCGGCGAGCCCCTCGGCGTCGAGCAGGTCGAAGGCCTGCAGCTCCTCGGCCTCGTCCTCGGTCTCGGCGTCCTGCGAGCGTGAGCCGTGCAGCAGGTCGAGGGTCGCCTGGGCCTCCCGCCGCCGGTGCTGCTCGTCGCGCCGGGCCGCCGCCCGCGCGGCGGAGTCGTCGACGCCGAGCAGTTCGTCGGCCTCCTCGAGCAGCGGCACGTCGGCCGGGGTCCACGGCGAGGACGGCGGCCGGAGCAGCAGCTCGCGGTCGGAGTCGTCCCAGCCGGGGGTGGCCGCGATCAGGCGGTCGCGGGAGGCGAACAGGTCGCGCACCAGGCGCTCCGCGGTGAGCCGCGGCCACAGCCGGTCGATGAGCGCGTGCACCGCGGGGTCGCCGGCGATCTCGCGGCGCAGGGCGGCGAGATCGGCGGCGTCGAACATGGCCTCGCCGCCGCGCACGTCCGCGGTGAGGCGGTCCGCGTACTTCTGTGCGAGCCGGTCGATCACCCGGCGGGCGAACGCGGGCCGGGCCTCGTTGTGCAGGCGGGAGGCGGCCCGCCCACGGGTGCGTGCCCGGGCGGCGTCGGTCGGCGTGAAACGCAGCGTCGTCCCGTCGATGGTGATCTCGACCAGGGAGTCAGGCACCGACTGCCGGTTCGCGACCGCCGCGGCGATCACGTCGGCCATGACCAGGCGGCCCTTGACCTCCGCGACCTCCGGCCGCTCGGTCGCGTGGGCCTCCACCCCGGGCCGCAGGCTCCCGAGGTCGGCGAGGACGACGCCGGTCTCGCCGAGGGAGGGCAGCACCTCGGCGATGTAGCGGAGAAACGTGGGGGAGGGGCCGACGATGAGCAGTCCGCTGCGGGCCAGCCGCTCGCGGTGCGTATAGAGCAGGTAGGCCGCGCGGTGCAGGGCGACGGCGGTCTTGCCCGTGCCCGGGCCGCCCTGGACGACCAGCACGCCGCGGTGGTCGGCGCGGATGATCCGGTCCTGCTCGGCCTGGATGGTGCGGACGATGTCGGTCATCCGGCCGGTGCGCGTCGCGTTCAGCGCGGCCAGCAGCACCGACTCGCCCGCCAGGCCGGACCGCTGCGCGACGTCCGAGCCGTCGAGGGCCACGTCGTTCAGGTCGAGGGTCTCATCGGCGATGCCGACGACGGTGCGCCCGCGGGTGCGGATGTGCCGGCGGCGGCGGACCCCGAGGTCGTGCAGCGGGGTGGCGGTGTAGAACGGCTGGGCCGCCGGTGCCCGCCAGTCGACCAGCAGCGGCTCCTCGTCACCGTCCTCGGCCTGCAGCCCGATCCGGCCGACATACCGGGGAACGACGGCGTCGTGGCGGTCGAGCCGGCCGAAGCACAGCCCGCTCTCCGCGGCGTCGAGGGCGACCAGCCGCTCGGTGTAGAGCTGCACGGTCGCCTCTCGCTCCCCGACCGCCTGCGGGTTGTGGGCGACGCTGGCGAGGGCGTCGTCGAGGCGGGAGACCACCCCGGCGCGGATGTCGTCGAGCCGGCGGTGGAGACCGGTCACGTAGCCCTGCTCGGCGGCCAGCTCGGCGTCGTCGTCGGGCGCCGGTCGTGCTGAAGACAAGCTGATCTCTCTCCGTTACCGTGCTGCGTCGCTACCGTGGCGGAATGGCCGCAGGCGTCCTGTTCGCGCTCACTCTGCCCGGCCTGGTCGTGCTGCTGGTGGTCCTGGCCGCCGTCGAGCATGCCTGGTCGCGGCTCGGCCGGCCGAGTCCCCTGCACCGCCGGGCGCGCCGAATCGACCTCGACAGCGGGATCGCCTAGATCGATCTCGCGTAGTCCTCCAACCGATCGGCCAGCTCGACCGGCCGGCTGAGCGCCACCAGGTGCCCCCCGGGTATCTCATCGGCAGCGACGCCGAGCCGCTCGCCGGCGATCCGGCGCTGGAAGTCCGCGGGGAAGCACCGGTCGTCGCGGCCGACCACGACCCGGGTGGGCACATTCGGCCAGGTCGTGAGCGGCCACGGGTCCTCGAACGGCCGGCCGGACTGCGCGAACGGCTGCTCCAGCAGCGCGGCCACCACCTCGGCCGGGACGTCGTGGAAGAACATCACCACATCGTCGCCCGGATCGCCGGTGATGCCCTCCCGCTCCCAGTGGGCGGCGCGGGCGGCCTGCTGTCCGGTGTCGGCCCACCACTGTCCGCCGGTCTCGCCCGGAAGCGGGATCATCGCGTTGACCAGGACCAGGAGCTCGACCGACAGCCGGCCGCAGACCAGCGGGGCCGTGAGTCCGCCCATCGACTGGGCGACGACCACCACGGATCCACGCCCGTTGCCTGCCGCGACCACGGTGTCGGCGTAGGTGGCCAGGCCGGCGCTGTCGTCGTCCGTGGGGAGGTCGACCGCGACCGCGACGTGCCCCCGGCGCCCGAGCTCGGCGACCAGGCGGTACCAGTACCGCGCCTGCCCGCCGGCCCCGGGCACCAGCACGAACGTCGTCATGTCAGGTCCGACCCCCGTCGGCAGCGGAAGTCATCGCCGGCGCATTCGTCGGTCGGAAAGCGCAACTCCGGGGACATGCTCCGGACACGTCGTCTCCCTACCGTCGGAGGTGCACCCGCGACGAGGGGGAGAGCCATGAGCACCATCACCGAGGAGCGCACCACCACGGACCAGACCACGACGACGGAACCGCCCACCACGGCATCCACGACGTGGGTCTGCGACAACTGCACGGCCGAGACCGCGGCCATGCGCAAGCGGTGCTCCGAGTGCGGGACCTCCCGCTACTGACGGCTGCGCGGCCGGCTGCTCACCTGGCCGGCGGCGCACCCCGCAGCCGGACGACGGCCGCCCGGTAGTTGCGGCGACCGTGCGTCCGCCACGCCAGCCGGGTTGCCGGTGAGAGCCCGCTGAGCAGCCGCGCCCGGTCGTCGGCGGAGGAGTCCTCGAGCGCCAGACCGAGCACGAACAGCTGGTCGTGGGCGGAGAGTCGGCAGTGCGACGAGCGGGCGATCGCGGCCCAGTGGCCGGCCTCGAGGTGCTCGTCGAGCAGCGGCAGCAGGAATGCCTCCTCCGACGCGGTCTGGGCGTCGACGGCGTCCGCCAGGTCGCGGCAGGCCAGGGCGAACGCGTCCCGGGCGGCGGCGTTGCCGGTCACCTGCCACTGGCGGCCGGCCGTGCAGACGTTTCGCACCATCCGGTCGACCCGCGCGCAGCGGGTGGTCCAGTCGTCGACCGCGGCGCGGACGGCGTCCACCTGGTCGGCGGGCAGCGTGCGCAGCAGGGCGGGCCAGACCGCCTCGCGCTCGACCTCGTGGTGGTGCAGCAGGATGCGCCCGATGAGCTCTGCGTGCCGGGCGAGGGCGGCGGTGCGAACGGCCTCGCCGGCCGGCGCCCAGGTGGCCAGGTCGCCCAGCAGCCGCCACTCACGGCGGACCATCTGGTGCAGCACCCGCTGGTAGGCCACCGCGCGGCCGGCCGAGGGGACGCGGCGACCGGGCTGCTCCTGCTCCACCGTGCGCGCCGCACCGGAGACGGGAGTGCGGGGAACCGGGATCGGGCTGGTCGCGCGGACCGCGGCAGCGGCCATGGAACACACCTCTTCGGCGCTCGTGCATGCGGCGGCGGATGCCGGGCAGGGTAGGTGCCGTTCGGGGTCTGCGACAGGGCTGCGGGCTGCCGACGGACCTCTGCGCGGGTGTTCTGGCGGATGGTGCCGCCGCGGTGACCGACGGTGAGCCGGACGCTCGTCATCACGTGCCCGGCGGGGGCGGCATAGGGTCGTGGGGTGGGCAGCGTCCTCACGCGCAACTGCGTGACCGTCGGTGGCGTGCCGTCGGCGCGCCCGATGGTGTTCGCGCACGGGTTCGGCTGCGACCAGGTGATGTGGCGGTTCGTCGCCCCCGACTTCGAGGTCGACCACCGCGTCGTCCTCTTCGACCACGTGGGTGCGGGGCGGTCGGACCTCCGCGCGTACGTGCCCGAGAAGTACGCGTCGCTGCGCGGCTACGCCCAGGACATCGTCGAGATCTGCCACGAGCTCGAGCTCAGCGACGTCGTCCTCGTCGGGCACTCGGTGAGCGCGATGATCGGCGTCCTCGCGTTGCAGGAGGCCGCGAGCCAGGGGACGCCGAAGATGTTCGGCGCGCTGGTGATGGTCGGGCCCAACCCGCGCTACGTCGACGACGGCGACTACGTGGGCGGGTTCAGCCGCGCCGACATCGCCGGTCTGCTCGACGCCCTCGACAGCAATCACCTCGGCTGGTCCGCGAAGATGGCGCCGGTGATCATGGGCAACCACCCGGAGCACCCGGAGCTCGCCGAGGAGCTGACCAACAGCTTCTGCCGTACCGATCCCGACATCGCCCGCCAGTTCGCCCGCGTCACGTTCCTGTCCGACAACCGGGCGGACCTCGCCGATGTCGCCGTCCCGACGCTGGTCCTGCAGTGCAGCGAGGACGTGATCGCGCCCGACGTCGTCGGCCGGTACGTGCACGGGGCCGTGCCCGGCAGCACGTTCACCCAGCTGGCGGCCACCGGCCACGTGCCGCACCTGAGCTCGCCCGAGGAGACCACCGCCGCGATCCGGGCCTTCCTCACCGGGTGATGGGGTGAACCCCGCCGCGGGCGAGCCCGACCCGGGCGCGCAGCTGGGTCGGCTGCTGGAGGAGGACCCGGCCGACCTGTACGAGAACGCGCCGATGGGCTACCTGTCCACGCTGCCCGACGGCCGGATCGTCAAGGTGAACCGCACCTTCTGCGCCTGGACCGGCCGCGCGCCGGACGATCTGCTGGGCGTCCGCTTCCAGGAGCTGCTCACCATCGGCGGGCGGGTCTTCCACGAGACGCACGTGGTGCCGCTGCTGCGCATGCAGGGGGCGGTGCGGGAGATCGCGCTGGACGTCGTCCGGATGGACGGGTCCGTGCTGCCGTGCCTGATCAACGCGGTCGAGGTGCGCGGGGAGGACGGCGCACCGTTGCTGGTGCGGGCGACGCTGTTCGAGGCCACCGCGCGCCGGCGGTACGAGCGGGAGCTGCTGAACGCGCAGCGGGCGGCCGAGGAGTCCGAGGGGCGGTCCCGGACGGTGCAGCGGGTCGTCTCCGACATGGCGGCGGCGACGTCGGTCGCCGATGTCGCCGCCGTCGTCGTCGACCGCGGCCGGGAGGCGCTGGGCGCGCGCGGGGCGGCGCTCGTGCTGGTCGAGGAGGCCCCCGCGGCCGGCGTCCCGCGACTGCACACCGAGCACTCGGCCGGGATGTCGGGGGAGTTGCTGGAAGAGCTCCGGGCGGCGGCGATCGGGCAGCTCGCCCTCGAGCTGGCCCAGGGTGTGCGCACGGTGGTCCTCGACGACCGGATGAGGACGGAACGGCCCACCGTCGCGGCCGCCATGATCGCCGACGGGCTCTCGAGCCTCGTCCTCGTACCGGTCACGGCGGACAACCGGCGGCTCGGCGTCCTCGTGCTGGGGCTCGGCTCGGGCGTCCGGGGGGATCTGATCAGCCTGGACGAGCCGGAGGCCGTCCGGACCACCGGGCCGGCCGACGTCGAACTGCTCTGGACACTGGGGCGGCAGGCCGGGCAGGCGCTGGAGCGCGCCAGGCTGCTCGAGGAGACCGCGCGGAACGCCGAACGGTCGGCGTTCCTGCTCGAGGCGGCGCGGCTGCTGGCGTCGGCGGCCGACGTCGCCGAGACGGTGGACCGGCTCGCAGACATCGCCGTCGAGCGGCTCGCCGACGTGTGCGCGATCGACCTCACCTCCGAGCACGGGGTGACCCGACCGGTGGTGCGGCACCGCGACCCGGCGCGGCAGGGGGTCGCCGAGGAGCTGCGGCAACGGCAGCTGCCGCAGCGGGGCGCCCCGCATCCGGCGGTGCAGGCGCTGCAGCAGCGCCGCACGGTGTGGGTGCCGGTGCTCGACGAGGACCTGCTGCAGCAGATCACCGTGGACGAGCGGCACCTGGAGATCGCCCACGACCTGGACCTGGTCAGCCTCATCGCGGTGCCTTTCGTCGCGGATGGACGGGTACTGGGCGTGATCACGCTGGCCGCGGACTCACGCCGCGGCCGGTTCACCGCGGCCGACGTCGAGGTCGCCGAACAGCTCGGGCTGCAGCTGGCGCTGGCCGTGTCCAAGGCACAGCGGTACGAGCTCGACGTCCGCACGTCGCACACGCTGCAGGCCAACCTGCTGCCCCCGGAGCCGCCGGAGGTCGGCGGGCTGCGCATGGCGGTCCGGTACCTCGCGGCGACGCAGGGGGTGGAGGTCGGAGGCGACTTCTACGACGTCGTCCGGCTGCCGGACGGGCACGTCGCGCTGGCGGTCGGGGACGTCGTCGGCCACGACATCACCGCCGCGGCCACGATGGGCCAGCTCAACTCGGTGTACCGGGCGCTGCTGGTCGACCGGCCCGCGCCGAGCGCGATGATCGACCGGCTGCAGGCGAGCTGGTCGCTGCTCGGTCTGCAGCGGATGGCGACCGCGCTGTTCGCGACGTTGGACCCGGTGAACGGCCAGCTCCGGATCGCCTCGGCCGGGCACCCCCCGCCGCTGTTGCTGAGCGCGGGCCACGCCGAGTTCCTGCCGGTGGCGCCGAGCCGGATGCTGGGGGCACCGCCGGCCCCGGCGCCCGCGCACGAGTGGGCGGGCGTGCTGCCGGCCGGTGCCTCGCTGGTGTTCTTCACCGACGGACTCGTGGAGAGCCGGTCGGCCGACATCGATACCGGGCTCGCGCACCTGCTCGCCGCCGTCGAGGCCTCGGACACCTCGGACCCCGACGAGCTGTGCGACCGGCTGCTGACCGACCTGACCGGGGTGCACCGCGCCGACGACATCGCGCTGCTGGTCCTGACCCGCACCTGACGCCTCCGGCCCTTGACCCGCGCCGGGTGGCTGACGACCCTTGAGGTGTCACGGGGGACGACGACAGGCTCCGACGCGGGGTGACGCATGGCCGATCCGGTGAGGGCCGATTCGGTGAACCCGGTCGCCGAGGCGATCGACGGGGCGACCGGTGACTGGTCGATGTCCGGGGACGCGATGCGGTGGTCGCCCGACCTGGCCGCCCGTGGACCGTCGGAGGGCGAACTGCGCGGCGTCGACGTCGCCGTCGGACTGGGCACGGGGCTCGGCCTGGACATGACCGGTATGCGCCGGCTGGTGTCGGGGGCGCTGAACTCCCTGGGTGCGGTGGCGAACGACGTCGTCAGCGAGCTGCGTCAGCTCACCCGTGGCGGCGGTGAGGACGACGGCTCCGGCTGACCTCCCGGCCCCCACCTCCGGGGGC
>Ga0307288_10000616_pt1 | contig 11989 bp, 10 predicted proteins | sample ER_DNA_142_FD_194469 | JGI IMG/M metagenome (GOLD analysis project Ga0307288, IMG submission 194469) | Bulk soil microbial communities from the East River watershed near Crested Butte, Colorado, United States - ER_DNA_142 | ecosystem: Environmental > Terrestrial > Soil > Floodplain | place... | reverse complement strand
GTGGGGCGGCAACCTGGGCTCCAACGCGTCGGCGACCTTCGGCTTCAACGCCGACTACTCCGGCACCAACGCGGCCCCGACCTCGTTCTCGCTCAACGGCACGGCCTGCACCGGCAGCACGCCGACGACGCCACCCACCACCCCGACGACCGGCCCGACCACACCACCCACCACCCCGCCGACGACGCCGCCCACCACCCCGACGACCGGCCCGACCACTCCGCCACCGCCCGGCACCAAGGTCGACAACCCGTACGCCGGGGCCAAGGGGTACGTGAACCCGGAGTGGAAGGCCAAGGCGGACGCCGAGCCCGGTGGCAGCCGGGTCTCCAACAACCCGACCGCCGTCTGGCTGGACCGCATCGCGGCCATCGCCGGCACCTCGGGCAGCAGCTCCAACGGCAGCATGGGCCTGCGTGACCACCTCGACGCGGCGCTGGCGCAGGGCGCCGGCTACATCCAGCTCGTCATCTACAACCTGCCCGGCCGCGACTGCTCGGCGCTCGCCTCCAACGGTGAGCTCGGCGTCAACGACCTGCCGCGCTACAAGGCCGAGTACATCGACCCGATCGCCGCGATCGAGGGCGACGCGAAGTACCGCAACCTGCGCATCATCAACGTGATCGAGATCGACTCGCTGCCGAACCTGGTCACCAACACCAACGTCGCCACCTGCGCCACCATGAAGTCGAACGGCGGCTACGTGCAGGGCGTCGGCTACGCCCTCAACAAGCTGGGCGCGCTCAGCAACGGCTACAACTACGTGGACGCCGCGCACCACGGCTGGATCGGCTGGGACACCAACTCGGGCCCGACCGCCCAGATCCTGCTCGAGGCCGCCCGCGCCTCCGGCAGCGTGAACAACGTGACCGGCTTCATCACCAACACCGCGAACTACTCGGCGCTGCACGAGCCGTTCTTCCAGGCCAACTCCACGGTGGGCGGGCAGTCCGTGCGCCAGTCGAAGTGGGTCGACTGGAACTTCTACGTCGACGAGCTGTCCTTCGCGACGGCGTTCCGCCAACAGCTGATCTCGGCCGGGTTCAACTCCAACATCGGCATGCTGATCGACACCTCCCGCAACGGCTGGGGCGGCCCCAACCGGCCCGCCGCGGCGAGCACGTCGACCGATGTGAACACCTTCGTCAACCAGTCCCGCATCGACCGCCGGATCCACGCCGGCAACTGGTGCAACCAGTCCGGTGCCGGGCTGGGCGAGCGGCCCCGGGCGAACCCGGAGCCGGGCATCGACGCCTACGTCTGGGTCAAGCCCCCGGGCGAGTCGGACGGCTCGAGCTCGCTCATCCCGAACAACGAGGGCAAGGGCTTCGACCGGATGTGCGACCCGACCTACACGGGTAACGAGCGCAACGGCAACAGCGCGACCGGCGCGCTGCCCAACGCACCGATCTCTGGCGCCTGGTTCTCCGCTCAGTTCCGCGAGCTGATGGCCAACGCCTACCCCGCACTCTGACCCGCTCCCACAACGGACGGCCCGGTTGGCCACCCCACCGGGGCCGTCCGGCTGTTCGCCGGCCCCGGCCGGCCGCGGACGGCGCTAGCGTGTCCGGGTGACGACGGACAAGTGGGCGAACTGGCTGCTACGGCACCGCGACGGCGGCTCGGCGGGGCTGCGCTCGCAGTTCGCCCCGCGGCTGACCGGCTTCCGCGACGGCGTGCTGGACCGCGCCGCGATCGCACCCGGGGACACGGTCCTCGACGTCGGCGCGGGCACCGGGCTGGTCGGGCTCGGGGCGCTGGAGCGGGTGGGCCGGGACGGGCACGTGGTGTTCAGCGACGTCTCGGCGGCCCTGCTGGACGAATGCCGCCGGCAGGCCGATCCGGACCGCTCGTCCTTCGTGCAGGCGGCGGCCGACGACCTGGGCCCGATTCCGGACGCCTCGGTCGACGTCGTGACCACCAGGTCGGTACTGATCTACGTGGACCGCAAGCCGGCCGCGTTCGCCGAGCTGCACCGGGTGCTGCGCCCGGGCGGCCGGTTGTCCATCTTCGAGCCGATCAACAGCTTCGCCGTGCGCGCCGGCCCGGAGACCCTGCTCGGCCTCGACCCGGCGCCGATCGCCGACCTGATCGCCAAGGTCCGCGCGGCCTACGCCGCGCTCGCCCCGCGGGCCGACCCCATGCTCGACTTCGACGAGCGCGACCTGGTCCGCTGGGCCCGGGAGGCGGGCTTCACCGGGGTACGGCTGGACTACCGCGCGGAGGTCGACGTGCCGGGGCCGCCGATCGCGGACTGGGCCGCCGTGCGGCAGACCGCCCCCAACCCGCTGGTGCCGACGTACGGCGAGGTGCTCGACACGGCGCTGACCCCGGCCGAACGGGACCGCTTCGACGCCCACGTCCGCGCGCTGTCGGACGTGCCGACCCGCGACACGGCGGCGACGGCGTACCTGAGCGCGACCCGTACCTGACCGCCACCGCGTCATGCCCGGATTTCGGTCAGAACCGCATTGACGTGGCCACGCCCGAGGTCAGCCAGCGCAAGCTGTTCCTGGCCGGATCGGGTGCGACGGCGAACGCGGCCTCGATCTCCGAGCGGCCCTCGGTGAAATGGCCCCAGCCCTCGTAGTGTGCCGGCACCACCGTGTGGGCCCTGGTGAGGGTGCAGAGCTCGGCACCGTCGGTGGCTGTCATCGTGTAGTGCAGCGGACCCGTCAGTCCGAATCGCACCGCGCCCAGGTGCAGCACCATGGTGCCGACCGTGAAACGTTCAGCCACCTGCCGAACCGTGTGCGCGTTGCTGGACGGACAGCGCGACAACCGGCATGGCATCGCGCCTGGCGAGTTTGGCCGTGCGCAGCAGGCGGATGCCGGAGGAGCGGTTGATGAAGATGTTGGCATTGCCCGGATCCCACAGTTCCATCCGGCAGAAGACGTCGCCGTCGGGATCCTCATGGATGACGTGGCACGGCGCCGACGCATACATCATCGCCGTGTAGACGGCCTCCACACGGTCCGGGGGTGGTATGTCCGCTGTGTCGAGAACGTACGGCATGAATTCCGCTTCCACTCTCTCGGCGGGCCCGGTCCCAGAGAATAGGCCAGGCAGCGTCGAGCCCGGCTCCCGGACAAGACCACGTGAGTCGCCCTTCGCCGCGGTCGAGGACGCCCTTGACGTACCCTCCGCGTCTGCGAGCCTGCGCCATCGAGAACGCGGCCATGATCAGAGATGGCACCCCCGGGCCATCGGTAGGTCTCTCCCGCGGGCGTCGGGTTCGGTAGGCTGCCGCCACCGGATCCGGGATGCGGCCGCCGGCCGGCCCGGTGACGACGACGCGACGGCCGCGGTGGTGCCGGCCGGGACGGGAGCGATGGATGGGCGAGATCGGCCTGCGCGCGGTGCGTGACGACGACCTGGACGCGATCTACGACCAGATGCGCGACCCCGTGGCGGTGCGAATGGCCGCGTTCACCGCCGAGGACCCCGACGACCGCGCCGCCTTCGACGCGCACTTCGCGCGGCTGCGCACGGAGCCGGACATCCTGCTCTTCGCGATCACCGTGGACGGTGAGCTGACCGGGACGGTGGCCAGCTTCGCGGTCGGGGACGACACCGAGATCACCTATTGGCTGGACCGGGCCTGGTGGGGGCGCGGCATCGCCACCCGCGCGGTCGAGCTGCTGCTCGAGGTGTTGCCCGTGCGTCCGATCACGGCCCGGGCGGCCAGCGACAATGCCGGCTCGCTGGCGGTGCTGCACAAGCTGGGCTTCCGCCCGGTCGGCAAGGAGGTCGCCTACGCGACCGGCCGCGGCCGGGAGATCGAGGAGACCGTCCTGCGCCTCGACGGGCCCTGACCGGGCAGGCTTGCCGGCAATCCAACCGGCTCCCCGGAGATTCGCCGCAGGCCGGTCCCACCGGCCCGCGCCGGTGCGGCCGGAGGTGCTGTTCGGCGTTCCGGCCACCGGGCCGGCAAGCTTTCCGCCGAGCTGTAGATGCCGGTGTCCCGCCACAGCGGCGGGACACCGGCATCCGGCCCCTCGGAAATGTCTGTGGGCGGTCAGCCCTTCTTGAAGAAGCGGTACACCGCCTGGTAAGGCACGGCGGTCGTGGCGCCCGCCGTGCACGCCGCGGCCGGGGCCACGCCGCCGACCGTGTTCAGGCGCTGGATGAAGGTCACGTCGCCGAAGACCTCGGGGCCGCGGCTGGTCTTGGCGGTGACCAGCAGCTGCGGGATGCTGTTCGGCGTCGCGGAGGGCGCCGCGACCGGTGCGGTGCCCTCGACCAGCGAGCCGTCGTCGGAGGACTGCCAGCTCGGCCCTCGGAAGTGCAGCGCCGAGGCCGCCCGCACCGGGTTCAGGGTGATGCCGGTCAGCGAGGCCGCCGGCTCGATCAGCGTCCACTTGGTGTCCGTACAGCCGTAGACCTGCACGCCCTTGGCTTTGAACACCGAGGTCAGGGTGTTGCCGGCCGGGGGAACCAGGGTGGGTGGCACGGCGGGGGCGCCGCCGAGGAAACCGTCTCCCGCGCCCACCGCGGCGGCCGGGGCGGGCTTGTCGTCGGCGAACGAGACGCCGGCGGAGACACCGACGAGGGCCAGCGAGGCCGCGCCGACCCCGGCCGAGATCCGGACAGTCTTGGTCTTCAAAGGTCCTCCACAGTAGGGGGTAGCGCCCGACTCACCCTATGGCTACCGTCTGCGACGGTGTCTTAACTGTGGCCTAAGTCTTCCGCAGGTTTACCGCAGGGATCTGTGCAGGAAGATCGATTTCAGTTGGTGGGGTAGAAGCCCGTCGGCAGGGGCGCGGAGTGCTTCGGCGCCCGGGCCCGCAGCCGCAGCCGCAGCAGCAGGCCGACCCCCAGGAAGACCAGGATCCCGCCGACGACCAGGCCCGCGCCGAGCAGGCTCGGCGTACCGCCGCCGCCCCCGGCGCCGGCGGCCGGCACCGCGGCGAGGTCGGCCCGGGTGTCCGTCGGCTGCGGGGCGGCGGTGCCCTCGTCGTCGGCGGACTCCTCGGGCGCGGGCGAGGACTCCGCCGGGGACGGGCTCGGCTCGGCGCTCGGCGACTCGGACTTCTGCGGCTGCGCCGGCTCGCCGCGTACCTCGCTGCGCGAACTGGCCTCCTGCAGCAGGGTGCGGCCCGCGTTGAAGGCCTGCACCCGGAAGGTGACCGGGCCCGAGTCGGCGTCGTCGGCGAAGCCGATCCGGTACCGGGCGGTGACCGTACGGCCCCGGCACAGCTGGCCGGGGTCCAGCCCGACGTCGGTGATCCGGGCGGTGCTCGCCCCGGCGTTGCCCACCCGGACCGGGAAGTCGCCGCCGTCCTCGATCCGGGCCACCTCCACGTCGTTCAGGGCGGGGCCGTCCACCGCGATGAGCATTGACCAGCGCACCTTCTGACAGCGGTTCTGCTCGCTGGAGGCGACCACCGTGACCGTTCGCGCGCCCGCCCCCGCGGTGAACGTCTCGGGCAGTTCGGTGATGTCCACCCGGAAGCCGGGCTCGACCGCGGCGGCCCGACCCGGCATGATCAGGGTCGCGGCGGCCATGGCCAGAACGGCGGACAGCAGAGCAGCGCGATGCCGCACAGCAATCATCTCCTCACGCAAAGGCGTCGTCGTGCCCGCACGTGAGGTAGTTCGGCGGCGCCGGACGAAAGGTTCAGCCCGGTGTCGGGATTCCCTCATGCATAACACTTTATTTTTGCCTCAAGCCCGCGTTTCGGGGGGATGTCTGCCCAGCTCAGCGCCCTTGTGGGCGAAATCGTCAGCAGGGCCGCGCCAACTTGGCCGCAAAGAACTTCCCGAACGTTCATCCGAACCCCGGCCGCACACGTAGATGGGGGAGGGCAGGAGACCGGCTTTCACACAGCGTGAGGAAGGGCAGGCCGTCGGTACACCGCCCGACAGTAACGAGCGCGGGACATCCCCCACGGATGCCGGCGTCCCGACCGCCCAGGACGGACGCCCTGCCGCTGCGGAGAACGAGGAGTTATGGCCCGGACGAAGATGAACCAGCGATCCGCCAGTCGTGTGGACGTCCCGATGAGCGCTACCGGCGGCCGAACACCGCCGTCGATGATCACCTTCGCGGTGCTCGGCGTCTCGATCCTCGCCGCCGTCTGGGCCGCCGCGATGCTGACCCCCGCGGGTCAGAAGGCGTACGTGTACGTCTTCGCGTACACCGAGTTCTACGTGGGTGTCGTGGCTCTCGTGTCACTTTCGATCACCATCATGGTGGGACTGGTCGCCACCGACCGGCTGGTCCTGTCGATCCGGCAGCGGGTGCTGCTGCAATCCGCCCACCGCACCACCGGCGTGATCGCGGTCGTCGCCCTCTTCTTCCACGTCTGGACGAAGGTGGCGGTCGGCAAGGTCGGCGCCCTCGCCGCGTTCGTGCCGTTCCTCGCGCCGTACAAGACGATGCTCATCGGCTTCGGCACCCTGAGCGGCTACATCATGGTGATGGTCATGTGGACCGGCATCGCCCGGTCGCGGTTCATCGGCAAGGGCAAGCCCTGGATGTGGCGCGGCATCCACGCCGTCTCGTACCTGATGTGGCCGATCGTGCTGCTGCACGGCCTGGGCGCCGGCCGCGCGGCCAAGCCCTGGGTCATCGTCTCCTACATCATCTGCATTCTGCTCGTGCTGGTCGGCCTGGCCGTACGCCTCTCCGTGCGGCTGAACCGCCGCAAGGACTTCGCGTCGCAGGCCGGCACCGGGACCGGCAAGATCCAGCCGGTCGGCAAGCTGGTGCCGACCACCACCACGAGCAGCAAGAGCCGGGGCAAGGGCCGCCGCGACGCCCCGCTCGACGATGCGCCGCTCGCGCCGCCGGCCTGGGCACCCGCCGCCCGCGTCACCGATGCGCTCCCGCCGGCGCCGGCCGCCAGGCCGGTGAGTGCCAAGCCGGCGTCCGCCGCGCCGATGAGCGCGCCGCCGGCGCCGGAGCGCCGGCCGCGCCGCGGTGTCGACGAGGAGGAGCGGGTCCGCCGCCGCCGCGACTTCGACGACGCTCCCACCCAGCGCTGGGAGTTCGAGGAGGACGAGCTTCCCGCGCCGCGCTCGCGCCGCTACGCCGAGGAGGACGTCCCGCGTCAGCGCCGGGCCGTCGCCGACGAGCGCTTCGACGAGCCGACTCACGCCATGCCGCGCCGGATGCCCGACGAGGGGCCGCGCGGCTACTCCGACGAGGAGGACGTGCCCGCGCCGCGGGGTCGCCGGCGTGCGGAGGACCCGTACGCCGCGGAGCCCCCGGCCCGGTCCCGCCGCTACGCCGGCACCGAGTTCGACGAGGAGGAGCCCCCGGCCCGGTCCCGCCGCTACGCCGGCACCGAGTTCGAGGAGGCCCCGGTCCGCGGCCGCCGCTACGCCGACGAGGACGACATGCCGGCCCCGCGCGGCCGACGCACGGTCGACGAGGAAGCGCCGCGCTCCCGGCGCTACGCCGCCGACGACGACGTACCGGCGCCGCGGCCGCGCCGCCACGTCGAGGACGACCGGTACCCCGAGGCGCCGCGGCGGCGCGCCGGCCGCTACCCGGACGAGGACCCACCGAGGCCGTCCCGCTCGTCGCGGTACGCCGACGAGATGGAGACTGCGCCCCGGGCCCGGCGCGACCGGGGCGCCGACGTCGACAGCGCCGACTCGGGACGGCACAGCCGTAGTGAGTTCGTGGACCTGGCCGGCGACCCGCGCGTCGTGGCCGGCCCGGACCTGGAACCGGACGAGACGCCGACCCTGGTCGACATCGCCTCGCGCCGGGCCCGCCGGGCCACCCAGCAGGAACCCGCCCGGGCGGCGAGCCGGGGGGCTCGTCGCGGCAGCCGGGCCAGAACGGACGAATCGGCTGACGACGTGTACTGGCGTCAGCTGCGAGGGGAAGCACAGTGAGTGAGCGCACCGAGCCTGCCACCGGCATGCGGAGCGGGGCATCGTCTTGAACGCCGGCCTGGTACCCCCGGTCACCAGCATCGGGACGCCGCGGATCACGGCCGGCTTCGACGAGTACGGCAGGCTGGACCTGATCGCGCATCAAGAGGTGCACGGCGGCTTCGCGGCGCTGTCCAGCGGTGAGCTCATCGGTCTTGCCGACCGGATCGAGCTGCGCGGCCGGGGTGGCGCCGGGTTCCCGTTCGCCCGCAAGGTGCGCGCGGTGCTCGACTCCTGCCAGCGGCAGGACCTGCCGCCGGTCATCGTGGTCAACGCGACCGAGGGCGAGCCGCCGTCCTGGAAGGACAAGGCCGTGCTGACCCGCGGCCCGCACCTGATCCTGGACGGCGCGGCGCTGGCGGCCGCCGCCCTCGACGCCGAGGAGATCGTGATCGGGATCGCCGACGACGGCATCGGCCAGGACTCGCTGGCCGCGGCCCTCGCCGAGCGGCGGATGCCGGTCCCGACCCGGATCGTCACCGTCCCGCACCGGTTCATCTCGGGTGAGGGCGGGGCGCTCGTCCGCGGCATCAACGGTGAGGCGCACATCCCGCCCGGCCGCAAGGTCCGCTCCAGCGACAACGGGGTCGGCGGGCTGCCCACCCTGCTGTCCAACGCCGAGACGTACTCGCAGCTCGCCATCGCGGCCCGACTCGGCCCGTGGGAGTACAACGCGGTCGGCATCCCCGAGGAGCCCGGCACGGTCATGCTCACCGTGGGCGGCTCGGCCACCGCGCCGGCCGTGATCGAGGCGCCGACCGGCACCCCGCTGATGGACGTGCTCACCATGTGCGGGGCGGACATCGGCCCCGGCCTGCTGGTCGGTGGCTACCACGGGAAGTGGATCACCGCCGAGGCGGCGAAGACGGTCACCATCTCGCGGAAGGGCTTCGCCAAGGTCGGTGGCACGCTGGGCGCGGGCATGCTCATCCCGATCGGCTCGTCCACCTGCCCGCTGGGCGAGGTCGCGCAGGTCACCCAGTACCTGGCGGGCGAGTCGGCGGGCCAGTGCGGCCCGTGCCGACTGGGACTGCCCGACCTGGCCCGCGCGGTGACGCTGGTCGCGCTCGGCGGCAGCGCGCTGGAGAACGTGCGCCAGGCGGCCGGCGTGGTCAAGGGCCGTGGCGCCTGCAGCCACCCCGACGGCACCGCGCGGTTCGCGCTCTCCGCGCTGGAGGTCTTCGCGCGGGACGTCGAGCTGCACGCCAACGGGGAGGGGTGCGGCAAGCAGGTGCGCGGCATTCTGCCGTTGCCGTACCACACCGATCAGGGCGCGCGGAAGCTCGCGGTGGACTGGTCGCGCTGTGACGGCCATGGCCTGTGCTCGGCGGTCGCTCCCGAGATCATCCGGCTGGACGCCAACGGGTTCCCGGCGTTCCCGCAGACGCCGCTGCCGCCGTGGCTGGAGAACGGGGCGCGCAAGGCGGTCAACGTCTGTCCGGCCCTGGCGTTGCGGCTGACCGAAGCCGTGAAGAAGTGATCCGTCCGGCGTTCGTCCTCGCGGCCGCGCTGGCTCTGGGATTCCTCGCCGGGTGCGGTCCGGCGGCAGCCCCGGCCGCCCAGCCGGCGCCGGCCCCGTCGGTGGCGGCCCCGTCGGCGGCTGCTCAGCCGGCAGGGGCCCAGTCAGCAGGGGCCCAGTCAGCAGGGGCCCAGTCGGCAGCCGCCCAGCCGGCGGTGGTGCCGGCTTCGCTCAGGTTCACGGGCACCACGCTGGACGGCCGAACCTTCGACGCCGCCACCCTGGCGGGCAAGCCCACCATCCTGTGGTTCTGGGCGCCGTGGTGCGCGACCTGCGCGAGCGAGGCGATGTCGATCTCCGACCTGCGCGCCGAGTACGCCGGCCGGCTGAACATCCTCGGCATCGCGGGCATGGGCGACAACAAGGACATGCACGAGTTCGTCGCGGACCTGGAGGTGGGCGCGGTGCCGCACCTGGACGACGAGCCCGGCAAGCTGTGGAAGAAGTTCGGTGTCACGCAGCAGAGCACGTATGTGATCCTCGACCGGGTCGGCACCGTCGTCACCACCGGCTACCTGGACGACCTGCAGCTGACCAACAAGGTCAAGTCGCTGGTGGCGTGAGCCGTGCCGGCCACGCTGCTGCTCGCCCTCACCGCCGGGATGCTCGGGGCGGTCAACCCGTGCGGCTTCGCGTTGCTGCCCGCGTACCTGTCGGTGCTCGTCGCCGGTGACCCGTCCCGCGCCCCGCTCGGCGGCACCGCGGACGGGTCGCGGGCGACGCTTGCGGCCGTCAGCCGGGCGTTGCGCTGCACCGTCGCGCTGACCGCCGGATACGTCGCTGTCTTCGGCGCGTTCGGGCTGGTCCTGGCCCCGCTGACCGGGCTGCTGCTGCCCCGGCTTCCGTGGCTGACGGTCGGGTTCGGACTGGCGCTGATCGCGCTGGGCGGCTGGCTGCTCGCCGGACGTTCCCTGCCGGCGCCGGGCAACCGCATGCGAGCGCCGCGCCTGACCGGCTCGGCCGCGTCGATGGTGCTCTTCGGCATGGCGTACGCGATCGCGTCGCTCGGCTGCGCGATCGGACCGTTCCTGGCCATCGTGGTCTCCAGCCTGCGCGCCGGTTCGGTGGTGGAGGGGGTCGCCCTGTTCGTCAGCTATGCCGCCGGCATGGGCCTGGTGATCGGCGTGACGGCGCTGGCGGTGGCGCTCGTCCGGGTCTCCGCGGTGTCACGGCTGCGCCGGGCGGCGGCCTTCGTGCCCCGGATCGGCGGCGCTGTGCTCGTCGTCGCCGGAGCGTACGTGGCCTACTACGGATGGTATGAGCTGCGCCTCGTCGAGAACCTGCGGGCCTCCGGGCGCGATCCGGTGGTGAATCTCGCCGCCGATGTCCAGCGCGCCCTGAGCGGTCTGGTGGGCCGGCTGGGCGCCGGATGGTTCGTGCTGCTGCTGGCCGGACTGGTCCTGACCGCGCTCGCGGTGTCGCGCCGCCGCCGTACCTCGGTGGGGAGTTGACGGTGGACACCGCGTCCCGCGTGGGTGCCCTGCGCCGGGGAGACCCCGAGCGGCTGGGGGAGTACCGGCTCATCGGCCGGCTCGGCGCCGGCGGGATGGGCGTCGTCTACCTGGCCACCGACCGCGACCACCACGACGTCGCGATCAAGCTGGTGCACGCGAACCTGGCCCACGACCCCGAGTTCCGCGCCCGCTTCCGCAGCGAGGTGGAACGCGCCCGGCAGGTGCCCTCGTTCTGCACCGCCGAGGTGCTCGACGCCGACCTGGACCACAACCCGCCGTACCTGGTCGTCGAGTACGTCGACGGTCCGAGCCTGGCCGAGGTGGTGGAGGACCACGGGCCGTTGCGCGAGGCCGCGCTGCACTCGCTGGCGGTCGGGGTGGCGACCGCGCTGACCGGCATCCACGGCGCCGGGGTGATCCACCGGGACCTGAAGCCGGACAACGTGCTGCTGGCGCCCGGCAGTCCCAAGGTCATCGACTTCGGCATCGCCCGGGCCTTCGAGGCGACGAGCCAGCACACGCGCGCCGACCAGATGGTGGGGACGGTGGCCTACATGGCGCCCGAGCGTTTCTCCTCGGCGCCGGGCACCCCGCTGACGGGGGCTGCCGACGTGTTCGCGTGGGGTTGTGTCGTCGCGTACGCCGGCACCGGCCGCACGCCGTTCCACGGCGACTCACCCCCCGCGACCGCGGCCCGCATCCTCACCCAGCCGCCGCGCCTCGACGGTCTGCCGGAGTCGTTGCGCGAGCTCGTCGCGGTGTCGCTGGCCAAGGACCCCGCGGCGCGGCCGAGCGCCCGGGAGCTGCTGGACCTGCTGCTGGGAGACCGGCCGGGCCCGCGCGTCGCCGCCCGGCAGCGCGGCACGGTGGCCGGTCCGCCGCCGGTCGTCGCCGAGTACCGCGATTCTGCCCTGCTTGCTTCCCGCGGCTCTTCCGGCTCGCCCCGTCCGCGCGGGCACCGGCTGCTCGCCGCGCTGGCCCTCCTGCTGGTGGTCGCCGGCATGGCCACCGTGGCGCTCGTGCTGAACGCGCACGGCCCCACCGCCGTTGCGCTGCCGAGCGGCGGATCCCCGCGCGGTGGCGAGGCCGCGGGGGCCCAGCTGCCGGCACCCCGGGACGGCGGCG
>Ga0307288_10000615_pt1 | contig 11991 bp, 13 predicted proteins | sample ER_DNA_142_FD_194469 | JGI IMG/M metagenome (GOLD analysis project Ga0307288, IMG submission 194469) | Bulk soil microbial communities from the East River watershed near Crested Butte, Colorado, United States - ER_DNA_142 | ecosystem: Environmental > Terrestrial > Soil > Floodplain | place... | reverse complement strand
TACCACCACACCCACTTCGCACAAAAAGGCTGGAGCTGCCACATCAACACCGACCGGCTACCCGAATGGATCCCACCGCGGTGGATCGACCAAGATCAACAACCCCACATCAACCCCCGCATCCGACGCATCCACACCCAGCGGCGACTCGAACGCGGCAACCGACGGCAACGAACATCCACGGCCGCATGACTCGATGCACGAAATGCGGGAATCAGCTAACACCAGAGCCGCACGTCCTAGGGTTTCGGCATGCACCTCGCCGATGCCGCCCGGCCTCCGGCTCGTACGGTGGTGGTGCTCGGCGGGCTCACGATGTTCGGTCCACTCTCGCTCGATCTCTATCTACCGGCGCTGCCGGAACTCGCCGACGATCTCAATGCCTCGGCTTCAGCTGCACAGCTGTCGATCACCGCCTGCCTCGTCGGCTTGGCGGTTGGCCAGCTCGTGGCAGGTCCGATGTCGGACCGGCTCGGCCGCAGACGTCCGCTGATGATCGGATTGGTGGTCTATCTCCTGGCTTCTGTGGCCTGTGCGTTAGCCCCCAATGTGACAGTCCTAGTAGTACTTCGGCTCATCCAGGGCTTGGCTGGAGCGGCTGGGATAGTGATCTCCCGGGCGGTCGCGCGCGATCTCTATTCCGGATCTGCACTCATGATCTTCTTCTCTCGATTGCTCTTGATCGCCGGGCTTGCGCCAGTGCTCGCTCCAGTACTTGGTGGGCAGCTCAGCCGGATCATGAGTTGGCGGGGCATCTTTGGCGTACTGGCTGGCTTCGGCGCGGCGCTGCTGCTAGCTGCATGGTTCGGCCTCAAGGAGACGCTGCCGCCGGAACGACGAATCGTTGGCGGGTTCGGCCGCACTCTGCGTGGCTACAACACCTTGCTTCACGATCGCTTCTTCGTCGGCTGTGCACTCTCCGCCGGACTCGCCGGTGCGACCCTGTTCGCCTACATCTCCGGCTCGACTTTCGTCCTGCAGAAGATCTACGGCATGTCTCCGCAAAGCTTCTCTTTGGTCTTCGGAGCCATCTCTCTCGGACTGGTCATAGCCGCACAGGCTGGGGCTCGCCTTGCTTTGGTATGGCCGCTGACGCGGGTATTGGGTGTCGGCTTGATCATCAATCTCCTCGGGGCCACGGCCCTACTCATAACGGTGATCACCCGATTGCCGATGGGCGTATTGATCGGCGCGTTGGTTGTCATGGTGTGTGCGGTGGGCTTGATCTTCCCAACAGCAAACGCGCTAGCAATGGCGGACTATCCCGACCTTGCCGGTACGGCCTCCTCGCTGCAAGGCCTCAGTCAGTTCGTCTTTGGAGCGGTCGTCGCGCCTCTGGTCGGCATTGCCGGCGAGCACACGGCGCTACCACTCGGCATTGTCTGCATTGCGGTCAGCGCGTGCGCGTCGGCCAGCTTCACGAGCCTAGTGCTTCCCGTCGTACGCGGCCGGATGAAAGATCACTGACGGTCCAGGTGTGCCGATTTCTCCAACGGGACGGTGACTACGGGACAGGTTGTGTGGCTCAAGCAGCGGTGTGCTATCGGACCCGAAACATCGCCAGTCCAATCAGGATTCGTACGAGCACCGATTACCAGCAGATCGGCATCGGCAGCCTCCGCCACCAGCACCTGGGCGGTGTCACCTTCGGCGAATTGCAGCTGCCACCCCGGCTCCGGAGCTGCCTCCTCGAAGACGCGGTGGATCCCGCGCCGGTACGGGGCGCTTATCTTCTCCTCCGGGAGCCGACCGTCTTCACCGACCTCAACCGATCCGAAGGCCTCGATACCGATCGGCCAGTCGATTACATGCACCGCGCGTACCGTGGCTCCGGTGAAGCGGGCCTGTCGAGACGCCCACCGCAGGGCCGCCCGCGCCGTCGGCGTGTCGTCAAGCCCAACCACAATCCGTGCGCTCACATCCTCCACTCTGGCGACCCGAGACGTTGATCAGCAGAGGCGAAAGTCCCGTGATCAACCCTTGACGGCGCCCATGGTGAAGCACCTTCTCAGCGGTCACCTGCGACCGCCGAGCAGGTCGCGAAGGACTTCCACCAGGAGCACGGCCCGCTTGTCGTTGATGCGTTGTAGGTCATTGGTGAGGTACGCGAACCCCACTTTGTACTCAGGGTCGGCGAATGACACCTGGCCACCAACGCCGTCATGCCCAAAGGACGTCTCGGTGAGGAACGGCCGTGCCTCTGAGGACAACATGAAACCCGAGCCCCATCGTGACCACGGGCCGGGCAGCGGAACCGCCGGTTCCCCAGAACTCTGTTCCCGCGTCATGTCGGCGATCACGTCATCGTTCAGCAGCCGGATCGCCTCCGCATTCGACACCGTGGCGCTCCAGATGGTGCCAAGCGCCGATGCCGTGGCAATGCCGCCTGCGCCGGGAATCACCGCGCGACGCAGTTCGTCACTGTTGAATCCGCTGTTCTCGGCGCCGAAGTCGACGGCAAGGGCCGAACCCAGCGTCATCGCCCTGTCATTGAGTCCAACCAGCTCGGGCGGCGTACCCGGCGGAAGAGGTAACGGATCAGGCGGAGGCGACGCCGAATAAAGCTGTGCAACACGAGGAAGCACAGCTTCGGGCACGCCGATCCAGGCCTCCACGTCGAGCGGCTGGGTAATCCGCTCGGCAAAGAATTCAGCCACGCCCTTGCCGGTGATCTGACGGATGATTTCTCCGACCAGCCAGCCGAACGTGAGTGCGTGGTACTGGTGGATCTTCCCCGGCGGCAAGAGTGGTTCTTCCTCAGCGAGCACCGCCACAATCCGGTCCCAGTTCGCGACATCGCTGAACTGGAGGTCTGCCCGAACAGCCGGAAGACCCGCCCGGTGCGACATCAGCCACCGTACGGGCATCGACCCCTTGCCATGGCGATCGAACTCTGGCCAATACGCGCTCACCGGCGCATCCAAATCGAGCCGGCCTTCCCGTACGAGTTCACCGGCCAGAATCGACACCAGCCCCTTCGTGCAGGAGAAGATCACGCTTGGCGTGTCGTTCCCCCAGGGTTTGCCATGGGCGGCGTTGCCACCCCACAGATCAGCAACCACATGGCCGTCGACACGCACATGAAGTGCACAGCCGTGATCATGAGATGCCGCGAGCACCTGGCTAAACGCCTCGCCAAGTGGCTCGAATCCGGAGGCGACGACACCCTGGACGTCTTTATCGGGGAAATGCATGACACTGATCAAAACCCTTCCGGCCACCCCTGTCCAGCAGCGGACCCTTTGGGTCATGCTGGGAGTAACCAAACCGAGCCGCATGCGCGCTGAGCCCTTCGACAAGCTCAGGACGGCGCCTGTCGAAGGGCCCTTCGACAAGCTCACGGCGCATAAACCGACACATTCAGGAGGACATGATGAAAGCGGAGGTCGGCGATCGGATCGTGGTGGCCTCGGGCACGCTACACCGGCCGATCCGAGACGGCGAAATCTTGCAGGTTGGTGAAAGTGGCGCCGGCCCGTACCTGGTGCGGTGGTCCGATGGCAACGAGAGCCTGTTCTTCCCTGGGCCGGACGCCCATGTCGAACATGTCAGTCGTGAACCTGGAGGCGGTAAGAGTGGCCCGACCGCCCGGGAGGCAGAGTCGACTCCGCAACCAACGAAGCAGTGGAGTGTCGACATCTACCTCTATGAGGATGCGAACGCTACGGCGGCCAACGCAGTGTTACGCAGCGACGTACCAGGTCCGCTCGATGTACGCGGAGAGGCGCGGCGCAGCCCGGCGGATCCCGACTTGCCCAAGGTCGGCGACGAGGTGGCGGTAGCTCGCGCCTTGCGGCGGTTGGCCGACCGGCTGCTGGAGATGGCGTCTGATGACCTCACCGATGCCGAGGGCCGTCCGATATCGCTGAGCAGCTAAGTACACATGGACAGAGCGCCCAAGATCACGATTAAGCCGTGGTCTTGAGCCCTGTCGCTTGAGCGCTCGGCCGATGATCATGGGGTTCGCTACGCGGGGTGACCATGACTGGGCACGGAGCATGATCGAGCAGGTGTCTGGTCAACGTGCCGAGTCCGATCGAGGCGAGATGTGCATCGCGGTGCCGCTCGACAACCAGAAGCTCGGCGTTCTGACATTCCTGTAGCAGTCCATCCTCGATCACGCCTCTGACGCTGTGAGCGTGGAGCTCTACGTCCGGATGGGTCTTCGCGACTTCGATCACGGCGTTTGCTAGAACGGAGTCCGCCCATTTGGTTGCCTCGGCAAGCTCCTCACCATCTGGGTCAATCGAGCCGCCGAAAGTCGGCGAGAACTCCAGATCCCAGACATAGACCGCGGTCAGTGGGCACTTTCGCGCGGTCGCTTCTGCCATACCGACCTCCAAGGCCAGCGCCCCAGAATGAGCTCCGACGCCGACCACGATGCCGCGCTTCTCGCCGCTTTGAGATTGGTCATGCCTGACCACGACTACCGGACAGGCCGCCTGTGCTGCCACGGTATCCGAGGTGACGCCGCTGAAGACCCGACCGACCGAGGACGAGCCGCGGCGCTGCACGATCACCGCTTCGGCCGTACGGGATTCCTGTAGCAGCGCCTCCACCGCTGTCTGCGGCAGGGCTGCAAGTTCTACCGAGATGCCTTGATCAACAAGGGTCGAGACCGCAGGCTGTGCCTCGTCAAGCAGCTGCTCACCACGCGCGATGTGCCGCTCCAGCGCCTCATCGCGCAGCGCGATCGACAGCCGTGGGAGACACCCGTGGACCAATCTGAGCCCTGCCTGGCGTTGTCGGCTCATCTGCGCTGCAAACGCAAGTGCGGCGCTGTAGTGGCTGGGACCGCTATCCCCGATGCCGACGACGATGTCACGGGCCGCATCTGCGTCGCCTGATGATCTTGAGACCATCGATTCCTGCATGGCTTCAGCCTAGAGATTCTGCAAACGGTGGTCGAGGGCGGAAGTCGCGCGCTCGAATACCGCGCCAAAGTTTGTAGTGCATCCCACTGCTGGCGGTCACGTTCGCCGATGGCCAATGCGGCAAGATCGGTTGCAGAGCTTCCTCCTGAAAGGTCCCACCATGACCAGAGCCGACGAAACACCGGTCGATCTGCCGGGCGCAGCTCCTCGAGCGCTGGAAATCGAGCAAAACGGCATCAATTTCATCAGCGTCAATGAGCACCGAGGCAGGCCACGAGAGCTGTTTTGGCCCTGGTTCGCTGCCAACATCTCAGTCCTAGGGATCAGCTACGGCGCATTCCTCCTTGGCTTTGGCATCTCCTTTCCCCAGGCAGTCATTGTCGGCGTAATCGGCATCGTTATCTCATTCCTGTTCTGCGGCCTCGTTTCCCTCTCCGGCAAGCGTGGACACGCGCCGACGATGACCTTGAGCCGCGCCGCGTTCGGGGTCCACGGCAACCGAGTTCCCTCTGCGATCTCTTGGCTGCTGTTGGTCGGCTGGGAAACGGTGCTTGCCTCACTCGCGGTACTGGCCACAGCCACCGTCTTCACCAGGCTGGGTTGGCACAGCGGCTTCTTTACCAAGGTCGCAGCACTTGTGCTGGTGGCCTTGCTCGTCATGATCGGCGGGATCCTCGGTTTTGAGTTCATCATGAAGTTGCAGATGTGGATCACCGTGATCACCGCAGTGCTGACGGTGATCTACGTCATCCTCGTAGCCTCCAATATCAACTTCGACACGCTCGCGGCAATACCCGCAGGGCCGATTCCGCAGCTGATCGGTGGCTTTGTCTTCATGTTGACCGGCTTCGGGCTCGGCTGGGTCAACGCCGCGGGTGACTATTCGCGTTACTTGCCCCGGCACGCCTCAAGCGCTGGCGTAGTCGGCTGGACCACCTTCGGTGCTTCACTCGGTCCGGTGGTGCTGTTGATTATTGGGCTCATGCTCGCCGGTTCGTCGCAAGAGCTGAGCGAGGCCATTGCTACCGACCCCATCGGTGCATTGACCACCTTGCTGCCCACCTGGTTTCTCGTGCCGTTTGCATTGGTCGCGGTGCTCGGCCTGGTCGGTGGTGCCGTCCTCGACATCTACTCCTCCGGTCTTGCGCTGCTCAGTGCTGGTCTGCCGGTGCCTCGCTTCCTGGCAGCGGCCATCGACGGCGTCTTGATGATCGCCGGTTCCATCTATCTGGTCTTCATCGCCGACAACTTCATCGGCCCGTTCCAGGGCTTCTTGATCACCTTAGGCGTGCTGATAGCAGCGTGGTGTGGGATCTTCGTCGGCGACTTTGCGCTGCGCCGGCGGCCGTACGCCAGCTCCGAGCTACTCAACCCGCGAGGCCGATACGGCAGTGTCCGTCCGCTTTCCCTGGTGCTCATGGCGATCGGAACAGTCGTCGGCTGGGGGCTGGTCACCAATTCCTTCGCGGGCTGGCTGGCGTGGCAGGGATACCTGCTGGGCCCCTTCGGACTGGGCGGTCGGGAAGGTTCTTGGGCGTACGCGAATCTAGGGGTGCTCGCTGCACTACTGATCGGCTTTGTCGGCATGCTCGTGCTCGGCCGCCGTGCCGTACGCGCAGAAGAAGATCAACCACTGTCTGCTGCCGACCTGGAGGCGGCAACCATCGAATGAGTTCGAACACGCCCCCGCCAGCCAGGAAGGTCGCCGATCCGTGGCTGATGATCATTGATATGCAGCGGATCTTCCGCGAGCCGGGTAGTGAATGGACGACTCCGGCCTATGCGGCGGCCTCCGCTGGAATTCAGCGCCTGCTGAGCAGCTTTGAGTCTCGGATCTGTTTCACGCGCTTCCTGCCGCCCGACCTGCCGACTGGTGTCTGGATCAGCTACTACGAGAAGTGGGCGTTTGCTCTCGACCCGGCGAACGCGCCGCTGTACGAGCTCAGCGATGAGTTCATATCAGTCCCGGCGACGGTGGTGGATCGGACCACGTTCGGCAAATGGGATGCCGATGTCAACCGCTTGCTCGGGCATCCTCAAGAGATTGTGCTTGCCGGCGTCACTACCGACTGCTGCGTACTCTCCACGGCGCTTGCGGCATGTGACGCCGGCGTTCACGTCACAGTGGTTGCCGACGCTTGCGCCGGCGTCACTCCGAATGATCACCAGCGCGCCCTTGACGCTATGGCGCTCTATAGCCCGATGATCGACGTGACCGAGGTGGACACAGTCCTCGCCTCGCTAGCCACATGAGCTCGGCCAGCGAGCGTGCCCGTGGCGCCTTGTACGGTGTTGCGATCGGCGACGCGCTCGGAATGCCGACCCAGATGCTGTCGCGCGAGGACGTTGCCGCACACTTTGGCGTAATCGATGGTTTCCGCGAAGCGTCTTCCGATCACATAATCGCTGCCGGACTTCCCGCCGGGTCGATAACCAACGACACCGAACAAGCACTGTTGCTGGCAGATGTCTTGCTGTCGGGAGGCGGTCACGTCGACAGCGAAGACCTCGGCCGCCGGCTGTTGGCCTGGGCCGAGCATGCGCGGGAACGAGGATCACTGGACCTATTGGGGCCGTCGACCAGTGCATCCGTGACGGCGTTGGTTGCCGACGGCCCGATGGATGTGTTCGGACGGTCTGGAGCTACCAATGGCGCGGCGATGCGGATCGCTCCGGTTGGCCTGGTCGCCACCGCAGATGATCTTGTTGCACTTGTTGATCTTGTCGTCGAGGCATCACGATTGACGCACTACACGAGTGTGGCGATTGCCGGTGCGGCAGCCGTAGCGGCGGCAGTCAGCGGAGGCATCGGCGGGGCATCGGTCACGGACGCTATGACGCTCGCTATCAGGGCCGCGGAGCTGGGTCAGGAGCGCGGCCAGTGGGTGGCCGGTGCGGCAATCCCCCGCCGTATCGCATGGGCAGTCGGCCTAGTCGACGCTCATGATCATGATCGTTCAGTGCGCGATGTCGTGGAGCTCATCGGAACCAGCATCGCGACCCAGGAATCGGTGCCTGCCGCCTTCGCCATCCTCGCCCTGCACCCCGATGACCCGTGGCAGGCCTGTTTGACAGCGGCATCACTTGGCGGCGACAGCGACACGATTGCGGCCATAACTGGTGCAATCGCGGGTGCATGTCATGGCGTGGATCGCTGGCCTCAAGAGGCCGTGCAGACGGTGCGTGAGATCAACAACCTGGATCTGGAGATGTACGCCGACAAGCTGCTGGCACTGCGCACCGGTTCATGATCACTAACTTGTCAGTGTTATTACCAGGAGTTGATGTGGAGTACGGCGTCAAGGGGCTGACGCGGCGCCGGCTTGAAGGTGTCTCCGGTGTAGTACGCGGTGGGAATGAGGGCGCCCTGCCGGATGTCGGCCGGTATTCCGAGGAGTTCTGAGATCTCCTTTTCGTACCTCAAGTGCAGTGTTGTCCATGCGGTACCCAATCCGCGAGCGCGTGCCGCCAGCATGTAGCTCCACGCCGCCGGTAGCAGTGAACCCCAGAGTCCAGCCTGGTTCCCGGCTGTCAGTCGTGCCGCTTTGATGCACGGAATGAGCAGCACTGGCACCTCACCCATGTGCTCGCCGAGGTAGGCGACGCTGTCTGCTATGCGTTGCTGAGCTGCGTGGCGCTCCGGATCGTCGGCGAAGAGTGCCGCCGCGGAGCCCGACGACTTGAGGTACGACGCAACCGCCTGGCGGTAATAGTCACCAATCTCGCGACGCATGTTCTGCTCGGTGATCACCATCCACTGCCAGCCTTGTCGATTCGAGCCTGACGGTGCCTGCAAGGCGATTTCCAGGCACTCGCGTACAAGATCAAGAGGCACCGGACGTGTCAGGTCCAGTCGCTTGCGAACCGAGCGCGTCGTCGTCAGCAGCTCATCCGGTGACAGCGGCAGTGTGGGCATAAGTTCATGATCGCAGCCGCTATGTTGCGCATGAGAACATGGGCAGCGTGAAGATCATGTTCGCCTCGCTGGGCGCGTACGGGCACCTGTACCCAATGATGCCGCTCGCGATTGCTTGGGCGAATGCTGGCCAGGAAGTGGTGATTGCGACCGGAAAGCCGTTTCTGGAGAGGTTGCCGGTGCCGACCGTCGCTGGGTACCCGGAGACCCTCGAGCTCGATTGGGCGATTGAGGAGACCAGACGGCGCCATCCTGATCTGCACGGTGGGCAGTTGAGCATGGCGATGTTCGCTGACGTGACTGCTGAGCAGGTCACACCTACCATGATCACGCAATGTGAGCGGATACGTCCTGACCTGGTGATCTTCGAGGGCATGGATACTGGCGCTGGCGTCGCGGCCAGCGTGTTGGGGATTCCGGCCGCGGCGTACGCGATTGGGCTGGCGAGCTTCGTCTACAGCTCGCTGCATCCAGCCACGGTCAGCTACCAACGGGAGGCGTGGCTGCAGCGCGACCGTACGCCGCCTGATAGAGACGGCCTACTGGCAGCTGCGCTGATCAATCCGGCGCCGCCGACCCTGCGGCGAACTGATGGGACTCCGGCTCCGATGATTCCGATTCGATCAGTGGCCTATAACGAATCGGGCGCCGCCGTACCCGCCTGGCTCACTGCTCCGCGTACGCGGGCCCGGATTTACCTCACTCTGGGGACAGTGTCGTTCGGCGCTGTCGAGGTGCTGAGCCGCGCGATCAGTGAGATTGCACCACTCGACCTCGACATCCTGGTCGCCGTGGGCCCGGAAGGCGAACCGGCTGCGCTCGGTGAGCTGCCCGACAATGTGCACGTCGAGCGGTTCGTGGCGCAGTCAGAGGTGCTGCCGCTAGTTGATCTCATCGTGCACCACGGCGGCACCGGGACAGTGCTTGGCGCGCTCCAGGCCGGGCTACCGCAGCTCCTACTCCCCCAAGGAGCTGATCAATTCATCAACGCGCAGATCTTGACAACCGCGGGGGCCGTTCGGGATCTGACGAACGAAGCGCAGCAGCCGGGGGCGATTGGGGAAGCCGTACAGGCGCTCCTTGGCGATTGCCCGGAACGGCAAGTGGCCGCTCGGTTGCGCGATGAGATCGCTGCTCTGCCTGCACCTGATGAGGTGGTGCCTGCGTTGGTCGAGCTGGCGGGTGGCTAGCCGGCCGCGGGTCGTTTGCGAGCACAAGCGTCGAAAGGGCCGTCCCTGAGCGAGCCAGAGGGGTCGTTGTCGAGCACAAGCGCCAAGACGGTCCGCCCCAGGCGGTTCGGGTCACGCGGTTCGGGTCTGCTGCGGATCCTCCATCCGGAACCCGACCTTGAGTGTCACCTGAAAGTGCTCTATCTGACCGTCAGCAAGATGGCCGCGAATGTCGCTGACCTCAAACCAGTCAAGGCCGCGCAACGTATGGGATGCGCGCTCCACCGCGACGCGGATGGCGTCGTCTACTCCTTGACTTGAGGTGCCAACGATCTCGGACAGGCCGTACACATGACCGTTCATGGTCGCGCTCCTTCGGGTGAGTTTGGTGCGACCTTAGCGAGTGGGTGGGTGTTATTCGGCGCTGGCCACCGTCGCAACGCCGAAGGCGGTAAGTACTCCGGCGTTGACCCGATTCAGTACAGCGGTGACGCGAGGACGACGGAGCCACGCCACGGCACGCGCCGCGATGAAAGCTAGAACGACAAGCCACGCGAAACCGATGATGGCATCGATCGCGCCCAGAGTCAGCACGGTAGTGAACGGTGAGGAGTGCGGCGGGACGAACTGCGGCACGATCGCCAGGAAGAATAGGCCGACTTTCGGGTTCAGGGCACATGAGAACAGGCCGGAGCCGAGCGCAGCAACCGGCGACTGGGTGCGTGCCTGACGCTCGGCTGGTTCAGGCGCTACCGTGTGCCGGCGACTAAGCAGAATACGAAGACCGAGATAGATCAGGTACAGCCCGCCGGCGATCTTGACGATCCGGTACGCGGCTGCGGAATGCTCGAGCAGCGAGGCCAGTCCCGCAGCGACTGCGAGCGCCCAGAGCAGCGAGCCCAGTGCGACACCTGTGACTGCCGCGACGCCTCGTCGACTGCCCTGAAGGCTGAAGCGCAACACCAGGAAGGTGTCTGGTCCCGGTGTCATCGCCAACAACAGGCTCAAGCCGGCGAACGCAATGATCATGGACGCAGTCATCTGGCAAGCCAACCAGATCGACGGCCCGCGCTGCGGACTATTCCATCGGTTGACCGGGGCGGTACGTCTGGCGAATCTTGGTACCGGCGGTCTGACCACCGTCGACCGGAATCGTGACCCCAGTGATGAACGAAGCGTCTTCTGAGCAGAGCCAGAGCACGCACGCCGCAATGTCATTCGTGGTCCCGATCCGCCCGAGCGGCACACTCTCAGCTGCTAGCTGCTGCGCGCGTTCGCCAGCCGCCTGCAGATGATCGGTCAGGATTGGGCCGGGCGCGATCACATTGATCCGGATGCCCTGATCGGCGTAGTCGAGCGCAGCCGACCTGCTGAGCCCGATGATCCCCGCTTTGCCGGACACGTACGCCGAAAGGTTGCTGACCGCGTCGATGCCCGCAACTGATGCCATATTGATGATCACGCCGCCACCGGAGGCAAGCATGGCTGGGATCTGGTGCTTCATGCCGTAGAAGGTTCCGTTGATGTTGGTTGTGATGCCCAATGAGAAGCCGTCGGACGGGATGTCGGCCAACGGTGCCGGCATCGGGCCGTCCGTGGCATTGTTCACAGCGAAGTCGAGCCGACCAAACTCGTCGACACAGCGCCCGACCACGGCACGTACGGCATCCTCGTCAGTGACGTCGGCAGGTACTGCCAGCACGCGACCGCCGGCGTTGCGGAGGTCGGCAGCGGTCTTCTCCAGCCTTTCCTCGCTGCGGGCGGTGATCGCTACGGCCGCGCCGGCGCCGACAAATGCCGCCGCGATGCCAGCACCGATGCCTTGGCTGCCGCCGGTGATCAACGCCACCCGATCTGTGAAGTCATATTGAAGAGCCATGTCTCTACGCTTACCCGAGGCGGCCCCACAGATCGTCAGGTGTCAGGCGCAATTGGCAGTACGTCGTGTGACGTAGTGACGCTGCGACGGACTGAGCAGTTCGGTCGTCGGCTCGTCAGATTTGGGTTGCGCCATCTGACAGACTGTCTGAGG
>Ga0307288_10000613_pt1 | contig 12018 bp, 11 predicted proteins | sample ER_DNA_142_FD_194469 | JGI IMG/M metagenome (GOLD analysis project Ga0307288, IMG submission 194469) | Bulk soil microbial communities from the East River watershed near Crested Butte, Colorado, United States - ER_DNA_142 | ecosystem: Environmental > Terrestrial > Soil > Floodplain | place... | reverse complement strand
CAGGGCGTCAAGTTGGGAGGTAAGCAGGCTCGGGGGCATGAAGTGATCTGTGCGGGCGCCGATTCGGGCAGCGAGGAGCTCGGTACTGCCGCTGAGGTGCAGAAACCTCACTCGCGCGTCCGCGGTACTTAAGATGTCGCGATATGCCCGCCGCAGGGCCGAGCAGGTGATCACTTGGCTGCCCTCGGTGTCGTTAATGCGCTGGCAGATCATGCGCAGCCATGGCTCGCGATCCGCGTCGGTCAACGGCGTCCCAACCGCCATCTTGGCTACATTCTGCGTGGGGTGAAGATCATCACCTTCAATGCGCGTCCAGCCGAGCTGTCGAGCGAACAGGTCTGCGACAGTGCTCTTGCCGGAACCAGCGACACCCATCACCACGATGGCGATCTTGCGCTCCATGAGCTCAGCTTGCCTTCCTACATCAGGCCACCACAAGGACTCGCTGCCACAGTGACATGGCCATCCGGCACCACCCGCAGCGTTTTAAGGCTGCCGAACGCCGGTAGACCCCCGGACCACCAGCCGCGCCGGAAGCACGACGGGCTCATCGGCCTGGCCGGGCTGTCGTCCGCTCCGCTGCAAAAGATGCCAAACTGCGGCCGACCCCAAGCTGATCAGAGGCGCCGCGATGGTCGTCACGTGTGGCTCGACCAGGACCGAATCCACGATGTTGTCGAAGCCAATGACGCTCACGTCGCGAGGTACCAACCAGCCGGCTGCCTTCACCGCTTGAACGAATCCGATGGCCATCAGGTCGTTATAGGCGATGACCGCGGTTGACGGCCTCAGCATCCAGTGCTCAACCGCCGCTGCCCCGCCGCGCATCGTCGGCAGGAAGGGACCAAGACGGCGAACCTGCAAGTCAAGTTCGACGGATGCCGTTTTCAGACCCCGCCAGCGTGCACCGTCCGCCCAAGACGCTTCTGGCCCAGCGAGATAGCAGATCGATGTGTGGCCAAGCTCAGCCAGATGCTCAGCGGCCTTCATGATCGCGTACGCATTGTCGCTCACGACAGATGCGACCTCGTGAACCATTCGGTTGAGTAGCACCAGTGGTGTGCGTTTGGCGACCGAGCGAATGGCCGAATCCGACATGCGCGACGAGCTGAGGATCACTCCGTCTACCACAGGAATGAGCCGGTCCAAAGCGGCGCGCTCTGCGTCTCCGGACTCTTGCGTCTCAACGACGAGCATTGTGAAGCTGAGGTCACTGGCCGCGCGCTCAGCACCGCGGATCATCCCGAAGAAGACCGGGTTGGCGATATCGGCCACGATGATGCCGAGCATCCCGGTGCCACGCTCGGACAACGTGCGCTCCATCCGGCCCGTACGGTAGCCGAGCTGCTCGGCCACCTGCCGCACGTGTTCGGCGGTCTTGTAACTTACGCGGCCCGGCTTCGATAAGGCTCGAGACACCGTCGATGCCGATACCCCAGCTACTCGAGCGACGTCGTAGATTGTCGGCTCGGCATGCCCCGGCATGACGATCGGGGAAGCCGGCTCCCACTCTTCGGGACTGCCCAGCGCGGTAGCGGACCCCCCGCGGCCTGAATGTCCGTTCATGATCAGCTCCTGCCGTCACGATAGCAAGAAGGGCCTGGTGATCATCGGTCTGTTGGACTCGCAACAACCGCATCGTAAAGATCTTGAAACTGTTGCTTGCGAGCGGAGTAATACGGGGCACGATCGTTGATCGGCCATCGCGTATCGCCGACTGCGGGCTCGGCCCTGGCAACATTTGGTGCGAGCACATCCAGCGAGATCAGGGCGGTACCTCGCAGCGTCACCCGCTTCATGATCACCGGAATGACCTGAGTTTGGAGTACGTCCGCGACAAGCTGCAGCAGTGCGGGCAGATCCTGGGTTACCCGCCCGCTCGCCACGATCTGTCTCGTTTCGCCCGCGACGTCGTGAAGTTGCTCGGCGATTCTGGCGTATGAGAGTGCGACGCCCTCCACCGTTCCCCGGAAAAGTATGGCTGCGGTCGTCGCCGCCGAGACGCCGAAAAAGATGGTCCGAGCGTCAGCCGCCCAGCCTGTGCTCCGCTCGCCACTGAAGAACGGCAAGACTAGCGGTGTGGCCGGCTCGGGCCGTGCCAGGAGCAACTCGTTCAAGTCAGACTCTGGGGAGATCTGCAGGGTTGAGGTTAGCCAGCTAATGGCTCGGCCGACGTCGTTCAACGCACCACCCAAGAGGGAGTGGGAGGCGTCTACCCGATAGCACCACAGTCCCGCCGGAAGTTTCTCCGGCACTGCCGCGACGAGAACCCGCATTGCACCGCTGGTAGCGGCTGACAGCGCCACGGTCGAATCACTCGATGCGCCAACTCCCACATTGCTTGAGAAGCCATCGGCGATAGGCGGAAACCAAACCGCGCTGGCCAAGGCCGGCCACTTGCGGCCGACCGCTTGATCAACATCATCGATGGGACGATCTGGATTGCGGATCTCCGAAAGGCGCTCAACCGAGACGCCGCAGGCATCGAGCAGCTCGGGGTCCCACTCACCCGTACGGCGGTCCAACATTCCGGTCCAGGCGGCGGTCGATGTTCCGGCCGCGGTGACCCCGAGAAGCCGCAACCAGACGTACTCTCCCAACGACATCCAATGACGTACGCCGCCAAATATGTCCGGCTCCGTGTCACGCAGCCACCGCAGTCGGGGCGTCAGGTAACTCGTGTGCAGCCGACATCCGGTGCGCTGTTGAACCTCCAGCTCATCCAGCTCCCGGCGAAGCTGGATCACCTGATTCGCACATCGGGAATCGGCATAGGTAAAACAAGGCGTCCTAGCCCCTCCGTCTTCTGCTACACCGACAAGCGAGGAAGCGAAGCTGTCCAACGCCACTCCGCGGATCCGTCCGGCAACCGGTCGGTTACCGAACTCATTGAGAATCTGTTCGACCTCCCCAGCAACCGCATCCGGATCGATTTCGGAAGTGCCGTCGCCACCGGTGGTGAAGTGGTGAGGCACCTTGACACGGCCGCCCTTCAGTGGGCGTCCGGAGGCGTCGAAAACATCCCCACGGCTTGCGGTGGATCCGATGTCAAGGGCAAGGACGAAAGGTTCGAGGGCCTCGCTAAGCCGGACGCGAGCTGCGGCGTTCGTTCTCATGCGGGAGGTCGGGCGTTCGCATGCGTGCGTGGCGGACGATCATCACCGCTGCCGACACTTGGGTCATCCGCCCGAACGTCCAGGTCGCCCTGCTCCGCCCACACGTAAGAAGGCAGCACTAGATGGCATCGATCATTCCAGCGAATAATCACGGGTTGCTCCCGCTCGTATCCAAGAATGCCGAGGGTAGCGGGGGCGAGTGCGAAGAGCCTGCCGGCCTCGGGCGGGAGGCCAAGCCAACGCGCGGTGAGGACACGTAGGTAGTGGCCATGGGCGAACAAAACTGTCTCGCCCTCGGACGCCCGCGCCTGGACGATGACTCGATCGGCACGCGCGCCAACCTCCCCTGCGGTTTCACCCCCGGGAGCTCCGTCGCGCCAGATGGACCAGCCGGGCACCTCTTCGCGAATGTCAGCGGTTCGGCGCCCTTCATATGCGCCGTAATCCCATTCCATGAGATCGTCGCTGACTTGTGCCTGCTCTGCCACGCCTGCGAGGCGACATGTCTCGTACGCGCGGGCGAGAGGGCTGGAGAGCACCCGGTCGAATGTCCGGCCGCGGAGCCGATCTCCCAGCACCATGGCCTGCAATCGACCGAGTTCAGTGAGCGGGATATCAGTGCGACCAGTGTGCTGGCCGGTACGAGCCCATTCGGTTTCCCCATGCCTGACAAGGATGAGACGCAATGTGCTTTGCACCATAGGGATCTCCTCGCCCAGAGTCCGATGCGTCACGCTATCCCAGCCGTTGTGTTGGCCGGGAACGTGGGCTCCTGAGACCGGGCGGCACTTCGGACCACCTCGACTGCGCCCTCCCAGGCCGGTGGACATCCCAAGCGCCGAGCTGGGTCGGCGTCGATTGGCATTACCTGAGTCATGGAAGCCTTTCACACCTACCTTCCACACGGAAGTTCGGACGCGGGGTGGGTGGTTATGTCGCCTGTCGCCGCGCGGATAAGGAGTCCTCGTAGCCTGTGAACAAGACCGTTTTCAACATCATCTTGATCTGGCGCATCCCAGCTCTGCACTGTGTCTGGCCTCAGCGGCCACGGGCAAAACAGAGTCAGCGGCGGCGAATCTCTAACGTGATCATTGCCGAGGACCGGCAACGTCGTGGCAAACGACCTGGGAACGCATCTCGAGCGTGCGTTAAGACCGCAGATTGGCACATTTCGGCAGCACTGACGATGCGAAATCACGGTTCGGGGGGCGTCCGCCGGAGTACCCGCGTGGCACAGGTCTGTCCGCCGAAATACTCGTCAGCGCGTAGCTGGCGCGTCGTCAACGGACCACAACCACAGTGCAGTCAGCATGAGCAGCGACATGCTACTCACAGCTGGCCTCGTCGTAGGTGTCGCCGTAGCAGAAATTAAAATGTCGAGCGCTAACTGTCACTGAAACGACGACCAATAGGGAGGCCTGAATGAGTAGTGACAATCCGGTAGCAGTAGTGCAACGAATGCTGGAGGCATTCGAAGATCGTGATCTCGATCGACTGGTTGAGACCGTTCATCCCGATTCGCGCTGGACCTATGTTGGTGCGAATCCGCGGCCCGCGAAAGGTATCTACGTCGGCCGCGACGGTGTGCGGAAGTTCTTCGAGAACATTCTTCGACACCTAACGATCACCACGTTTCACACGAGGGAGTTTGTGACGGAAGACGACACTGTGGTCATTCTCGGTTTCGAATCGGGGACGGTCAATGCGACGGGGAATTCCTTCCGAAACGAATGCGCACAGAAGTATGTTGTCCAAAACGGCCTGATCACCGAAATGGAAGAGTACAACATCCAAATGAACACAAGATCGTAGCAGGGTTCAAAACCTGAGTTCTTCGACGGTCCAGCGGTGAAATTGCAGAAGATAGTGACCGCCGGAGCGGCGCAGAATATCGATAACACTTTGAGTCTGCTGCTCGTCTTTCACTGGCACATAGATGATGTAATGCCCGTTGCGCAGGGCCTGCTCGTGGTTCTCCAGGGCCGTTCCTTCGTACGCCGTCAACTGCGCGATCCGCAGCAGCCGGGAGCGCAGACCGCGTCGACGACCGTGGCGGTCGAGGAGGCGCATCCCTTCCGGCCCTGACAACACGTTCACGTCTGCCAGATTCACGTTCGCCTCCGGCAGGTGTGCCAAGGCCTCTTCCAGGTTTCGGTCCTCGTTGAGGACCACTGCGATTCGGCCCTTGGGGTAGCGGTAGTAGCGCTCCTCATTAAAACGTGGCTGCTGGCTCATCCCGCTCCTTCAGTCTGGTTCCTACCTCGACATTATTTGATCTTGGTGAACTTCCCGATCAGCGTGGCAGTGGCAAGCGATTCTCGTTGGGCGGCCTGCGTGAATTCCTGCAAGTTGGCACCATGCCGAACGTCGAGGCTGTCGGTGCGGAGGGCGTAGACCGTGAATTCGTAATCATGTGTCCCATACGGCGGAAATGGGCCAATGTAAGGCTTGATCTCGTTGAATGCTGAGGTCCTGTCGCCCGACACTGCTTCTGGTAGCGAGCTGATCTTTGGGCTGATATCGGCAACCAGCCAGTGCACGTAGTTTCTGGCAATCGGATCAAGGTCGACTAACGCTAGGGCGAATGACCTTGTCCCTTGCGGTGCGCCCTCCCACTCCAACGGTGGTGAGACGTTCCCAGCTTCCTTGCCATACTTCTGAGCCTGCTCCTGGCCTTCGTCGAAGGCCGGTGACTTCACCCTGAACACGGGCAATATCTTGCTCCCTATGAGTAACGACGCGATACGAGCCTGGGAAGACAGGACGAAGGCACCTGGTGAGCGGGCTCAGGCCCTCGTTGCGGCTATGTCGCTAGACCAGAAGATCGCGCAGCTGCATGGCGCTATGGAGACCATCGACATCTATGGGATCACTGCTGAGGCCGCGGAGTCTGGAGCGGACATGGACCAGCTCGCCGCTCAAATCCAAATAGAACGGCACGTGCGGGCTATCGATGAACTGGGGATTCCACGATTCCGGATCACGAATGGACCGGTCGGGGTCGGCATGGGCGACGGTACGCCGAGTCCGCCAGCCACATCGTTGCCGATGACGATCGGATTGGCTGCGGGATTCGACCCAGCCCTCGCGCGGGAGTACGGCACGATCATTGGAAGCGAGACGGCAACCCTTGGCCAGCACGTCCTCGAAGGGCCAGGTGTGTGCCTGCACCGTACGGCGGTTGCCGGACGCAATTTTGAGTACTTCAGCGAAGACCCCTATCTGTCGGGGGTGATGGGCATCGAGGTTGCCAAGGCGATCCAGGAACACGGCGTCATCGCCATGGCGAAACACTTCGTGGTCAATGATCAGGAGTTCGAGCGCTTCCGGGCGAGCGTCGAGGTCGACGAACACGTACTCCGCGAGCTGTACTTACTCCCATTCGAAATGATCGTCAAAGACGCCGATATCGCCGCGATCATGAGCGCCTACAACCGGGTCCGCGGCGTTTATGCAACCGAGTATCGCTACACACTCACCGACATCCTCCGGCACGAATGGGGATTCCAGGGCTACGTCCAGTCCGACTTTTGGTCCTGCCGCTCCGCCGCCCCCTCCCTCAACGCTGGCATGGATCACGAGATGCCGGACGCGAAGTGGCTCAACGAGGACAACGTCAAGGCTGCACTCAACGACACCAGCCTGGAGATTGAAACGGTAGATCGGGCGCTCGTCCGCCGCTACATACAAATGTTTCGGTTCGGCCAGTTCGAGAGGCCGTACGAGCCAGGCGAGATCGACGCGCAGGCCCACGGCGCGGTTTCTCGGCGCATCGGCACCGAAATCGCCGTGCTGCTCAAGAACGAGGGCGGTCTGCTGCCGCTCGATCCCCATATCGGCTCCGTTGCGATCATTGGCCAGGCCTTGTATGTCGATGATGCCTGCCAGGGCGGCGGCGGCAGCTCGAAGGTCATTCCGCTCTACACTGTGCCGCCGGTCGACGGCATGCGGGACGTGCTGAAAGATCTCGGAGGTTCGGCAAACGTCTCGAAGGTGACCGTGTCCGACGATTTGTCCAACCTCGAGGATGCGAAAGCGGCCGCGGCCCAGGCCGACGTGGTGGTGATCATGGCCGGTCTGGTTGCGACCGAGGGCAACGACCAGCCAGACATGAACATGCTCAATGATCAAAACCGGCTGATCGCCGAGGTGGCGCAGGTTAATCCCCGGACCGTGGCAGTTCTCAAGGATGGCAATCCGGTGCTCACGCCCTGGATCGACGCGGTGCCTGCCGTTCTCGAGACCTGGAACCAAGGTGAAGAGGACGGCCACGCGGTTGCAGATCTGCTCTTCGGTGTAGTCAACCCATCGGGCAAGCTGCCTACCACCTATCCGCGTAGCGAAGATGAGACACCGACGGCCGGCCATCCCGAGCGCTACCCAGGCACGGACGAGGGAGACGGATACCCGGTCATTCGATACAGCGAGGGCCTCGAGATGGGTTATCGCTGGTATCAGGCACAAGGTGTTCCGCCGCTGTTCCCGTTCGGCTACGGCCTGTCGTACACGACGTTCGAGCTGACCGACTTCTCAGTGGATCCGGGCGAGCGCCCAGGCTCGACTCCGATCACCGTAGATGCGACGGTAAGCAACACCGGGTCGGTAGCCGGAGCTGAGGTTGTCCAGGTCTATCTAGGTCTGCCGGCATCAACGAATCAGCCGCCCAAGCGGCTGGTGGGTTTCCAGAAGGTGAAGGTGGAGCCGGGCGCAAGTGAGCAGATCCGCATCGTCGTCGACCCGGAGGCCACCAACCACCCGCTGTCGGTCTGGAGCTACTGCGAGCGCAACTTCACCATTCCGTCCGGCGACTACACCGTCTACGTCGGCACGTCGAGCGACGATACGCCGTTCACCGAGACGTTTAGCGTCGGCGCGTAATCCTAGGAGTCTGCGATGAATGATCGCGATCTTGAAGATGTCGATCTGCTGGTCATCGGAGGCGGCAAAGCAGGAAAGTCACTGGCGATGGACCGTGCCAAAGCTGGCTGGACGGTCGCCATGGTCGAGCGGGACAAGATCGGTGGAACCTGCATCAACGTGGCCTGCATTCCGACCAAGGCGCTGGTCGGGAGCGCCAGAACCGTGCTTACGGCCCGCAACGCCGAGGTGATGGGCGTCGAGCTCGAAGAGGAGCCGTTGGTTTCACTCGACGGTCTTCGCCAGCACAGAAGTTCGGTTGTGGATGGCATGGTGGCCGCCCACAAAAAGATGTTCGCCGACTCCGGCATGGATTTCATCTTGGGTACAGCCCGCTTCATCGGGCCTCGCACTGCCGAGATCGAAACCCACGGCGGGGATATCCGGCTACTCCGGGGAACCGATGTCGTGATTAACACCGGCACCACACCGGCGATCCCTGATCTACCCGGCATCACCGAATCGAGGCCATGGACCTCTGAGACGATCTTGAAGCTGGAACGGCTGCCATCGCGGTTGCTCATTCTCGGCGGTGGATACGTCGGCTGTGAGTTCGCTTCGATGTACGCGCTTTTCGGCAGCCAGGTGATCATGCTCCAGGGCCGGAGTCAGCTGCTTCCTCGGGAAGATCCAGACGTTGCTGCGGAGGTGGCCGAGATCCTTGTTGATCAAGGAGTCGAGGTACGACTGAATGCCCGGGCCACCGCCGTCCGCCGTAACGGGAATGGCGAGGTCACCGTGATCTTGGAAGATGGCACGCAGGTGGTCGGCGATGAGCTGCTGGTCGCCACCGGGCGCAGTCCGGTGACCGCAGACCTCGGACTAGCAGCGGCCGGCGTGGAGATCACCGACCGCGGCTTCATCCAAGTCGATGATCATCTGCGTACCTCAGCCGATCATGTCTGGGCAGCCGGTGATGTTGCCGGCAGTCCGCAGTTCACCCACGCCTCCTGGAACGACTTCCGCATCCTCAAGGCAAACTTGGACCACAGTGACGCGGCCACCAGAGGTCGCATCGTGCCCTACACCGTCTTCATCACTCCTGAGCTCGCCCGGGTAGGAATTGCCGAGACCCAAGCACGGGCTCAGGGCCACCGCGTGGCAGTCGGCAAAATCTCTGTTTCGGCCATTCCGCGGGCCAAGACACTCCACGACACCACGGGCACGTGGAAAGCCGTCGTGGACGCGGACACCGACCTCATCTTGGGCGCGGCCCTGCTCGGCCACAACGCCGGCGAGGTCATCTCCACACTGCAGATGGCTATGCTCGGCGGACTTCGGTATCAGCAGGTCCGCGACGCCGTACTCACCCATCCCACTATGGGAGAAGGGCTCAATCTGCTCTTCGATGCACTCGATGATCAACGGCGCCAAGGGTAGTGTGCCGCTCCTTGCCGCTCGCAATGGCGCGGCACCAGATCAAAATGGCCACAGCAAGTCGTCGCTCTGACGACGGCTGACCCAGAAGTGGCTGAGCTTTCTCAGGCGGTTGTTTAGCTAAGAACGAGGGATCACCGTGAGCACTCGCTCGATATGGGTCCGGAACTCGCTCATGAAGCTGCTCAGGAAGGATGCCGTGGCGTCGTTGGTGACCTCACCTTCGTTGGTGAAGACATCGGGTGAGTATTGGATGTAGGCCTCTGGTGCGGTCATTTGCCGGGCGTTGCAAAAGCTCAGAACTCCGCGGAGGCTCTGCTGAGCAACGGCGGTGCCGATCTGGCCGATCGACGCACCGATGACGGCGGCGGGAATGTGATCGAAGGCGTTCTGACCCCACGGCCGCGATGCCCAATCGATCGCGTTCTTCAAGGCTCCGGGAATGGACCTGTTGTACTCGGGAGTGACGAACAGCACCGCATCAGATTTCCCAATGGCTTCCTTCAAAGCGACCGCCTCCGGCGGATATTGATCGTCGTAGTCCTGGCTGTATAGCGGCAAGTTGTCGATCGGTATCTCGTTGAACTCAAGATCTTTTGGCGCCAACCGGATGAGTGCTTTGGACAGGATGCGGTTAATGGACTTCGACGAGAGACTCCCCACGAAATAGCCCACCTGGTACGTCGTCAAGACACAACTCCTTCGGGATTCCAGTGATCATCAGATGCCAGCGCAAAGACCAGAATGCTCGATAGCCCATGTGCCGATGGACCTTGCGCCACAGACCTTCCTGCATGCTATGGCTCAACGAGCCGGTCGCGCACCTTACCTCTCCGGACCGCCTGCTCTTGGTGCTAGAGACAGGCGCCGTGGAAGGCTTCATCCGTGGCGTCACGAACGATGGCAGCCACGTCGAGCTGTGACAGAGAGGCTGGATCCCGATGAGTAACCTCGATCGCCACCCGCAGGAAACACCTTGTGGCGGCCGGACGGCGGTAGCCGTTGAGCCGGTGCGGCAGCTGCACATTGGTCGGGATGTGCCGCTGGGTGGCCCCCGGGCGATGACGGTGACCCGCACATTGCCCAACCGTGATCGCCGTATGGTCGGCGCCTGGTGTTTCGTCGACTTCTATGGGCCAGATGACATCAGCAACGCCGCGGGGATGCAGGTTCCTCCGCACCCGCATACCGGACTGCAAACGGTCAGCTGGCTAATCTCCGGAGAGGTGCTGCACCGGGACAGCGTGGGCAGTTACCAACTGGTGAAACCAGGCCAGCTGAATTTGATGACGGCCGGTCATGCTATTTCGCATTCGGAGGGAAGCCCGCCCGATCACCCGCCGATCCTGCATGGCGTACAGCTGTGGACGGTTCTACCGGACCGGGACCGGCATGTTGACCCGCACTTCGGTCACCATCCAGATGCCGGTGCTGACCGATTCCGGCGTCACTGTGAGGGTGATCATGGGCGAACTGGGCGGTGCGACCTCTCCGGCCCAGGTCTACAGCCCGCTGGTTGGAATCGAGGCTGACCTTGCCGCCGGCGCGAACACCCGGCTGCCCCTGCACTCCGACTGGGAGTACGCCGCCCTGGGATTGTCCGGCACGGTGGAGGTTGATGGCCTTGCGCAATCGACCGGTCCGCTGCTGTACCTGGCTCTGGTCGGTCCGACTGGGCGTTGCGGACAGATCAAGGGGGCCGAGTGTTGCTGATCGGGGGTGAGCCGTTCGAAGAGCACATCGTGATGTGGTGGAACTTATCGGCCGCGATCATGACGAGATCGTCGCCGCCCGCGAGGAGTGGATGCATGGCGACAGGTTTGGCGTGGTTCATGGCTATCTCGGCAAACCGCTGCCTGCACCACGCATGCCCAGCACGCGGCTCAGGCCCGGTGGCCGAATTCGGTAGATATCCAGACGGGCTTGCCGGTACGCGCCGATTCGTAGAGGCCAACGATGACGCTGACGGTCTGGCGATTCTCGGCCAGGCCCACTCGGATCTCTTCGGTTCCCCGCAGCGCTGCTAGGAAGTTCTCATACTGGTAGTGGTGGGCGTCGGAGAGTTCGCTCGCGTCACGGCCAGCAGTGGCCGCGTCTTCCTCGGGCAGTGCGTACTCAGCGACCTGGTTAATGGCACCGTCTTCCAAGCCGGACAACTGCTCCGCGTCGGCTGACTCTTTTCGAGTGACGTGGATGAAGCTGAGCTCGTCGTCTTCGATGACGATCGATCCCTTGTCACCGTGCACCTGCACTCGGGCGCTCAGGCCCGGAAACGCGGCAGTCGTGGCGTGTAGTACGCCGAGGGCGCCACTCTCGAACCTCACCACACCGACTGCGACATCCTCGGTCTCGATCCGCTCGTGAGCGAGGATGGCGGTGCACCCGAAAACCTCCACCGGCCTGCCCAGCATGGCCACCAGCAGGTCAACGGTGTGCACGCCCTGGTTCATCAGGGCACCGCCGCCCTCGAATTCCCAGGTGCCACGCCAGCCTCCTGAGTCGTAGTAACTCTGGTCCCGCCACCAGTCGATCGAGGCAATGCCGGAAGTGAGGCGACCCAGCTCACCGTTCTTGATCGCCGCTAGAGCGACCTCGGAGGCTGGATCGA